>SL_3KL_010_SEDDRAFT_10001518_pt1 | contig 21167 bp, 19 predicted proteins | sample SodLakKL_010_SED_2_FD_10381 | JGI IMG/M metagenome (IMG submission 10381) | reverse complement strand
GTTTCCCTTGTATAAACATGGTCCCAGATCCGAAATGTTTTTATTCCGCCCTTTTCTTCGATGACCAGGTGCTGGTCCAGGAATGTATCCTCTTCTGGATAAAAAAAGGTTTCACTTAGAACCAGGTGGGGTAGTGGGCTCCAAAAACCTTCTCGGGCTACCTCCCAGCTTTTTCCCTCGGCTTCTTTTCCTCTCCTTTTAGGGGTAAAAACATCAAACACAAAAAGCCCACCAGGGCGCAGGGCCTGATATATTTTTCCCAGGACAAGGTCCCGGTCAGAATTTACCAGAGCTCCCAGGTCACAATAAATCAGTAATACCAAGTCAAAATAATTGTTGAAATCAAGTCCCCGGTAGTCCAACTCCCGGTACTCCAGCTGAAGATTTTTGCCCTGAGCCTGCTCCCGTGCATAATTTATGGAACGGGAAGAAATATCAACACCAAGAACTTCATACCCTGCATGGGCCAGGGGGAGTGAGTAAAGACCGGGGCCACAGCCCAGGTCAAGAATGCGGGCAGGAGGCGGCGGTATAATCTCCCCCAAAAGCCATTTAATTGATGCTGAAATAGTTTCCTGCCGGCGACTGGCAGCTTCCCAATCAGGGTCCAGGTGAGCCTCCAGCATAAACCGGGAAATATGAGGGTCAGACCACATCTGATTGGTCCCGGAGGTAAAAACCGGGGGCCGGCGGGCCAGTTTTTCAACCTTTGCCAGGTCCATTTCCTCAACTCCTGTTCTGTAAAAAATTAGTAGATCTCACCAGTCTGGAAAGGCTTCTTTTACTTAAAAAAGGAGAAAAAAACTCCGCTTATCCAAAATTTATTTCCCACCAAACTCCATTCGGAGTATTTTTTCCAGGTTTTCGGCGAGCAATTTAACAAAAATCTTTCCCTCTTCAGGAACACCAAAGGCATCCTCTGCTAACCTCAAAAATTGGGGTGTCTCTATGTGGTAGGCTCGCCAGACAGGTTTTTTTATGGTAGCAGCCCCGGTAGCCCGGAAATAAATTCGGTCAAAGCGAGCTTCTATTTTTAATTCTTTTAATTTGGGGGGCATATGGTCTGCTTTCAATCGCTCCTTCAATTGATCCATTAACTGAACTGCATAAATCTCTTCTTTTTTTGACCCACAGGAAATTTCTACGTCATTATCTGTATTGCGATGGCCATGGCCGTGAACTTCCACCAGAACTTTAGGATTACTGCGAATAATTGCCCTGGAATAATCGGTATCCAGGCTTTTATTGGGATCAAGGAAGTAATTGCAGGCACAAACAAAAGAAGCCTGAAGTTTTTCGGCTAAAAGTTTGCCCAGAAAACCTGCGTTTTCATCCCCCGGTCGTTTCCTCGGGGTAGGCATAAAAGACCTGCCACCGGGAGTATGGTGGGGAACTCCTACTGTTAGCCGGCTTGATTTCTTTAAGTCCACAATCAAAAGGGTCAAATCACCGGTCATTAATCGATCCAAGGGGTTTAACTCCTTCCTCAATCAGATTTCAATAGAATAGTCATAGAAAATCTGGGCCTCCGCCTCCAGGTACTGGCGGTTCATGGCCTCGGTTTCCAAGTAAGACATGAAAATCTTTCCTACCGGAACAGTCAGCTTAACCAGGTAAAACTGCCTGTAATTTTCCTCTTTTCCCAGCCCACAAAAAGACTTGCCCACTTCCAGGTTGAAGGTGCAGGACAGAAAAGACCTGTCTTTTATCATCCAATCCCCTTCAGTTGCCATGCCCCGGTAAAGGGAAACCTCTTCCCGGCCGGTTAGGTTAAAAAAAGCCCTGATAAAACCGTTCCTCTCCCTCAGATAATCTTCCCTATTTTCTTTTTCTCCAATTCCAGAAAAAATCTCTGGAGTCCTGGGAATCTTGCCCCGGAAACGGGTTAAACCCATTTCAGCGGCTACAATACTCATCCCTTTTATCCACTCCCCCGAAAAGGGATTTAAGACCATATTTTCAGCAGTTTTTTCTTCTGCTTCGGCAAAACCTTTTTCCTGCATAAATTGTTGCAGGTCCCGGGCCAGGGCCTGGGGGCCCTTCCGGGCGGATAGGTCTAACTGGTTTTCTCTAGAGAAAAATCCAGAATGATTTTCCAGCCATTTTTCAGTTCTTTTCTGCCGGGTAGAAATTTCTTTTTGTTCTTTTTCCCTGCGAACAGGATCAATATCCCTGATTAAGGGCCGGGAAAAACACCTGACTTTTTCTTTAATTTCTTCGAGTTCTCTTTCTTCCATTTCCACAGCTTTGGGTTCGAATTGTAATCTCTCCACGTATTCAGCAGGTAGATCCCAATAGCTGCCTGCATCCTCAAATTTAGTTATGTGCCAGCGGAACATTGCCCTCTCGGGCCAAACCTTTTCCACATAACCCGGGGTCCGGCGTCCGTCTAAAAGTCGCCCTTTATTTCCCGGAACCAGGTAAGCAAGTTTTCCGGGGCAAAAAAAGGAATCCGGTTTGCGTTCCGGGTCAGACTGGTGAATACTCATCAAACCGACCTCCGTTTAACTATTTCAATAACCTGGGTCAGGCTATCAATCTTCCAGTAATCGCCTTCTTCTCCCCCTTCAGGGGACAGCCAGGCCGCCTGCATTCCAATTCGCCTCGCGGGAATTATATCCTTTTCCAGGTTATCACCCACCATCAGGCACTGCCCGGGAGGGGTCCTGATTTTTTTGCATAGTCTGCGGTAAAAATCCAGATGGGGTTTTTTGCTTTCCAGTTCAGTTCCCGTAAAAATGGATTTGAAATAACGGGCAATGCCCACTCTTTGCAGCGCTTTTTCCACCAGTTCTGCATCGGAAGAACCGGCATTGGAGGCCACAAAAAGGTTGAAACCCCGGCTTAAATCCTGCAGGGTTTTTTCCACTCCCGGCATAAGTTCTACTTCCGGCCACTCGGCCATTGGTCCCTCATACTGGAGAAAATCCCGCATGAGGGTGTCCCCCCAGTCAAAAATTATGGATTCGATCCTCAGCAACATTACCCCTCCTTGCAAACATTACTCTTCTGCTTCCGGAGTAAACAATTTTAGTTTCTGGAAAACCAGTGGGGCAAAAAGGGTTACCCAAAATCCCATGATTGTATACCTGATCCAGGTCATAATCGGAAAAATTATACTCTGCTCTTCTGTTACCCCCGGCCAGTTGATAAATACAGCCCGGGTAACCTCCCGGAGGGCGAAAAATACAAAAATACCCAGGATAACTTTAAACAAATTCTGGACCAGGCTTGCTTTTTCTTTCCAGCCAATAAAATCTTTTTCCAACCGGTAACCCCACAAAGAGCCGAATAAAAATCCGGTTACCATGGGACCGTCTCCCTGGGTATGCAGCAGGAAAAGTAGAAATACTGCTCCCGCGCTGATCAGGAGATAACGACCCAGGTCTGAAACAACGGGCCGGCGAGCCCAGGCAATTTGATAAAGTCCGATTGCAATTACCCCGATGGAAATTCCGAAGATAACGTCTATCGGGTAATGCACGCCCAGATAGAGTCGGGAAAAGGATACCAAAAGGATCAAAATTACTGCGGCGGCATAGGCCCATGTTTTTTTGATTTGATGGGCCAAAAATCCCCAGAAAACAGTATTCCCCTGGGCGTGGCCGCTGGGAAAGGCATAACCACCCTGTTCAATTAACCGCAGGTCCTGGGGCGGCCGTTCGGTGATAAAATTAAACTTGGAAGCAGAATTAAAATAAGCGGAAAAAAGAAAAATAAGGGCAAAGCGAAAAGCAAATTTTTTACTGTAAAGCCAGTAGATAAGAGGAATAACCAGCATATAATATTCCATGTCTCCCAGAAAGGTTATCCCCCGCCAGAAAGAATCCCAAAAAGACGTTGACCACTGTTGGACCCAAATAATAAAACCAGTATCGGCCATTACACAACCCTCCCCTGTAAAATATCTGGAAGCTGGGTTATTTCTTCAATAATATAAGTAGGATTTATTTCTGGGGGTTTTTCCTGTCCCTCACCCCTCAACCAGCAAGTATCAAGTCCGAACCCCATCCCGCCTTTAATATCCGATTCCAGGCTATCTCCTACCATGAGCACCTCTTCCAGGGGAGGCCTGCCGGAAGCCTCCCAGGCTTTTTCAAAAATTCCTGGAGCGGGCTTGGCCACTCCGATTTCCTCGGAAATTATCAGTTTCCGGAAATAGTCTTCCACTTCTGCAAGGCGAACCCGGTTCCGCTGAACTCCAGAAAGCCCATTGGTTAGAAGAATCATTGTATAATTATTTTTTAACTGGTCCAGAACTCCCCGCGCTCCGGACAAAAGAAAGGTTGCCTGGCTCAAATACTCAAGGTAAATCCGACTGAAATTAACGGGATCAAATTCCACCCCGAGTTCAGTAGCAAAACGCCGAAATCGTTCAATTTTTAAATCTTCGGCGGAAATTTTGCCCTGCTCAAAGTCCCTCCAGATACTTTTGTTTATTTCTCGATAGAGCTCCAGAAGTTTCCCGCTGTTACCTGCAATAGAAAAATGCTGCAAACTTTTTTCCATTGCAAACCTTTCACCCCGATCATAGTCAAAAATGGTCCCATCAGCATCCAGAAATAAGGTGGTATAACCGGTCAATTTTCTTCCCCCTTTTCAATGGCAAAAAGCCCCCTTTCGGGGGCCTGCTTTAGTCTTTTTTCTTTTGCATTTTGGCCCAGGTATCGCGCAGGGGAACAATCCGGTTAAAAACCAGATTTCCCTTTTTCGCTTCAACCGGGTCCCTGTTGAAATATCCCTTGCGCAGGAACTGAAAGCGATCCCCCGGACCACTCTTTTTTAAACCCGGTTCAACCATACAACCTGAAACAATTTCCAGGGAATCCGGATTTAGATCTTCCAGGAAATCCCCTTCTTCTTCGGGATTTTCACTATTAAAAAGGTGATTATAAATTCTAATCTCGGCCGAAACAGCCTGAGGAGCTGAAACCCAGTGGGCAGTGCCCCTTACCTTGCGGCCGTCCTCGGACCACCCGCCCTTTGTTTCAGGATCGTAAGTGCAGCGCAGTTCGGTAATTTCACCTGTTTCGGGATCTTTTTTATAATCAACACATTTAATATAATAGGCATCCTTAAGTCGGATTTCCCGTCCCGGACCAAGCCGGAAAAATTTCTTGGGCGGATCCTCCCGGAAGTCGTCTTTTTCAATATATAATTCGCGAGAAAAGGGTAGCTTTCTCTTGCCCAGTTCTGGCTGTTCAGGGTTAATTTCACTGTCAAGGTATTCGGTTTCGCCTTCGGGATAATTTTCAATAATAACCTTCAGGGGATCGAGTACAGCCATAACCCGGGGGGCCCTGATGTTTAAGTCCTCCCGGATGCAGTGTTCCAGCTGGGCTATGGAAACCAGGCTGTTGCTTTTGGCCACACCGCTCCTGTCGCAGAAATCCCAGATTGCTTCGGGTGTATACCCCCGCCGGCGCAGTCCGCAGATGGTAGGCATACGGGGATCATCCCAGCCATTAACATGCCCTCCTTCAACCAGCCGGCGCAATTTGCGCTTGCTCATTACCGTATGGCTTATGTTCAGGCGAGCAAATTCAATCTGCTGGGGTGGTTCGGGGAAATCCAGGTTTTCCAAAAACCAGTTGTAAAGGGGTCGGTTATCTTCAAATTCCAGGCTGCACAGGGAGTGGGTTATCCCCTCGAAGGCGTCAGAAAGAGGATGAGCATAATCATACATGGGATAAATGCACCACTTATCGCCAGTCCGGAAATGGGGATTGTGCTGGATCCGGTAAATAACCGGGTCCCGCATGTTCATGTTGGGGGAGGCCATATCAATCTTGGCCCGCAAAACCCGGTTCCCTGTTGGAAATTCCCCCGCCTTCATCCGTTCGAAGAGATCAAGATTTTCTACAACGGATCTTTCCCGGTAGGGACTTTCCTTGCCGGGTTTGGTTAGAGTGCCCCGGTATTCCCTGATTTCTTCCTGGCTTAAATCACAAACAAAAGCCTTGCCATCCTTTATCAACTGCACCGCACATTCATACATTTTATCAAAGTAATCCGAGGCAAAAAAGAGCCGGTCTTCCCAGTCCGCTCCCAGCCATTTGATATCTTCAATAATGCTTTCCACAAATTCTTCCTCTTCCTTGGTGGGGTCAGTATCGTCAAAGCGGAGGTTGAATTTCCCCCCGTTGGCCTGGGCAAGCCCGTAATTAATCAAAATAGCCTTGGCGCTACCAATGTGGATATAACCGTTGGGTTCCGGGGGAAAACGGGTATGGACCTGGCCGCCATATTTTTTTTCCTCGCGGTCCTGGTCAATTACTTTCTGGATAAAATTTTCAGTTAGGGCAGAATAATCCTTGCTCATTAAATCATCCTCCTTGCATATTACCTATATTTCCTTCGTTATTTAGGCCGGTTAATCCTGCTTAAAGTCGCAAAAACCAGAGACCTATTCGCTGATAAATGTCAATAAAATACATCATCACTCTTCCGGGGGTGCTTATCTCATAATCCGTTCCTTGTTGATCAAGCCAGTAATTGGTAAGGTCCCGGAAAAAGGGCATTCCCCGGTCACTGTTGGTTAAAATTACAATCCCCGCACCATCTTCAGGAATTAAAAGCATGTTGGCCTTCCAGCCCCGGTTGGAGCCACCGTGACCAACAAGGGTTCTGCCATCCGGTAGTTCGATGACCTGCAAACCAAGGCCGTAACCATCTCCAACTGGAGTAAAAATTTCCTTCAGGTCAGGATCTTTTCTCTGCTCGTATATATCCAGGAGATACTGCAGGAAAATTGCCAGATCCCCTGCTGTAGAGTAGAGCCCCGCAGCAGCCCTTTCAGTAAAGAGGTAATTTGGTAGAACTCCTTCATAAACAGAATATGGAGTAGCCAGTTGTTGAGCAATCTTTTCATCCCAGTCATAGGTGCTGTTTTTCATCCCCAGGGACTCCAGAATCTCGGTTTTCATGAATTCACCAAAATCCCGCCCTGTTGCATCCTGCAGAGCCATTTCCAATACCGTGTATCCCCCTCCAGCGTACCGGAATTCCTCTCCGGGGTTACCAACAATCTTTACTCCCCTGCTTCCCTTTGCCGTTCCCTGGAGGGCTTCAATAAGGTCAGGTTTTTCCTGTATAGAGCGATAGCCAATATAGCCTACTGGACCCAGGCCAGCAGTATGGCTTAAAACCCTCCTCAGTGTTATCCCTGCATGCCCATATTCGCTTTGGGGTAATTCCCAGCTCTGCAGATAATTTTGGACAGGATCGTCCAGAGACCACTTTCCCTCCTGGACCAGACGCAAAAACCCAATAGCAGCTATCGGTTTGGATATGGAAGCAACCTGGAAAATGGTATCGGCAGTAACCGGTTTTTCAGCCTGGAGATCTTTGTAACCAAAACCCTGGAGAAAAATGATTTCTCCTTTTTCAACCAGGGCAACGGCTAAACCTGGAACCCGATATTCGCTTCTTAAATTTTCAACAATAAGGAAAAAATCCTCGGCACAAAGCCTCTCCGAAAAAGAAAAAATAAGCAAACACATTAAAAATAACACCAGAAAGCGGTTCATTTAAATGCTCCTCTCCAGGTTAAAATAAAAACCCGAAAAATAATATTACAAGGAAAATTAACATAAGAGCAATGCCCCCGGCAACCATTGTAGGGCTGGAAAAATAAATCGGGGGAGCCTCTCCTCCCCTTTTTTTTACTTTTTCCCCGCACCTGGGGCAGTACCGGTCTAAGCGGGAAAGCCCCTCCCCGCATTGAGGACAGCAGAACAAATAACCATTCCCCGGAAAAAATAATATGCTAATTTATTACGCCTTTTATAGTTTTTTCCCTTTTCTTTTCTGCCTGTTTCAGGTTTGAAATAGAAAATCTTTTATAAGTCATCCTATAAAAGAATGGAGAACCAAAAAGGGAGGCTTAAAGCCTCCCCTGATAAGCTGGGGTGAGTGATGGGATTCGAACCCACGGCCTCAGGAGCCACAATCCTGCGCTCTAACCACCTGAGCTACACCCACCATAATTTGGTACGCCTGGGAGGATTCGAACCTCCGACCCGTGGATTAGAAGTCCACTGCTCTGTCCCCTGAGCTACAGGCGCAAATCTTTTTGCTGTGTTGAAAAAGTCCGCATTAATATTATATGAGAAAAGATGCCCGATTGCAAGGGATAAATTCAATTAGAAATAAAGGAGAGCAACCTTGGCCTGGGGGAAGGTAAAAAAAATTTAAAAGGATCCCCTAAAGGGGATCCGATGGTTTAAAATGGAGCGGGAGACGGGATTCGAACCCGCGACCCTCAGCTTGGAAGGCTGATGCTCTAGCCAGCTGAGCTACTCCCGCTTAAACTGGTCGGAGCGAAAGGATTTGAACCTTCGACCTCCTGCTCCCAAAGCAGGCGCGCTGCCAGACTGCGCCACGCTCCGGTGTGGTCCGACCTTCAATTAAGAGTATAACCGAAATTGGGTTTAAGGTCAAGATTTTTCCCAAGAAAGTGGGCACCAATTTTCCCCCTGATTTAAAAACCCTCTCGGGCAAGCAATTCCCCCATGGCCCTGAATGCCCGGTACCTGTGGCTGATCTTGTTCTTTTGCTTTCCCAGTTCAGCAGTAGTTTTATCGTATTCAGGCAGGAAGAAAACCGGGTCATAACCAAAACCCTGGTCCCCAGCCGGGCGGGTTGCAATGTAACCCTCCAGCTGACCCTCTGTTTTAAATTCCTTCCCCTCGGGAGTTACCAAAACTGCAACACAGGTAAAAGCAGCTCTGCGCTGGGAAAAAGGGACTCCCTTTAACAGGGTTAAAAGCTTTCTATTTCTATCCTCGTCGGTTGCCTGGAAACCAGCGAACCGGGAGGAATAAATTCCAGGTCCTCCCCCTAGGTATTCTACTTCCAGGCCCGAGTCATCAGCAAGGGCTGGTTTCTGAAAGTGGCGGGCATAGAAAACAGCCTTAATCCGGGCGTTTTCTTCAAAAGTCTTCCCGGTTTCCTTGGGAGCCTTAACCCGGGGCAGTCGAGGAAGGGGAAGGAGATCCAGCCCGAAAGGCTTTAAAATTTCCTCAATCTCCCTTACCTTGCCTGGATTTCCCGTAGCAAGAACGATTTCCACATCCTTCACCCGCTTTCGCTGCCAACCAGTCCGGTTAATTCCCCAATACTTTCTTTCTGCCTTTCAATTATCTCCTGGATACCCAGTTGGGCCAGAAACATCATCTGTTCCAGGTCATCGAGGGAAAAGGGTTCTCCTTCTGCTGTTCCCTGAATTTCAACTACCTCTTCCTGGTCTGTCATAACCAGGTTAAGGTCAACCTGGGCCCGGGAATCCTCGGAAAAAGAAAGGTCCAGGAGTTTTTCCCCATCTACAATTCCCACGCTGGTTGCTGCCAGAAAAGATTTTAAGGGGGATTTTTTGATCATATTTTTATCCAGCATGTAATTAACTGCATCCACCAGGGCAACAAAGGCACCTGAAAGGGCAGCAGTTCTGGTTCCTCCATCAGCTTGAATAACATCGCAGTCGACCCAGATAGTGTTTTCTCCAAGAAGGCCTAAATCAACCACCGACCGGAGAGCCCTCCCGATTAAACGCTGAATTTCCTGGGTCCGGCCTGAAGGTCTCCCTTTGGCTATTTCCCTCACAACTCGCTGATTGGTGGAGCGAGGCAGAAGGGAATATTCTGCAGTTACCCAGCCCTGGTTTTCCCCCCGGAGAAAATGGGGAACCTTGTTTTCCACAGAAGCATTACAGATTATAAGGGTTTCCCCGGATTTTACCAGGACCGAACCCTCGGCATATTTTGTGTAATGCCTGGTAAATTCAATTTTGCGCAGTTCATCGTTTTTGCGTCCGTCGCTTCTTTTAATTTCTTCCAAGCTATTTCCTCCTTACTCAGCTTTGAGTAATTCGAACTGACTCCTTTGTTCTCCCACCATCCCCGCCAGAAGATAACGCCTGCTCTGGGGATCATGGAAAAAATCAGGTAAAAGGCGAAATCCCCGGATTTCCCCAGTTCGCCGAACGTGAACCCGGGGGCCGGTACAGGAGAACTGATTGCCTCCCAGGGCAATATGCCCATCATCGACATAGGTTACCGGCAGGTCCTGTTCAATATATTTCTCCACACCTTCTCGGATATCTTCAATATTAAAATCGGGAAGTTCGTCAAAGTGGAGAATAAAACCGCTCCGGATATCGCTGTGGTTGGGAGGTGTTTCAAATCCCAATTGGTCTATAACAAGAGAAGTAAGGTCTTCCGCTGTGTGGGCCATTTTCCTGTAACGGAGGGACCTGTAAACAATATTTTTTATTTCCTCCGCTACTGGCCCAAAAAGCCCCGGCCTGGTAATAATTACTTCCTCACCTATTCCCAGGAGAACCTGAGGCTTTAGGCCAATCTGGTCAGCGATAAGATCAAAATGTTCTATTATAACCCGGCGATTATGGCGCAGGGCTTTAACTACTGCTTCAGCAAGTTCCCAGGGCTGGTTAAAGGCACTTTCAAACCGCATATCCACGTGATAGGTGTGACTGGTAAACCGGTTCTCAGAAAAATGTTCCAGAAGGGGAAGCGGCCGGATGTTAATCCCAGTATCATCATTGGTCAGGGTCAGACCTGGAAACATCCCGTTAATTAAAACCGATTTGCCCGCTCCGGCGTCGCCGACAAAGCCGATCAGAAAATCCTCAGGAGAAAGGTAGCGCTGGGCCAGGTTGTTACCCAGCTCCAATAACCTTTTGCGGCCCCGGGGAGCAAAGTATACTGAATGGGAAAAGCTCTTGATCATTGTTTCCCCTCCTTTTCCTTCCCTTTATCTTACCCCAGGTCTTACTGCTTGTCAAAATCCGCGGGGAGGTCAAGTTCCACTCCCAGGAGAGGAGCGTGTTGCTGTGCTCCATACACATCAGTTTCTCCGAGGGAACCTGCCCCGTATGGCCTTTTAATTGTTGCTTTTATGGCCCGGGCCGGATCAAAATAGACCAGGCTTAAAACATCTTTTTCCGGTACCCGGTACAACCGAGAGATTAATCCAGGGTTAATACCCTGGATTTCCTTTACCTTTTCGTAATCCTCAGTGTTCTTAAAAATAAGATCCAGGGTCAATTCAAAAGGCCCGGCATTTTTGCTGCGGATAACCCTGCATAGTTCGATTAAAGATATTTTAGGCATCGGGATCCCTCCCTTCAAAGCCAGGGCTAAATTTGACCGGAAATTGGCCGGCAGGATCTTCAATTTCCACCAGGTGGTGGATATTGAACTCATAAACTGCGCCTCCGGAAAAATCCGATGGAGAGTAGGGGAAGGCGAGATTTCCGGCAGTAGAAATCCGGCCGGCATAGCCATAATGGAGCATTGTTGAACGGGCAAAGCTGCAGAGCGTATCAGCCCAGGCCTGGGTTGGAGCAACGGCTTCAATAACCAACCCCAGCTCATGCCCCTCGAATGGAGCGGGTTCCAGATCACCCATTACGCCATTCTTGCCATAGGTCCGGAAAAGGAGATGGAACCGAGAAGGATCTATATCTCCCTGAAAATTATCTTCCACCTCTGCTCTTACTTCCCGGATAATATTGTCCATCTCCCGGATCATAATTGGATCCCGGACCCCGGCAATGGAAATTGTCCGGTAGCCGGTTTTTTTTGCTCCTTCCAGCTTTAAAAAATAGCTTGGGGTCGGGACAAACCTGGTTCCCCTGACTTCAACCTGCCTTTCACCTATCGCCTTAAAAGTGGTTTCTTCCAGATTGAGTTCCCCTCCCGGTCCGGGAAGGTGAATGGGATCTTTTTTCTCGTAAAGAGTATGCGCGGCCACAGAGGTCGGGGTACAGCGTCTTTTGGAATTAAGGGGTTCAACCTGGAAATAATCTTCTCCCAAAATACCCAGCATCGCATCCCTTCCACTTCCCGGTTCGGAGGCAATCGCCGCACATTCCAGTATTTTCCCCAGATGTAAAGCTAGGGCAGGATCGTAACCTTTCCAGATAGGATAGGCTGCAAAAACCGACGGATCATAAGCCCTGCCTGCTAGAATCACCTGGGCACCCTCTTTCAGGGCATTAATAAACGGTTCGCTGCCCATCTGGGCAACAATCCGCTCTGCTTTATCAATTTCTTCCTCATTAATGGGCAGGTCTCCATTTTCCTGGAATTTACCCTGCCTGTACCAATCGCGAACCTTTTTTTTGGAAATTTCAGCCCCGATTACGGCCAGGTCAAACTTCAAACCATCTTCCCGGGCTATTTCAGCAATGATTTCCCTGCACCACTCCAGGTGAGAATCAGCCCCTGCCCCACCAGCAGTACCAATTAAGAGTGGTATATCAAGTTCCACAGCCCCGTTCAGCATATACCTCAGGTCTCTTTTGACCCCGCTACGGTCGGTAAAAGATTTTCCTGAACCAAGGTAAAAAGGCCCGGGATCAACTGAACCTCCATCAACAGCAATCAGGTCAGGTTTGGCCTGGAGTCCTTTTTCCCAGGATGACCTGGGAAAACCGTAACCCAGGATAGCGGTCGGCGAGAGAATCTTAATTTCTTTACCCACTGTCTTTCCCCCTTTCCAGGAGAGCCAGGGTCCGGTTCATCTCGTTCTGAACAATCATCAACCCTTCATCAACGCCCATCCCCGGTTTGGCAAGCATCTGCTGGGGACGGGCGGCAAGTGCCGTGTGAACACAAACCCGGGCCGACCGGTCGGTTTCATTACAGGTGCCCCCCTGATAAGCACCGGCTCCATTTTCCAGGCAGTGGAGAACTGCCTCCACAGTATTTTCCATCCCTCCCAGGTCGGGAGTTTTTATCTGCATCATGTGGCCCGCACCTGCGGCAACAAAATCCTTAATATCCTGCAGGGTATTGCACCACTCGTCGGCTACCAGTTCCAGCCCGCTTCCAGCCTCGTCCAGAAGGGCAGTCAGGTGAGCCAGCTGTTCTATCTGGTCCTTTTTATTACCCGCATCCATGGGCCCCTCAACCCGGACCTTAAAGGGAGCAGCGGCCTGCTCAACCTGGAGCAGGTAATCCCGCATGGCCTGGGAGTTATCTGCAAAGGCAATACCTATGGTTCCGTAAACATCAAAATGGAAAATGGGTCGATAATCTTCTGCACCTATTTTTTCAATTCTGTTTTTTATCCACTGAATATATTCAATTAGTTTCTCACCCCGGGGGCCCAGTTTTTTCTTAACATTATTAATAAGACCGTGGGGCAAAACATCAACCTCTTTGATTATCATTTTATCCACGTTNGTATACCTGTCGTCCCCGGTCTGGGTGAAAATTGGAACCCCTTTATCCGGACGGGGTAACTCATATTCTTCCAGGAGAACCTCCACCATTAATTTCTGGCGGGCCCGGGCCACAGCATCCAAAAGGGCCTGGGAAAGGCCATACTGTAAGGCCAGGTGAAGAGGCTTCCCTCCTATTTCAAAATTATTTACCTCTCCCGCCAGCTGCCGGAAGGAGGTCAGCTCCCTTCCAACAAGAATTTCTTTTATCTGCCCCTCAACCAGAGGTTTAAAATCCCGGGCCAGAAATAGCGGATCCCGGCCGCCTGCCCCGGAGTACTGGACGGCAGCACAATCTCCCCAGGCCACCTGCCCGGTGTCCAAAACGAGCATAATGGAAAGAGATTCACCTTTCTGGCGGATTGAACTAAAACCGGCTGTCCTGGTCTGTCCCAGGTAGGCAAAACCATCTTCTTCCGCATCCTGTTTAATGGCCTGTTGATCATCAAAGTAAAACCCGGTTAAACCGGGTGCAGCTATAACGTCAATTATCTTCATATTTCAGGACTCCTTTCAACGGGGCCGCCCAACCAGCATTCCTTTTCCAATGGCGTAAATATCGTCGATAACCATCTGGAAGCTCGGGTCTCTTCCTTCTCTCCGTCCCCGCTCTTTTAGCATCTCCTGGTGGTGCTCAATTATTTCCTTGGAAAATGGGAGGTTGCCTGTATCCAAAAACCTTACCGCACCCTCATTGTCCCGGGCAGGCAGGGTCAAACCCTTGTTGTAGCGGGAGGGGGCAAAAGGAATGTCCAGTACCCCGGCCTGGAAAGAAGCCACAACTCCCCTGGTCAGATCTCCAGCTCCCAGTTCCAGAACTTTATCTATAATGGCTTTTACTTCGTCCCGGATCAACTCTTTTTCCAGGTCCAGCTTTTTGGACTGTTCTATTACCTGGTCCTGGAGCATGTTGACCATTTGCTTAGTTGCCCTAAGCCCCTGGGCATTGGCTTCCATCGTGGGAATTCCCATGGCCTCGTGGGGAGTCTTGACAATTATTTTGGTTGTAGCAGCGAGGGAAGGAGTAACACCGCCCCAGGAAATTACGCCAAAAGCCTTGGCTTCGTCCTGCGGGAACCCACCCATCCATTGGTGGAACACTGTGGTCAGGAGAACATCTCCGTACCCTGCTTTTTCCAGGTATTCTTCTCCCAGTTCTTCCAGGGTCTGCAGTGCAGCCAGGTCCTGGAAGAGATTACCGCACTGCCCGTAACCTATTGTAATGGACCGCACACCCTGTTCAGCGGCAAGGAGTGCTTCAATTATCCCTACTGCATGGGATACAGAAGGCGGAACAAGGGTTCCTGTCAGGGGCCCAAAGGGTTCTCGGTTAATAATCACTCCCTGCTCGGCGTAATATCCGACCAGGCGGTCTACATACTGCCAGTAGCCCAGGGTATCCTCCAGGGAAACTTTTTTCGCATAGGGAATATTGTAGGAAATTCCCCCTCCTTCAAAATCGGTAAATCCTGCGGCTAGGGTAATTTCAGCTAAAAGCCGGGCATCCGGGGTTCCGTGCCGGATCTGAACCGGGCGGTCCAGGGCATCGATTACCCGGCGGCTTACCCCAACCCCGTGGTTAACAGCAGGAAAACCGTTCAGCAGGGAACGCCCCTGATTTTTACTCTCCAGAATCCCTTTTTCTGCTTCCTGGTACCTATTCTGCCGTGTATAGCTGTCAATGGTTGTGGGAAGCAGGTCTGCTTCCCCGTTATCCTGGAGGTACTTCAAGAGCTCTATATGCTCGTCAACCAGGGCTACTCCAGCCCGGGGCTGGATAAGAGTTTTTCTCTCTTCTTTGGCCTGCCCCAGGACCACGGCCATACGTTTGCTTTCAGGAAGACGCTTGTGGAATTCAATACCCTCTTCCAGGTCCACTTCCTTTCCTGTGGGCCACTGCAGAAGAATTTCTTTCCTCTCTTCTTCCATTTGCTCCCAGGTTAACTTTTCATTTGCGAGCGATCCTTTTGCCAGCTCCATTTCTAACTTTTGCCCCTTTCAATTTTTATTAGTGAATTTTCCATAAGCCTGAAGGCTGCTTGGGGATAATCTTCAGCCAGAAGGCCTGCAGCAAATAAAACATAATCACGGTCCAGGAAAAAATCCGGGTCCTGGGGGCGCAGAATCTGCTGAGCTCCCGTTCCTTCTGCCACTCCCCCAATTATCAAAGGAGGGTCTTCTCCTTTAGCAAGAATTCCCCCGCACCCGATTACCTTTTTTACTCCCGTTAAATCTTTCCCATACTGGAATAAAACCGGTCCCTGAGGGGTATAAACTTGTTCCAGCATTCCACAGTGCCGGTCGCTGCTCATTCCCACTGCTGCCCGGCCCAGGGCTGCATCTATTTTTTTCTCGGCATCGGATAGAGGAACACGGTCTGGTTCCTTTTCGATTCTCTGCAGGTATCCCTCCAGTTCTCCTTCTTTAACCTGCCCCGGGAAAAAATCCTCAAGGAGTTTTTTAAATCTATCTCCACCCCAGGTCTGGACAATATTCCGGGCATTGTAACGCAGTCCCAGGTCTCCCTCAACCGTGCGCTTGGCAAAAGGTTCGGGAAGGCCTTTAGGGGTCACGCCAGAGGATTTCGGCTCTCCCTCTGCCAGGGAATGGATATCTGTCGTTGCACCGCCGATATCAGCAACCATTAAATCCCCCCAGCCCTGCTTGCCACCCCCCGGCCCCCGGTGCAGGAGGCTTGCTCCTTCTAAAACCGCTGCGGGAGTGGGCATTAATATATTATCTATAGCGGGGAGGTTTTCCAGGCCTTTGGCCCGGGTTATTCGTTCCAGAAAAACCTTGCGGATCAATTTACGACAGGGTTCAATATTTAGAACTTCAAGTTCTGGCATAACATTCTCGGTGGGAAACACCCGGAAATTTCCAAAGGCCAAAATTTCTTCCGCCCTGGAACGAGCCTTTATGTTTCCAGCGAGAACCAGCGGGCAACTCAGCCCGGAATCTGCAAGCAATTTGCTATTGCCGAGGAGACGCTCCTTGTTACCCCCGTCAGTTCCCCCGGCCAGGAGGATAATGTCAGGCTGAAGTCCTTCAATTTCCCGAACTTCCTCCGGGGAAAGGTCATAGGAATAGGTTCTTAAAACCCGGGCTCCTGCCCCCAGGGCTGCCCGGCGGGCCGCCTCAGCGGTAAGCGAGGGCACTAATCCAATAGCCACCAGGCGCAGCCCTCCCGCTGCACTGGAACAGGCCAATCGGACGCGGGCTTTTTCCCAATCCTTCAGGGAATCGAGGGCTTTTTTAACCCCGATACTCACATCTTCAGGAACGGTGGTACAGGCTTCTGCTGAATCAATTAACTGCCCCGAATCAAGATTGACTATTCTTGCCTTGGTAAAAGTGCTTCCAATATCAAACAGAATTGCAGTGTTCATCGCCCTCCCCCTTAATTTCCACAGTAAAGGTCCCGGCGCAAATCGTTAATCGCTTCTTCCGGGGTTGTACCCGGGGGATAAACACGATCGAAGCCCATGTCCTTAAACTTTTCCCGGACTGCAGGCCAGCTCTGTTTACCGATAACCAGATTCCCCCCAACATAGAGCAGCATTTCTTCCAGGCCCATCTCCACACATTTCTCCCGGAGGCCCCGGCAGTCCATCTCTCCGTGCCCATAAAGGGAAGAAACGAGAATAGCTCCAGCCCCTGTTTCTATGGCTGCGTCTATAAACTCCTGTTGAGAGGCCATTACACCAATATTAATAACCTTGAACCCCGCTTCATCCAGGGCATATTCAAGAATCCGATTTCCCACTGCATGGACGTCTGCACCGATCACCCCGAGGACAATAGTTTTGGGCCGGTGGAATAGATCAGATTCGGAAAAAGATAATTCCCCAAGCCCAAGAGTCTGAGGACCTATTTCCAGGAAAGCAGGGGACAGCGACTCTAAGTCGCTTACCAAAAATTCTCCCTCTCCTTCCTGGTCAGAAGGAGCAGCTTCTCCTCTTTCTTCAATTTTTTCTTTTAACTCGAGGGCAATAGCTTCGCCAGGAAAAACAACTGCTACATCCTCACCCACTACTTCTTTAATTGCCTCTGTAAGGTATGGATAATGAGTACAACCCAAAATCAGGGTATCCACATCTGCATCAAGCAATTCCTGCAGGTATTCCCCGGCAATTTCTCGCACCCGCTCCGAAGAGAATTCTCCGCTCTCTACCAGGGTAACAAACCGTGGTGCCATAACCCCAAAAACCTTCATGGTGTCATCTATATCCAGAATAGCCTCGCGGTAGGCTCCGCTTTTTATTGTTCCCTCGGTGGCAACTACTCCAATCCGCCCGTTGCGAGTTTCCTGGACGGCAGCCCGGGCTCCCGCTCCTACTGGACCCAGAACGGGAATATCATATTTTTCGCGGACAATTTCTTTTCCGGCGATAGCCGCTGTATTACAGGCGATTACAATTCCCTTGCATTCCCTCTCCTCGATCAGGTAGCGGGAAATAAAATCTACATAACATCTGACCTGGCTCAAAGGTCGTGGCCCGTAGGGGTTGTGCTGGGTATCTCCAAAATAAATAAAGTTTTCCCGGGGCATAATCTTTTTAATTTCGCTGGCTATAGTTAGCCCCCCCACACCTGAATCAAATATCCCGATGGGCTTTTTTGACATTATCCTCAACTCCTCTTTTCTAGGACATTTTTTCATTAAATAACCAGGAAAAACCAAACAATCATAACCACTCCCACAACCACCTTGAAAAAAGTCCCTCCCAAAAATCCAATTAAGGAACCAATACTTACCCGGAGAGCTTTTTCCAGGTCTCCCCGTGAGATAAACTCAACAAGAAAAGCACCGGCCAGAGGGCCGATGATAATCCCCAGGGGTCCAAGTATTATTAAACCAACAGGCAGACCAGCTGCAGCGCCAATAAGAGCTGCCCGGGATCCTCCTGCCCTTTTTACGCCAATAAAACTACTTACCCAATCCACCGCAAAAACTATCCCAACAAGTATCCCCTGCCCCACGAGATGGGTTATATCTACCGTCACAAAACCATCAGCCCAGGCAAAAATAAAAACCCCCAGCCAGATCAATACAGGGCCTGGTAGAAAAGGAAGAAGGGTCCCTAAAAGACCCAGAACAAATAAAATTATTGTTATGATAAGGATCATTTTTTCTTCAGGAGTTTTAGGTAGCCGCCTTTAGTGCTACGGGTATCCATAACCGTGATAAAAGCACTCTGATCACGCTTTTTCAGGATCTCCTGTAATTTCCCCCAGTCTTTGCGAAATAAGTGGACCAGCAAAACAACCTTGGACCCATCCCTGCCCCAGGCATCGAAAGAAGTAACTCCGAAACCTTCTTCCCGGAGAAGGTTAGCCAGGTCTGCCTGATGGCCGGTTGAAGGAATTATCTGAACGGTCATAAACCCAAGGGCCATTTTCTCCTCGATTACGCTACCCAGGATAGTACCTCCGGCAAAACCCAATGAATAAGCAATAACATTCACCCAGTTATCCAGGTTGGCAACCACATTTCCCAGGGCGTAAATAAAAATTGAAATTTCCACAAAACCGATCCCTGCGGCAATCCATCTCCGGCCCTTGAAAACATAAATTATCCGGATTGTTCCCATGGATACATCAATTATGCGCAGGCAGAAAATTAAGAGAGCTCCCAGTATAAGGGAATCAGTAAACATCTATCTTGCACCCCAATTCGAATTAGAGAAATAACCGTTGAGTGCCCGGAAAATAGCTTCGGCTGTCCTCTGCTGCCAGACCGGATCGCTCAACATTGCTTCTTCACGAAGGTTAGATAAAAAGGCTACTTCGTGCAGGATACCAGGCATTTTCAGCGGATGCAGAACTGCATAATTCTTCTGTTTTACCCCCCTGTCCAGAAGGCCCAGAGTTTCAACAACCTGCCTCTGCACTTCCTGGGCCAGAAATCTGGTTGATGTTCCGGCGCCAGTGCGGACATAGGTTTCGGTTCCCTCAGGTATATCCCGGGCTACAGAGTTGGCATGGATACTTATAAAAATGTCAGCATTGGACCTGTTGGCAAATTCCGCTCTTTCCCGCAGGGGAATAAATTCGTCCCGGTAACGGGTCATTTGGGGAACAGCCCCGGCATCATAGAGCAGTTTCTCCAGTTTCAAAGATATCGCCAGGACAACGTCCTTTTCCATAATTCCGGAAGGACCTATTGCTCCCGGATCCATTCCTCCATGCCCCGGGTCGATAACTATTACCCTTCCTGCAACGGGAGAACGGGGAAACTGGACGGTTATCCGATCTGAACGGGGAGGTGATTTCACCTCATAATCGGAACCATATTCCAGGTCAAAAACAATCCGGACAATATCCGGGTCATTGCTCAATTGACCCACCCTGACCCCTTTTACTGGGGTCGAATTAAAGGCCCGCAGGTTTTCTGTTCCAACCCGGGTATCTTCAATATCTACAATTACCCGGTCAGGGCTGGTTAGAGTACTTACATCGTAACGGGTTGCTTCACTCAAATCTATATGGTAAAGGTCAAAACTACCTCCCGGTTCCTTATCTATTGAAACCAGGTGGGGGTAATCATAATCATATTTTTCCCTGGGTTCAATCTGGTCGGGTTCTTCAATTTCCCTTTCTCCCGGACTCTGGTCTCGGGGAAAACTGATTATTTTCTGATAACGGTCTCCTTCAACTGTCCGGACCTCGTACTCCGGAAATTCTTCCAGGTCCAGGACCAGTCTTACTTTTTCCGGTTCAAACTGGGAATACCGGGCCTGTTTTATACCCAGTTCGTCGATGGGAATTGTCGAGCCCGGTCCAGAAAGCCAGGTTTTGCCCAGGTCAAAAACCAGCCTTTTGGGCTCTTCCAGGATGAAACTATCCAATTCCATTGGGCGAGAAGAAGTAATTACGAGCTGCCTTTCACCTTCCCGCATTATCCAGTTAATATCCTCTATGTAGCCATCCCCAACCCAGTCCAGGACCAGTCTGTTTTCCCCCAGGGTCCTGAAATCAAAATCAACATTTTCCGGGGTAGAAAAATAAAGTTCAACACTGGGGTTGGGGCCTTCAACAGCCTTAAATTCAATTCCAGGAGCCAGGAACCTATCCGAGGGAACGGTATCTTTCAGTTCCAGAACATGCACATCTTCTCTCTTTTCCAGGGTATATTCGACAGGCAATCCCTCGTATTCCACCCGGAGCTGCCCCATTTCCCGGCGGAAGTCAACTTCTAAAAGCTGTGCGGGAAACTGGAAAGTTAAAGTAAAGTTCTTTCCCTCTTCTTCTTTAACCCGAAGGGGTTGGGCCAGTTGTTCAGATTCCAGATTATCCCGCTCCCAGATCAAACCCGCGGGAAGAGTGTACTTCTGCAAGGCTTCATCAAGCCTGACCCCAAGGGTCTTCAAGGAAAAATGACCCTCTTCGACCATTTCATATGTAAATTTCTCTTCTGCTTCAACTACAAGTTGCTGTTTGCTTCTATCCCAATCAACCCTTTTTATAATAATAGGATCAGCTGCTATCCGCAAGGAATTATCCTCGGCTTCGTAAACCACACTGTATTTAAGGGCTTCGAGAACATCTTTAAGGGGAACCCAGAGTTGATCATCAATAATTCGGGGTTTTACAATGGGAATTACCCTGTCTCCGGCCTGCATATTCGGATCGTCAGCCCTCAAGCGGAAATCTTTTCCGTCAAGGTTAAACTGTAAAAGTTTCAGGCTACCATACCAGCGCAGCCTGACATCGAGAATTTCTTCCAGGATCCTGGCCGGACCAAAGAAATCCCCGTCCCACTCGGCGGCTTTAAAACTCAGGGGACCTTCATCTCCAATTAAATCAATATCGGCCGGGGCGGCAGAAAGATGGACGGAAATGCAAAGAAGGAATAAAAATAGCCATATAAATTTCTTTGCAAACATATGTCCTCACCCATCCTTTCAACACAGTA
>SL_3KL_010_SEDDRAFT_10001517_pt1 | contig 21169 bp, 18 predicted proteins | sample SodLakKL_010_SED_2_FD_10381 | JGI IMG/M metagenome (IMG submission 10381) | reverse complement strand
TTTGATTGGCCATAAACCTGGCTTTTCACAAACCTTTGGTCCTGTTGATGACCGCTTTGAAACCATACAGGCTAATTCGGTTTCTTCGCTCGAAGCAACCAGCAGCCAATTATGGATGGCACCGGGTTTAAATGCTTATATAGAAACTACCGGCGACATTTATGTACCGCAACCGGCAGACAGCGTTTTTGCCGGGCGGGGCCGTGCCTTTTCTCTTTCGGCTGAAGGAAACCGGATTTTTGCCGGTCTGGGATTCACCTCATCCGCCGGCGGGCAAAACACCAATGCTGCGATGGGTTATTACCAGTCGTATGACAGCGGGAATACCTGGAATTTCATTCCTTTTCTGCTGGATGAACGGCCGCCCTCCGACGCCGGCTGTGACGGAAATTCCATAGGCCCGCCCTGCGATATTGAGTTTCAGTACGGCGGTGAAACCTATATCCGAACCCGCATCACCGTTCCGGAACAGTCTCCCCCTTACGAAGTGGATTTCTCCGATGAAACCCTTCTCGCTGTTCACTGGGCTTCGGGACTGCTGCGAAGCCCCGATAACGGGCAGACATGGGAACGAATCATTCTGCCCCCATCTTTCGAAAATGAACTTTCGCCGCAAAACAGCTACCAGTGGTTTTCTCAAAATTCAAACGGAGAAATGGTAAACCGCTACGATCCGCGCTTCGACAACAACCTGCTCGGTTTCGGTCTGCTGATTGACAATAAAGACCGTGTTTGGGTGGGAACGGCAGCAGGCCTCAACATCTCCGAAAACGCACTGACCGCTCCGCCTGATAAAATTGAATGGCGGCGTGTTTCTTTCCAGCCCGGCGTTGATGACGGCCTTCTGGCCAACTGGATCATCAAAATTCGCGAACAAAGGGATGCCGGACGTATCTGGATGACCAACTGGCGGGCCGACCCTGAAAACCGGGATGATTTTGGCCTTGTTTACACCGATGACGGTGGAGAAACGTTCAGTCATTTTTTGGAGGGTATCCGGGTAAATGATGTCGGTTTTTTTGGCAAGTCCATCTTCGCTGCCGCGGATAACGGACTGTATATAACGCACGATGACGGGGATTCCTGGAGCCTGCCGGAGCAGATTGTCAGCCCTAACAGTTTCATCAAAAAAGATGCACGGTACTTTGCCGTCGCATCTACCAATGAATATCTCTGGGTGGGTACAGATGACGGCATTGCCGGGACAAAAGATAGTGGCGAAACATGGCGCATTCTCCGGGTGGATTTACCGCTGTCGGGAGGTAATATTTACCAGCCCAATGCACCGAACGTGGAATCCTACGCTTATCCCAATCCTTTCTCTCCTACACTCCACTCTTCCGTTCGCATTAAATTCGGGATGCAAAACCCGGGCCCGGCCACCATTCGGATTTTTGATTTTGGAATGAACCGGGTGCAAACCCTTGAAGTTGCCGCCGTCTATGAAGCTGGCTCATATGAAACTACCTGGGATGGCACTGATGAATCGGGACGAACCACCGCCGCCGGAACCTACTTCTACTCCATCGAGACGAACGAGGGATTCATCAACGGGAAAATTATACTATTGGACTGATGCGTATTCAAAAATATAGCCTCACTGCAGCATTACTACTTTGTTCACTCTTTTTCTGGGTGCCGGATCTGCTTGCACAAAGCGGCGGATTTGCGGGTTCTTTTTCCCGAATGGGCTTTTCACCCAGAGGTATGGCAATGGGCAACACAATGACTGCCGTACATCATGAAGGAAGTTACGGTTATTACAATCCAGCCCTTGCCGCAGCACCGGCCGACGGTGTTCAGTTTGACCTGGGAACTGCTGCCCTCCGGTTTGACCGACAGCTCCATATGCTCACATCTCATTTTCAGCTTCCTCCTTCTGCTGGATTTTCCGTCAGCCTGATCAACGCAAGGGTAAGCGATATTGACGGGCGAAGTTCAAGCGGTTATCACACTGAAATGCTAACCACAAGCGAGTACCAGGTTATCGGAAATTTTGGGCTTCGGTTTTCAGATCGGTTTTGGGGTGGAATCGGTATCAAATACAACCTTGCAAACCTGCATGATGAAATACCCAACACCAGCAGTATCGGCCTGGATGCAGGGGTTTATATACAGCCGCTCTCCGTTTGGACTCTCGCTTTTGCTGTAAAAGATCTTCTTTCCTCCTATTCAGTTGATTCATCCGATCTTTACGGAACCGATACTGTCCCTCGAATTTACGACTTCCCAACAAGATTGATTGCAGGTACATCATACCAATTATCTGAGTTATGGCTGATCAGTTTTGATTTTGAAACAAGGCTTCAGCATTCAGAAATCAATCGGCCCGATTCGGACCAAAACGGTGCTGGCGAACGGATGGTCCGACAAAATATCTCCACTACCACCCGGTTTGCGAGAATGGGCACCCGCTATCTTATTCACGAACGAATCACTCTTCGTGGCGGACTGCAACTGAATCAACCGGGCGATGAAAATCAACTTCAACCGAGTGCCGGATTTTCTCTACATTTACCCTACGACAGGTTTTCTCCTTCCATTGACTATGCATTTATGAGAGAACCTTCCCAACTTTCAACCATGCATGTGTTTGCCATCCGGCTGAATATCTGAACTTAGTTTATGAAACGACCGATTTTTGTTCTTATCATCCTGTTTTTTGCCGCTGACCTGGCCGCACAGGATACCGGCAGCGGGCTCGATTTTCTTAATATTGGCCCTTCTTCACGCCTGCTATCCATTTCCGAAGCGTCAACAGCAGTAACCACAGGGGCATCGTCGATTTACACCAATCCTTCGCTTCTTGTTTTAGAAGATGTATCGAGCATGGATTTAAGCTATACACTTTGGATTGCTGATGTTTACAACCAGTTTGCCGCTGTTAATTTTCGCCGAAACCGATCGGCATTTGCTTTGGGAGTGTATAATTCCACATCCGACGGTTTCCTCGCATTTAGCGGACCCGGTGATTCTGCAGGTGAATTTTCGATAGGATATTTATCGATTGCCGGTGCTGCCGCTTACAAATTCGGGCCAATTTCGGCAGGTGCCACAGGTCAATATCTTCGAGAGGAAATCTTTCAACACCGAGCCAACGGTTATGCCCTGAGCGCAGGTGTTACAGCTGAATTTTTAGACCGTAGGCTGCGGACTGCTTTTGCTGTAAAAAACCTGGGGAATATGGAAAGTCTGGATGAGATTTCAACGACACTCCCGTCAACCATTAATGCGGGACTGTCGGCTGATTTAATTGAGTTTGTAACCCCCGGAGCCAATGATCTGCCCGTGCTGGTATCTCTTTATGCCGACTGGAGCAAACCGATTGAAGATAAACCAACAAGTGATTACAACGTTTATGATCCAGGCGAAGGATTTTTCAGTATCGCCCTTAATGCAGACATTGCAGAACTTTTTTACCTTCAGGGAGGTTATCGATTCGGGGCTACCGAACGCCCAATTAGCTTTGGATTGGGTATGGCCATTGAGCCGGTTCGAATCAATTACGCCATTGTGCCATTTTCAACCGGGTTCGGTACGGTTCACTCTTTTGGCCTTCAGTATTATTTTTGATTTCTATTCAACATGAAGAAACCAGAAAAACTCGAAGACCTTTTTACCGAATTAAACGGAGAAGAACCATGCACTTTGTTTGTAAATCCTCCCATTCGATACGCTTATAAAAAATCGGATTACCTCTATCTCTTCTATAAAGAGCTTTTCAGCTCAAAGATATTCAAGATTACTGGTGTAACGACTCCAGGTCATCTCAAGTTTGTTATTACTCAGCTTTTCGGGAAACGAAGTATACTTAATTATCACTGGATTGAATGTACCGGCTTTTTTTCGATCATTGTCTACATTTACAAATTATTCTGCATTTTTCTGTACAAAGCACTGGGAGGAAGAGTGATCTGGTCGGTTCACAACAAGATGCCGATGGACTGCAAAATGGAATGGGTGAATTTTCACGGGCGAAGATGGCTCGCCAGAAAAGCGGATCTGCTCCAAATCGAATGCGAAGCAGCAGCAGTTGAGATCAGTACTTTTTTTGGGGTGCATGAAAAAAAAATGCGGGTTTGGCCCCATCCCGGATATCCACCTCAACTTATGCCAAGAGTGGCGGCTCTCGAAGCAATTAATCAACGTTACAATGTAAAATTGAAAGTGAATGACCGCCTTTTCCTGATGTTTGGCCATATCAGCGCGTATAGACAGATCGACAAAGTTTGTGAAATGTTCCTGGATGAACCCATTCAAAAAAAACTGATTATTGTAGGACCGGTAAAAAAAGGTCAGATGAAGTTGTACAAAAAAGTGCGGTGGCTGGCGAGAAAAAAAGAGAACATCGTGCTGATTCCTCAATTCATTAAAGAAGAGTGCGTTCCTGAATTTATGATTGCAACCGACTATGTTCTGTTCAATTACAAGGATGTTCTTTCATCGGGAGGTGTACCGCTTGCAAGAAGCTACAATAAGCCAATCATTCTCCCCAAAAAAGGCTGTCTGAGAGAACTTGAAGATGAGAATTTAAGATTCTTTACTTCTCAGGATGAATTAAAAGAATTGATAGGAAATTTATGAATAACATTCCCGGCATTAAATGGTTGCCGGGAATGTTAATTATCTTATTCCGGAATCCCGAACATCTCAATTACGGCAAGATAATCTTCAAAAAAATCTGGCGGAAGTTTTGCAGCTACACCACCCGGGATAATTACATAGCGTATCCTGTTATGAGTAATACTTCCAACCTGGCCATCCGTTTCTGTAGCAGTTAAATCAGACCCATATTTTCTTATAGTTATCCAGGCATTTCCGCTTGCTCCCCTTATAATTGAGTATCTGTTTAGAACCAAATCTCCGGTAGCGCTGTTAAAAATCTGCCATGGTAATAAATAAGTAGCTCCATTATTTGTCGTCCAGTAAAATAAGATAACACCGTTGGATCTTACGGATGCAAAATTTGAATCTGAAATAATCATACGTTTAACTCGTGGAGAATCAAGATCATTCCAATTTGGGAAAAACCAGTCTGAATAGATTACATTAGCTGTGCCGGTATCACCTTTATCACCTTTGTCTCCAACCTGTCCGTCGTTCCCATCTTCACCGGGGGTGCCCTGCGGACCAACCGGGCCGGTTTGTCCGATTGGGCCTTGAGGGCCAACAGGTCCTTCGGGGCCTTCACATGAATAAAGAGTTATACTGGCAGATAAAAGTAGTAAAAATAATGCGTGTGTTTTTTTTAACTTCACCATTGTTTTTCTAAATGTTTAGTGTTCTCGGGTCACCATTGGTTGAGCAAACACTCTGTTCGCTATTGATGAATACGTATTATTTGTCGAATACAGGAAACTCAAATCCAGAAAAATCTTTAATTCACATATAATCATTTTCACTTTTGGCGATAAATTTTGATGAAATTATTTTCTATACATTTGACATCTAATCTACTTTCTGTTTATTTATAGTTGATTTACTAATCGCCTGAATCATGGAAAAACATCACGATAAAGATTCGCTTACCCTGTTGCTTCAAAAAGCCGGCGAAGGCAATGATAACGCCTCAGTTAAACTATTTGAACTCGCGTATGATGAGTTGAAACAGATGGCACATCATAAACTGAAACATTCCGGTTTACAAGAGACAATGCAAACCACTGCTCTTGTGCATGAAGCTTACCTTAAATTGTTTAATCATGGCAAACTTGATGCTGAAAGCCGTGTCCATTTTTTTGCACTTTGCGGCAAGATAATGAGACAGATTCTTGTGGATCATTATCGTAAGAAATCAGCCGGGAAACGGGGCGGAAGTCAGCGGGACCAAACTCTGAAAAATTTACACGGTTCTGTTCAGGAACCAGATGCCGAACTGATTGATCTTGATTCAGCCCTCTCCAAACTCGAAAAGTTAAACTACAGGCTCTCAACTGTGGTTGAATGTAAATTTTTTGTTGCGATGAAAGATGATGAGATTGCAATGTACCTCGGTGTAACCGATCGAACCGTAAGAAACGACTGGAGAAAAGCCCGTATGTGGCTTTCGAGAGAACTTACTGCTAACTGACAGGAGTTTTTTGTCTGCTGATACATTGAGTTAAATCAATTAAACCGAATTGGGTGAGTGCCTGGCAAACCTCGGCCTGTTTAAAGAATCCGAAAACCTGTTAAAACTGGCTTATGATACCTCCAACCAGAAATTACATGAGAAACAGGCACATGTAATTGTTATAGAACTGGTGGAACTCAAATAAAAATGGCAAAAACCAGATTAGGAGCTCGAATACAAGGCACTCTTAACCCAATCTGAATCCTGAAACTGATTCAGAGCCGATCAGTCACAATTTCCTGTTTCCCTGTACCGGTTCCCCGCCTGCATTCCTATGATGATGGCCTGAAATTCTGTTAATCCCAGCCGGATTGCCTCTGTGTATGCCTGTATTGCACAGGCAGCGGCAGCAGGATCATCGAAGGTATCCTGGAAGATTCGGCTGATTGACGGGCGTTCACGAAAATCACCCGGCACATCAAATTCCGGCCAGATGGGGCGCGGTTGTGGAAACGGTAATGGCCTGTACAGTGTCCAATATTTTTCTACCGCGTTATTCAGCGACAGAATTGGAAAGTCTCTTACCGTAAAACCGTTTTGCAGGTTCGAGACTGCTCTGCGCGTAGATTCATCCGCTTTTTGTGAGATCTGGCTGAGCTGGTCATCAAAACTGCACTTATCATGCAGCGGCAGGTTTAGTTGGCTAATTACGGAGAGTGCCGTTTTTGTTTCGCGGGAAAGACTGCAAAAAACAGCATCCGCAACTGATTGATTCCCTTTTTTCATCTGCGTTCACCTTATTTTTGATTTTATGTTAGTATGGTTACACATACACATACGTACACAAATCAAAATTACGGAATGGAAATCAAAAAGTTTTACTACCTAAATTTTCACATCACATTTATATGTTCAACTTTTAAACAGACAATTCACTATCTGATGTATCTCACCCGATTTCCCGTAAATCCGGCTTCGGCTTCCTGCAGGGATTCAAATGCCTCAAGGTACATTTCACCATCAGAAAAGAGCTCTACCATTGCCCAAAAAGCAGGCGGGAACCATTGTTCATTTTCCCAATCAACAAATCCAAAATAGAGCCGATAGATCACCGGGCCGGTTTCCACACTCACTTCACCCCAGTCGGGATCGTCCGGGTGTACAACCCAGCCAAAAGCGGGTAACGGACAATCATCACAACCTCCCGAGGAGAGAATTTTTAAATCCGGGTATTTGGCATGATACATAAACGCCAGATTGCGAGACCACGCCTCCGGCATCTGGCTGCCTTCAAATTCGGTCAGTGTTTCATGGAACCAGCCGCCGCTGAGCCGCCCGGGGATATCGTAATCAATCTTGCCGTACTTATCCTGGTCTTCACGGTCAACAAGGGCAAGAAACTGGGATTTTAGCGGTTCATCATAATATCGTAGTGGATTGGCCCCATAGCGCCAACGATCGGTATATCGCTCCGGATTGATAGTAAGAGAGTTCCAGACTATAATCCACTACACCAAAATCGATACCGGTGGCCAGCAAGCTGGTTGTGCCAATCATCTCCCCGGCCTTCAGTTCCGTACCTACATCAATATCATCCCTGAGCAGAATATGGCCTATGTGATACCAGTTGGCATTGTGAGAATGTGGAATAGCAGGGTCTGCCCCGACAAATATCTGGTGATCATCACCTCTGAATGCAATGCGAACAAAACCATCAGCGGGAGCATAAACCGGTACATGCCTGAGATTCCATTCATCACGCGGGAGGTTTGTGTCAAGGTACTCCATTCCGATGTGAGCTCTTGGCATAGTGTGGTTCGGCGGGCCATGAATACCCTGGGGAGCAATTTGAACCAGATCATCCGGTAAAGCGAGCGGCGTATGAGTGAAGTGAACGTTGTATTCGGGGATAGGATCTTCAATGTCTTCATTTGCCGGATTATCACTGCACGCGGCGATCAAGATGGCAAGCAGGAAAAGGATTGCTAACAACTTTATAGTTTTCATGTTGTAACAATTTATGTGATTGGTATGCCTAACAATCTTCTTAAATAACGTGAGTTTGAGATAATATTAAATGCTTCGTCAGTTTGAGCGCAGTTTCGATCGCTTTTTGGTCGGAACGAAGTCGAAAACTCTATATTTCGACTCCATTCCGCTGGAAAAGCACCATCGAAATTGCACCAGTACTCCGAAGCCTTGGCACAGGCGGGCTCTTTATGACGTATTTAACCATTATTCATCATTCTTATCCCGAACTCACGTTACTTAACTATTTTACCTCATGAGTTTTATCGCTGATTCAGAGAAAATCCACGATTCAGCACTTTCCGCACAAGGGCTACTGCCCGGTTCATGATCTACCCGTTCGATGGTTATCTTATCATCTGCACCATAAGCCATCAAAAAACTGACAACATTGTGGTGAAAAGCTTCCGATTCGTAACAATACACGGTTTCATCACTCTCCAGCTCAGAAAAACGCCTGTTTACCCTTCCGCTCTCTTCTAACTCAAACCGGAACAAGTGATAGTTGCCTGACATGCGAAAAGAAGAGTGAGCTGTAACCAAAACCAAATACTTCTCAGGTTCAATTTCATGTGGTGCAAGGGCAAAAAACTTGTCATAATGTTGGGCAGTCAATGTAACATCGTGGCCATCCAGTACCCACATCCCCTGTGCTGTACCTGCAATGTCGATCTCCATCGTTCCGCAACGGGGCTCAGCAGTGCGCCTGGTTTCAAATCTCCCGGTCTTGTCGAGTAAAATATCTCGCAGCGGATCAATGAATAAATACTGCGGACAGATGGCCCACCTCGCCATTGGGTAGCGATCAACTTCAACAAAATCGAAATAAACGCGCCTGTCGAACAAATCAAAATCAAGGCCTGTAAAGAAACCTCCAGCCTGCCCGATTACGGTTCCCGCCGAAACCGGAAGTTCTACTCGTGTTCCGCAAGACTCAATCGTTTCTGATTCAGTGGAATAGATTTCACACTCTGCATCTGCAAGGTAAGCTTCAAGGCTTTCATCAAGGATATCCATATGCTCATAATTGCCATAAATAGCTCTGCAATCAGGGATTTCAAACGAAATGGAATAGTCTGAATGCCCCTCCCGGAATGCTGAGCTTAACCAGCGGGAACGTTCAATAAATCTGATTTCTACATCTCCCACAGCATAGACCGGAGTTAAACCTGTTCTTTTTAACTGAATACCTGTTTGTCCCCGCGGGAAAACATCACCCGGCGGACTTAGTTTTCCAAGAACAAGAAAGTAGTTGATTTGCTCCTGGTCTACCGGAAGGTGGGTAAAGTAAGGGCCAGGTTCACATTCACCGAAATCCTCATCAGAATTGCTCTCGGTTGCACTGCTACAGCCTGTAAGAAATAGCATAAGGATCAAGATCAATCTTGATATAGTTTGAAACTGATCTTGTATGAGTTTAGATATTTCCATTTTTGTAATCCTCCTGTAAAAAGGTCAGGCGTTTTCAATAATAATCATAATCGTTTTAAAAAAACATACTTCACATAATGGTGAGTATCATAAAAAAATGACGACACTACAGGCGCTTAAGTGGTTCTCAGGTGTGCTACTCACCTCAATTAGTACTTCTATCGAAATTTCTTTTATTGATTACAGTGTTCACTATTAGATACGTGATCAACGGCATTTGAGGAAATGAATAGGTTCAAATGTTGTATTTCTACATCCTGCTTGATTACATTATGCTCAGAAAAGCCTGAAACCACGAATCAAACAAAACAAGAAGGGTCAATGTGAAGTAAAAAGGCAAAACGCGGGAGTCTAAATTATGGATACTAAAACATGGAAGAAGATTGAAGGGATACTGGATCTGACGCTGGAAATGAACCCGGATGAGAGACTGCAGTTTATCGAAGAATCTGTTTCTGATTCGTATATAAAAAAAGAAGTACTTTCTCTGCTGGCGGCTGAAAATAGCGTCCCGAACTATCTTGATTCGGGTCTGGATAAATTTTTTCAATCGGATGAGTTGATCCATGATATTGCCGACAGCCTCAAAGACCGGGAATTTAGCATAGATCGTTACAGAGTTACCAAGGAGGTGGGCCGCGGCGGTATGAGTGTCGTTTACCTGGCCGAGCGAACCGATGGTGAGTTCAAACAACAGGTTGCTGTAAAAGTGATGCAGCCGTTCGGTGTTGATCGTGAGGATCGTTTCAGAAGGCTTCGGGACGAACGGCAAATTCTTGCTAACCTGAACCATCCGAATATTGCCCGTGTTTTTGACGGTGGTATCACCCCGGAAGGATGGCCCTACATGGTGATGGAACTGGTGGATGGCAAACCGCTGAATCGATACTACAGTGAAAATAATCTGAATCTTGAACAGCGCCTGGACCTGTTTTTGAGGATTTGCGAAACAGTGGCATACGCTCACAGAAACCTGATTGTGCACCGGGACCTGAAACCGGCTAATATTCTTATCAAAAATACCGGACAGCCAAAACTGTTAGACTTCGGAATCGCCAAACTACTCAATGATGACCCCTCCATTCCCGCTCTCACTCGAACCGGTATATCTTTACTTACACCCGCTTACGCGGCCCCCGAACAGTTCCGGACGGGAATCATCACCACCAGCACCGATATCTATAGCCTCGGCATTTTACTTTATGAAATTCTAAGTGGCTCTCTTCCCTTCGATTTATCTGATAAAAGCCTGACGGAAGCAGAACGCCTGATTTGTGAAAAAGTGCCGGATCGGCCTTCTGAGAAAGCATCCATCACTTCTGACAAAATAAAAGGTGAACTGGATATAATCTGCCTTAAAGCTCTGAGAAAAGAACCGGAACAGCGATATGGTTCTGTACAGGAATTCATGGAAGATATCCGCCGCTATGGAAAAGGCCTCCCGATATCGGCCCGGCCTGCAACCAGGATCTATCGCATACAAAAATTTGTGAGCAGGCATAAGGCGGGAGTTGCCGTTACAGCAACTGTATTGATTATCATTACAGGATTATTTTTGGCATTGCTTCACCAGCAGGCTATTACACTTGAGGAACGAGACCGTGCCGTTACAGAGGCAAATAAAGCGGAACAGGTTACTGATTTTTTGATAGAGATGTTCAATGCTAACGACCCTGATATCGCCCAGGGTGAAATACCCTCAGCACGCGATCTGCTTGCCAATGGTGCTCTGCGTATTGGAAATGCTTTCGACGGAAACCCTGCTATGCGATCCGACATGCTGGTTTTATTGGGAAATCTGAACCAGCGTATTGGAGAATATGATACTGCAAAAAACCTGCTGAGAGAAGGACTTGATCTGGCCAATACCATCGGAGAGGTTGAATTACAAGTGAAAGCCATGCACACAATTGCATTAACTGACAAAAAAACCGGAGATCATGAAATAGCTCTTGAAGTTCTCAGGGAAGCTGAATCTCTGCTAACATCAGAAGGCCTGAAACCGGGCATACTTCATTCAGCAGTAGTACGCGATCTTACATTTACGCTGAGCGAATTGGGGCATCTTGCAGAATCGGCTGATCTTGCAGAAGCTGCACTCACACTGGCACGGAAGAAGAAAGATCTGGAACCTGAAGCTCTCTACCGATACCTGGATAGTATGGGCCGGGCACTGGTAGCCAAACAAGAACACGGTAATGCAGAAAACTACTTTACGGAAGCTCTGAATTTAAACCTTACACTTGAAGAAGCCCCAAGCTGGAGTATGAATATGCACAATAACCTTGCCGGAATACGTGCATACTATGGAGATCACATTTCAGCTGCTGAACACAGAAAAACAGCTATGGAGCTGGCCGATAAAATTTATGCAGATATACCCGGTGACACTCAGCGTGCTGTGATTCGAAATAATCTATCGATCAATCTTATCAATACAGGCCAGTTAGACAAAGCCATAGAACTTTTACATGAAGCATTAGAGATCAACTATAACGCCGACCCCGATGTCATAAACAACAGGGTGGCTTCAAACCATAACAATTTGGGGCTGGCTTATCGTCATGCCGAGGAGTGGGAACGTGCAATACACCATTATTCCCGGTCGCGTGAAATTAATAGTAAAATTTTTGGAGAAGATGACATCAGGTTTGGGATTATCTCAGCAAATATGGCTCGGCCACTTAGCCGGCTTGGGAACTTTGCTGAAGCTGAAGCCATGGCACAAATAGCACTTGACCAGTATCTTGACATTCTGGGGCCTGATCATACAATGATTGCAACAGTAATGCGCCTTTTCGCAGATATTCGCCTTGACGAAAAACGCCCTGAAGAAGCACTGGCTTATGCCGATAAAGCACTTGAAATCTATAAAAATTTGGATCATGCAGATGCAAACTCAATGATTGCAACGTTGGAATACCGTGCAAAGGCATTGGCCCTGATTGGAAATATCGATGAAGCTAAGCAGGTTTTTGAAGAAGCATTCATTCTGGGGGAAAACAACGAATTCTCATCAGGACTGGCATGGCCACATCTGCTTGCCTCGTATACCGAGTTTTTAAACAACAGTAATGACCCCGATGCTCATAGATACGCACCAATGGCACTTTCAGCATACATGGATATCTTCGGTCCCACGCACCCAGGCACTCTTCGGATGAAGGCTGTCGCAACCGGTATCACAGCTTCCCAATAAGTAAGGTTCAGTATTGAAAATACATGATTATTTAAAGGGAATATTGGCAGATTTTATTTTAAATGTTGTTTGTATTCTCAAGACAAAAAACTCACACCCATCACATATTTACCGCTTATAAATTCTGGAATTGCCGGTGAACCCCGAAACTTCACTTGCAAGCTTATCTTCAAACCATTCATATTGCAGTGTTTCCGAATCTATCAATTGAACCATTACGGTTCCCTCAACCGGCGGATCTTCATAGCGCAAAACCCTCCACGGTGTTGCAACCTCAAATTTTACTGCCCCCGAGCTGACGGTTATGCTTTCGGGCTCAGGCTCGTTACCAATTATCCACCATGTATGTGGATCTAAGCTTCCGCTTAACATAAAATCACCATCCAGCAACGGACTTGCATCAACAATGGTTATTCGATCTCCATACACTTCATGCCGGGCAAAAAACAGTTGCTTACTCCATTCAGTTATCTCCTTTGCACCTTCCAGGAACCAATTACCTGCAATGGTTCCTTCCTTATCGTAGGCTATCTTCCCACATCTCGGTTCTACGGTTCGGGGATTGATTTCCCAGATTTCATCCACCATGCCTTCAGGGAGATAGTCAGTATAGCAAACCGCCGAGCGGTACTGGCGGCCATACCATTTGGGATTGGCAAAATAATGCTCCCTCGAATAGTCATACATCCCTATATCAATACCTTCATGAGGGCCAATATAACCTACAATCTGACCGGCTGTTATTTTTATTTTAACCCGGTTTTGCCTTCCGCGGCCTTCTCTTATTTCACCGGCCTGCTCAAGAATATCCTCGTTTAGAGCTGAAATATGCCCATAATAGCCACCCACATCTTTGGTGTAAACGATGTCGAGGGTAAAATCATCATAATCCGTTCCAACCAAATCAGGAGGGCCGTGTGGAGGTATGGTTCTGAACTCTTTTTCAATGTTGATAATGTACCCGTCTCCCATGGCATACACCGGTACACTTGCCGGAAATACAAATGGATTCAGATGTCTGAACCCTCCATGCATTTTTGGTACTCCGCGTACCTGTCCCTTCGGATCAAAAACCAGCATTTGTGATACATTAACCGGTAGGTGTGTAAGTTCAACTTCATCAGGCAGGTCAAGGCTGTCTAAAAAAGACTCTTTGCAGGCTGTTATGATGAACAGCACAATTATAAATATGGTTAAAGCTGAGATTGTTTGGCTTGTTTTCATTTCTTTTGTATTGAAGTAGTGAGCTCATATTAAAATTCGGCAAATGCGGGCAAACAAGCGAGACAAGGCTGGACGCTTGCACCAGTTATAATATTAAATCAATTATATTCTTGCTTTTATTATTTTATTCCGGCTGATATTCACACAGCTATGCATGAGGCATCCAGGTTATACTTCGCCGATAAATCTAAAATTTACCTCTCTAACTATTAATACGTAATTAAGAGAGCAAACAGGAAATGGGATTTGTGATCCCCGGACCAGATAAATCACCTCAGGATTATTTACCAGCGTAAATGATAAACCGTTACGAAATCACATCTCAATTGCATCCGCTTCACTCAATCCATAATATTCCAAAACTGCATAATAATCAGAGATATCAAGATCTGGTGGAATTACAGTATTTTGCAAATGAGCTACATTTGAATTAGATGAATGTTTCGCCGCAATCGTTTCAGCTTCTATCTGTATAATGTGAATATTATCGTATTCTTCGCCCGGTCCTTCAACTCTTCGGATACGTACATCTACGGTACCACTATCCAGGCCAATTTGAACCCGATACAGAGAATGACCATCAGAACCATAACCTGATATTGGGAATCTCCACCCATCCTTTACAAGGTAAACAATCCAAATACTTGATACTCCATTTGAAATACCATGTATAAACCGTTGCACACTAATCGTAGCGGCAAAATCATGGCCGTTAACTACAAATAATTTAACATTTGCATTGCCATCTTCGCCATCCTCTCCATCTTCACCCGGAGGCCCCTGAAGATTTAAGGGTGAATCCCATCCACTTTCAGTTTTGGGACCATAGAGATGAAAATTTACTTTGTCCAGGTAGTAGTCGCCCGGTTCTCCCAAACTATTTGACGGAGACCCATCTCCTGAATAAATTTGACTACCATCGTCTCCATCTTGCCCATCCTCTCCCTTGGAACCCACCAAATTAATTGGATCACCCCAGCCATCATCAGCTTTTGGCCCGTACAAATTGCCTGAATTCAGGTCCAGATAAAAATCACCCGCTCCTCCTGTGTTTTGGGATGGCACTCCCTCTCCGGCTAACATCACAGTACCACCGGCTCCGGCAGGACCAACAGGACCTTGTGGCCCCTCAGGACCTCTATCACCTTGCGGGCCGGCAGGCCCTTCGCATGAAATGAATAACAGACAGGATAGAATTAACAGTGGAACTAAAACAATGTATTTCATCTTTCTATTTTGATTTTTTTAGTTATCTGTTTCTTTTGAAAAAAAAATTCGCAGCCAAAATGTTTGATCTATTTTATAATCAATGTACAAGATGGCTACTCTCAAATACGTAAAGGAGGAAAGAAACCGGAAATTTGAGATAGATTTTGTATAAACACGAATACTTATCTGATCGGTAATCAGAAAAAAAGTTTACACGTTACTCTTGCAATAACTGCTTCTGAGACCGTGAACTTAAAGGTGTGCTGGCCCGGGGTTCACTTACGTGGGATAAAAGAGGAGCTTGGTGAGAAATTCGGGTTGGGGTTGTTGACTTTATCTAAAATGCTTTCGTTATTATAGTCGTATATAGTGCTTATTACAGGAGAAAGCCCCTGTATTTACGCATCTCAATACATTCAACGTTCATAGACTGCATACCCGTTGTCCGGAAATTCATCCCGGTATTCACCGGTACCATAATTCACATGCATCATTTCATCTGATATTAGTTTCAGATATCCGTAATGGTCATTTTCTTGGTTACAATGTAAATCCGTAAGATGGTGAGTAAACACCGGACCGGGGTTCAATGGCATGGGACATTCATTGGGGAAAACCGTCACCCGCATCGGCTCCGCAACCGAACAGGGTGATAAGAATATGTATTAGTGAAATTCGAATCATAATTTTTTTGTATTGAGTCTTGAGTTGTGTGACAAGTTTCGCAATCTCTGCCTCGCCCTTCGGAGACTCACGACTCATACCTTTATACTTATTCCAGTTCCATCATCATCAGAAAAACCAGGTCGTGAATACCGGTGCCAATGGTGAGCGGCCTCCACCCTGGTTCGTTCGGACGCGCATCAAAGTACGCTTCGCCTCCTGTGTACGAATCACCCTCGGGACCGCGGCTCATTCCGCATGAACCGGTCTCATTTTTTAGTACAAATGATAGTTCCTGACCAGATGTAACCGAAACTCCCGGAAAACGAAATCTCTCAAATACACCAACTTCAGAACTGACATCGTCCGCTTCGAACGAATTCTCGCTAAGTATATCAGAGCCCGGGAGCTCATCTTCAATATTTCTTAATTCGATTTTCAAAGCCCCATCTGCACATCCTAACGGAAGATAAATTCCAGTCAGTGTTCCATCCCTTTCAACCGTAAAGGTTTGAGCAAGCATTTGTTCACTGCCGCCGCCAATTGCTTGAGTGGGTCCGTCAGCATCAAAAATAGGTTGAATTGGTTCCAGAATAGTAACCTTAATTTCATTTTCTGGCATGTCGCAAGATGTCGTTATACATCCTAGGGTGAGAAAAACCATCATCACCCAACATAAAGAGAAGCCTGGTGTTGGTTTCATGGCAAATGTGGTTGGTTATGAGTAAGAAAAGCTCTGTAAATAAATAAACACAAAAAACAAATCGAATGAAATACAAAAAATTCCAATCATATTTCGTTTCGAAGCATGATTGGAATTTATTTGCGGAAATGATACCTCCACAATATTAAACGGAATAGTGAGAGCAGCACAACCTGCTGTAAGGGCATCTCCTGAAATCACCCAGCCATCATTTTCAATCAAAGACTGCCGGGCTGCCTCTCCATTGCAGTATTCCAGGCCCAGTGCTCCAAGTATCCACATCGCTTTGAACCATCTGGCTGTCCCAGCCAATGAGTGTTGCATCGTAATTTTCAACAGACAATGCTGAGCCATCCAGCATTCCGGCCATTTCAGTAACATTGCTGATATACCAGCCACCCAAATCCTGGTTAAATACAGTAGCGCTCTGAAACATAAAACCCATGTTCGTTACTTTCGATACATCCCAGTTTTCAATATTGCCATTGAAGGATGAAGCATCAGTAAATAACTCACTCATCTCCTCAATACCAGATACATCCCAGTGATCAAAATCACTGTTTAATGAAGAAGCCCCTCTGAACATTCCGTATAACGATGTTACCCCGGATAAACAGGTATGGTTACCTGGTTTGGTTCTGAATTTCCAGGATTATCGGTTTTCCAGATTGTTACAAATGCACCATCATTTTTGAAATCATCAGGATTGAAGAAAAACTCCTGATTCATCACTGTACTTTCCGGCTGTTGATGTTGTTGATAATCAACCAAGTTTGTTTCCTGGCATCCTGTCGCTGTAAATACGATCATACAAAGAATTAAATAACTCGCTGTATTAAAAAATCTTGATTTAATCATATTTATTAAATTTTATCAATATTAATTGATTAAAACCCAGAATCATACAACCGATTTTGAATATTTACGAATTTCTGTAATTTTTAAATCTTGCTGATTTACCAGGTCCAAAGGTTTCTGCTTATACTTGAATACGTAATACATACAGATTCCCGGAAAGGCAGAAGATAATTTTAATTATCCGGCATTTTCCCGCATTTCTCACCAAGAAATTTGGTAGTGGGCAGGGCGTCTCTGAAAAATGGCAGCGGAAACGTATGTGAGATTTCCGGGCTAAGACATTCAGAATCTAATTAATAGATTATTTCATAATTTTTCTGTGAGCACCGAAGCGTTTCCTCCCGGCAAGCTTGTACGGGACATGCGTGAAACGAAATCCGGTCAAGTCGGCAGAAAGTGTCCTTGAGGTATTAATCAGGGCCGTAATCTCCCCAGCATTCGGGGGAATGGGATGGTTTCTCTAACGTGTGTTAGACCACAAATCCAGGCCACCGTTCTTTCGAGGCCCAGGCCATAGCCGGAATGGGGTACAGTGCCGTACCTGCGAAGGTCCAGATACCACTCAAAAACCTCTTTCTCGAGTCCCTCTTCATTAATCCGTTTTTCGAGAGTTGCCAAATCATCTTCCCGCTGGCTGCCGCCCACAATTTCGCCATACCCTTCCGGTGCGAGAATGTCCATTCCCAATGCCAATTTATCGGTCTCATCCCGCTTCATGTAAAAAGCCTTTATTTCAGCTGGCCAATGGGTTACAATCAGCGGCACATCAAACTGCATCATCAAAACAGTTTCGTCACTTCCGCCAAAATCGTTGCCCCACTCAAAGTTACGAGCTGACTCCTTCCATGACGGAATATTTCTGAGATCTTCTTCAATCTGGTCAATTCGAACAGAAATCTCTTTAATGCGCTGGTCTATTTGAGTCTTTCTCCACTTTTTCGCAGAACCATGTTCTTTTTTAATCTCTTCACTCTCTTTTGTAATATCTTCCAGTTCCTGCTTACGTTCTTCGGCCATCTTGTCAAGCATAGAGGCGGTCTCATCACTAATAAGTTTTTCGACGGCCTGGGAGTAGGTCATTCGCTCAAACGGCTGTACAGCTACTTTTTCCAATACAGAAGTGTTTCGTTCAAGTATATCGAGTTCATCATCACACTTTTCAAGAACGGTTTTTACGATCGCTTTGATCATATCTTCTGCCAGGTCCATATTCATCTCCAGATCATAATAGGCCATTTCAGGCTCAATCATCCAGAATTCGGTAAGGTGGCGCCTGGTTTTCGATTTCTCTGCCCGGAATGTGGGACCAAAGGTATAAATCAACCCGTGTGCCATTGCCATCGCCTCACCGTAAAGCTGCCCGGTTTGTGCCAGGTAGGCTTTCTCTTCGAAATAGTCCGTTTCAAACAGAGTTGTGCTTCCTTCAGCAGCATTTCCTGTAAATATCGGAGAATCCAACTGCATAAAACCCCTCCCCTGAAAAAAGGTGTGAATGGCAAAAATAATTTCATTCCGAACCCGCATGGCGGCCCATTGACGCCGGCTTCGCAGCCAGAGATGGCGGTTATTCATCAAAAATTCGATACCATGTTCTTTCGGAGTGATCGGATAATTCTCTGCAATCTGAACAATCTTCAGATCGGTTGCATGCAGTTCATATCCACCGATACTTCTGTCATCTTTCACCACCTTTCCGGTAATTTCGAGCGAGCTCTCCTGTTTTAATGTACCGGCTGCTTCAAATACTTCATCTGAAACATCATCCGCCGCAACAATAGCCTGGCACAGTCCGCTACCGTCTCGAACTTCCAGAAAATGAATCGCTTTGCTGCTGCGAATATTATAGAGCCAGCCTTTCAGAGTTACAATTTCATCTTGATGATCAGAAAGTTGTTTGATTGTGGTCATAAGAGGAATTTACAATTGAAATTTTGAGTATCGGTTCTTGAAACCGAATATCTGCTAGTGTCATGTCAACGATCAAATGACGGAGGAGTCATCAGACGAGTCGATCTGAGATCATCCCAATCATCTTACACGGTTCATTTTTCGAAAAACTCGTCAGATGACTTATTGAACTTTATCCGACAATTGAGAAACCGAAAGTATAGCAATGACACGACACTAGATTTCAGTACTTGTACAACGTCAATTTTACACTTTTTCGGGAATCAGTAGTGTTTCGGAAAAAACCTTTGGATTAAAAAAATCCTCGGAGAACCGAAGCAGATCTTCCCGGGATACCGCATCAATATTTTCAACCAGTTCATCCAGGGTAACAAACCGGTTGAAATAGAGTTCACTCTTGGCGAGGCGGGTCATCCGGTTGCTGGTATTTTCCTGGGATAGAAGCAGCTTTCCCTTCAACTGCGCCTTGGCTTCACTCAGCTCTTTTTCCCCTACTTTTTCGGATTGAATCCGCTCGAACTCTTTGGTGATCAGTTCTCGCACGTGCGGCACATATTCTCTGTCGGTGCCGATGTACACTCCGAAAAGACCTGAATCCACATACGATTGATTAAACGGACCAATGGAGTAACAGTATCCATATTTTTCACGAATATTCTGGTGGAGGCGAGAACTCATTCCCCCTCCTAAAATAGTATTGGCCAGCAACAGCAAATATTTATCAGGATGATTGTAATTGAGTGCACGGCGGCCCAAAATCATGTGGGTCTGCTCAATCGGCTTTGTCACCTCTTTTTGCGTGACTTCATAACCAGGCAGTGGTTGTTCAGGATTTACCGTTTTTTTGGAGCCGTTTTGATTCAGCAGTTCGCCCACCAGGTCAATCACCCGGTCGTGTTCAACATTACCTGCCACTGCAACAAGAAGATTATCGGGCTGATAGCGGTCGGCCATGTAATCAAAAAGCTGTTGTCGTTTAAATGCTGAAACTGTCTCTTCATGACCAATGACTGGTCTGCCGATTGGATGATTTTGAAACACCTGGCCACTGAATTCTTCAAAAATAACATCATCCGGACTGTCTCGATACATCTTCATCTCTTCGAGTACCACCTTTTTCTCTTTTTCAAGTTCCTCTTCGGGAAACTGTGAATGGCGCACCATATCACTCAGCACATCCAGTGCTTTCTCCAGTTTGGTATCGAGACATCGGGAATAGTAGCAGGTGTATTCAGTAGAAGTAAAAGCATTCAGGTAGCCGCCCACAGATTCCATACTCTGGGCAATATCATAAGAAGTGCGTTTTTCAGTTCCCTTAAACAGCATGTGTTCCAGGAAGTGTGTGATTCCCGCTTGTTCATCAGTTTCGTTACGGCTGCCGGTTTTCACCCAGATTCCGACAGATACACTTTTCACACTGTCGATCTTTTCGGTGGCAACTTTCAGTCCACTGGGAAGTTCGGTCTTTTTTACGTCTTTATCGGTCTCGATTGTTGTGAGCATTAATGTGATGATTCAGTTTTTCAAGTAAGTTTGTAAAAAAAACGGAAGCGTAAAATACGAATATCTTCCGCAAAGATTTTATCATTCCGGGGAGGCATAGTGGTTTATTCAAATACTACGGTTTTATCTTCGAAAATAAACACGCGCTCTTCCAGAACAAGTTTTAACGCTTTAGCCAGAACGTTGGTTTCCACATCACGCCCTGCACTTGCCATATCTTCAGCCGTGTAGGTATGATTTATCGGAATCACATCCTGCGATATAATCGGTCCCTGATCCAGTTTTTCGGTCACAAAATGTGATGTTGCTCCTATAATCTTCACCCCTCTGTTATACGCCTGCTGATAGGGGGAAGCCCCGATAAATGCCGGTAAAAAGGAATGGTGAATAT
>SL_3KL_010_SEDDRAFT_10001516_pt1 | contig 21171 bp, 20 predicted proteins | sample SodLakKL_010_SED_2_FD_10381 | JGI IMG/M metagenome (IMG submission 10381) | reverse complement strand
GAGGGAAGGTTGGCGAGATGGGGTTCCTGAACCCGAAGCAGAAGCAGGACGACGAGCAGCTGCCCGGCTCGGGCCGCAGCATCGACCTCGACACCAAGGTGTGCCCGAACTGCCGGCGCGAGGCGCTGCCCTGGGAGGAGCGCTGCGCCGAGTGCGACGTGGTCCCGGTCGCACCCGACGAGGTCCCGGCCCCCGAGATGCACCTACCGCCGGGCCTGGCCGCGCTCGCCGAGGAGGACGACGCCGACGAGGACGACGCCGACGACGACCCGCCGGAAGCTCCCGCGTAGGGGCGGCGGCCGTCGTGACCCAGCCGTCCTGACTCAACCGTCCGGGGGGTCATCGATCGCGAGGCGGATGCGCCGGAAGCCCTTGCCCTTGGACTCCACCTTGGCGATGCGAACGGCGCCGACCTCGGTGGTCGACGCCACGTGGGTGCCGCCGTCGGCCTGCCGGTCCAGGCCGACGATGTCGATCACCCGAACCTCACGCAGGCTCTCCGGCAGCAACGAGACCTTGGTCCGGATCAGCGACGGGTCCTGGTCCGCCTCCTCGCGGGGGAGGAAGGACACCTCGACGGGCCGTGCGGCGGCGAGCTGGGTGTTGAGCTCCTCCTCGAGGCCGGCCTTGTCCTCCGGGTCCCAGTCAGGCAGCTCGAAGTCGAGGCGACCGACGCCCGGCTCCATGTTGCCGCCCGTGACCGGCGACGCGTAGCGCTCCCACACCACGCCGCACAGGGCATGCATGGCGGTGTGGACGCGCATCAGGCGGTAGCGACGCTCCCAGTCGACCACCCCGTGCACGGAGGTCCCGACCTTCGGCAGGCCACCCTCGAGCCAGTGCCACACGCCGCGCTGATCGTCAGCGACACGGACCACCTCGAGGCGGTCGTCGCCGATCGTCAGCTCGCCGACGTCGTGGGGCTGCCCGCCGCCACCGGGGTAGAAGACGGTGCGATCCAGCAACACGCGGCCGTCGTCGGGGTCGACATCGACGATGGTCGCGGCCACGTCCCTGGCGTACTGGTCGGTCGAGTAGATGCGCTCGGTCACCGGAGACCTCCTGGCTGCGGCTCTCCCTGAAGCTACCGGCGCGCGACGGACGATGTGACCACTACCCTGGTGAGGATGCGATGCCCCAACTGCGGTGACGAGTACGAGCACGGCATGGTGCGCTGTGCCGACTGCGACGTGCCCCTGGTCGGTCTGGACGAGGAGGCCGAGCCGGTGATGCCGCCCGTCGAGGTCGACACCCGGCTCGGGCGGTTCCACCCTGCGGTCGGCGAGCTGATCTCGGGCGTGCTGGACCGCCGCTCCATCCCGCACCGCCTGCGGCGTCACGACGATGAGATGGAGGTCCTCGTCGAGCGGACGTGGCGCGACGACCTCCGGACCGAGTTCGCGGTGTCCTGGAACGAGATGCTGCGCGGGCTCGACGACTCGCTCACCGAGGAGGTGCGCACCCTCGGCGGCAACGCGCCCGGCTGGTTCGACGCACCTCGTGGCGGCTACGTCGACCGGACGGGCCGCATGGTCGTCGAGGCCGATGACGACGATCGACAGGCCGACGCCGCCCGGGTGATCGGTCCAGGGTTGATCACCGTCGGCGCCATCACGATCGCCACCGGTTGGTTGCTCTTGTCCTCACCGGCGCTGGTCGTCCTCGGGATCGGCCTCGCGATCGCCGGGCTGTTCACCCCCCGCTGAGCCGGCGAGGAACCGGGCCTCACCCGGCACGTCGCTCCGGTGGGCAGAGCGCCGCACGGTCACTCGTGCTGCCGCCGCGCCAGCCGGGCTCGCCCACGGGCGCGCGCGTAGCGGCGCAGGTCGGGGCGCCGGTCGGTCTCATCGACGATGGGACCGGTGAGCACCTCGACGACGTCCTCGAGCGTGACGACACCCATCATCCCGCCGTACTCGTCGATCACCAGCGCGAGATGCTCGTGCTGTCTGCGGAACAGTTGCAGGAGGTCGTCGGCACGGGCCAGCCACGGTACGGCCTCGACCGACCGGAGGTGATCGCCGACCGTCGCTGCACCGTCGTCGAGCAGCCCGGCCAGCAGGTCGTGCTTGAGCGCGATACCGACCACCTGGTCGAGGTCACCGTCGGCGATCACGATGCGCGAGTGTTCCGAGGCGAGGATGTCCTCGCGGGCCTCGTCGAGCCCGCGGTTCGCGTCCAGCCAGGTCACCGCCACCCGGGGCGTCATCAGATCGCGGGCCGAACGATCGTTGAGCTGGAAGACCCGCTGGATCATCTCCACCTCGTCATCCTCGAGGATCCCCTCGGTCCGTCCCATGTCGGCGAGGATGCGGATCTCTGCCTCGTTGGTCGAGGGGGACCGCTCGCCCTTCGTGAGCGGACGCATCAGCACCTCGAAGAGCACCACCAGCGGGGTGAGGATCGTCGTGAGCGCACGCACCGGGATCGCGACCCACAGGGCCACCGACTCGGCGTAGCGCTCACCGAGGGTCTTCGGCAGGATCTCGGCGAACAGGATCACCAGGAACGTCAGGACGCCGGACACGACCCCCACCCAGCGTTCACCGAAGGTCGCCGCGGCCACGGCGCCGACGGCGATACTCCCGCCGATGTTGAAGACGTTGTTCAGGACCACGATCGCGGAGATCGGCCGCGCGATGTGCTCCTTGATCACCAGCAGAGCGTGGGCCCGCCGCCCCCCTTCCGCGGCCAGGGTCCGCACCCGAACGGGCGGGACCGACAACAGCGCGGTCTCTGTGCCAGAGCTCAGGCCGGACCCGAGGAGCACGACCAGGACCGTGACGATGAGAGCACCCATGTCCGCAGTCTCGCACACCCGTCGACGAGCTCCAGGGTGACCTCCCCCAGCGCTCCCGGAGCGACGCGCGCGAACCTAGCCGTGGCTGGCGTCGGTGTCCTGCGCGAGGAGCAGGTAGGACTCGATGAGGTGGTGCCAGTGGCAGCCGAGGCAGACCTCGACCACGTAGACCGAGAGCTCACCGAACCGCTCCGCCTGCGCCGCGAGCGCATCGCGGGGCACGGCGCGACCACCGGGGGTGCGGGCGCCCTTGCCCTCGAACACGTAGCTGACGTGGGTCAGCTCCTCGTCCTCGCACATCGGGCAGCTCTGGTCGGTCGGTGTCCCGATGTGCCGTGCGGCACGGACCAGGTCCGGGTGCGCGTCGCAGACGTCGTCCGAGGACGTGACGCCGCTGCGGACGTCGCGGAGCGCCGCGATCCGCCGCATGCGGTAGTCGATCCGTCCCTTGCGCACCACGTCCCTGCCGATCCACTCACTCGATCCGCTGACTCGATCCGCTCACGCACTGCACTCACGCGATCCGCTCACGCCTCGGGCCGGTCCTGACCGAGGGCCATCCGGTGGACGACCGCGTGGCCGACGTGCTCCGGACGACCCGGTGAGGGTACGGCCGATCACGCCACGCCGCTCGACCTCTGCCTCGACCGGCCATCCGGATGGGGTGCACACGCACCGCCCGAGGATGCCAGTACGTTCGCCGCGGCAGGCCACATCCGGGGACCCGCGATCCGCAGCGGCCGTGGCCCGCTCCTGCAACGTCCCGCGTCGAGAGGTAGCCCNCCGTGTCATCCGCCCCGTCGAGCCCGTCCGAGGACCGAGCGACCACACCCGGTGACGGGCNGTGTCCGCCACCGACGCGGCGCGAGGACCTGGTCGAGCAGCTCCACGGTCAGGCGGTGGCGGATCCCTACCGGTGGCTGGAGGCACCCGCCAGCGACCCGGAGCTCAGGGCGTGGGTGGAGGCCCAGGCCGCCTGCACGCAGGCTCGGCTCGCCGAGCTCCCCGCCCGTCGTGCGTTCCGCGACCACCTGGGGCAGCTGTGGGACCACGCTCGACGCAGCGCTCCCTGGCGTGAGGGCGACCACTGGTTCCAGTTGGCCAACGACGGTCGCCAGGACCAGGACGTGCTGTGGACGGCGCCCGCGCTCCAGGGCGCTCCACGGGCCACCCTGCCCGAGGCCGGGGACTGGACGGTCCTGATCGATCCCAACGCCTGGACCGATGACGGCACGGCGTCGCTGACCGGGTTGTCGATCACCGACGACGGGACGCGCGCCGCCTTCGCCCGGTCCGATGCCGGCTCGGACTGGCTGGTCTGGCGGGTCGTCGACGTCCTCACCGGGACCGTGCTGGACGACGAGGTCACGTGGTCGAAGTTCTCCACCGCCGCATGGCTGCCGGACGGCCGGGGGTTCCTCTACGGCGCCTACGACCCGCCCGACCCCGACCAGGAGTTCGCCGCCGCGAACCGCGATCAGCAGCTCCGCTACCACCTCGTCGGCACCGAGCCGTCCGAGGACCTGCTGGTCTACTCACGTCCCGACGAGCCAGAGTGGATCTTCCTCCCGATGGTCAGCCACGACGGACGCTGGCTCGTCATCGTCGTCTCGCACGGGACCGATCCCAACAACCGCGTCCACGTCGCCCCGATCGATGCCGGCTCGATCGGTGAGGTGCGACCGCTCCTGGACGACAACGACGCCTCCTACACCCCGCTCGGCGTGGTGGACGACGAGGTGGTGCTGCTCACCGACCGCGACGCGCCGCTCGGCAGGATCGTGACCGTCGACCTGCTCAGCGGTGAGCTGCGTCGTGAGCTGGTCCCGGCGGGCGAGGATCGGCTCCAGGCCGCGACGCTCGTCGGTGCCGCGTCCGCACAACAGCCGGGATGGCTCGTGAGCACGCGGCTGCACCACGCGACGGCCCAGCTGTCGGTCCACGACGTCCACGACGGGACCCACCTNGGCGACGTCGNTCTGCCCGGCCTGGGCACGATCCCCGTGGTCAGCGGCGGCCGCCGCGACACCGCGGTCCACCTCACCTTCGAGACCTTCACGGGTCCGGCCGCCGTGCTCAGGGTCGATCTGGCCGACCCTGTGGTCGATGCCGGCGACGCGAGCCGCGCCGGTCAGCCGGCCGCGGTCGAGGTGACCCCGCCCTCCGCACCTCCCGCGGACGACCTCGTGGTCGAGCAGGTCCGTGTGCAGCACGACGGGGTCGCGGTGCCGCTGTTCCTGATCCACCGCCGTGACGTCACCCCCGACGGCCAGGTCCCGACGGTGCTGTGGGGCTACGGCGGGTTCAACATCCCGGTCACCCCGATGTACCGGCCTGGGTTCCGCGCGTGGGTCGACGGCGGCGGGCTCCTCGCCGTCGCGTGCCTGCGCGGTGGGGGCGAGTACGGCCGCACCTGGCACGACGGCGGGCGGCTCGCCAACAAGGAGCAGGTGTTCGACGATGCGCTGGCCTGTGCCGCATGGTTGACCGGACGCCGCCGCGGCGAGGTCACCGCGACCGCGCTGACGGACGGCACCTCGGCCGACGTCGTGTGGTCGGCCCCGGACCACCTCGGCATCGAGGGCCGATCGAACGGCGGCCTGCTCGTGGGCGCGTGCATGACCCGCGAGCCCGACAGCTTCGGCACCGCCGTACCCGAGGTCGGTGTGCTCGACCTGGCCCGCTTCCACCGCTTCACGATCGGCTGGGCGTGGACCTCGGACTTCGGCTCCCCGGATGATCCCGACGACCTCGAGGTGCTGCTGCGCTACTCGCCCTACCACCGGGTCGAGGAGGGGTGCGCCTACCCGGCGACGCTGATCACGACCGGTGACACCGACGACCGGGTGGTGCCCGCGCACTCCTACAAGTTCGCGGCCGCGTTGCAGCGCGCCCAGGGCGGCGACGCGCCGGTGCTGCTGCGGGTGGACATCGCCGCAGGGCACGGGATGGGCAAGCCGGTCAGCAAGCTGCTCGACGAGCGAGCCGACGTGCTGGCCTTCCACGCCCACCACCTCGGCCTGGCGGTCACGCTGCCGGAACCGTCAGCCAGTGACTAAGGGACCAGGGTCCCGGTGTGTAGCCCTTCAGCCACGGCGTACGATGTCGATGGTAGGAAGGGGGTTGCGGGGTGGTCACACCACCGCAACGCAGGTGGAACCGAGATACCGAGAGATCCCGAGACTGGGGCACAACATGCACGGGACGGCGCACGTCGAGGCAGATCGACGACCGGACCGAACGACCGTCGCCGAGCGTGGTGACGTAGCCGACACCGAGCGAGCCGACATGCCGGGCACCGATACCTGGGTCCGATTCCGTTGCAACTGCGGACGCAGCGTGGCGACCCCGGAGGGCTCCGACGCGGCGGATCGACAGCTCTGCTCCCGTTGCCGGGAGCGAGCCGCCTACCGCGCCGAGACCTACCGCCGGGAGGTCTGAACGACCTCACGGGGAGCGCCGCGACCGGGGCGGTCGCGGCGGGGCGACGTGCACTACGTGGTCAGCCAGTCGGGCTTGCCGCCCTTGGTCGCCCAGAAGATCTCCGCGATCTCGTCGATCTTGGCGAGCAGGTCCTCGCCGACAGCGGGATCCATCGACTTCTTGGCATCACCCGCGGCCTTGATCGCGTACCAGAACCTCTCGTGCAGGTCCGGGTACTCCTCGAGGTGGGGCGGCTTGAAGTAGTCGGTCCACAGCACCGACAGGTGGTGCTTGACCAGTTCAGCACGCTCCTCCTTGATCATGATGCAGCGGTCGCGGAAGACCTCGTCGTCGGAGTCCTGGTACTTCACGGCGCACTGGTGGACCGACTCGGCCTCGATGCGGGCCTGCTCCGGGTAGTAGACCCCGCACATCAGGTCGCAGTGCGCATCGACGACGGGGATGTCGACGAGCGAACGGAAAAGGGACGTCAAGCGCATCTCTGCTCCTCGTGTTGACGGGCGGTCGCCGTGAGGTTAGCCATCAACCTGCGCAGCGCGACCCGGCCGAACGCACCTGCGAACCATCCGCAACGACGCCCCCGGCAGCGACCGCCCGGCGAGACGGACGACCCCGTGACCGCCCCGTCCAGGACGAACCGATGACACGATCGGTCAGACTGCTCACGCTGCTCGGTGTCGCCGCAGCGACGGCGCTGCTGGTACGGCGCAACCTCGTCGAGATCCGGGGACCGTCGATGGAGCCGACGCTGTGGCCCGGGGATCGGTTGGTGACGGTCCCCGCTCATCCGCGGTGGCTGCGGGCCGGTCAGATCGTGGTGCTCGACGACCCCGACGACCCCTCCCACCGGATCATCAAGCGGGTCGTCGAGGTCGCGGGTGGCCACGTCGAGGTCCGCGGTGACGACCCTCGCCGGTCCACCGACGGCCGGCGTTGGGGCCCGGTGCCGAGCAGGGCGGTCCGCCGCATCGCGGTCACGCGCTGGCCGGCGGTGCGCAGCCCCCTCACGCGGCGCTCCCGTGCAACCTCGGAGGGCAGCCGTGCGTCGGGAGGGGTGACGACGCCATGAGGGCGTCCCGCCCAGGAGCACCCCGATGCGAGCCCCACGCAGCACCATCGTCCCTCCCACGTCGACGCGCCCCCTGATCCTGCGCAGCATCGCGCTGCTGCTCGTCGGGGCGGTCCTCGCCGCATGTGGGCAGGCCACGGACCCGGCCAGCGACGCGGTGGACCCGGCGCCGGTCGAGGAACCAGCCACCGAGGAACCGGCCACCGAGGAACCGGTCGCCGAGGCACCAGCGTCCGAGGACGAGGCCGTCGCCGAGGAACCCACCGAGCCGGAACCCGTGCCGGTGGAGCGCTCCGGAGCGCTCGAGGTCGTGATCGACGGACGTGAGCTGACCATCTCCCGCGCCGACGGGTCGATCCTCCACGTCGAGACGCTGCCCGCCGACGCCGAGGTGGAGTTCCAGACCGTCTTCGAGGACATCGCCGTGCGACCCGGCGCGACCGCCACCCACCTCGACGCGATCGTGGCGACCACCCGCGGCGAGTCCCCGCGGCTGCACCACCTGGCGGTCCGTGGCGACGAGGTCCGCCTCGAGCTGGTGCCCGAGCACCTGCAACCACAGAACGTGCTGGAGGCCTGGATCGTGCTGGCCTTCACGCCCGACGGCGACAGCGTCCTGTGGACCGAGCCCTCGTCGGAGCAGCCCGTCCTGCGCAGCTTCGGCTGGGACGACGGACCGGGGACCGGTCGTCGGGCCGACGACAACGCGGCGTTCTCGCTCGACCTGCCCATGGACGTGTTCATCGACGGGTTCGTCGTCCACGACGAGACCACGTGGACGCTGCTGCTGATCGACGGCATCGGCGAGCCGCACGAGGTGGCGATGGAACGCCAGGCCGACGGTGCGCTGGCACTGCCGCCCCGATGATCCGCTGACCACGCCCCACCGGCACCGAGGCGGCCCGTCCGAGCGAGAGCTCAGGCGGGCCGCCTCGCCACGAGCAGGACCTCGGGATCGTCGAGCGCCACCTCCCCGTCGCCGCGTCGCGCGTACGCCCCGGGCTCGACGCCCCGCACGCTCTGGACGGCCAGCCCGGCGTCCTCCACGAGGTGGACCGCCTCGCGGGCCGTGTAGCTCGCGGTCCACAGGTCGAACCGTTCGCGGGCGTGGTCCGGGCCGCGGACCTCGGCCCGCTGGTGGTGCACCAGATCGATCGGATCGAAGGCATCACCAGGGGCGAGGTGGCGTGCGGCGAACAGGGCGTGGAAGAAGGTCGCGAGCAGCGTGCCGCCGGGACGCAGTGCCGCCGCCATCCCGCTCAGCACGAGCGGGTCGCTGACCGGCGAGGTCCCGAGCGCCCCCTGACACAGCGACCACACGACGTCGAAGCCACCGGCCTGGTCGCCGAGCACCGTCGACAGCTCACGAGCGTCACCGTGGAGCAACGCCACCTCGACGCCCTCGTCGCTCGCCGCCCGCCGTCCGGCGTCGATCAGCCCGGCGGAGACGTCCACGCCGACGGCCCGCACGCCCGGTACCTCGGCGGCCAGTGCGCGCAGGTGTCGTCCATCGCCGCACCCGACGTCGAGCACGTGGGTGCCCGCCTCGATCGGGACCAGGCCGCGCAGCGCCGTGAGCTCCTCCGCGGTGCCCGCCGCGAACGCGTTGCGCCGGTAGTCGGGACCCTGGAGGTCGCCGATCGGGACGTAGAAGGCCGGTGCCTCGGGCCCCGGGACCTCGGGGACCTCGACCGGTCGGTCCCGGTGATCTCGCCACGGGCGGGGCCGGTTCACCCCTCGTCGGCCTGCTGTGCGGGCCCCCGCTCCTCCCACCACGCATCCAACGCGGCGAGGGCCTCCTCCTCGGACATCTCGCCGTGCTCCAGGCGCAGGTCGAGCAGGTGGTTCCAGGCCTCACCGACCAGCGGCCCGGGACGGATGCCGAGGTGGGACATGATGCGGTTGCCGTCGATCGCCGGGCGCATCGACTCGAGCTCCTCCTGCTCGCGCAGCTCGTCGACGCGGTCCTCCAGCTCGTCGACCCGGCGTTGGATCCGCGCCGCCTTCTTGGGGTTGCCCGTGGTGACGTCCGCCCGGGTCAGCGCGTTGAGCCGTGCGTACAGGTGGCCGGCGTCCCGCACGTACCGCCGCACCGCCGCGTCGGTCCAGCCCTGCTCGTAGGTGTGGAAGCGCAGGTGCATCCGCACGAGCTCGCTGACGTCCTTCATCGTCGCCTTGTCGAAGCGCAGCTCACGCATCCGGTGGCGGGTCATGCGTGCACCGACCACGTCGTGGTGGTGGAAGGTCACCGTCCCGTCGTCGTGCACCTGCTTGGTCTCGGGCTTGCCGATGTCGTGCAGCAACGCGGCGAACCGGAGCACGAGGTCGGGTCGGTCGCCCTCGAGCTCCATCGCGTTCTCGAGGACCGCCAGGGTGTGTTGGTAGACGTCCTTGTGGCGGTGGATCGGATCGACGCACTCGCGCAGGTCGACCAGCTCCGGGACGACGTGGGCCATCAGCCCGGCCCGCAGCAGCAGCTCGATGCCGCGGCGCGGCTGCTGGCCCTCCACCAGCTTCACGAGCTCGTCGCGGATCCGCTCCGCCGAGACCGTCGTGAGCTCGTCGGACATCGCGGTCGCGGCCGCCTCGGCGGCCGGATCGACGTCCGCATCGAGCACCGAGGCGAAGCGAGCCAGCCGCACCATCCGCAACGGGTCGTCGGCGAAGGAGGTGGTCGGGTCGATCGGTGTACGCAGCACCCTACGGTGCAGGTCACGGAGTCCGCCGAAGGGGTCGACGAAGGCGAACTCCGGAACGCGGACCGCCATCGCGTTGACCGTGAGGTCGCGGCGTGACAGGTCCTCCTCGATCGTGGAGCCGTAGGTGACGTCCGGGTGACGCGACCCGGGCTGGTAGGCGTCCGAGCGGTAGGTCGTGATCTCGATGTGGCGAGGGGGCTGTCCCGCGAGCTCACGCTGGCACGACACGGTGCCGAACTCCACCCCCGTCAGCCAGACCGCCGTCGCCCACGGCGCCACGATGCGCTCCGTCTCCTCGGGAGGTGCCGAGGTGGCGAAGTCGAGGTCGACGGTCTCGAGCAGCCGTGGGTCATCCTGGGCGAGCAACGTGTCCCGGACCGTGCCCCCGACCAGGTGCAGCTCGTGACCCACCGCAGCGAAGCGCTCCCCGAGCTCACGAGCCTCGGGGTGCACGTCCACCAGCCGCCCGAGTTGCGCGGCCTGGTCGGGTTGCAGGGTCTCGCTCACAGCTGGCTCCGGCGATGCCGCTCGGTGGGACTTCGGACGTTGGTCGATGGTCACCTCGATGGCCGACCGCCCGCCCCACAGGCCCCTGCGTGGTGCGCTCGTTCCCTCGGTGATGTGCACCTCCGAGCCTAGCGGAGCAGGTCGGTGACGCCGGTCGGGCCGCGACACGCGAGCCGCCGAACGCGAGGACCCCCGGACCTGCCATGGGCCGCCCCTGAGCATCACCAGGGCGAGGTCTGGGTACCGTCGGTCCCACGGGGCGTCCGCAGCCCCGACCCGACCGCACGACCCCGCCAGCACAGGAACCTCGGTGTCCGAGCTCCCCCCTCCGCCTCCCGGCTCGCCATCGCCTGGGTCCGCCGAACGCCCCACCCCGCCACCACCACCCCCACCACCCGCGCCGGCGGCGCCGCGGACCACCACGCCACCACCGAGCCCGACGGCGGAGCCGGAGCTCCGGGAGCCGGAGCCCACCGAGCGGTTGGACGACCGCGAGCGGCGTCTCCATCCCAAGGTGGTGCTCACCTGGCGCATCTTCGGCGGGATCGGCCTGTTCTTCCCCCTGGCCGGCGTCAGCGTCATGGGTGCGGTCTTCCTCGACGTCGTCCGGTGGCTCCCGGCGCTGATCGCCGCCGTGATCTGGATCCTCGGGGTGACCTGGTACCCGAGGGCGAGGTACCAGCGGTGGCGCTGGCGCCTGACCAACCGGGCCCTCGAGATGCGGTACGGGGTCGTGGTCCACCGCCACGAGGCCGTGCCCTACTTCCGCGTCCAGCAGATCGACATCGAGCGTGGGCCGGTGGACCGGCTCCTCGGGCTGGCCACGCTGGTGGTCACCACCGCGTCGGCCTCGGGCAGCGGCTCGCTGCCGGGGATCGCCGAGCACGAGGCGCCGCTGGTCCGTCAGGAGCTGCTCCTGCGGGCGGCGGAGGCGATCGGTGAGCGCGGCGGGGACGTCAATGACGCCGTCTGATCCGCCCCCACCGCCGCCACCGCCGGGTGGCCAGGACCCGCAACCCTCGGGCGACCACGGTGCCGGCCGCTCCGCCGACGATCCGACCACCGGCTCAGCCGCGGACGCCGACCCCACCATCGCGCCCGAGGAGGCGTTGCCCTTCGTCGAGCCGCGCCGCCTGCATCCCTCCAGCGTCGTGCTCGGCATCCCGCTCATGCAGCTCGTCCAGGCCCTGATCTTCCCCCTGTTCGCCGGTCTGGCCGCAGGGGGACGCGCCACCCTCGTGATCCTCGCGTTCATCGGGGTCATCGGGCTCTTCACGCGCACCCTCGCCTGGGAGCGGATGCGCTTCTCCTTCGACGGGTCGGTGCTGCGCGTCGACAGCGGCGTGCTCAGCCGCAACCACCGCAGCCTCGACGTGGCACGGATCCAGCAGGTCGAGATCCACCGCGGCCCGATCCAGCGGATGCTCGGCCTCGCGGCCATCCGGGTCGAGACCGCGGGCAGCGCCACCGAGCCGGAGGTCGACCTCCGGGTCCTCCCCGAGGCCGACGCCGTCGCGCTGCGCACCGCCGTCCGGGTCAGCAAGGCCCAACTCGCCGCCGGGTCCAGCGACGACATCGACCTCGACGCGGCCGCGGAGCCGGCCGAACGCGAGATCCTGCGGGTGCCGATGCGCCACGTGGTGCTCGCGTCGGTGACCGGGGCACGCCTGCTGGTCCTGCCCGCCGTGCTCGGTGCCGCGTTCCAGTTCGTCAGCCAGCAGATCGGCGCGTTCATGGACGACTGGGTCGAGCGGGCGATCGAGGCCGGGTTCACCGGCCTGGAGGGCGGGCTGTTCACGGGACCCGACTGGCGACTGATCGCGGGAGCCGCGCTGGTCACCCTGGTGCTCGCCGTGCTGCTCGCGGCGGCCGTGGGGGTCGTGCGGGACGGCAACTTCAGCATCGCCCGGGTGGACGACGACCTCACGATCCGCCGGGGGGTGATCTCCACCCGCGAGTCCGTCGTGCCGCTCCGGCGGGTCCAGCTCGTCGAGGTGCAACGCAACTGGCTGCGACGCCTGCTCGGGTTCTCGACCGTGCGGATCCGCTCGGCGGGGGGCTCCACCGGCGGCGAGGGTCGCGTGAGCGTCCCGCTGCTGCGCGACGAGCAGGTCGACGCCCTGCTCAGCGAGGTCCTCGTCGGGGTGCCCGGCGTGCCCGACCTGACCTCGCATCCGCCGCCGGCGCTGCGCCGCGCGCTCTGGCGCTGGCTGCGCCCGGCGCTGATCCTGTTCGCGCTGGCGTGGTTCCTCCCNCAGTACGTGGGGTTCCTCGACAACGCGGCCACCCCCTGGGTGCGCTACGCCACAGCGGCGCTCATCCCGATCAACGCCGTGCTCGCCTTCGTCGAGTACCGCCAACTCGCCCACGGGCTCACCCACCTGATCGTGGCCTCGCGCCACGGGGCCCTGTCGGTGACCACCACCCTCGCGCCGGTGGTCAAGACCCAGGCCGTCACCTCACGGCAGAACCTGTTCCAGCGTCGGCTCGGGCTGACCACCCTGCACGCCCACGTCGCGGGTCCCGGGGCCCTGCTGGAGGTGCTGGACGCCGGGGCTGACGACGCCGAGGTCCTCCACGCGAAGCTGACCGAGCATGCGGCCGCGCCCGTCGTGGCACCCGACCCGGACGAGCTGCCGACCCGGACGCACCTAGGAAGCGGCGAGCCCCAACCCACGTAGGGCGACGCGGAAGTCCTGGGGGCTGGTCGCGGCGGAGAGCGCGTCACGTAGCGACACGTCGCCGTCGCGGTAGAGCTCCAGCAGATGCTGGTCGAAGGTCTGCATCCCGTAGTAGGAGCCCTCGGCGATCGCGTCCTCGATCATCGACAGCTGCGCCGGGTCCGCGACGAACTCGTACAGCCGGGCGGTCATCACCAGCACCTCGACGACGGCGACCCGCCCCTCACCCGCGGCACGCGGCACCAGCCGCTGACACACGATCCCCTTCAGCGAGTTCGCGAGGGACAACCGGGCCTGGTTCTGCTGCTCCTTGGGGAACATGTCGACGACACGGTTGACCGTCTCACGGGCGTCGGTGGTGTGCAGCGTGGAGATGACGAGGTGGCCCGTCTCCGCGGCCTGCAGGGCGGCGGTGACGGTCTCGACGTCGCGCATCTCCCCGATGAAGATCACGTCGGGGTCCTGCCGGGAGACCGCCTTCATGCCGGTCACGAAGTCCCCGGTGTCGACCCCGATCTCACGTTGGTCGATGATCGCGTTGTCATCACGGTGCATGACCTCGATCGGATCCTCGAGGGTGACGATGTGACACCGACGGTTGGCGTTGATGTGGCTGAGCATCGCCGCGGTGGTCGTGGTCTTGCCTGATCCGGTCGGCCCCGTGACCAGGATCAGCCCGCGGTGCTCCTCGGAGAGCTTGCGTACCGATGCCGGCAGGCCGAGCGCCTCGAAGCTCTGTGAGCCCGGCAGCACCCGGCGGGCGACGATGCCGACCGAGCCGCGCTGCAGGAAGGTGTTCATGCGGAACCGGCCGACGCCCGGGATCGAGTAGGCGTAGTCGGCCTCGTTGACCTCCTCGAAGGCCTTCTGGACCCGCTCGTCCATCATCTCGTAGGCCATGCGGCGCGTGTCGTTCTGCGACAGCGGCGGCAGCTCGATCACGGGCTTGAGATCACCATCGATGCGCACGTAGGCAGGCCCGCCAGCCTTCAGGTGGATGTCGGAGCCTCCGACCTCGACCAGATGCTGCAGGTACTGGTTGACGTTCTCCACGAGAAGTCTCCCACATGACTCGACGACATCATCGGCATCGGCCAGAAGCCGCGTCTACTTGAGCGCCGGGCCCGCGCGCGAGGTGACGGACGAACCCGTTGCGCGCGCACGTGGCGACACTGCGTTCCCACCCGTGAGCGATCGGCCGAGCGTCACGATAGCGGGTCCGTCGGAGCTAGGCCTCGATCTGGATCGTCACGGGCCCGTCCCCGACGAGGTGGAGGTCCATGTGGGCGCGGAAGCGCCCGGTCGCCACGGTCGCTCCGTGGCTGCGCAGGCGTGCCACCACCTCGTCGACCAGCGGCTCCGCGGTCTCGGGCCGAGCCGCGGCCACGAACGAGGGGCGGCGGCCCTTCCGTGCATCGCCGTAGAGGGTGAACTGGCTGACGATCAGCAGCTCTCCGCCGGTGTCGGCGCAGCTGCGGTTCATGTTCCCCTCTCCGTCGTCGAGGATGCGCAGGTTGATCAGCTTGTCCGCGAGCTTGTGGGCCGCGGCGACGTCGTCGTCGTGGGTCACCCCGACCAGCACCGCGAGCCCGGGGCCGATCCGACCGACCTCCTCGTGCGGTTGGTCGCGCTCGTCCGCTGCCGTCACCCACGCCTGGCGTACCCGTTGGACCAGTCCTCGCACCGTGCGACCTCCTCGCCGCTACGCGACGGTAGGGCGCCGAGGTGGCCGGGACCACCGGGCGGCGTCGCGGCCGCCCCGGCCCGTCGCGTGGGGACCCGTGCTCGCTACCCTCGGTGATATGCCCAAGTACCCGACGCACCGAGCCACCTCGGCAGGTGGCATCGTGTGCGACGACCGGCCTGACGGGCGACGGTGGGTGTTGCTGATCGCCCGGCGCAACGCTGCCGGCCGGCCCCAGTGGACGCTGCCCAAGGGCGGGCTCGAGGAGGGCGAGTCCGACGAGGAGGCGGCGCTGCGCGAGGTGCGCGAGGAGACGGGCTACGGCGCCGTGGTCAGCCACCTGCTCGGGACGATCGACTACTGGTTCGTCTGGCGTCCCGATCGGATCCGCTACCACAAGTTCGTCCACTACTTCTTCATGTGGTGGGACGGGCACGCACCCGGGCCCCGCGACGACGAGGCGGAGCACGTCGAGTGGGTCCCCCTCGACATCGCACTCGTGCGTCTAGCGCACCGTAACGAGCGCAAGCTCGTCGAGAAGGCCCGCCACATCGCTGCGACGCGACCCCAGCCCCCGCGTCGAGCGGACGTGAGCGTCGACCGGTGAACCGGCGCTTCTCCCGTCGCTTCTCCCGGGGCCGACCAGGGGCGAGACACCTTCGGCGGACGCTGACGCTGGTGCTCGTCGCGGGCATGGTCGGCCTGGCCGCGGCGGTTGGGACGAGCGCCCAGGAGCCCGGGTCGCCTCGGGTCCGGCTGCAGGTCTCGGCGATGTCGGGCGTGCTCGGCCCCGGCACCGTCCCTCCTCCCGAGGACGACATCCTCGACCCCGAGGATGAGCCCGAACCGACCACGACGCTGGACCTGCGGGTCCTGGTCGAGAACCGCGGCGACACGCCACTCGATGCCGCCCGGCTGGTGGTGGAGGTCTACCCGGCAGCCACGTCGCGGACCGCGCTCCAGGCGGCGATGGAGGGGGAGTTGCCGACCGGGCCGGTGCTCGTCGACGACCCAGCTCTCCGCGGAGGGACCCTGGAACCCGGCGACATCGCCGGGGTCAGCCGCAGCTACGACGAGGAGCTGATCCCGTGGGCCGGGTCCGGCGGGGTCCACCCCATCCGCATCGCGGTGATCCGAGGGACCGAGGTGCTCGACGAGGCCATGACCGCGGTGGTCTGGCTCGCCGAACATCCGGTCGCACCGATCGACACCGTGCTGATCTGGCCCCTGGACGAGACCCCGTGGCGTTCCGTCGGCGGGACCTATCCCGCTGGGGTCGATCGCTCGGCGTTCACCGGCGCGCGGCTCGACGAGCTGGTCCGGATCCTGGAGCGCAGCCCGTCGGCTCCGGTGGTGCTGGCCCCCGCGCCGCACCTGCTGGAGGACCTCCGCGACCGCGCCGACGGCTTCGTCGTCGTCGATCAGGTCGACCCCAACACCGAGGAGGAGCGCCAGGTCGTGCCGGAGGCGTTGGATGCACGGCGCGCCAACGACCTGCTGCGTCGCCTCCGTGAGGTCGCCGGGGAGCTGCCCTACCCGCCGGTCGCGGGGACCTACGCGGGAGCGGACCTCTCCGCCTTGCACGCGACGGGCGATCGTGCTGCGCGGGACCTGGCCAGCGACGCGGCCGCGAGCGGCCGGCAACGTCTGCAGATCGAGCTCGGCCGGGCTCCCGAGGGGGCCGCCCATCTCATCACCGGCGGCCTGCTGCCCCCCGTCCTCGACCTGGTTCCCGGCGACCAGCTCCTGATCCCGCATCACGGATCGGCGGAGACCGCCGGCGAGATCGGGCCGACCGCCGAGGAGCCGCTCCGCCCCTTGCGTTCACCCGCGGGACGCTCCCTGCTGGCCTTCGTCGCCGATCCGCATCTCAGTGGGCTGGTCACCGACCCGTCGCACCGCGCGGGACCGGAGATCGGCGTGCAGCGGCTCATCGCCGACACCGCGATGCTCTACCTCGACCGCCAGGGAGCGAGCGGGCGCAGCCTGCTGCTGCTGCCGGAGGCCGACTGGGAGCCCGGGCTGGAGTCCGGATCGCTGCTGCTCGACCGGCTGACGGATGTCCCCTGGCTGGAGCTCGGCGACGTGAGCTCCACGTTCGCGTCCAGCCGCCGGGGCGCTACCCCCATCGAGCTCGCCGAGCCCCCGTTGGGCGACTTCCCCGCCACCTTCGGCGTCGAGATCCAGGAGGCGATCGCCGAGCTGGAGGCGGCTCGGGGGATGCTGCCGGACGAGGCAACCACCATCGGCGAGCGCACCCCCACCGAACTGCAGGACGCGCTGATCCGCAGCACCTCGACGTGGCTGCGCTCCGAGACGCAGCACGACGCCCATCGACTCGTCGAGGACGTCCGCGGGTCGTTGGCCACCTTCTTCGGCGAGGTGACGTTGTCCGAGTCGTCGATCACCCTGACGTCGGACACCGGCCAGGTCCCCGTGACCCTGCAGCGGGTAGCGGGCGACCCGATCCTCGTCCAGGTCGAGGTGGCGTCCAGGGGGCAGTTGGTGTGGCCGGAAGGTCGCCGTTCGCAGACCCTGCTGCTCACCGAGGACTCCAGCGTCACCGTCGCCTTCCCCACCGAGGCCCAGGCCACCGGTACCTTCCCGGTCACGGTGGAGGTGACCGATCCGGACGGCAGCCACGTGCTGCACAGCACCACCGTGACGGTGCGATCCACCGCGATCTCGGGTCCCGCGTTGGCGGGGATCAGCGCGGTCGTGGTGGTCCTCCTGCTGATCGGGGCGCTGCGGCGACGCCGTCCGACGCCGGAGCTCTCGGTCGTGAGCGGCACCGGTGGTCGTCCTGAGCCCTCCGACACGCGATACTGACGCAGACGTTCGACCTGGGAGGGATGCGTGCGAGTGAGCGACGAGCATGGCGGGATCATCAGCAGCTGGCTGGTGCAGCTGCTCGCCATCATGGCGGTGCTCGCCTTCATCGGGTACGAGGGGGTCTCCATCGCGGTGGCCCACCTCACCCTGGACGAGGACGCACGCGAGGTCGCCGCCGCCGCACGCAGCGCGTACGGTGGAGCCCGCGACGTCGATGACGCCATCGAGGCAGGGCAGGCGACCGCGGAGGAGCAGGGCATCGAGGTTCTGGGGGTGATCGAGGTCGAGGAGCCACTCGAGGTCGTGTTCGACCTGGAGAAGCAGGCCGGCACCCTGGTGGTGCACCGCATCGGGTTCCTGGAGGGCATGACCTATGCCCGCACCAGCCGTCGCGTCCAGCTCCACCTGTAGCCGCCGATGGCCGACGCACGCACCGGGCGCCCCGGAGACGACGACCACACGGACGGTGATGCGCTGACCGTGACCGACGAGCCGTCCTTCGGGCCGACCGACGGCACCGCGTCCGGCAGCAGGAACGGTCAGGTGGAGGAGGGCAGGTCGACCACCGGTGAGGTGGTGGATGACGGCGCGACCGGAGATGCCGACGGCAGCGACACCGAGACCGCACCCTGGCCCGGGCGCTCGCACCTGGCGGACCGCTACGAGCTCCAGGAGCCGATCGCGTCCGGCGGTGCGGCGATCGTCTGGCGCGCGTACGACCGCAACCTCGCTCGTCCGGTGGCGATCAAGCTGCTCCACCCCCACCACGCCAACGACGCCACCGTCGTCGAACGCTTCGAGCGTGAGTCCCGTAGCGCAGCCCAGCTCAGTCACCCCAACGCCGTGCGCATCTACGACACCGGGCGCGAGGACGACCTCGTCTTCCTCGTCATGGAGCACGTGGACGGGCCGAGCCTGCGCGAGGTGATGCGCCAGCACCACCGCATGGACCCGGCGGTGGTCGCCGCCCTCGGGGAGCAGGTCGCCTCCGCGCTCGGTGCCGCACACAGCCACGGCCTGGTGCATCGCGACGTGAAGCCAGCCAACATCCTGATCGCGCACGACGGCACGGTGAAGGTCACCGACTTCGGGATCGCCAAGGCACTGTCGGGCACGGACGCGACGCTGACCACCCCCGGCACCGTGGTCGGGACCGCCGCGTACGTCGCTCCCGAGCAGCTCGAGGACCGTGTCGTCGACGCACGTGCCGACATCTACGCGCTTGGCGTGGTGCTCCACGAGTGCCTCACCGGCAAGCCGGCCTTCAGCGGGGACACGCCCACCGCCACCGCGGCGATGCGGCTCAGCCACGATCTGCTGCCACCTCGCCAGCTGCGCGCCGACGTGCCCCGCGGTCTGGACGACGTCGTCAGCCGCGCCACCCAGCGCGAACCCGTGGAGCGGTTCGACGACGGCAGCGTCATGGCGTCAGCGCTGACCCCGCTGGTCACCTCGAAGCCGAGCGAGCTGACCGCCACACTGCTGGGAGGGACGGAGGCGCCGTCGACCGACCTCGCCTCGATCGACCAGCGTCCCTTCTCGGGCCCGATCCCCACCAGCCGGCGCGAGTACCTGCGTCGGGTCGTCGCCGCGGTGGTCGGGGGGCTCGTGATCGCCCTCGTGGCCTACTTCGCCCCCCAGGCGCTCCGCGACGAGGACCCTGGCGACACCCCGGAAGCGGTGCAGTGGGAGGTCGTCGAGGCGACCGTGTTCGACCCGGCCAACCCCGTCGGTGGGGACAACGTCGACGACGCGCCCCTCGCCAGCGACGGAGACCCGCAGACCACCTGGTCGACCGAGATCTACGAGGACCGCAACTTCGGCGGGGAGAAGGAGGGCGTCGGCCTCGTGTTCGACCTGGGCGAGGAGCGCGAGGTCCGGTCGGTGGTGATCGAGCTGGCGCGGGGTGGCATCGACGTCGAGCTCTACGCGAGCGAGTCCCTGCCCTCCGAGGCGGTCGGCATCGCCGGGTGGGGCGACTTCCGCGCCGCAGCGACCAACGTCCGCCAGCAGCAACCCTTCCCCCTCAGCCCGACGACCCAGCGGTTCTGGATGGTCTGGGTCACCGGCCTGTCGCCGGACAGCTCCGGTGACTACCTCGCGGAGATCTCCGAGGTGCGCTTCCGTGGTCCGTCCTGAGCCCGTGACCGACGCCGCGGGTGACGACCCCACCGACGAGGCGCTCATCGCGCGGTTCGTCGACGACGAGGTGTCCCGCAGCCTGCGTGAGGACGCGTTCCGCCAGCTCGCCCAGCGCCACCGCCGGCGGCTGTTCGCGGTGTGCTTCCGCGTCCTCGGCGACGCCGAGGACGCGGAGGACGCCGTCCAGGAGACCCTGGTGCGACTCGCCCGGAACGCGGCGAGCTTCCGCGGCGACGCCAAGCTCTCCACCTGGCTCTACCGCGTCGCCCGCAACGTGTGCACCGACCGCGTCCGCTACGACGCGCGCCGGCCCTCCACCCCTGTCGCCGACGTCGGCGAGGTCCAGGACGATCCGGACGAGCACGATCCGATCGCGGGGCACGCCACCGCCGCCACCGTCGGCGCCGCGCTACGGCGACTCGACGAGCGTTCCCGGCAACTGCTCCTGCTGGTGGCCGTCGACGGGCTCAGCTACGCCGAGGCCGCCGAGGTGGCCGGGCTCGCGGTCGGCACGGTCAAGAGCCGCGTCTCACGAGCACGGGTCCAGCTGGGCGAGCTGCTCGCGGAGGACGACGGCGCCTCGACGGTCGAGCACGCACCCGCGACCCGCCCGCCGACCGCACCCTCGGGCGACGGCAACGACGCTCGGGGGCCGCCGACGGACCGACGCTGAACGTGACCGACGACGAGGCTGCGATCCTCGAGGGCGTCGCCCGATGGTCGCAACCTCACGGTGACCGACGACGTCCCACCGGTACCGCCGTTCTTCCCCTAGCCCACCGACCCGTTCCGATCCCTAGCCCACCGACCCGTTCCGATCCCTAGCCCACCGACCCGGTCTCCCCCTCGCCCACCCAGATCACACCGGAGCCCCGCGTGGACCACGCCGAGCGACTGGCCGACTACCTGGCCGGTGAGCTTGCCGCGGACGAGCGTGCCGCCCTCGAGGCGCAGCTCGCCCGCGACCCCGCGCTGCGCCGACAGCTCGAGGCGCTCCAACGCGCCGACGCCTCGCTCGCGGAGCTCGAGAGCCCCGCGCCCTCGGAGGGGTTCGAACGACGCACCGACGCGCGGCTCGAGCGCGAGCTCGACGCGATCTTCGCCGCGGAGACGCCGGCAGCGGCCGGCACCGCACCTTCGTCGACCACGGACGAGCTCGCGGTTCGACGGGCGCGACGGGCGCCACCCCGCTGGGTCATCGCCACCTCGGGTGCCGCGGCCGCGCTCGTGGTGGTCGCGGGCGTCGGCATCGCGATCAGCGGCGGGTTCGGCATCCCATCCGAGGACGAGCTCGCCACCGAGGACGGCGCGAT
>SL_3KL_010_SEDDRAFT_10001515_pt1 | contig 21175 bp, 12 predicted proteins | sample SodLakKL_010_SED_2_FD_10381 | JGI IMG/M metagenome (IMG submission 10381) | reverse complement strand
GAAAATAACAGCTTTCGTTTTCTGGATCATTGGCGTATTTATATTGTATTTCTCTTTTTTATCGGGTGTCGTTTATGCTTTGTTTTGATATTTTGACAAACTACAGACCCATTGAACAAATTGACATTCTTATTACTTTTGTAATTGAGTAGGAATACTCACATACTCCTTCAATTTATCATTACAATCAGATAATAAGAAATACACGATGGCAGTGAAGTCAAAGTACACGCAAAAGCAAAAAAAAGAAATACAGGAAGATTACCGGATTGCACATGAAAGCCGTCAGGCAAGCCTTCTTGGGCGAAGGGAGGTTTTAACAGGCAAGGCCAAGTTTGGCATATTCGGAGACGGAAAGGAAGTTCCCCAACTTGCCATGGCGAAAGCTTTTCGTGAAGGCGACTGGAGAAGCGGGTATTACCGGGATCAGACCTTTATGATGGCATCGGGGCTGTTGAGTCTGGAAGGATTTTTTGCCCAGTTGTACGGAGATACCGATCTGGATGCCAACCCCGACAATGGCGGTCGTATGATGAACAACCACTTTGCCACCCGAAGTCTTGACGAAAACGGACAATGGAAAAACCTTGTAAAACAAAAAAATTCCTCGGCCGACATTTCACCTACTGCCGGTCAGATGCCACGTGCCCTTGGACTTGCCCTGGCCTCCAAAGTGTATCGGGAGGAAGCGGGTTTAAAAAACCACCATCAGTTCAGCAACAAGGGCAATGAGGTAGCCTTTGCCACCATTGGGGATGCGAGCACCAGTGAAGGTCATTTTTTTGAAACGCTCAATGCTGCCGCCGTACTCAAGGTACCTTTGGCTGTATCCGTTTGGGATGACGGCTATGGCATCAGTGTCCCTATCGAATATCAGACCACAAAAAGCAGTATTTCGGAAGCCCTCAGAGGTTTTGAAAAGAGCCGTGATGACCATACCGGGATCCGTATTTATACCGGGAAAGCATGGGATTATGAAGGCCTGATTGAAATGTACAGAAAGGGCGTGGATCAATGCCGGAAAGAGCACATACCCGCATTGTTTCACATTACTGAGGTAACCCAGCCACAGGGTCATTCCACCAGCGGCTCCCATGAACGCTACAAGTCAAAGGAGAGACTTCAGTGGGAAAAGGAAAATGACTGTCTTGTGCGGATGCGGGAGTGGATACTCAAAAACAAGATTGCCGCTGCAAACGAGCTTGATGAGATCGAAAAGCAGGCTGTACAGCGTGTGAAGGAGGCCCGCCGGGCAGCCTGGAACAATTTCCAGAAGCCCATCCTGGAACGCAGAGACGACTTCATCAAAAAAGTAAATATTTCAACCTGCAGGTGTTTAAAGGTAAACAAGATCGACAAACTTCTGCAGGAACTGGCGCGAATCGGGGAGCCTACCCGTAAAGACATCATTTCCACTGGCAAAAAAATTCTGCGTTTGATCTGCAATACCTGTACACCCGGTGAATCCACCCTGAAGCGGATTGTGACACAATGGCTTGAAGAGGAATTTGCCGGCAACCAGCGCAGATATTCTTCTCATCTTTACAGCGAATCATCGCTTTCGCCATTGAAGATCAAGGAGGTGGCACCCGAATATTCGGAAGATGCCCCCATGGTAAACGGCCGTGAGATACTGGTGACAAACAATGACTACATTTTTTCAAATTACCCTGAAGCTTTGATTTTCGGGGAAGATGTGGGCCATATTGGCGGGGTTAACCAAACCCTTGAGGGCCTTCAGAAAAAATTCGGCAAGTTGCGTATCAGCGACACCGGCATCAGGGAAGCCACCATCATTGGCCAGGGTTTGGGTATGGCGATGCGCGGGTTGCGACCCATTGCCGAGATTCAATACTTTGACTATCTGCTGTTTGGGTTGCAGGTGATCAGCGATGATCTGGCTACACTTCATTACCGGACGGCGGGCGGGCAAAAAGCACCGATGATCATCAGCACACGCGGACACCGCCTGGAAGGAATCTGGCACTCCGGAAGCCCCTTAAGCATGGTGATCAATTCCATCAGGGGCGTGCATGTGCTGGTTCCGAGAAACATGACACAAGCAGCCGGTTTTTACAACACCATGCTGCAGTCGGATGATCCCGCACTCATTATTGAGCCGCTAAATGCATACCGGCTAAAAGAAAAAATGCCTTCCAACATCGGGAAGATCACTGTGCCACTGGGCAAACCGGAGATCATGCATGAAGGCACCGATGTTACCCTGGTAACCTATGGCTCATGTGTGCGGATCGCGCAGGATGCCGTTCAGCAATTGAAAGATTTCAACATCTCCGTGGAACTTATTGACGTCCAGTCGCTATTACCGTTCGACATTCACCACACCATTGTGGAATCTTTGAAAAAGACCAATAAAATTGTGTTTTTTGATGAAGATGTACCCGGTGGAGCCACATCTTTCATGATGCAAAAAGTTCTGGAAGAGCAAAAAGGTTACAGATACCTTGATGCAGAGCCTGCAACTGTTACTGCACAGGACCATCGTGCGGCTTATGGTACCGATGGTGATTATTTTTCAAACCCCAATGCTGAAGATGTGTTTGAGAAGATATACCTGATGATGCACGAATACAATCCGGGTGCTTATCCCAAAATATTCTGATCAAGCGGCAAGCCTGATCTGCTGTCATCCCAAAAATAATTCTGAACATTTCCATAAAAAAACAACCACTGCGCAACATTGTGCAGTGGTTGTTCCATAATATCAGGACTGGTTCTAATAGTTTTCGGCCAGTTCTTCGAACCAGGCTTGCGGATGACGGCAGGCGGGGCAATTTTTCAACGCTTTTTCCCCTTCATGTATATAGCCGCATTTGATGCAGAACCACTGTGTTTTTTCCGGGCGCTGAAATACCGTTCCTTCTTTAACCCTGCTCAGCAGCTTAAGGTATCTCTCTTCGTGGTGTTTTTCCACCTGGGCCACCAGTTTAAAAGAGGTAGATACGCGTTTGAATCCCTCTTCTTCTGCTATCCTGGCAAATTCGGGATATAGCTCAACCCACTCTTCATTTTCGCCGGCAGCGGCAGAAACCAGGTTTTCGGCTGTGGTACCGACCTTACCGGCAGGATAAGCAGCTGTTATTTCTACCTTGCCACCCTCTAAATATTCGTAAAATGTTTTCGCGTGGATTTTCTCATGGTCGGCAGTTTGCCTGAAAATGGCGGCGATCTGTTCGTATCCCTCTTCACTGGCTACCTTGGCGTACATTTCATAACGACGTGCAGCCTGCGATTCGCCCGCAAATGCTTTCAGCAAATTCTGTTCTGTCCTTGTTCCTTTGATACTTTGTTCATTCATGGTTTTCCCTTTCTGTTGATATGGTTTATGGAGATGATGTATGATGAGACACGGTTTATGGGGCTTATGCTTAAAACCCACCGAAACAAATGTAATGGTTTTTGTACACCAAAGCCTAAACAAGAGGCAATTTATAATCAGATTAAATCAGGATAGGGAAAGCTCCAATCATTTATCATCAGGTTTTTTCAACACCAGCACATCCTGGAAATCCATGCATTTGTCGCGCGGATTGCCTGCCCACCATCCGGGATGGAACTGGTCGGCAATAAGTCCGGCCTCATGGATCATGGCCATTGCATAATTATAACGGTATGCGATATTGGCATTTTTAACCTTTTGGTTATGAAGGAAGTAATGCTCGTAACGATAAGGGAAGAACGGGTTGGCTGATTGATCCAGGTGCTTTTCAGAATCTTCGGTGATCAGAAAAAATGTGGCAAAACAGTATGCGTCTTTTTTCATTACGCGGCTGATTTCCATCAGGTAGTTTTTTACCTCACCGGCCTGCATATGGGTGAATACCGATGTTAAAACCACGAGGTCAAAACTATTGTCATCATAGGGGAAGTGCAGATTGGCGGCGTCATGGTCACTTTCCAGGTTGTAGAGGTCATTCAGGAGGGGCATCCAGGTAAACTGAAAATGGGGAAATGGCAGGTAGTGTTTTTGGCACCATTCAATTCCGTCTTTTACGATGTCGAAACCTTCATAGCTGCCGTTCTCGTTCAGGTAAGCGGTCAGGGGCCTGGCTATTCGTCCGATGCCACAGCCAACGTCCAGTATATGGTGATGGGGTTGCAGGCCGCAATGACGGATAAACAGATCCAGAAAGTTGTTTCCTATGGCAACAAAGTCGCCCTGACCGGTAAATATTCTTCCCCGTGGTGGTACGAGTGGTGGTTTTTTATTCAGCAAGCTATCATAAACATCGCGCGGAAGGTAAAAAAGCCTTCTGACCAGGCGGCGTTGCCCGGGTCTTAAACGGTAATATACTTTTCGCAGGACATCCATCATGCATTTACCTGAACGTGCATTTGTTTGCCAGGTATTTTTTGAGGTTCATCAGGGGTTTTACAGGTAAACAATGTGATGAGCGAGATCAGACAGCCGCCAACCTTTGCAGTATTCCGGCACCTTTTCTGATGAGTATTTGTTTCCTGTCGGCACCTGTTGAGATGATATCCACGGGAACCTGGATGAAGTCTTCGATCATCGACACATAATCAAGCAGGGCTGCCGGCAGTTGTTCATAAGATTCCACGTTGTCAAGCGAGTTATTCCAGCCTTGTAATTCTTTGTATATTGGTTTCAGAGATTCCTGTTCGAGGGTCAGAGGGAAAATGTTTTGTTCTTCACCATGTATCTCATACCCTGTGCACACGCTGATTGTCTCAAGTTCGTTTAACACATCCGCTTTTGTCATGATTAGCCGGCTGACCCCATTGATCATCACGGCATATTTCAATGCAGGCAGGTCAAGCCAGCCGCATCTTCTGGGTCTTCCGGTGGTAGAGCCATACTCATTTCCGCGTTCGCGCAGGTGATCAGCTACCTTACCTGTGAGTTCTGTGGGGAATGGCCCTCCTCCCACCCTTGTGCAATAGGCTTTAAAAACGCCAAATACTTCTCCGATGCGGGAGGGGGCGAGTCCGAGCCCGATACATGCTCCGGCGGTTATGGTATTTGAGGAAGTTACATAGGGATATGAGCCAAAGTCAATATCAAGAAGAGTTCCCTGCGCTCCTTCAGCAAGAACCCGGGCGCCTTTGTCAAGGGTTTCGTTGATAAAAACCTCACTTTGCACCCTTGGTATGGCTTTCAGCCGTTCCAGTCCACGGAACCACTCCTGTTCATATTCATCAAATGCAAATCCGTCAAGTTTTAAGTCTGCAAGAAGATATCCAAGGCTTTCGGCGAGGCGAAGGTGTTCCGATTTCAGGGCTTCATATTTTTTATGGAAGTTATCGGTTGCGATATCAGCGAGGCGCAATCCGGTGCGGGCCACTTTATCGGCATAGGTGGGGCCGATTCCCTTCAGGGTGCTGCCTATACGCAACTTTCCCTTTTTATTCTCCAAAGCCGCATCCAAAAGCCTGTGGGAGGGCAGAATCAGGTGTGCCTTACCACAGATAAACAATGATTCCTGTAATACATCGGGAGGGATATTCAACTGGTCAAGCTCCTTGTTGATAATAAAAGGGTCGAGAACAACCCCGTTTCCTACAACGTTCACACATCCGCTGTGAAATATCCCGGACGGGATGGTATGCAGGATATACTTCTTGCCTTCAAACACCAGGGTGTGTCCTGCATTGGGGCCACCCTGGAAGCGGGCAACCACTTTGTAGTGGGGTGTTAGCACATCAACGATTTTTCCTTTACCTTCATCGCCCCATTGCAGGCCCAGCAGCACATCGGCTTTGTTCACCTCTTTCATATGTATTGTTTTTTTGATTGTTTTCTCACACCAAAAATACCATAAATTACAGATAATACAAATATATTGTTTGGTTTCACCGGTTTCCCGGAAAACCATCGTTCAAAAGCAGGTGAGAAATGGCCGGCGGGTTTAACAGTCGGAGCAGGTTACAGGTGGTCAGACAGGGTATGTCAGCTTTTATCCTGACAGTTTTTGCAAAGGCCGTAAAACGCAAAAGAGCGGTGTGTAACTTCAAAATGCATCAGCTCCGATACGGAGTTCTGTATTTCCTGTAAGCGGGGGTCACAGAATTCATAAACCTTTCCGCATTCTGAGCAAACCAAATGGTCGTGCTGGCGGTATTTGTAGGATTTTTCAAATTGCGCTACATTTTTACCGAACTGATGCTTTACTACAAGGTTGCAGTTGAGGAGGAGCTCAATGGTATTGTACAAAGTGGCACGACTTACCCTGTATTTATTATTTTTCATTCTGATATACAATGATTCTACATCAAAATGGCCGTCGGTAAGGTATATTTCCCGTAAAATGGTAAATCGCTCGGGGGTTTTTCTGTGCCCATTGTTTTCCAAATAGGCTGAGAATATACTTTTTACGGTATCCAGAACTTCGTTATTGTTATTATGATCCGTCATTTGCTCCGTGATTTATGGACAAACATATGCGGTGGTAAAGATAAGAAATTTTTCTTTATTTGAATTCTTTATAAATAAAATGTTTAGAATCTCGCGGTCAATATATTAGGATTCCGGTTCCAGTTTTCCAATGCGTGTCACTTTCTGAACACCCCTGATCTTTTTCAGCTTTTTGATGAGGTTTTTTAAATGTTGTGTGTCATGGATGTACAGCATGAGTTCACCCTGGAAAGTGCCATCGTGTGTATCGATGTGGATATTCCTGATGTTCACATTGTACTCACTGGAAATTGTATTGGTGATGTCCTGCAGCAGTCCCACTTCATCAATGCCACTCAGTCGCAATCCGGCGAGGAATGCGATGCTTTGACTTGCCATCCATTTTGCTTTGACCACCCTGTAGGCATATTTTGACAGTAGCTGTACTGCATTGGGGCAACTGTTCCGGTGTATTTTGATGCCGTCCTGTATGGTTACAAATCCAAACACATCGTCGCCGGGAATGGGGTTACAACACGGGGAGAATGTATAGTCCAGGTTTTCCAGGTTATCGCCGATGAGAAGGGTGTCCGGTTTTTCCTTCATTTGCTGGCGAATGGGGTCTTTTGGAGGTTCTTTGGTTTGCTGGCTGTCTTTCTGCCGTCCGAAGGGGTTACGGATATAGCTCAATATACCTCCACCTTCCTGTTCTGAAACATAGGTTTTGAGTTCCTTCTGCCCGATTTTACCGATGGCTACTTCATAATAGAGATCGAGGGGTGCGGGCAACTTGAAATAATCGAGCAGCTTTTGGATATTTTCAGGGGTGAACTCAATTTTGAATTGCTTCAGCTTTCTTTCCAGTATTTCTTTACCGTCCTCTGCCTGGTTTTTTCTTTGTTCTTTCAGAGCTGCCTTGATCTTTCCTTTTGCGCGTGCTGTGGTGACGTAGTTTAACCAGTCGGGTTTGGGATGTTGTTTTTTGCTGGTAATGATTTCCACCTGGTCGCCACTTTTGAGTGCATGGCTTAAGGGGACAAGCTTATGGTTAACTTTGGCTCCCAGGCAGTTGTCGCCCACCTGGGTGTGTATGCTATAGGCAAAGTCGAGTGCGGTAGAGCCCAGGGGGAGTGTACGCAACTCACCTTTGGGAGTAAACACGATTATTTCATCGGAAAAGAGATTGAGTTTAAAATCATCGATAAAGTCGAGTGCATCGGATTCGGCACTCTTCAGTATTTCCCTGATCCTCCGCAGCCACTTATCGATACCGCTTTCGCCTGTTGTGGACTCCTTGTATTTCCAATGTGCAGCATATCCTTTTTCTGCCACTTCATCCATCCTGGCTGTCCGGATTTGCACCTCCACCCATTTCCCCTGCCGGCTCATCACGGTGGTATGCAAGGATTCATAACCGTTGGCTTTGGGTGTGGATATCCAATCGCGCAAACGATCGGGATTGGGTTGATAGATATCGGTCACCAGTGAATAAGCCTTCCAGCAGTCGGCTTTTTCGCGGAAATAAGGCGTGTTCAGGATAATCCGGATGGCAAAAATATCGTACACCTCTTCAAAGGGTACCTCTTTATTCTTCATCTTTCCCCAGATGGAACTGACTGACTTGGTCCGGGCCAGAATATTGAAATCCAGTTTTTCCTTTTGCAGTGATCTCCGTATGGGCTTGGTAAACGACTGGATAAAACGCGACCGTTCTTCCCTTGTGTCGGCAAGTTTTTGCTGGATGGTCTGGTACACCTCCGGTTCGGTATATTTTAAGGCGAGGTCTTCCAGTTCGCTTTTGATGGCATGAAAACCCAATCTATGGGCCAGGGGTGCGAAGAGATACAGTGTTTCGTTGGCTACCTTCAGCTGCTTTTTCGGAGGGAGCGATTCAAGGGTGCGCATATTGTGCAGGCGGTCAGCCAGTTTAATAAGGATCACCCGCACATCGTCCGAAAGGGTTAGCAACATCTTCCGGAAATTTTCAGCCTGGATGGATGTTGTCTGGTCAAAAATGCCGGAAATTTTTGTGAGGCCGTCGATGATGCGCGAAACTTCCTCATCAAAATACTCAGAAATATCCTCGAGGGTATAGTCGGTATCCTCAACCACATCGTGCAGCAGGGAACATACAACACTGGTAGCACCCAGTCCGATCTCTTCCACCACTATTTTGGCTACAGCGATGGGATGATAGATGTAAGGCTCTCCGCTTTTCCTCCGGTGGTCAATATGGGCTTTGGCAGCAAAATCAAAAGCCAGCCTGATACGTTTACGGGCTTCCTTTCCTATGGTAGGCCGGCAAACGGTTAGCAGCGAACGATAACGCTTCAGTATTTCCGCACGTTCCTTGGCAAGGGCAGCTTCATCCATGGTGTTTTTATCCCATTATTGACAATATGCAAAGATACTCAAATTTGAGCCTCTGTTTAACAGGCCGGTTGCATATAAATGCAACTACCAGGCAAACAGCGGGAAACCCTCCATGAGGGTGTTCACCTTTTTGCGCACACCTGCTATCACTTCTTCGTTGTCAATATTGGAAATCACCTCATCGATAAAGTCAACAATCTGAACCACATGCTCTTCCTTTAGTCCCCTTGTGGTTACGGCGGGTGTTCCGATGCGTATGCCGGAAGTTTGGAAAGGGGAGCGGCTATCGAAAGGAACCATATTCTTGTTGATGGTTATATCGGCTTCTACCAGGGTATTTTCAACCTTTTTCCCTGTGATATCGGGAAACTTGGAACGCAGGTCAATCAACATCAAGTGGTTATCGGTTCCGTTTGAGGTTACATGATAGCCTCTTTCCACGAAGGCGTCTGCCATGGCTTTGGCATTTTTCATCACTTGTATCCCGTAGTCACGGAATGAAGGCTTGAGTGCTTCGCCAAAAGCAACGGCTTTTGCGGCGATCACGTGTTCGAGCGGGCCACCCTGCGTACCCGGGAAAACAGCACTGTCGAGCACCGCCGACATCATCTTGATTTGGCCTTTGGGCGTTTTAAGACCCCAGGGATTCTCGAAGTCATTGCCAATCAGAATCAGTCCACCCCTGGGACCGCGCAATGTTTTGTGGGTGGTGGTGGTGATGATATGACAATGTGGTAAGGGATCGTTCAGTAATTTGGCAGCGATCAGCCCGGCAGGGTGTGCAATGTCTGCCAGCAAAATGGCTCCGACCTTGTCAGCAATTTCACGCATGCGGGCGTAGTCCCAGTCGCGAGGATAAGCGGAAGCACCTGCAATGATCATTTTTGGCTTTTCTTTCAGTGCAATGCGTTCCATCTCTTCGTAATCGATGGTTCCAGTATCCTCTTTAACGGTATAGGCTACCGGTCTGTAAAGGATCCCCGATAAGTTTACCGGAGCTCCATGAGAAAGATGGCCACCGTGGCTGAGGTCAAGCCCCATAAAGGTATCGCCAGGGTTCAGGCAGGCCAGAAATACGGCGGCATTTGCCTGGGCACCACTGTGAGGCTGCACATTGGCCCATTCGGCACCGAACAACTCTTTTGCCCTGTCGATGGCCAATTGTTCTGTCTGATCAACAATCTGACAGCCACCATAATACCTGCGTCCGGGATATCCCTCGGCATATTTATTGGTCATCACACTGCCCATGGCCTCCAACACATGTTCGCTGGCAAAGTTCTCCGAAGCAATCAATTCAACTCCGTGCAACTGACGCTGATACTCCTGCTCTATCAAATCAAATACTTTGAGGTCTTTTTCCATAATTTCCAAGGTGTTTTATGTTTTGTGATTATTTAGTATTCCTGCATTATTCATAAAAAGAAATCCCAAAATTACATATAATTTAACAATCACAGAAACAGGAATGTTCCGCGAAATTGGTATTTTTACCCCGCAAATAATAGATTTTGGTTTAATTAAGACACACGATGAAAAAACGATGCTTTATTATCCTGATGATGATTATCCCGTTTACCGCGATTGCCGGAGAAAAGATTGTTATTTCCCGCTGGCTTTCCACACCGGCTCTTGAGGTACATTATCCCCTGTTTTATGATGTTCCGAATGTAGAAGGCAATGTGTTTACTGACAGACAGTTGCTGCTATTTGACCACATGGATCTGCGTAACTACTATCCTGAAGAAGGCAAAACCCTGACCTGGTTAAACGGTCAGGATATGCAGTGGGATGTTGAGTTTACGGATGCCGGGGGGTTCATTAGCATTACAGGGCGAGACCCTGGCGACCTGCCGGAGATCGCATACCTGGCCACTTACATCCGGGCTGACAGATGGATGAAGGCCACACTGGAGCTAAAAAGCCCCTGGATGTTTGAAGCCTGGCTGAACGGCAAAAAGATCGGCACCAAGTCCACCATCGAATCCAAAAAAGAAAAAGAAAACAATAACGATCCGGACAATGAAACCGGTACACCTGAAAACACGGAGCCGGGTGACAACCGATCCGATTACGGAAGGATCAGGCACTCCATGGAATTAACCCGCGGCACGCATTTATTGGTCATCAAAATGCTACGAACACCCATTGAAGGGCTGCCGTGGGAGATTGCGGGGAACATCATTCCGGAGGAGCCTTTTGGCCCCAACGATTTTTCCATTGCAAGCACACCGGAAACCATAAAGGATATTCTCCATTTTATGGATGGTAAGAAAGTAAGCTCCGTTCGTCCCTCGCCCGATGGTCAAATGTATGCCGTGGGCTACCGTCGTTCGCTGCCTCCTTCGAACCGCTCCGAAACGTGGACCGATATCCGGAGGTTTTCCGACGGCAGCCTGGTACACTCATTCCGTCACGCAAGTGTTTCACGTCTTTCCTGGTTGCCTGCCACCAATGCCGTTTCCTATACCACAGTAAATGATGGGAAAACAACCATTCATTGGCATCATTTGGAAACCGGGGAAAAGAAAGTCATATTGGAGGATATTGCCGACTTTGCAGGCTTCCGCTGGTCACCCGAAGAAAGCTACCTGGTTTACTGGCTTAGGGAGGAAGGCAGCGGAACAGACGCTACCATGCGCCATATCATCGGTATGCAGGACCGCCAGGCACATTTCAGACATCGTACATTTTTATACAAACTGGACGTGGCTTCGGGTATCCGGACGAGGCTAACCCACGGCAACCTGAGTACCAGTCTGCACGATATCAGCCCGGATGGAAAACAACTGATATTCAGTAAATCACGCCCTGATTATCTTGAGCGGCCATACATGAAGCATGATATTTTCATGGTAAATCTGGAGCAACTTACCGTTGACACTTTGTTTGCCGACAAAAGGTGGTCGGTAAGCTTACGCTTTTCGCCTGATGGCCGTTCCCTGCTGGCCACAGGAGGACCATCGGCCTTCAACCGTGCCGGTGAAAATATCCCGGAGGGTATGATCGCGAACACTTATGATACACAGGCTTACATTGTTTCTTTGGATGATTTGGCCGTCAAACCTATAACCCTTGACTTTGACCCATCGGTGGTATCGGTTTACTGGCATGCCACTGACAATCAAATTTACCTGATAGCCGGAGAAAAGGACTACAGGAGGTTATTCAGGTATGATCCGGATCGTGACCGTTTTGAAAGGATTGAAACCGGAACTGATTACCTGTCGTCCATTCATTTTGCGGCCGGCGGGAGAATGGCAACCTACATTGGCAACCGGACTGACAGTCCTCCGCGGGCTTACAGTATGAACCTGAGGAACAATCGATATGAGGTGCTGGAAGATCCAGATGCAGAAAGGTATCGTCATGTGGTATTTGGAGAAATTTATGATTGGACATTCACCGCTTCCACTGGTGTGCATATTGACGGCAGGGTTTATCTGCCACCCGGTTTTGACCCGGAAGAAAAATATCCGGTGATCGTGTATCAATACGGCGGCACCAATCCTGTGGGGCGGACTTTCGGACACCGTTATCCCTTCAACCTTTGGGCCGGCCATGGTTATGTGGTTTATATCCTGCAGCCCAGTGGTGCAACGGGTTACGGGCAGGCTTTTTCTGCTGCCCATGTTAACAACTGGGGAATTACGGTCGTTGACGAAATTATCGAAGGAACACAGAAGTTTCTGGAGGCCCATCCATTTACCGATCCGGAGAGAGTTGGTTTAGCCGGTGCCTCTTATGGCGGCTTTATGACCATGCTGGTTCTTACCCACACCGATATGTTCAGAACAGGTATTTCACATGCTGGTATCAGCAATATTGCCTCATACTGGGGCGAGGGTTACTGGGGTTACAGTTACAGCGCCGAAGCAACCGCCTACAGTTTTCCATGGAACAGCAGAGAGATCTATGTTGACCAAAGTCCTTTGTTCAGAGCGCATAAGGTGAATACACCTCTCCTGTTGGTCACCGGAGACAGCGACACCAATGTACCTCCCGGGGAGAGCATACAGATGTATACCGCGCTAAAGCTGCTTGGACAGCCCGTGGAATTGATCCTGGTGGAGGGTGAAAATCATCATATTCTCACCTACAATCGTCGCCTGGAGTGGCATAATGCCATCATGGCCTGGTGGGATAAACACCTCAAAGATCAACCTGAATGGTGGAACGACCAGTTTCCAAAGAAAAACTGGTAATGGGGAAGTTAAATGTTTGTTATTTGTGAACAGACAATTGGATGACTCCCATAATATTGCTACTTTTATGGGTTGGTTCTTTTTGTGAATGCTTTTGGGGAATGCAGGCAGTGGGTCATAAGGTTTTTGTTCGTAGTCCTTTAGTATGCATCATAAATGATGCAGGTTAGAATTAGCAAATATACGTATTGGTCTTTGCGTGCTAAAATATTTTACGTGGGAAAAAATGTTTCACGCTAAGGCCGCAAAGGGTAAAACACACAAAAGCCGCAAAGAAGAAGGTGAAGGAGCGGGGAAGCGAATGAGAGAAGGCGAGCGTATTAGAAGAGATGAGTGTTTTGAACCGCAACGGAGAGTTTTCTTAACAGGGAGAAAACAGTTTAACAACATATGACTCAAGAAGCAAGTTATACGATGATTGTTATCTAAACAGGAGGATATTTATGAAAGCATTGGTTATTCATCAGTTTGGCGGGCCGGAGGTTTTGCAGCTGGAAGATGTGGCTCTTCCCATGCCGGGGAGTGGTGAGGTATTGGTGAGGGTGCATGCAGCCGGCATCAATCCGGTTGATTACAAGATTCGCAGCGGATCTTTGAAGTTTATCACCGGCAAAAAGTTTCCCAGGATTCTGGGTGGTGATGTGGCCGGTGTTGTAGAGCAGGCCGGGAAAAAATCTCCATTTAAGCCGGGGGACAAGGTATTTGCCATGCTTTCCTTTAAGGGCGGTGGTTATGGTGAATTTGTAACCGTTAAGGAAGGTCATCTGTGCCAGATCCCGGAAGGTGTTAGCATGAAAGATGCCGCGGCCACACCTTTGGCCGCACTTACGGCACTGCAGGCTTTCCGGAAACGGGGGGATATCAGTGAGGGAGATAAGATATTGATCAATGGTGCATCAGGTGGTGTTGGATCTTTTGCCGTTCAGATTGCCAAATCCATGGGTGCACTGGTAACCGCTGTTACCAGTACACGTAATCAGGATTTTGTTTACAGCCTTGGGGCCGACCGTGTAATCGATTACAGCCAGGAAGATTTTACAAAGCTTTCCGAAAAATTTCATATTGTTTTTGATGCTGTGGCAAAGAGCTCCTTCGGGAAGTGCAGGCGTTTGCTGATTAAAGACGGAACCTACGTCACCACTGTGCCCAACAAAGCGCTATTCTGGCATGCCGGCCTGAATTTTCTCCGTGGGAAAAAGGCCACATTTATTATGGTAAAACCTTCGGGCGATGACCTGGCCATCATTGCAGACTGGATGAAGAGGGGACTGGTAAAGCCTTATGTTCAGCAAAGCTTTTTGTTATCAGAAGCTGCCAAAGCCCATGAACTTATGGAAACGGAGAGGGTCAGGGGAAAAATTGTATTTCACGTGATTTGATTCAGACCGCCTGGATTTGTCCTTTGATGATTACCCATATGGTAAGCAGGATAATCTTGACATCCAAATTAAAGGACCAGTTTTCGATATATTTTACATCGTACTTCACGCGGTTGCGGATATCTGCTTTGTTGATGATTGGACCCCTGTAGCCATTTACCTGTGCAAGTCCGGTGATACCGGGTTTCACGGTATGGCGGAGCATAAAACGATTCACAAGCTTCCGGTATTCTTCCGTATGCTTTAGCATATGTGGCCTGGGGCCTACCACCGACATTTCCCCGCGAAGTACATTCACAAACTGCGGCAGTTCATCGAGGCTGAAACTCCTAAGAAACCTTCCCACTTTTGTTACCCTTTCATCATTGGGCAGCGTCTGTGTTTTTTTTTTTGGTCGGCATCAACGTTTTTGCGCATGGTGCGGTATTTCAGGCAGTAAAAAACTCCACCATCAATGCAGGTCCGCTTTTGCCGGAAAAAAACACCTTCGTTTTTGTTAAACAGTGACATAATATACAGAACAGGTGTCATCCATGATAAAACAAAAACAATGATCAGCAAAGAGAACAGCACATCAAATATCCTTTTCAATAAGCGATTGTACCAGTAGCTCAGTGGGCCCTGGTGGATTTGAACAACCGGGATGGCACCATACTGGATCAGTTCGGCTGTTTTGTATGAAAAGTTACCAAGGTCGGGAACAATCCTTACCCTGACAGGAAAATCTGCGAGTGTGCTGCTGATACCCATGAACACCTTGTAGGGAACCCTTTGGAGGGCGATATAGATCTCATCCACATGGTGCTCCGCTATCAATTCTTTTAATTGCCCCCAGTGACCGATCACATCCAGTTCAGGATTGGCCTTCTCATCAATAAAACCGGCAAATCTGTATCCATGCCACTTGTTTGTCATGAAATAATTTTTGAGCTCCCTGGTTCGCTGTGTATCGCCGAGGATCAAAACATTCTTGTAGTTAAACCCCCACTTTCTGTAATACAGAAAAGCATAATACAGGCTAAACTTCCATCCGATCAGCAGTGCGAAAAAAACCATAAATAGATACCCTATGTCGTCGCGGGCATAATAGGCAAGAGGTACCGCCTGAAAATACATCAAAAAGAGGAAGAAGAAAAACACAATGATTTTGATGTACGCAAAAAGGATTGATTTTTTGTGGGTATTCCTGTTGATGGTATGCGCGCCAAAAACCACCACCAGAACAGCCCAGCATATATTCAGATAAATATAGAACAAGAGGTGCCAGGGACTGAAGCAATCGGTAACATCCTGGGTGAGGCAGAAACCCACCACAAAAAGAAGGTTTAAGATAATAAAATCGCCTGTGAGCGACACAAGCGGGATATACCTGGAATATTTCAGTGGCAAGGGTTGCTGTTTTTGGTTATCAATATGTAAAATTATAAAAAAATATGAATGCTCCCTTTCAGAAAAATTAAAGTAAAAAGCACCTTGAATAAAAAAACCTCTTGGATATTTTAAGAATTATTAGGATATTGTAGGGTTCATTTTTGATAATGAATGGGGTTTATTGATGACTATCGTCAAAATTAAATTAAAAATATTTAGAGATGAAGAATATACCATTACTTATCCTGATGATTTTTAACCTTAACCCTGTTGATAGTTTATACAGGGAGTTGGAGAAACAACCTGCGGATCCGGGTCTATTGAATGAAATAGCCGCGATGCTGGTTTTTTCTTCACCGGCGGAGGCAGACTCTCTGGCAATGATTGCATTTGACATTGCGCAAAGAGAGGAAAACCTTAAAGAGAAAGCCCGTGCGGCAGCCAATATCAGCAATGCTGCATTTGAGATGATGCAATTTCGGCGGGTATTGGCGTATTCGGAAATGGCAGCCGGGTTTTACAGCGAACTGGAAAACCCCATAGAAGTGGGCCGTTACATGAATGATGCAGCTCTTGCGTCGATTCACCTTGGGATGCTTGATAACGCCATGGCAAAATACCGGGAGACCATTGACATGTTGACCGAGTTGAAGGCAGACAGGTATCTTACTTCTGTGCTTGCCAATATGGGAAGGATTTACAGAAGGTGGGGTATGTATGACAGTGCAAAATATGTAATACGATGGTCTATTGACCTGATGCAGGAACATGGTATTGAAGCGGAGGTTTCAGCAGCCTATACCACACTTGGTATCGTATTTCGCAACACCGGAGATTACGATCAGGCTCTCTATTATTACAACAAGGCACTGGAAGTAGCAGAAGCATTTAACGACAGCTTGACGGTTGCCACCAATTACAGTAATATAGCCGTATTATATGCTCAACTGGATAATACCCACATGGCAAAGGAATATTTTTACCGTGCCTTACAATATTTTGAATCATTAAACAGAATTGACAGAATTGAAGCTGTAAAGGGAAACCTAAGTGCACTTTATTCAATCGAGGAAGATCTGGATAAAGCATATGCATACCTGGCAGAGGCCATGAATCTGGCAAACCAACTGGAAAACAGGGAAAGAATCATCCGTTATATGAATGAAATGGGCAAGCTTGAAAGAAAAATGGGGAGATACGATGAGGCCATAGCGTCTTTCAGGGAGGTCATTGACCTGGGGCTTAAGCTTGGCCGGAAACCGGATGTTTGCTATGCATTAAAATATTTGGGACAAGCATTCTATGAAAAAGGTGATGTTGATTCTGCTCTGCGTTATTATCGTGAAGCATACGATTGCAGTTCAAACATTGGGATGAAGAGCCTTGGCACCAGTGTTCTACTGGCCCTGACCAATTGTTATGAAGAGACGGGCAATTACAGGCAGGCGCTTATTTATCACAGGGAGTACAGCGATCTCAAAGAGGAAATAGAATCACAGGAAATGACGGAAAAGCTGGCAGAAATTGAAGCCATATATCTGAATGAAAAGAAACAGCAGGAAATACTTTTGCTGCAGAAGGACAATGAGCTGCATGCTGCCACCATCAGAAAAAACCAGATACAAATGTATTGGTTGGGCAGTGGGCTGTTCATATTTGTCGGCGCATCCATAATTATCGCTTCATTATTTTTCCAAAAGGCAAAGGCGCACCAGATGCTTGTTAAGAAAAGCCTGATCCTGATGAAGCAAAGCGAGAGCTGTGACCAGTTAAATACCAATATTAAGAATTCCCCGGGTCTTAGTGAAGAGGAGAAAAAAAGACTGGTTTTTGAGATCAACCAATTGATCTGGAAAGAAAAAATTTTCAAACAGAAATCACTGACGTTAAGCGAGATGGCAGAAAGGCTGAACACCAACACTTCCTACCTCTCTCATATTATCAACACCGATTTTGGCAGGTCTTTCAATGATTTCATCAATCAGCTGCGCATCCAGGAGGCCCAGAAAATGTTCACAAAGGGAGAGCATAAAAACACGACCATCGAGGGAATTGCCGAAGCTGTGGGTTTTCAGTCAAGGTCAACCTTTCACACTGCATTCAGGAAGTTTTCGGGATTGACGCCCAGTATTTTCATCAAAAATATGCAGCGGATTTATCGCGGTTCACATGGAGAAATTTTGGGAAGCATCGCAGGAGAGGAAGTCCTGAGTCAGAGATAGCCTGCGTCTTTTTTTAACTTCTGATCCGCAAAACTGCTGTCCGACTGTGTTCAGATATTTTATGTCAGATATAATAAATCTTGTATTCTCTCAGAATCTTATAAGATACAATACATCTTTGACTATTCAGACTACAATTATTGAATGTTTAAAACACTTCTTATTTAAATAGCAATATATTTCATATTGTTATTTAATTGCAATTCCTTACATTTGTTATAGAGATAATCACACATTAAGCAAAGAAGATGCATCCCCATTCCAAGGCAAAGCTGGTTTTGTTATTTACATTATTTATTAGCAGTTTAACTGTTCATTCTTATAATTTTGATAATGAAGAACGGACAAAAAATTTGAGACAACTGTCGGAACAGTTTCATCAATCTTTTCAAAAAGATTCTGCAGCGGTATTGATGTTTATTGACTCGCTGGACATTCCTTTGCGACCGTTATTACAGGATGGCAGGCGTGCACAGCTAATGCGCCTGAGGGAAGGCAGGGCGTATTATTATGTAACAATGAATGCGGGGGGTGCCACATTGATTCATTCCGACAAAGTATATCCCGGAGGCGGTGCGGGGTTTAACCTGACCGGATCGGGACAGACACTGGGTATGTGGGATGAATCGGGGGTAAGGCTTACCCACAATGAATTCAATAATACCGGTGTGCCAAGGGTAGTTCAACAAGATGCTGCTTCATTTATCAGTGATCATGCAACCCATGTTGCAGGCACCATGGTAGGCGGAGGGGTGGAAACCGATGCCAGGGGTATGTCCTATAATGCAATGCTTGATGCATACGATTGGAACAATGATGATGGTGAGATGGCGAGTGCTGCAGCCGGCGGACTGAGGGTCTCGCAACATTCTTATGGCTACGTTACCGGATGGGCATACGGCAATTTTTCCGGGTTTAATGATTGGCATTGGTTTGGCAATACAGGTATAAGTGAAACTGAAGATTATTTTTGGGGGTTTTACAGTTTTCAAGCGCATGATTGGGATCAAATAGCATTTGATGCACCAAATTATATTATTGTAAAATCTGCCGGTAATGACCGTGGCAGAGGACCGGCACCGGGCACCCAGCATTTTGTAAGAGATGAGCAAAACCAATGGGTTCTCAGCAATACGATTCGTGATCCGGATGGTGGAGCGGATGGGTATAAAACGATATCCCATGCGGGTAATGCAAAGAACATTATTACCGTTGGAGCAGTTAACTCTGCAGGCAACATGAGTTCTTTCAGCGGCTGGGGCCCCACTGACGACGGCAGGGTAAAGCCGGATGTGGTAGCCAAGGGGGTAGCCGTGTATTCAGCCCGGTCCAGCAACAACAACCACTATGGTCTTAAAAGCGGTACTTCCATGTCAGGGCCCATGGTGAGCGGCTCTGTGGGATTGCTGTTGGAGCATCAGGAAAACTTATACCCGGGAACACCCTTGCTTTCATCTACGCTAAAAGCCTTGATTTTGCATAGTGCAGATGATTTAATCGGTGGAACACCGGGCCCAGATTATCGTTTTGGCTGGGGGCTCATAAACACCGAGAGAGCTGTCGAAATTATGGCTGATAACAAAGCTTTTGAAGAAATACATATCATGGAGCTTGAGCTTAATGATAATCAGGATATCCTAATAGAAGTTCAGGCTTCCGGAGATGTGCCGCTACGGGCAACAATGGTTTGGACAGATGTGCCGGGCACAATACCACCTCCATCATTGAACCCGGCAGACCTGATGCTGGTCAATGATCTGGATATGCGTATTTCAGACCATCAAAACAACACCTACGAGCCATATATTCTTGATCCGGAAAACCCATCCCATGCTGCCACAACGGGCGACAATTACCGGGACAATGTGGAAATGATTCATATTGAAAACCCAACTGCCGAAGGCATTTATACCATCAGTATCAGCCATAAAGGATCGCTAAGTGATGGCAGCCAGCAATTATCTTTGGTTATTACCGGTAATATTCCCTTGAGTTCGGTTGCAAATCCCCAAAGTTTGACTGCCAATGCTTTAAGTGACAACCAAATTGACATAGCATGGGTTAAAAACAACAACAACAATAATGTGATGCTGGTGTACTCACCGGATAATGTTTTTGGGTTCCCTGAAGATGGGGTAACTTACCCACCGGGCGAAAGCATTCCGGGCGGAGGCCAGGTGCTTTACGCCGGTGAATCAACGGTTTTTTCCCATACCGGTCTGGAAGCATCAACCACTTATTATTACAGGGCTTACTCGTATGATGCTTCCAATAGTTACTCAACCGGACGTACAACCGGAGCAACCACGGATTGCTGGATCGTACAAACACTGCCATTTATTGAAGACTTCGATCAATCGTCCTCACTTCCACCCTGCTGGGAAATTATCGACCATGTTGGCAATGGTCAGATTTGGGAAATCGGTACACATGATGGCGGTTTAACAGGCACAACAGGCAACTATGCATTTATGAATAGTGATGCCTACGGGCCACAAGGCAATCAAAACACTGATCTGATCAGCCCTGTATTTGATTTTTCATCTTACATGAATATTACGCTCGCATTTTCTCATTTTTTTCAGCAGTATCAAAATGCTTCCACGGCATCACTCCATTATTCTATTGATGGGGGTTCTGTTTGGCAGGAAATAGCACAATGGAATTCAACCATTTCTAATCCGTCATTTTTTAGTGTAGCACTGCCCGATGCAGAAGGACAATCAAATGTCAGATTTAGATGGAACTATACAGGTTCGTGGGGGTGGTGGTGGAATGTTGACGATATTCAAATTTTCGGTCACAATCTTTCAACATACTCACTAATTTTGGAAGCTTTTCCTATTCAGGGAGGCAGTGTGTCAGGAGCAGGTGGATATCCTCCCGGAGCAACGGTTCCCGTTAGTGCCGATTCAAATACAGGCTACAACTTCGATGGCTGGAGCGGTGATACCCAGCACCTGGATGACCCCGGTCTGCCGCAGACCACCCTTACCATGCCCGCCGGCGATGTAAACCTGACCGCAAACTTCAGCCTGAAAACATATGTCATCAGTGCGGAGGCAGAGCCTTCGCAGGGAGGACAGGTTAGCGGCACGGGAATTTTCAACCACGGCGAAATCGTGACACTGGAAGCAATACCGGAAACAGGCTACCAGTTTGTGCAGTGGCAGGAAAACGGACTGGTGGTCATGGATGGAGATCAGCCTGCCGGACAAACATACACCTTTGCCGCTGAAACCGACCGGC
>SL_3KL_010_SEDDRAFT_10001514_pt1 | contig 21178 bp, 19 predicted proteins | sample SodLakKL_010_SED_2_FD_10381 | JGI IMG/M metagenome (IMG submission 10381) | reverse complement strand
CGGATCGGTAATCTGGACATTTCGGGATGCTTTGAGCTCTGGTAGCACGTCACGTACTTCTGCAAATTTCCACGTGACGGTGCGGATGTGGTATTTCATATGGCCTCCTGGTATAGTGAGTGGTTACACCATTCTTATACCAGAAAGCTTGACTCTTTCGCTAAAAATCATAAATTGCAATATATAGAAATAGTTCTCGTCCCAATACTGAGCTTTCCGATGTACCGACCGATACCGACGGGCGAGTTAGTCATTTGACCTTCGACAGCAGTGTTAGAAGTTGGATGGGAGTCACTGCGAAATCAATAGATTAGTCTGTTCTTTAAAATAATAACGGGAGGACGTCATGATGCTCATATTCGACATTGGATACATCCACAGTCAGAATGGAGAGGATCTGAGTAGTTATATACCTCAACCATACGATGGACTTTCATTTTATGAGGTGAAAGATTTTACTCGGGATTTGCCGGATGAATACGAACGGCAAGCTCACCGTTTGTTTTCTCGCTGATGTCCAATCCGACCGGTACCGAATCGATCACAGCCGCATACGATAATGTAAACGGTTCCCCGGTTACGGAGAAGGGATCGAGCATGCACCAGCCGTGCGAGTAGACGGTGGCGCGGAATGAGAAATTTGAGGGAGTTTTTAATGTACTATACATTGCCTGTAAAAATATTTTGCGTTTTGGGTTCAACGGGCGCATTTTTTATATAAAAATTTTTGGTTTGATTAAATAAAACAGTTGCTTCTTAAAAATTAAATTAGTAAAATATTTTGTAATTACAAACGGGGAACAGGATGACCGGATCTTTCAATAGCATTTCAATTTCAAAGATCAAATCACCACATCTATTTTTAATAGTTGGATTGAGTATATTTTTATATTCATGTGAAATGCCGGTACGATTCGACCGTAACAACCCCAAGGACCCGGAATCTCAGCTCTATTTTCCAACCGGCCCTTCCAATGTTACCGTTAAATCATACGCAATGGAGATTTATGAAATTTCTTGGGAGGATAACAGTATTACGGAACAAAAATACATAGTCGAGCGCAGGATAAATGATGGTGAATATACTCTCATTCGGGAGGTTCCTCCCGGAACCTCGTCTATTCTCGATACCACATCGGTATTCGGTGTATACCAATACAGGATTGCCGGAGTATATCATACCGGTATTAAATATTCAGATCCTTCCGATGCAATAGAGATCAAATATTTTCTTCAAACGCCGCAAAGGAATTTTTCCTCGGGTTCATTAATACCATTGACTGAAGGGCGGATTATAGCATATTCCGCAACGGGATTTGAAATATACGATCCTGCAATTCATAAATGGATAAAGATTGATCAGCCGGGTTCGTTCCAACAGACACTTATTGCTACTCAACTATCTACCGGATTATTAATTGCTCTGGGAATACGCCCGGGTAATAATGATCACAATATATATATTGAAATTTGGGATCCGGCAAGTGAAGTATGGATTCCACACGGACATCTTATACGCGGGTGGCAGATTTCAGACCCAAATTTACCGGACCGGGGATTTCAAAAAATAGGTGCGCTTCCGCTCCGCGATGGCCGGGTTTTTATACATGGATCTACATTTAATACATTAACATCTAAACACATTCCTATCGCTGAACTATTCGAACCTTCAACGGGCGAAATTATAAAAGCAGATTCGGAAGAAATTATATTTTCCTATTACCATTCTCAACATAATCAACCCGCTGTCCAACTCAATAATGGAGAATTATTTCTTATTTTTGATGAAACCCCCTTACTTTTCAATCCATCATCAAATCAATGGAGAAAGGCATCACAAATATATTATACTCCCCGTATTACCACTCTCCTTCATCTCTCAAACGGGAATGTATTAGCATCAGAAGGAGTAAGGTCAGGATTCTCGACTTATTTATACAACCCTGAAACAGATACGTGGACAGATTTATGGCGTGAGGAATATTATAATTATGGAATGTACGTTCGATTCCTTTTAAATTTGACCGAGAACGAAGCTCTTGCAGTTACCTCCAAAATGCCCATATTTGATATCACCTCGAATACCTGGAGAGAGAGTCCCGCTCGATTACCTATCATTGTACGATCCGCGGCAAAATTACCAAACGGGTATGTGCTTATTATCGGCGACTCTGACACCGCTTTGGTTTTTCGACCCGGAGAAGATTATTAATGAAACATTTATAGTTTACACCTACCATACATTAAGAACGATGAAATATGAATATCTCAATAATCTATATAAAACTCTTTCTTGTAATAACTATTATATCTCCCTGCTTGGGACAAACGCAAGTTCAGAATGATACCGTAGATGTCATAACCGAGTACGGCTATCTAAATATCAACTCGAACTTCGAAACGTTATACATAATAGTCGATAAAAATTTCTCAGAATATTATGTACTAAAGGAGGGGGATTCGCTTCGACTTCCTGCCGGCGAGAGGAATATAATCATTGCGTCGGAAAAAGCATACGACAGCAGACACACAATCATTATACCGCCGGATAATACCCATATTATCAATATAAATTTCGATACAAATATCTCCGAAATAGCATATCGGTATCACAGCAGTTATCCGCGGCTCATGTGGGAATCGAATGTTATCATCCATACCGACAACGACAGCGAGATTCTTTTTCAGGGAGAAACCATTGGCCGTGGATTTGCCGCATTGGATCTGCCCGAAGGGAATTACACATTTACTACAAAACATCCCGATGCGGGAAGGTCGCGAACCCGGGTTTTCTTGCGGGAAGACCGGCTTACTGTATTGGACATGTATACGAAACCGTCAAAGAGTGTAAATCGCCTTCTGAGTGTCATTCCGGGAGCTTCCCAGGTCTATAAAAATCAACCGGTCAGAGGAGCCCTCATTGTGGGTGGAGCGGCACTCATAGGGTATTTCAGCTACGATTACATCCGCCAATACAACGATGCAAATGACCATTATACGGCGACGATAGAATTATACCGCCTCGCAAATTCGGAAGCGGAAGCGCTTTACTTCGGCAATCTCGCGGAAGAATTGTACGACGAGGCACGAAGCTATGCCAAAACCCGCGATATCTTTCTTGTTGCCGGTGGTCTGTTTTATGCCTTTAATATCTGGGATGCATGGCGGAAACCGAAATCGGGATATCGCGATTCGGATCGTCCCGATCCGTACAGAAGATCAAGAATTTCCGCAGGATATAATCCGGCAACGGACGGTTTTGTTATAGACTTCACATTAAGATTTTAATAACAGGGAAAGAACATGAATAGTTATATCCGAATTTTATTCTGCATGTGTATCGCCGGCATCATGGCGTGTGAAAATCCTGATCAATTCACTCGAAATAATCCACTCGACCCCGAATCGTCCTTGCTCTATGCACCGACTCCGCCCTCGGACTTGAATATAACCGTTCACTCCGACACCCATATTGAAATCGAATGGGAAATAAACAGTCTGGCAGAGGCGGGGTTTGTCATCGAACGCAAATCGGAGGATGACGATGATTTCAGAATAATTGGTTCGGTCGAAGCGGGTATCAACAAGTTTACAGATACGAGCGGTATCGTTACCGATCTGTATTATTACTACCGCGTCGGCGCGTTTGGTGAGGCACAGGTTCAGTATTATTCGGATGTAAAAAATATTCTGCTGGAATTTCCCGCACCGGAGAATATTACGGTGAATACTTATGATGAAAGTAATATAACAATAGACTGGGATATCAGTGTTTCGTTTTATTCGGGGTTTATTATTGAGCGAAAGAAAAACAATCAAGAATTTTATGAAATAATCGCTGTAATTGATACAGGTGACCAATCATACAAAGATTCCGACATTGATGCTGAAAATATTTATAATTATAAAATCTATGCTTATACAAGTATTAATGATGGTACATCACGTCAATTTAGTATTGTATACGGGCCATATCATTTCCAGAAAATATTTGAAATAACTCTTGAAAAAACTACACACACATATGAATTTATTAGAGAAATCAGTGCAGATGGCTCCCACTTTGTTACCAACGGACATGGCGGCGGGCATAAAACCGCGATAAGAAATGGAAATAATGGGAACATCATTCACTCACTGGACCTTTCACCAGGTACTCATTGGAGGCCTATCGCGTTGAGCAATGACGGCAACTTACTTGCAACCGGTTACGGTAGCAATGGGATTGCCATTTGGAGTATGGAGGACTATGAGTTAAAGGACACAATCATCAGGTTTCGTGAAGGAAATGAGTGGGTACCTCCACCAAATAATTGTACATTCAGCAATGATAATCTTTATATAGCAGTCGACTGGAGTGGAGGTATTATAGCACTCTACTCTATTTTGACAAAAGAGTTAGTAAATTCGAGGCAGGATACAGAACAAATAAATTTTAAACATATTTATTTATCCGAGGATAATCAATTCATATTAACATTAAATTATCATGGAAGAATACGGAAATATTCGTTGCCGGGACTGAATCACATGGGAAGCACCGATGCTCAATTACATTCAGATATTTCAAGCATAAATGGTAAGCGTATTGCTATTGGCATTAATAATGTTTTAAGAATTATTGATTTTTCAAATAATGCATTTCAATATATTTATGATTCGAGTCAAACCAGTTTTAGGATCTATTCGGTTGCGCTTAATTCTAAAGGAAGATATCTTTATATAGGAAGTGAATTTGGGAAAATATACGTACAAAACGTCGATACCGGATTTACCATAAATCCGATAACTTTACCACAAACAGGACATATTAATCACTTTCTCCTGTCATCTGATAATTCGTTTATTATTATACAAGATTCAAATGGTAAAGCAACAGGTTTTGATGTTAGTGAACACTGGCATATATACGAATAATACGGTGAACCATGAAATACATTATTATACTCCTCTTAATATTATTTATGTTTCATATTTCATGTGATTACCCCGTCCATGTCAATCGTAATAATATTCTCGATCCTGACGGGCATGCCTATGCCCCGCCCGCACCGACGAACCTTACCATCGCTTTGGAAAATAATATTGTAAAAATCTCATGGAAAGATAATAGCAGATACGAAGACGGGTACATAATAGAAAAAGCATTCGATGATTCGGTATTTTCAGAAATTGCCCGGCTCCCTGCGCATTCAACATATTTTGAAGACCCATTCGAAGAAAAATTACTCATGCTATACAAAATCGTGCCATACCGGGTACAAGATGATACAGAAAGAAGAAATGAAAGTTCGATAGTCGCACTCAATTTAGGTCCGCAAAACGTACATCTGGATTTCATAATCGAAGAAATTGTCTTTTTGGAATGGGAAAATCCAGGTTGGTTTACAGAACAATTTAAGATAGAGCGCCGGCGTGATGATGAGGATTATGTTCATATTGCTACTCTGCCCGCGACATCCGTCACTTTTATCGATACTTTGTTCGATATGGGATATTACCGCTACCGTATAATTGCATATGCTAAGAATAGTAAAAGCGATTACGGTTACTCAAATTTACTTGAAGCAATGTACTGGCTTCCAGGCCCTCCATTACTGGAACCAAAATCGTATGTATCTCAAAATGTGTTATTACATGACGGACGTGTATTAATCGACGATGTGTTATCTTCAAACGAAATATATAATCCAGGGACACGTCCATTTTCCGGTTCATTGTCCAGCTCATCATCGCTGCCGAATCGTCGCTCTCACAAATTAATCTTACTCGATAACGGCGAAGTGTTGTCGGTAGGACTTGATTACGGATCTACCACCCTGAAGACAGCTATATATAATCCAATTTCAGACACCTGGAGCGATGATATAACACTTAAGAGCAATCAAAATTATAGTTTTTACCACGAGATAAAACCAGTACTCCTTGAGTCGGGTGAAGTACTGATAACAGGCGCGGAAAATATTAATTTTAAAACCGACTCAATTACTGAAATATTCAATCCGCATACAGGAACTTCGAGAATACCGGCAGCTACAATGCCAATAGGAAGACAGGGGCATTCTGTTACGAACCTTCCCGACGGAACTGTTCTTATTGCCGGAGGGAGGTTAGCAATGGGAGATGTGAGTAATTCGACACTCCTCTATGACCCATTTAATGAAACATGGACACATGCAAATCCTATGCACAAACCCCGGGAAAACCATAACACAATTGTTCTTAAGGATGGAAAAATTTTCGTTTTTGGCGGAAACGGACCGGGTTATACGAAACCAAGGATTGTTGAAAGCGAGATATTCGATCCCGAAACCGGAACCTGGTCAAAAGCAGCATCGATTAACAATTACGGATCCCATGCATATGAAGTATTGGATAACGGTCGGATACTGGCGATGACAGGAAGATATCCCGATTATACCGTGGAAAAATATTATCCAGATACCGATACCTGGTCAATTTTAACACGTTCATCACCTCGACTCGCATATCTAAATAATGTTACAATAACAAAATTAAAGAATGGTAGAATATTCGCACATGGTCGTCATCCGGATGGAAATTATGTGAGTGAGTTTTTCAGAATTGAATAAATGATGTCAAAACTCGAAAAACTCCAACCCCTTCTTTTACTCACAGCCGTTCTGCTGGGTCTCGCCGCCGCTCCGTACGATACATTCCGTTCGCTCGGCGCGCGCTCGATCATGCCCGCACTGCAGATCATGCTGTTTTTTGTGTTCTTTACCCTTCCCGCCGGCGAGTTGGCAAAAGCATTCCGTTCTTTCAAGGTGACGGGATCTGCGATGGTTATCAATTTCATTATAACACCGGTCGTCGCGTTTGTACTCGGTGCAATTTTCCTTGCCGATTCCCCGATGTTCCGCATCGGACTGTTGATGCTGCTCGCCACGCCGTGTACCGATTGGTATCTTGTGTTTACTCATCTTTCACGCGGAAATGTACCGCTCGCTGTATCGTTGTTACCCTGGAATCTTTTGCTGCAAATCGTTTTCCTGCCGGTCTATCTCACTCTCTTTTTCGGTGAAGCGGTCGGCATCGATGTGCTTTCTATTTTTTCATCAATTGCAAAGGTGCTCATCGTACCGTTTGCTGCAGCGATGCTGATACGGTATGCGTTCATCTGGCGGCAAGGCGCCGGCGGGGCTTTCCCGACAAACAACGTCGGGACAGGCTGTTGTTGCGCTTAACGTTAGCCGCCACCATTATTCATTAAAAATCTTAAATAAGATTGAAAGAGAAAATCAAGTGAGATGGAGTAAATTAAAACAAAATATAGAATCCTTTTTTTGCGAAAAACTTCGTGAACGGGTTAAGCTACACAATACTGTCTATCATAGAGTTCGTTTTTATTATGGTAGAGCTTGGATTAGTGTAGACGGTAAGGAAATTTATGATTTTAATGATTTCGCAAATTATCGCATTTCATCACAAATTAGAGATCAAATTCTTAGAACAAATAAAACAACAAAAAATATTGATGATGAATTTTATGATCAAATAAATGAAGTATCAATACGAGCAATGAAAGGAACTGGAATTCAGAATAAATATCAATTTGAAGATGATTTATATGAATACCTACGAACATCTGCACATAAAGCCCTGAAATCAAATAATATCGTACATAAATCGTTAGCAATAATTGATCGGAGGATTGGTAAACGCACACTTGTCTCTCCAGAGTTAAGTAAAATTAGACACCCTTTGTTTACTACATTATATAAATTAAGATTGGAAGTAGAAGGAATAGATATAGATAAAATATATAAGAAACATAAATAAAGATGGCGGCGGCTAACTAGTCGTAACAACGGTTCGCACTTTATTATATCTTTTAGTTGTTGTGCTCACCCAAATTGTGGCGCGACTGTGAGTCACGGTGCGAAGCAGTTGGGTGGGTTTAGTGCTGTAATCAAAGTTTAAACTAATTTTCACGGCGGCGGGGGAGTTGATGCTTGAAACTGCTTGTTCAAAAAATATTATGCTCGATTATCTTCCTTCAGACAATATTCTGTTTTGGGTGCTCGAAGCTTCACTCGTCCTTGTTGCTGTTATTGCAGCAATTGTTGACATGAGGCTTCGGTTAACATCTAGAAAAGCGGAAGTGAGTGCACATATTACGCGTGGTGATAGGTCAATGCGGATATTCTACGGCGTATACACCGCGACCACTGTAATATTGGTTGCACTTGCACTACAGGTCGAACTCGCAAAGGATCACCGAGTATTTTTCGTTTTTCTAAATGTTGGATTGGTGGCTTATATTTGTTTCTTGAATTCTTGGTTCCGCAATAAACTTATCGGGTGGATTGTAAAGATCTCGGAAATTGAGGGAAGATAGGTCTTTTAACATATAGTTGAACAGATACGGTTCAGGTCCTGATAATTACATAGTAGCGGCGGGGCTTCGTCGTTGCGCTGGTCGTTATGCGCCATTTTAATTGAGGATTTCTAAATATTGACAGAACAATTAATTCAGAAAGCTAAAACAGCACAAAGAGAATCAAAGTTCGTGGATTTCAAGGAGAAATTGGACACAAATTCTCAACGAGATTGGTGTGAGATAATTAAGGACATTGTTGCAATGGCGAATACAGGAGGAGGTATAATACTCATTGGGGTAAAAGATAATGGTAAAAAGGCAGACACAGATTTGTCCCCAATATTTAATCTCGATCAAGCAACCCTTATCGATAAAATCAATAAATATACAGGTGTACAATTCGCTGATTTTGAAATTATCCTAATCAAACGGAAAAGATCCCAAGTTGCAGCTATCGTCATTCAACCCGTGTTCCCTCCGTTAATTTTTATAAAACCCGGAACGTATCAAATAGAGAGCGGAAAACAAAGAACAGCTTTTGCACAAGGTACTTTATATTTCCGACATGGAGCTAAAAGTGAACCAGCTAAATCGTCCGATTTGCTGACTGTAATCGATAGAGAGATAGAATTAAGGAAAAAGAAATGGTTAGGTAATATTAGAAAAGTTATTAGTGCACCAGCAGGTTCTCATGTTCAAGTTCTGCCATCCGAGATTACCATTTCAGACAAACCTGATGCAACTTCGATAAATATTAGCGAGGATGAATCAGCACAGAAAATACGAATAGAGGAAGACTCATTGTTTAAAAAAGTTTATATCTACAGTTACCATGATGTTTTAAAAAATTGCAGACAATTATTTTCAGACTTTAAACAAAATCAGAGATTTTATGATATTATGCGTGAGATAAAAAAGAAACCTAATTTACATAAAGTAAGATATTTGAATGTAAGCGCTCCGGGTGGGGTAAAGAAAGATTATTATAGCAAAGATGTATTCAAAGAGTTAGCTAGGCACTATTCAAAGAAATAAAACGGCGCACAACTTGTGGCAACAACGGCTCACACGTTTATTATAGCCTTTGATGGTTGTGTTCGCCCAAACCCCGCCGCATCTGGTTTTCAGGTACTGCGGGTCAGTCGGCGGGCGGTGCTTTCAGGCGAGTGTTGAACTAAACTACACGGCGGCGGGGCTTCGTTGTTGCTGGAAACGTTATACGGCATTGGATTTATAATCTTCAATATATAGATTTATTATTATCAAAAATTTAAAGGTGGAGCTTATGGAACTTATATGGCAAACATCACCAACAGTAACAATCGCAACCAATACTTTCGTTAATGTTCCAGTAATCCTCAAATATGAGGACACACCATTACTCGAAATAATTAAACATCAGGATATTGGTTTTACATCCCAAATACCAATTTATGCTTCTGATGGTACCTATCTCGCAAAGGTAAAAGGAAATCGCCTTTATCCAACAGAAGCAGGAAAGAAAGCTAATATAGAAATAAGGAATCCTCAGGGTAAAGTAGCCTGTACGTTGAATGATAAAGTTCTGTTTGAATTATCCCACGGGGTTGGTGATGCATTTAAAGCAGAAGCAGAATTGTACACACCAGATGGCTATTTTGTTAAATGCACTCAACAACCTAGACCAGAACTATTTGATATAAGTGGTAATTCAATTAGAGTTGGTGGAATCATTATGTCAGGAAATTATTTTCAAAATATGTCAGTAGGAATATGGTTGCGCAAAGATGGTTCGTGTGCTATAGGTGTAGGATAATATTGTTTAAACAAATATTTGAGTTCTATTTATTTGACGCCAACGCCGTATAACTTTGTGCAACAACGGCTCACACGTTTATTATAGCCTTTATTTGTTGTGTTCGCCCAAACCCGCCGCATCTGGTTTTCGGGCGGTGTGGGTTAATCAGCGGGTGGTGCTTTCTGGTGAGTTTTGAAATACATAACTAATCTAATTACTTGTAAATATATTTAAACTTAGCACTATATTAATAGACCAGAAAATGAATTGTGAGAAATATAGGAGATCGTCCTCCTGCGTATAAAACTATCCCTACAACCGATGGAAGCTGAAACGAAAATTCCAATTAATTACCAGTATCCGCTTTCCGCTGCAATTTACAAAATACTCGCGACGGCATCACCGGAGTACGCTGGATGGTTACACACCAAAGGATACCTTACATCGAACAGCAAGCCGATGAAGCTCTTCGTGTTCTCACGTTTGATTATTGAAAAACCCGAACGTCTGTTCAATGTGCTCATCATAAGAAATCATTCCACATGCACACTGTACATATCTTCTCCAATGTTATATGATTTTGTGGAAAATTTTGTTACCGGTTTATTTGAACAGACCACGATAGAAATAGGAAACCCCCAAACAGTCGGAAGGTTTAGGGTAACGGGAGTCGAGACATTTCCCGAACCGCAATTCAAATCACCGGTTAGCTGCCGATGTCTTTCACCCATTGTTTTTTCGACAATGCATGAACATAAAGGGAAAATGCATCAATATTATCTCCGTCCGGACGATGGTCGTCTGAGCGAGCTTATACGTAACAACCTGATCAGGAAACATGAAATTGCATACGGTAATGTCCCGGATAATACGGATTTAACCGTAATACCTGACACAGATTATATCAATCGTCGTGGGGGAATTGAAAAGGTTTCAAAGTTGATAACGATAAAGGAATGGCAGGGGGAAAAATCGGTTAAGGTGAAATCGTTTATAGTACCTTTCGAAATGCACGGGAGTGAGCAAATGATCCGCACTGCCTACGAGTGTGGAATCGGGGAGAAGAATTCGATTGGGTTTGGGATGATAGAAATTTGAAGATATAAATATAAAAAATTAATTGCTAACGGAGGTCGTGATGAGTTACTTTACATGGACAGGTAATCCATGGGTGGACGCAGGTGTGAGTTCAATAATAGGATGGAATAACAAAAAGAACCCGGAAGATATAACCGTTCAAAATTGTAAAAATATTTCTGATAGTATTGTGAAATTGTACACCACAAAATCCTGGTCAAAGAATTTGTATTCAGTATTTCCAAATAATCCGATTACAAATCCATCTGAAAAAAATAAAAAACAATCATATAAAAAATTATTAGAAACATTAATAGAAGGTTTCCATAAACTTGGTAATGAAGGAGATTGTGTAGCATGTGGTAGACGAAATGCATTTCATCAAAAAAACAGAATGCATATTCCGTTAAGCGGTCGCACAGGATCACATTATTTTTCTTATACAGCTCAGGGAGTTGATTACTGTGATGTGTGTACTTTTGCTGTTCAGTGCCTTCCTCTTGTATTATACAAGTGCGGTAACTTGGCATTAATTCACTCTAATTCAGAAAAAGTACTCCGATATTGGTCAAAACAAGCTACTAAAAATGTAAGCAGACAAATTAGTAGCAGGAATTATACAGGATGCTTCGACGATGGATATAAAAATGCAATGAATGCATTATTTCATATTACCCAAGACTTGATTTTACAATATGATGAAAAATGGGCTGCTGAAAATGCTACTATTAGAATTTATCATTTTTCAAATTATTTGCAAGGTCCGGATTTGTCTGTGTACGACTTGCCAGCTACTGTATTTCGATTTTTAGCTTATATTAAAAGACATCCCAGATATAGTGACTGGATTAAAGTAGTGCGACGAGGTTATTATTACAATATTAACAATAAAGACCCCGAAGAATATAAAAATTATCCCAATATTGTGTACCAAAGATTGATAAATGAAGAATCTATCATAAAGTATTTTACTGATGGCAGAAAAAAAGAAGCCTTTGGAAACTGGAATTTATTATCCCATTACTTAAAGGAGGTTTTGCAAATGGATAAATCAAGAATTGATACAATTCGCAAATTTGCCGATGAGATTGTAGATGTTATCAAAGAATCTCCAAACGGTGCTAAACGATTAAGTGGTCTTGAACGGGCAGATAATTATACCTGGTATCGGAATGTACTCAGGAAAATTATTAAGGACAGAATTGCTCTCGGTAAAGACCAGCCGCTCTTTACTTTTGAGGAATATGTCGAGCAGTTATTTCCTGACGGGGCGCTTGGCTGGAAAGAAACTCAGGATTTGATTCTCTTTCGGATTTATGAAAAACTTCATAATTGGCTTTTAAAACAGGGAATAGTGAAAGAAGAAACTGAGGAAGAAGAATCAGAGGTAGAAAGTGAGTGAGTATTATGGGAAAAGAATTAACTCCGGCACAAAAAGCTGCTCGCACCAGAAAATGGAAGAAAGCATCTCTGCTTGCTCACAAAACTGCGAGAAATGCAAAGACGTTTACAAAGTATTTTCTTGGAAAGTTAGGGTATAAATGTCTATCTCTTGATAGTAAAAAGGAGTATGAATATGTGGGAGTGGTTGATATGATAGCTGTAAAGCGAGATCCGAAGGATCCGGATGCCTTGTATATAACTCTTTTTCAAATTAAAGGAGGTTCATCCAGAGTTACAATGGATGAAATTCGGCGATTACAAAAAGCAGTAGAAAAGGTTAAAATATATTGGAATGTTGCAGAAAAACCTGATAAAAAAGTAAAGTTTCTGAATCAAATACAATAAAAATGGAGGTAATTATGCACAATTCAGTAATAGGATTTGTACTTATTGATGCTCCACACTCTGCATTAAATATGGCGGGCCAGGATGAAGGTGCAAGAACTGATAATGCGGTGGTTGTTAAGACTATACGGAAAGGGAGAAGAGTTTATCCGTATGTCTCAGGACAAGCATGGAAATTTTGGTGGAGAAAAACATTGGAAGAAAAGTATGAATGGAATATGTCCCCTATAGTTCGTGAAGCAAAAATTGCTTTTACAAGTGCGAATCCGTTTAAATATCCGGACGATGATGTTTTTGGGTATATGCGAGCATTGAAAAAGAATTTAGGAGGTACTCTAACAAGAATTGCACCGTTGAAGTGTTCGCCGTTGGTATCAGTCGCGGACCAGAATCCGACGAACGATTTCGGTGTGATGGCACGTCAGTCCGAGGGAGATCCGGTACCGTACGAGCATCAATTTTACTCCACTATATTGAAAGGAATATTTTCTCTGGATCTCGATTCTGTCGGGCGTTTCGGAGAAGTAGCCAAGACAGGTTATAAAAATCTGGATGAGGCTTATGTAAAAACAGATGATATAAAAAAATCTATTAAAGAAATCGGTGCTGAAAATGAAAATGGTCATTGGTATATCCCTAAAGAAAATAGGATAAAACGTGCAAAGGAATCGTTAGCCGCTCTAAATTACATATATAGTACGACAAAAGGGAGCGGCCATTTAACTGACGTAACACCGAAATTTATTATCCTTGCAGTTGTTGATGGAGGAAATCACATTTTTATGAATATCACCAACGACGATACCGAAAAACCGGTTAATGTGGATGCACTCAAACAAGTAATCTTGGATTATGATGATATAATAAAATCGGATATATTGATAGGAAAACAGAGTGGATTCCTCGATTACCTCAATGATGAACTTGAAACGTTAAGTAGCTCAGTATCGGGATCTCGAACAGTTCAGATCTTATCACCTAAACGAGCAATTGAGAATTTTGTGGGCATTCTTGATAATTACATCAAATGAGGGGCTATCAATGGATATATATCGAATACATCTTACGGGGTGGACTGCGTCGTTTCGGTATCCGACTTTTGTGAGTGGGTTTCAACCGACGTTACCGGTCCCGCCATTATCAACTATATACGGATTGTTGTCTGCAGCAAATGGGACCATCATAATTCCCGGAGATATTCCGGTAGGATACGTATTTAGATCTGAGGGAAAGGCTGTTGACCTGGAGACAGTATATGAGTTGGAGGAAAACTTAAAAGCGAAGACAAATATAGTCAGACGTGAAATCCTGTTTCAACCTGAATTGTACTTATACATCCCTGAAAAATCGCTTGCTGAGTCCTTCAAGAAACCTTTTTATCCTTTATTACTCGGAAGGTCGACGGAACTCTTTATGATGAATGAGATAAAAAAAGTCGAACTTGAGAAAAGGAGAAAGGGGAAAATAGGTCATTCGCTTATTCCCTTTCCTACTGATGGAGTATACGGTCCAATTCAGGCATTACCGACTCATTTCTCGGATGATATCCCAAGAAAAGCAATCGGTACGCGAGCATTTTATCTTGTCGATAAATTGTTAGAATATAACAAACCGATTTTAATGGATCCTGAAAAAGAATGGGGAGTATGGATGCATCATGGATAAAACTATTCTTGCAAAAAGTTCACCCCGTGAGACTTTAATGGAGCATACTGAAAATTGTCTAAGTGTATTTGGATCCATTAAGAATAATTTTCCATATCTATCCGAATTAAGCGCAGAAAAAGATTTCTACCGGAATCTATTTTTCGCGGTTTATCTACATGATATAGGAAAAACGGCGTCAGGCTTTCAAAATCAATTGATGGAAGGTGAAAGATGGAATTATCGGCATGAAATCTTGTCTGCATCATTTGTTTCAGTTTTAAGTGATTTGGATAAATATCACAAAAAAGCTATTGCCCTTGCAGTTATTACCCACCATAGAACTATTTCTGAACTAAGATTGAAATATGCGACTACGGATCCCGTTGGTCAAGAAAGATATTTTGGCCATTTGCAAGAATTGGAAGTAAATTTAGATTATATAAACAATTTCCTTTCAAAAATGCCAGAATATTATGCAGTTTATGTTGAAAATGAGGATATTGCGGTTGAAAAAATTCCATCTATAAATTCACTCGTGGATGCATATCAATTAGCGGTTCGTTGGTACAGAAATGTCATAGATGATGAGGAATTCACCTCGATTCATTCCCAGTACGGCATATTCCTTCGAGGGATGCTTATGATATGTGATCATCTTGCATCGGGAGGTAATACTGAAATATTGACTCAGCTAAATAATTTGCAAGATTACATAAATATACCCTCGTATCGTGAGTTCCAGAAAAAATCGCAAAATACAAAAGGCAATGTATTGCTTTCGGCTCCGACCGGCTCCGGGAAAACAGAAGCGTCATTATTGTGGACTGAGGGAAATATAAATTGTGGGAGCAGAATCTTTTATGTGCTGCCGTATACCGCAAGTATTAATGCAATGTATAAGAGATTAATAGAACGGTATGGAATTAGCGATGATAATGTCGGTATATTACATGGAAAAGCAAGTTATTTCATTTATAAAATGATGATGGAGCGCGATTATGATGCTAAAGAGGCTGAAGATTTTGCACGACATAGTACAGAATTATCGAAGAAATTGTATCGACCAATAAAAATACTAACACCATTTCAAATATTAAAAGTATTTTTTGGTGTTAAGGGATGGGAATCAATGGTATCAGAGATGGCAGGGGGTGTATTTATTTTTGATGAAATCCACGTTTATGAACCACACACAACAGCATTAATTTTAAAGAGCATTGAACGGTTAGTAGCATTGGATGCCAATATTATGTTTATGTCGGCAACCTTTCCCGATTTCTTAAAACGAAAAATTAAAGAAATAATGAATGTTACTGAGCTTTCCTTGAGTGAAAATAATGAAGATGAAAATAGATTACTAAATCATCCTCGACATCGAGTTGTTAAATTGGAAGGAGAAATTGTCGAATATTTATCATATATACAAAATTATTTAAATAAAGGTAAAAGAGTGCTTGTCGTGTGTAATACTGTACGCCGGGCTCAGGGTATTTACCGGGAATTAAGAAACTATTGTAAAAATTCAAAACTATTACACGGACGTTTTATTTTACGCGACAGGGAGAGGATTGAAAGCGAATTGGTGAAAACACAATTGCTTGTTGGTACTCAAGCTGTAGAGGTATCTCTTGATATTGATTTTGACATCCTGTTTACCGAACCCGCTCCAATTGATGCAATGGTGCAACGATTTGGGCGAGTTAATAGAAAGGGATTAAAAGGTATTGTCCCCGTATATATTTTTACAAAAGGCTCTGAAAAAGATAGATATTTTTATAATCACGAAAGGATTATTAAGACATTAGAGGTGCTTGAAGACGAAAAAGAATTAACCGAGAAGAATGTTGTTGAAATGGTCAATCAAGTATATGGTGATGGATATAGTGAAGAGGAAGATGGAGAATTTACATTAGCTTGGGATAATTTCGATTTTATTATATCGTCACTGTATCCATTCGATGAGTCTGAACAGGAAGAAGAGTTCTGGGAATTGATAAAATCAATCGAAGTAGTTCCAATAAAATTTGAAGGTGAATATATAAAGAAAAAGGAAAGTAAAAGATATTTTGAAGCAATAAAATATATCGCAAATATTTCATTTGGCCAAGGAGCACAACTGAGATCCACAGCTCGTATGAATTATCGAAAGGATGGAAAATACTGGACTGTTGATACCAGGTATGATGATGATCTTGGTTTATTAATTGATGAACAAGAAATTGGGATTGGTGTAATTGATTAAAAAGAGCATAATGCTGACCGGCACTCACATAAACTACTACTTCATCTGTCATCGCAAGCTCTGGCTCTTTGCACATGATATCCACTGTAGAGAGTTTTATTTAGGATTGTCGACAAACAATAACGAAAGTCGTCAGGGTACGGGGATTTTTGCACTATCTCACGGTGACGATACATGGACCGCCGGAAGTATTTAGGGCGGTTTTTATGGGGAATTTTTAGCGGGTTTTAATCGGACTATGGTAGAATTGAAATTTACGATGAACCACGCCGATACCAAACGGTTTTATGGTTTTAATCGGACTATGGTAGAATTGAAATTCGGCAAGCTGCCGGTTGTCGAGTACTCGCGTCCCCGTTTTAATCGGACTATGGTAGAATTGAAATCTTGAGATCTTCGGCGACTCATATACCGAGGGCTTGGTTTTAATCGGACTATGGTAGAATTGAAATGATGAACTGCACTATTGCAACTCACATCTATTATATGGTTTTAATCGGACTATGGTAGAATTGAAATTCAATGAACAGGAAGAGGTCTATTGCGAGGCGGCGGTTTTAATCGGACTATGGTAGAATTGAAATTAGTAAGCGAAAACACCGAGAAAACACTTAAACAAAGTTTTAATCGGACTATGGTAGAATTGAAATGAACCTGTGCTTGCGTATTTCTGGGACGGTGTGATAGTTTTAATCGGACTATGGTAGAATTGAAATAGCGCACAAGACATCATTATATGTTGCACAGAATGAGTTTTAATCGGACTATGGTAGAATTGAAATAAAGCGTACAGGCGGGGCTAATGATGACTTAACGCTCGTTTTAATCGGACTATGGTAGAATTGAAATGTCTGCTTGCTGATTCTCTTATAGTTAAGCTCCGGGAGTTTTAATCGGACTATGGTAGAATTGAAATCAATTCGATACGCCTGCCCGGAGACGAGTTCTAATTGTTTTAATCGGACTATGGTAGAATTGAAATGTTTAATCAAACATTCACAGCACTCCGGGGGCGGGGGTTTTAATCGGACTATGGTAGAATTGAAATACTATTATGTCGATGACGTTCCGGTCAAGAAGAAAGAGTTTTAATCGGACTATGGTAGAATTGAAATTGGAATATACTCAGCTTCGCTACTGTTGATTTAGTACGTTTTAATCGGACTATGGTAGAATTGAAATGATGTGGTAGAGGTTATGGTGGGTAAAGAACGAGCTTGTTTTAATCGGACTATGGTAGAATTGAAATGAGGAATGCCCGTATTGCGGTCAGTCAATGCAGAAACGTTTTAATCGGACTATGGTAGAATTGAAATAGCGATACAGCTATTGTAAGCGCAAATACTATAAGCGTTTTAATCGGACTATGGTAGAATTGAAATTGGTTTGTCGGTCGCAGGTGGGCCTGGGTCGATCCGGTTTTAATCGGACTATGGTAGAATTGAAATTGCATAGCAATATTTAGGGTAGAAACAATATAGAATTAGAAAATTAACTTATGTCTCTTGGCCTCCGAAAAACAAAATCACTCTGTGAAGGTGTCCGGCTCAATCTTTTCAAAAAGAGCGCTGGATTGAGCTTTGGCGACAGAGGTGCCTGCGTTGGAATCTCGATGAACGTCTACATCACAGGGGTAGTATGATACGAGTATTATACTTACATTTCTGATCGAAGCCTGCCCCAGCTTTCTGATTACCGTCCCGCGAGCAATCTGCATTCTCCAATTGTCACACATTGCATAGTAGCTGGCAAAAGGGTCCCATCAAATCTCCCTGTATATTTAAAAGTACTTAAATAGCCGGAGTATGTCGGTGGAACAGTACCGGTACTATCCGGGATGGGATGTGTTTTGTGTATATTATTTTTTTGGTAGATTTTATCGCTGTAGATGAACGATCCTTTCTGCATTACATCAAAATGGTTATTTCCCCAATTTACGAGCGGTAAAAATTACCTACGCGGTATTTTATCTTATACGAATTTCCCATAAACTATTAATTTCCGCCATTTTTTACACAATTAATAAATTTTCCGTATTTGGCACGCTCTTTGAGTAATTATTCTATACCAAAATTCGCAATTTCAGTAATCTTTTATAAAGGAATGGCATGAATCCCGAAAGCAGCTTACCAGAAGAACAAAATGAGGAAAATAGTAATCAAAACTCCGATCCAGAATATATCATTGTTGTAAAAGAGAAATCATCATATAAAATATATACATCTTTCTATGATTTCGACCTGACTAATAAAGATATAGCAATATGCCATCCAGATGATTATTTTGATAATCCACTTGATGCTGGATATATGGTAATCATGGATGCAAAATCGGTGAAAGTCATCGGCTTGGTTGATATTCAGAGCTTGATTAAATCTGGTGTAGTTCCAGAAGAATTAAAAAATAAGATCGAAAATGCTGTCCCGTTATCCGTCGAATGGGCCCCCAATCCAGTTAATAAAATCATTTTCACCAATGAACAAAAGAAAATACATCCTACTCAGGATTTCATTGATGGAGCCATGTATTATGGAATTGATAAATCGGATACATTCAAATTTGTTTCATCCAATAGGCAACTACTAAATACAGATGATCTTGCTAAACAGCATATAATTCTGAAATCAGAAGATGCTGACTACTTTAGGTTTTCAAAACTGGGTTTAATCCCATATTTAGACAATCGTCGTCGCGTAGACCCAAATATGTTATACGATAAGATAAATGGCTATATCCGTCGTTATATATTTTTGAAGGATCCCAAAGAATATTCATTTTTAACACTTTGGATAATGGGAACATACATATACCGGTTATTTAGGTACTTCCCATATGTACATCTAAATGCAGAAAAGGGCTCGGGTAAATCAACATTAATGGCAACACTTGAACCTATTGCTTTTAATGGTAAAATTATCATAGAAACTACTGGTCCCGCATTATTTAGAGAGGTACATAATAATGGATCAACATTATTCATTGATGAAGCTGAAGAATTTGGAGGGAAATCAAGCGGGACATCATCGATTCGTTCTATCTTAAATGCTGGATTTTCAAAAAATGGTAGTGTTACCCGGGCAAAAATTAATTATTTTGTTTATTCACCTAAGATGTTTGCAAGTATAAACCCACTTGATGATGTACTCAGTAGCCGTGCTGTTACAATAAAACTTACCAGACCTCTCCCAGAAGAAAAAGTAGATAAATACATAGATAACCCACCTACAATTCTTTTACAAAACGAAATTCGGGATGAACTATATATATTCGGGTTAGATTTTGCCAATGAAATCTATGATAGATATTGTCAGGATTTAATGAATGAGCATTTTTGTCAACATCTATCCGGTCGCGCATTTGATCTATGGGTGCCGATAATGCTTATTGCAGAAATTGTTGAAAATTATTCCAAATTTACTAAGAAGGCATTAATGGATGTGATAGATCTCTCGAAACAAAGTATGCAGGTAAGGAAAGAAGAAGGTAATGCTGATAGCGATCTGATGAATATGTTAACCATATATGACGAGATGCAATCCTCAATAAAACCACTAAAATCCGAAAATGATGACGATTATTATCTAACTCACGAGGTATATGATTTCGCGAAAGAATCGAAACTGATACCATCCGGCTTATCTAAAACGAAATTCACTAAAAAGCTGTGTAGTAATCTCAATGCCAAGTCTGTGCCTGTTAAACACAAAAATAAAACAAAGCGTGCATATAAAATATGCAAGAGCGAGGTAGCAGATTTAATGCTCCGCTATGAATTTGACGCCACGAATATGGCTTAAATGGTTATTGGAAATGAAAAAACATAAAAACCGATCCCGAAAATTATCAGATAGTGAGATTGCACAGAAAGAAATCGAATTATTACAGAATCTATACGGTCATGAAGAGGGTAATAAAATATATGAGGAGATCCAAAGAAGGGTAAAAGAAGATTCAGAGCGGTCAAAAAAGGAATCCTGGCATGAACAGGAAGAACGAAAAGAACAAGAACGGGTTGAAAGATGGAAAAAGAAATATCAAGGCATATCATTGCAGGAACTCCTCTATGCCCGTGATAAATTCCGCGATGATTTAAACCGGACTCGAAGGATAACACATCATACCAGAGAGAGAGCAGATTTATTGAAGGAATTAGAGGCCAAGATCGCTGCTGTTCAATATCTCATTGATAATCCTGTTACAATCTATCCGTCCCAAAAAAGCCGTGATGTTGAGTCACCTTCCTTCGAAGAGTCAGATACAAGCAAACAATATATGTTTTCAGACTTCAAGCAATCTTATATCG
>SL_3KL_010_SEDDRAFT_10001513_pt1 | contig 21179 bp, 14 predicted proteins | sample SodLakKL_010_SED_2_FD_10381 | JGI IMG/M metagenome (IMG submission 10381) | reverse complement strand
GCAGCGGATTGCGCAGCAGGGTTGCCCCTCCGGCACTTTCAACCGGTTACGCCACCCAGCGCAACCGCCCCGGCCTGCTGCTGGAAACACATATGCTTAAACCTTACCATAAAAGAGTGGAATCCACTTACCTGAACCTTGTGCATACCATGGAGTTCCTCAACAGGGAAAACTACAGCCTGAAAACCCTGGTTGCTGCAGCAGACGAAAAAACCGCTTCCACAATGTTTCGTTCCATGCCATTCCCCCTTGATTTTGAAGCAACCTCCGATAGCGTGATGGTCAAATTCAAGGGTGTGGAATACCAGATCAAGGAAAGCAGCCTGAGTGGGGGCGACTGGTTTATTTATGATAGTGACAAACCCATTACCTACGAAATACCCTGGTTTAAAAAACAGGAGGTAACAGCCCAGGTTATGCTTCCCGAAGCATACATTATTCCGGTACAATGGGAAGAAGTGATTGAAAGCCTGGCTTTGCATGGCATTATAATGCACAGGCTGGCACAGGACAAACAGGTAAAAGTGGAGTCTTACCGGTTTGAAGAAGTTTCCCTTTCCGGTTCGGTAAATGAAGGAAGGCAAACCGCTTCCTTTCAGTCCATCCCGATAACAGAAACCCGCTCCTACCCGGCAGGTTCGGTGGTCATCCCCATGAATCAGAAAACCGCAAGGATCATTGCCCATGCTTTGGAACCGAAGGCCCCTTCTTCCTTTGCCTATTGGGGTTTTTTCAACTCCATTTTTCAACGCACCGAATATTTTGAAAGCTACGTGATGGAAACAATAGCAAGAGAAATGATAAAAGAAGATCCCAGCTTAAAAGAAAAACTGGAAATCAGACTGCAGCAGGACGAGGATTTGGCATCCAACCCCAGGGCAATCCTGAACTGGTTTTATGAACAAACCCCTTATGTGGACCAAAAACACAATGTTTACCCGGTAGGGAAGATCATGGATTCACTTACACTGCAAAAACTAATGGAACAATAGCCGGCTTTACCATTTCCATATCGTTTCGTACAAACCTTTCATAAAATTGAAAGCATTGAGGCCCATTGCCCGGGTGGTATATCCGCCTTCCTGCAAAATCAGCGCGGGTATACCCATGCTACCGATCATGCGTCCGACTTTTTCAAAATCTTTGGAGGTAAAAGAGAAAGAGCCGGTTGGATCTCCTTTTCCAATGTCCAGCCCAAAGGATACTACAAGAAAACCGGGTTTAAATTTATCGATTACTTTCAGAGCCCCCGAAAGTTCCATGCGATATTGGGTGGGGGAGGTTTCTTCATCCAATGGAATATTGAGGTTGTATCCTTCTCCTTCGCCCTCTCCCTTTTCACTGCGGTAACCGCAAAAATATGGGAAGGTTTTTGCAGGGTCAGCATGCAGACTCACCGTTAATACATCCTTTCTTTTGTAAAAGATCTCCTGGTTTCCATTACCGTGATGATAATCAATGTCCAACAGGGCTATCCTGGCATACTGGCTCAGGTAATGGGCGCCAATGGCGGCAGAGTTTAAATAGCAGAACCCCCCGTATACATTGGTTTCGGCATGATGCCCCGGGGGGCGCACCAGGGCATAGGCCAGGGTTTCTCCGGCCAGTAATTGTTCGGCACCTGTAAGGGCGCAATTCACAGCACTGCGCGAGGCATTCCATACATTTTCATGGATCGGTGTAAAAGTATCCATACAATAATAACCGGCAAGCACGCTCAAATCCTTGGGCTTTTTATCCGGATTCCTGACGGGAAAAACATAAGGATAAACCGGATTGCCATTTACCACCGACTCGCAGGCTGCTTTCAGGTAATCCACAAGATCGGGGGAATGCACCTGCCGTATATACTTTTCAGGAAAAGAAAGGGCAGGCACTTTTTTAAACATATCGGAATCCTGGAAGCTTTTCAGCAAGGTTTTGATCTTTACCGGTGCTTCCACATATCCCCTTTCACGAATGTGATGAATGGCATGGCTGTCATTGTAAATCAGTGAAAAAGGTTTTTTCTTGTCAGGGGGAAGGAAAGGCCCATAGCCTGGACGGTTCCGATAATATTTATATGGGCGCAGCTGCACAGGATCATCTTTTATAGAACTGGTAATCTTTTCAATATGTTCTTCCGGGCATTCTTCGGGGTACTTCCTTTGCAGGATGGTCTCAACCACCATCTTTAACCTTTCAGCAGATGGCAGCTGCTCCCGGTCAAGGTTGTCGATCACAAGAAATGAAGGGTAACTCTTATCGTTTTCCTCCACAGGAGTTTCATAGAGTGTATTGGCAAGCGGCCTGGCGCCAAACTTTTCCCAGAATTTGAGACGGGAAGCATTTTGCTCCAAAGCCTTTTTATCCTTGCAAATTTCCGGATCATCAGCCGGGCTTTCCAGGAAAATATCCGAAACCCTCAACATCATGGCTTCTTCACGGCAACGCTCATACAAAGCACTGCCAATCCCTTTTGGCATTTCCTCCTTTTTTGTGGCTATATAATCCAGGCAACAAAAATTTTTATCCGAAATATGTACCAGCAGGGCAAAACCTTTTACCCGGCCTTTCAGGTTCTCGGCAACAAAAAGAATACTGCGGAGTTTGCGCTTTAAAGGGTCATGAAATCGCTCTGAAACCTCCTCTATCTGCTTTTCTGATAAGTCGGGAAATTGACTCCGGAGGATTTCTTTAACTTGCCTTACGGCATTTTTATTCATCGGAAAAAGATCATCCGTAACTTTTCGGATCCGGAACATAGGCTGTGGTTTTTCTTTGTGAGTGGAATCTGTCGATAAAGCTAAAAAAAAATAGCGAAAATCAAACGTATTATATTAAATTTATTACGTTTTACAAATTTGCAGAATGGATTCTCAGACAAACCCTTATCGCTGAATCATTTGGTTTTAAATGAGTTGCTGATCAGCCATAAAGTTAAAACTGGCTTATAATCAATTATTAACCATGGTGAGTTTGCTCCGGGAAAAGATTCTTCAGTTTAACAGGATTTGTTTAAATCTGCTTTCGCCTCACCAGCAATAAGAGACCGAGAAAAGTAATAAAGCCGTTCACAATAAGGATCTCAAAACCAAAGACATACCCCCATAGCAGGCGCTGGGAGCTTATGCTAAGCAGGTAGCTCAAAATGGGAGACATTATCGCCACGAGCGGCACCCAACGGTCGAAAACCTGCCACTTTGTATACAAACCAAAGAAATAAAGTCCAAGCAAAGGGCCGTATGTATAACCCGCAATGGTAAACAGCTTGCTGATTAATGCCTCATCATTGATAAATCCATAACCGATAATGATCAGCATAACCAGGAAGGAAAAAGCAATATGCACCTGGTAACGGATCCGTTGGATCTTCCTTTCCGTCATACCGGGCTTACGCTTTAACCCAAGGAAGTCGATACAAAATGTAGTGGTAAGGGCGGTAAGGGTGCCATCGGCACTGGAATAAGCAGCCGACACCAGCCCCAGAAAAAAGGTCAGCCCCGCCAGAACCCCCAAATGTTCAAGGGCGGCGGAGGGAAAAAGCTCATCTGAAGTTTGTACAATCTCAATTCCCACCTCACCGGCGTAAATCCAGAGTACGGCTCCCAGAAACAAAAACAAAAGGTTTACCGGAATTAAAATGGCACCAAAGGTTAGCACGTTTTTCTGCGCATCACGAAGGTTGCGGCAACTCAGGTTTTTTTGCATCATGTCCTGATCCAGTCCGGTCATTACAATAGTGATGAACATGCCGGCAAAAAATTGCTTCAGGAAAAAACGCGGATCGTTGATGTCCGTCACAAACAAACGGGTATACCCTTCCCCTTTTGCTGTAGCCAGCAACTCTCCGAGTCCAAGGTTCAATTCTTTCGATACGATAAAAATGGTAATAATCACCGCCGTGATCATAAATGTTGTCTGCAGGGTGTCGGTCCATACAATGGTTTTAATCCCCCCCTTAAAGGAATACAAAAGAATAAGGATCATAAAAAGAGAAACCGTAAGCCAGAAAGGAATGCCCCAATTGTCGAATACAAACAACTGCAAAACATTAACTACCAAAAACATGCGAAATGAAGACCCGATCAGGCGGGAAACTATAAAATATAATGAGCCGGTTTTATAGGAGGAGAAACCAAAGCGTTTTTCAAGGTAGGTGTAAATTGAAGTAAGGTTCATTTTGTAATACAGGGGAAGCAAAACCCCTGCAATTACAGCATACCCCCCGACATAACCCATTACCAGCACCATATACGAAAACTGCTCTGCCTGCACCAGGCCCGGCACTGACATGAAGGTAACCCCGGACAAAGAAGCCCCTATCATTCCATAGGCAACCACATACCAGGGAGAATTCCTGTTTCCCAGAAAATAGGATTCATTATTGGCTTTTCTGAGGGTCAGCCTGGAGATCAGGAAAACCAGTGAGGTGTAAATTAAAAATGAAAGCAGTATGAGGATGGGAGACATATACGGAATTTTGAACGGAATTTTTCTTGATAAATTATGGGCAAAAATAGGCAAAGATTTTTATGCCTCAGGTAATCTTCACGTCAAACTGATCTTACGCACAAAATGGCTGCAATAATAACGCATACCATTAGAGTGCATAAGGGCTGCCCAATAATGGAATTAAACAGAGGAAAAACAGGGTGAAGAGTAAATATGGAAGTGCTGCCCTTTTCCCTGTAATAAAAAACAATTAAATCCTGAAATACGGGACTGCTTTCTCAACCCCGGCCAAAAAACCTTTATTACACGCCTTTTTATTATTAACTTTGCCTTTGATTTTAACCAATGTCCGCGTTTTGGAAACCTTTTCATCCAGGTTATTGCAAGCTGCCGTGGAAGAATTTTCCCGGCTTCCCGGAATAGGGAAAAAAACCGCCCTGAGGCTGGTGCTGCATTTGCTGCGCCAGGAAAAAGAGGACGTCATCCGCTTCTCGGAAGCCATTAGCCGTTTGCGACAGGAAGTGATCTATTGCACCCAATGCCACAATATTTCTGATCAGGCCCTTTGTGAAATTTGCCGCTCACCAAGAAGAGACAATACCGTTATTTGCGTTGTGGAAGATATACGCGATGTCATTGCCATTGAAAATACCGGGCAGTTTCATGGATTGTACCATGTTTTGGGAGGGATCATCAGCCCCATGGATGGCATTGGACCCAATGATCTTGCCATTGACTCACTGCAGCAAAGGGTTGAGAAAAACAAAGAAACCATCCAAGAAGTGATCCTGGCCCTGAGTACGACTATGGAAGGGGATACCACCAATTTTTATCTTTTCAAAAAACTGAAACCCTATCATGTGGGCATTTCTGTCATTGCCAGGGGCATTGCCATTGGCGATGACCTGGAATATGCCGATGAGGTCACCCTGGGAAGGTCGATCATAAACCGTACCCCTTACCAAAACTCCCTAACCAAATAAGCGGATATGGATCTTTCTGTCGTTATCGTCAACTACAACGTCCAGTATTTCCTTGAGCAATGCCTCAAATCCGTTTTTAAATCAGGAGAAGGACTCAGAATGGAGGTTTTCGTGGTGGACAACAATTCGGTGGATGGATCAGTGGAAATGGTCAGGAAAAAATTTCCGCAGGTAAAGCTCATTGCCAACCGCGAAAACATGGGCTTCAGCAAAGCAAACAATCAGGCCATCAAGGCTTCCGAAGGGCGGTACGTGCTATTGTTAAACCCGGATACAGTTGTGGAAGATGACACCCTGCCTAAGGTAGTGGCTTTTATGAATGAGCATCCTGAGGCAGGAGGCCTGGGTGTGAAAATGCTGGACGGGCAGGGAAGGTTTTTGCCTGAATCCAAAAGAGGATTGCCCACCCCTTCGGTTGCCTTTTTTAAAATATTCGGGCTTTCGGCATTGTTTCCCAAATCCCGCTTTTTTGGCAAATACCACCTGGGCTACCTGGACAACGACCAGGTGCATGAAATAGAAGTCCTGTCCGGGGCATTCATGCTGTTGCGAAGGGAAGCCCTTGAAAAAACCGGCTACCTGGATGAGGATTTTTTTATGTATGGTGAGGATATCGATCTTTCCTACCGCATTACCCGGTCAGGTTACAAAAATTATTATTATCCCGGTACCCGCATCATTCACTACAAAGGCGAAAGCACAAAGAAAAGCAGCATCAACTATGTTTTTGTGTTTTATAATGCCATGATCATCTTTGCCCGCAAACACTTTTCCCACAATAATGCCCGCCTGTTTTCATTTTTTATCAACCTGGCCGTTTACTTCCGGGCCTCCCTGGCCATTGTCAGCCGGTTTTTCAAAAAAGGATTCTGGCCGCTGCTGGATGCCGCCATTATTTTCGCAGGCTTTTATTACCTGATAAATTACTGGGAGCACCAGATATTTATGGTAGATGCCCCCATTTACCCCCCGGAATTTATTTACATCATGGTGCCGGGTTATATTGTCTTCTGGCTTTTTTCGGTTTATGTAAGCGGGGGATATGACCCTCCGTTAAAGTCTTTTCGCATCGTGAGGGGCATCGGAGTAGGCACTGTCGCCATCCTGGTGGTTTATGCCCTGCTGCCTTCAAGCCTGCGTTTCTCAAGGGCACTGATCCTTTTGGGAAGTGTCTGGGCCCTTTTTTCCATGCTCCTGTCAAGGGCAGTTTTTGCCTTTATGAAAAATAAATCCCTTGATCCACTGGAACAGAATAAAAGAGTGCTTATTGCCGGAGACGGGAAAGAAGCCGCCCGTATTGCACGGATGCTGCGTCAGGCAGGAAATACTGCTTTTATAGGTCTTGTTTCCCTGAAAAAGAAAAACCCTGCAGAAGAAGATAATGAAGGTTACATTGGGAACATTGAGCAGGTGAATGAGATCATTGAGGTATTCAAAATCAATGAGGTGATTTTCTGTGCAGGGGAAATGTCTTCCCAGGCAATTATCGACCGCATGTCGGAATTAAAAAGCCATCCGGTTAACTTTAAAATTGCCCCGCCTGAAAGTCTTTACATTATCGGCAGCAACAGCATAGATACTTTTGGAGATCTTTTTACCATCAACATCAATGCTGTGAACAAGCCGGCAAACCGGCGCAACAAAAGGCTGTTTGACCTGACCATGGCTTTGGGGCTGCTGCTTACCCTCCCAATACACCTCTTACTGGTTAAAAAGCCCGTAGGATTTATCAAAAACCTGGTCGGGGTCATCTTCAATAGAAAATCCTGGGTGGGTTACCACCACAATCCCTCCATTCAAAAACTTCCTGCCCTGAAAAAAGCGGTATTGCATCCGGCCGATGCGTTCAAAAAGCGCAATTTTGAATTATCTACCCTGAAAAACCTCAACCACCTTTACGCCAAAGAATTCAAAATTGAAAACGACCTCAGGATCTTTTTCAAAGGCTATCGTAATCTGGGCAGAAGATAAGCATGACCGCCCCTGTCAAACCTTTTTTAATTTTGGTTGTTTCTTTGGCAGAACATGCTTTTTTGGATGATATTTTAATTGCTTATTTGCAAACCTGCATTTGATAAAATGCGGTAACAAAACCTGTTTACTAAATAAAACCCTTAACAAACCTTGATAAATGGCAAAGTTTGAACTGAAAATGCCCAAGCTGGGCGAAAGCATTACGGAAGCCACCATTACCAAATGGCTTAAACAGCCCGGAGATTCCATTGAACTGGATGATGCGATTGTGGAAATTGCTACCGACAAAGTGGACTCGGAAATACCAAGCCCTGTGGAAGGTACCCTCAAAGAGCAATTATTCAATGAAGGAGATGTGGTGGAGGTGGATGTCACCATCGCCATCATAGAAACCGGTGGAGAAGGAGAAGAAGACAGCCCGGCTGAGGAAGAAAAAGACCAACCCGAAAAAAAGGAAAAAGAGAAAACTCCTGAAAAGGCCCAGGCCGCGACAACTGCTGCTGCCGCCGCACAAAAGGAGGAGCAACAGCCCGAAACCGATGAGGCCAAAAAAACCGCCACCCACGACAGCAGCGGAAGGTTTTTCTCCCCCCTGGTTAGAAGTATTGCCAAAGAAGAAAACATTTCATTAAAAGAACTCGAAAGCATTCCCGGAAGCGGCAAAAACAACCGCCTGACCAAAAATGACCTGATGGAGTACCTCGAGCAGCGCAAGGAAGGAAAACCCGCAGCTGCCGAAAAAGAACAGAAACAACCTCCAAAAGCAGCCAAAGAAATCAAAAAGGTTGAAATTACTGCAGGCAGTGGAGATGAGATCATCGAAATGGACCGCATGCGTAAACTGATCGCCGAACATATGGTCATGTCGGAAGACACTTCGGTACACATCACCCTGTTTGCCGAAGCCGATGTGAGCAATATCGTGAGCTGGAGAAACAAACAAAAAAATATACTCCAGGAGCGGGAAGGCGAGAAGCTTACCTTTACCCCCATATTTATTGAAGCCATTGCCAAAGCACTGCGCGATTACCCCATGGTCAACATTTCGGTGGACGGTGATAAGATCATCAAACGCAAGAATATCAATATCGGAATGGCCGCCGCACTACCCAACGGAAACCTGATTGTACCGGTCATTAAAAATGCCGACCACAAAAGCCTGTTAGGCATAACCAAAGAGGTAAATGACCTGGCCAACAGGGCCCGCAACAACCAGTTAAAACCCGATGAAATACAGGGGGGAACCTTTACCCTCACCAACTTCGGGACCTTTGGTGCCACCAGTGGAACGCCCATTATCAACCAGCCGCAGGTAGGCATTCTTGGTGTGGGCATTATTGAGAAAAAACCCGTTGTGATTGAAACACCCCGGGGAGATACCATTGGCATCCGCCATCGCATGGTGCTTTCCCTTGCCTGCGACCATAGGGTGGTTGACGGTGCACTGGGCGGTAAGTTCCTTAAGCGTGTAGCCGAATACCTGGAAAACTTTGACACCAAACAAACCATCTAAAGGGATAAACTGAAAAAATCCTCCCTGAAAAAGCCACCGTAAAATTTTATCCGGTGGCTTTTTACATTCACCTCCTTTAAAATCATTAATTTCGCAAAATAACAAACCCATTTGATCCTATTTAATTATGAAACTCAATCTGACCCGTCCGCTGGCTTTTTTTGATATTGAATCCACAGGTACCAATGTGGTTAAAGACCGCATTGTGGAGATATCCATTTATAAAGTAATGCCCGATGGAAGCACCGAAAACTTTACAAAACTGATCAACCCCGAAATTCCCATTCCACCGGAGATTACAGCTATACATGGTATTAAAAATGAAGATGTGGTCGATAAGCCCACTTTTGCCCAGCTGGCCCCAAGCCTTGATCAGTTCCTGCAAAACTGCGACCTGGCAGGCTACAACTCCAACAAGTTTGATGTGCCCATGCTCATTGAGGAGTTTTTACGCTGCAACATCAATTTCGATATTAAAAAACGCCGGCTCGTCGACGTGCAAAATATTTTCCACAAAATGGAACCCCGCACCCTGAAAGCTGCATATAAGTTTTATTGCGGTAAAGAATTGGTGGATGCACATGAAGCAGAGGCCGATACCAGAGCCACCTATGAAATCCTCCTTGCACAGTTGGATCATTACAAGGAAACCCGCTATGTTGACAAGGACGGAGAAGTATCCGTGCCAATCGTCAATGACATGGATGCATTGCATGATTTTTCCTACAACCACAGCAATGCCGATCTGGTGGGTCATATCGGCTACAACCGCAACGGCAAAGAGATCTTTAATTTCGGGAAAAACAAAGGAAGGGTGGTGGAAGAAGTCTTTAAAAAAGAACCCCAATATTATGATTGGATGATGAAGGCCGATTTCCCCCTTTCAACCAAAAACCTGATACAAAGCATTATGCTCAGGACTTTTAATAAAGGCGGTATGCTGTTTAAAGAATAACCATTTCTTCAAATAGCATGAAGATCATCTGCATTGGCCGCAATTACCGGGAACATGCCACAGAGCTGAAAAACCCGGTGCCCGGAGAACCCTTTTTCTTCATGAAGCCCGAAACGGCACTTATACGGGCCGGCCTGCCTTTTTTCTATCCCGATTTTTCCGGCAAAGTGCATTATGAAGCTGAACTGGTTCTGCGCATTTGTAAACTGGGCAAACACATCCAAGCCCGTTTTGCCCGCAACTATTTTAAGGAAATTGGTGTAGGCATTGACTTTACGGCAAGAGACATTCAGGAAAGGTGCAAAGAAAAAGGACTTCCTTGGGAGGCAGCCAAAGCCTTTGACGGTTCTGCACCGGTAAGTAAATTTGTACCCATTGCCCGCTTTTGCCAAAGCAGCAGCATCTCCTTTCACCTGGATCTGAACGGAGAAACCGTGCAGAAAGGAAATACCGGGGACATGATCTTTTCCTTCGAGGAAATCATTTCCCATGTTTCACGGTATGTAACCTTAAAAATTGGTGACCTTATTTTTACCGGGACTCCTTCCGGGGTAGGAGAAGTAAAAATGGGCGACCGCCTGGAGGCATTCCTGGAAAAAGAAAAAATGCTGACCATTAATATTAAGTAAACACGGCCGATCCTTGAAAAAACTTCCCGTTGAATTTTATTTGAAAGAAGACGTTATCGAAATGGCCCGCAGCCTGCTGGGAAAAGTTTTGACCACACGCCTTAACGGAGAGGAAATCACTTCGGGATACATTACCGAAACGGAAGCCTATGAAGGAGTTACCGACAGGGCTTCCCATGCATTCGGGGGGCGAAATACAGCCCGTACCGCAACCATGTTCCGGCAGGGCGGCGTTGCTTATATATACCTTTGCTATGGCATTCATCACCTGTTCAATGTGGTGACCAACCGCAAAGGCATTCCCCATGCAGTGCTTATCAGGGGAATCCAGCCCCTGGAAGGAATTGAAATAATGGCCTCACGAACCGGAAAACCCCTTGAGCACCTGAAAAAGATCAATGGCCCGGGGAAGCTCTCCAAAGCTTTGGGAATTACAACCCGGCTGGACAGGACCCCCCTGAGCGGATCAAAAATATGGATTGAAGACAAAGGCCTGGTTATTCCTGAAGACAAAATAAAAATTACCCCCCGCATTGGGGTGGATTATGCAGGAGAGCATGCCTTCTGGCCTTACCGGTTTTTAGTGGATGAACCCCTAACAGAGAAAGTTTAAGGGCTTTCAAAAAAAAGTCCCCTGTGAAGAAATCCTTACACTCTGTTCCTTCCGGATTTCTTCACTACTTTTGCAAACAAATCTCATTTCTTTAATTGAGGCGTTTATGAAAGAACCTCTTAAGATCATATTACGTTCAGGAAAAGACCAGGCAATAAAGCGGTTTCACCCCTGGGTTTTCAGCGGAGCCATCAAAAAGATCCATGGCCATGCTGCCGATGGCATGCATGCCGAAGTTTTTTCCAACCGTGACGAATACCTTGGCTGCGGCATCTATCAGGATGCAACCATTGCGGTACGCATCATGGCTTTTGCCCCGGAAAGACCCGGTAGCTTCGGGGCAGACTTCTGGAATAAAAAGCTTTGTAAAGCCTATGAACTCAGAAAACTTGCAGGACTCACGGATAATGATCAAACCAACGTGTATCGCCTGGTGCACGGAGAGGGCGACCACCTTCCGGGCCTTATTATTGACCATTACGACGGCAACCTGGTTATTCAGATCCACTCCACAGGTCTTTACGGTTTTCTGGATATGATTGCCCAGGCACTGAAAGAAATTTACGGCAGCAAAATAAAAAGCATTTACGACAAAAGTCGTGAAACCCTGCCTAAGGATTTTTTTAACGGAAAAAATGAAGGCGGCTTCCTCATGGGAGAAGCTGGGGAAGTTTTGGTAAAAGAAAACGGCCACGCGTTTGCCATCGACATTGAAAAAGGCCAGAAAACCGGGTTTTTCATTGACCAGCGCGAAAACCGCCAACTCCTTACCCGCTATTGCCCCGGAAGAAAAGTGCTGAATACCTTTTGCTATTCCGGTGGATTTTCGGTTTACGGACTTAAAGCAGGTGCAGCCGAAATGCACAGCCTCGACAGCTCTGCCAAAGCCATGGAACTAACGGAAAAAAATATTTCCCTTAATTTCGAAAATACCAGCAAGCATTTGTCCATTACCGAAGATACCCTTTCCTATTTAAAGGAAAGTTCTGAAAAATACGACCTGATCATCCTGGACCCCCCGGCCTATGCCAAACATGTTAATGTACGCCATAATGCAGTGCAGGGCTACAAACGACTGAACCTGGAAGCCTTTAAAAAACTCAGCAGCAATGGCATACTGTTTACCTTCAGCTGTTCGCAGGTGGTGGATCAACCGCTCTTTCAGTCAACCGTGATGGCAGCGGCTATACAATCGGGTCGCAAGGTAAGGATACTTCATCAGATGACACAGCCGGCCGATCACCCGGTAAATATTTTTCATCCCGAAGGAAAATACCTCAAAGGTTTGGTTTTACACGTCGATTAATTCCTTTGAATGCGGGAGCTAAGCAATACATACAAAAGTATCTGGAAAATTTCCTATCCCATCATCATCGGGCTGGTTGCCCAAAACCTGATGGTGGTAATTGATACGGCCTTTCTGGGAAGGCTGGGAGAGATCACCCTGGGAGCTGCGGCCATCGGGGGGATCTTTTACTTGTGCCTGGTAATGCTGGGCACCGGCTTCTCCGTTGGAACACAGATCATGATCGGCCGCCGTAACGGGGAAAAAAAGTACCGGAATATCGGGCGAATATTCGATCATGCCGTTTATTTCATGGTTGCCCTGGCTTTGGTTGTCTTCCTGCTGGTTTCATGGCTCGCAACCGGGTTCCTTGGGTGGTTCCTCAGCTCGGAAGCCATAATGGAAGAGAGTGTGGTTTTTCTGAGCTATCGCCGGTTCGGATTGTTGTTTGGATTCCTGAACCTTTGCTTCCATGCTTTTTATGTGGGCATTGCCCGTACCATGGTGCTTTCTGCAGGAACCATCATCATGGCCCTGATAAATATTTTCCTGGATTACTGCCTTATTTTCGGGAACCTCGGTTTTCCGCGCATGGGCATTGCCGGAGCAGCTTTGGCAACCAATATTGCCGAACTGGTTACCTTTATATTTTTTCTGGGATGGTCCTGGAAAAGCCGGAACCTTTCTTTTTTCAAACTTTTCCGCTTTTTTAAGCCAAGGCTAAAACTATACCGCAGGCTTTTGCATCTTGCCGTTCCGGTAATGTTCCAGTTCTTCCTTTCCTTTTCGGCCTGGTTTGCCTTTTTTATGATCATTGAACAGATAGGTGAAACTGCCCTGGCCGCCTCCAATATCACCCGCTCAGTCTACATGCTGCTGATGATTCCGGTATGGGGCCTGAGCTCCGCAACCCACAGCATGGTGAGCAACATTATCGGGCAGGGAAGACAGGATCTGGTCTTTTCCCTGATAAAAAAGATTCTGATATTAAGTGTAGGATCCATCCTCATCCTTATACAGGTAAATTTATTTTTCCCTTACCAGATAGCCTCATTCTTTACTGAAGACACATCCCTGGTTGAAGCTACCGTGCCCCTGCTCCGGATCACTACACTGGCATTGCTGGCTTTTTCTGTGGGGATGATCCTGTTCAGCGCCCTTTCGGGTACCGGCAAGACTTTTATGGCCCTACGTATCGAAATTATTTCCATTATCTTTTACCTTCTTTTTGCGCTTACCATGGCCGTAGGGTTACAGGCCCCCGCGGTTATCGTATGGTTGGTGGAAGCTTTTTATTTCTCCCTGCTTGGAATACTTTCCTTTGCATTCCTTAAAAAAGGAAAATGGAGGGAATTAAAAATTTAAACCTATTTTTAATAAATAATTACATATAGTTAAATCCGTTCAATCAGGTGCTTTCCCTGTAAGTTTTGGTAAAAACCGAGAATAAATTCTTTTGGATTATTTTATATTTGCAGGGAGTAAAATAATTATCTCCCATTTTTGTTTAAAGCTATATGAACCGACTGTTTAGCCCCCTTATAATTTTCTTTCTTTTTCCGGTTTTTTTCAGTTCGCCAACTCCTGCCGCAGAAAAGGAAATTCCTCCCATCATTGGGTTTGATGAACTGTTTTACAATTATTCCACACCATGGGTTGATTCTGTTTTTGCTTCCCTTACTCTTGAACAACGCATAGCACAACTCCTGATGATCCGTGTTCAAACTGATCAGGACCGTGACTATTATGAAGAGATTGTTCACGAGGTAAAAAAATTCAATATTGGAGGGGTGGCTTTTTTCAGGGGGACCCCAGTAAAACAGGCTCAGTTTACCAATCGTCTGCAGGATGTAGCCCAGACTCCGCTGCTGGTGGCTATGGATGCCGAATGGGGTCCTTCCATGCGTTTGGACAGTACCATTCAGTTCCCAAGGCAAATGACACTGGGTGCCATTGGGGGAGAAAGCCCGATTTACCAAATGGGCATGGAAGTGGGCAGACAACTCAAAAGGCTCGGCGTTCACATCAATTTTGCCCCGGTAGTAGATGTAAACAACAACCCGGAGAACCCGGTCATTAATTCCCGTTCATTCGGGGAGTGCCGCTATAATGTTACCCGAAAGGGCATAGCCTATATGCAGGGGTTGCAGGATGCAGGCATCATAGCATGCGCCAAGCATTTCCCAGGTCATGGGGACACCGACCAGGATTCTCACCACACCCTTCCTTACCTCAGGCATTCTTTTGAGGAAGTAGATTCGGTTCATCTTTACCCCTTTAAAAGGCTTTTTGAAAACGGACTGCAATCCGTCATGGTAGCCCACCTTCAAATCCCTTCTCTTGAAAGTGAAAAGGACCTGGCCTCCACCCTTTCCCATAATATCGTAACCAAGCTGCTGCAAGTGGAAATGGGCTTTGACGGCCTTATCATTACCGATGCCCTGAACATGCGCGGCGTCAGCGATTACTTTGAGCCGGGCGAACTGGAATTGAGAGCCCTGATGGCCGGTAATGATATATTGTTGCTTCCGGAAGACGTGCCGGCAGCCATTAAATCCATCAAAACGGCCATTCACCAAGGCAAACTGGATGAAGAATACCTGAATCACAAATGCCGTAAGGTGTTGTATTACAAACAAATGGCAGGACTTGAGCACCAGAATCCGGTTCAGTTGGATAACCTGATCAGCGACTTGAACAACAACAGGGCCAACCTGTTAAACAAACAATTGATTCAGGCCTCCATCAGCCTGATAAAAAATGAGCATAACCTTATTCCCATTAAATATCCGGCAAAGCAAAAGATCGCAACCCTTGCAATCGGAGACTCATTAGGAACCCCTTTTCAAACCATGCTGGATAATTACTATCCTTTTGATCATTTTGCCATTGATAAGCAGCATCCCATTGATGAATCAAGGAAAATCATTGAAAAAATGCTGGGCTATGACATGGTTATCATTTCAGTGCACAACAACAGCCAGTTTGTAACCAGGAATTATGGCCTCAACAAGGAAACCGTCAACCTGATTAAAGACATTGCTTCGGGAAGTAAGGTAATCCTGAGTCTTTTTGCAAACCCTTACAGTCTTTCCCTGTTTGGAAAAGATGTTGAAGACCTGGAAACCATTCTGGTGGCTTACCAGGATGGAGAAATTTATGAAGAAGCTGCTGCCCAGCTTATTTTTGGAGGCTTATCGGCAAAGGGGCGGCTCCCGGTTTCGGTTTCTCCCTACTTCCCGGTTTATAAAGGCTATGGCACCCCGGACGGTTTCAGGGTAAAATTTGCCAAACCTGAAGAAGCCGGTCTCGACAGCGAAATCCTGAACCGCATTGACAGCATTGCCGATAAAGGTATCAAAGAAAAGGCTTTCCCGGGCTGCCAGATCGCCGTAATAAAAGATGGAAAGGTCATTTATCATAAAGCTTTTGGATACCATACCTACGATAAAGAAACCCCGGTAAAACCATCTGATATATATGACCTGGCTTCCGTTACCAAAATCGCTGCAACCACGGCTGCCGTTATGCGTCTATCCGATGAGCGAAGGCTAAATCCCGATCATCATCTGGGTTTTTACCTCCCCTGGGTGGAAGGATCTGATAAAGAAAATATTGAATTACGCCAGATGCTTGCACACCAGGCAAGTCTCAGGCCATGGATCCCTTTTTTCCTGGAAACCATACATGACGGAAAACCCGATGAAACCATTTTCAGGAGCAAAAAACAGGACGGTTTCAACATCAAGGTTGCCCGTGGAAAGTACATGAATGAAAATTACCTTGACACTATCAGGGAACGCATTGTCTCTTCTCCCCTTTTGAGTCATAGCCAATACCGATACAGTGATCTTGGATTTATTATGCTTGCCGACATTATCGAAAGACAATCCGGGAAAAGCCTGGATCATTTTGTTGATGAAGTATTTTATAAACCCCTGGGATTGGCAACTTTTGGGTTCAACCCTCTTGAACGATTTGATCCTGAGCGTATTGTACCTTCAGAAAACGATACTCTTTTTCGCAGGCAAATTTTACAGGGGCATGTCAACGATCCGGCAGCAGCAATGTTTGGAGGGGTTAGCGGGCATGCAGGCCTTTTTGGGAGTGCCCTGGATCTGGCTGTTTTTATGCAAATGCTTTTACAGGAAGGAGAATACGCCGGAACTCGTTACATCAATGCTCCCACCCTGGAAGAATTTACCCGGGTGCAATTTGCCGGTAACCAAAACCGTCGCGGACTTGGTTTCGACAAGCCTAGCATTTCCCTCAAAGAAGACGGGCCCGCATGCAAAAGTGCTTCCCCCCTAAGCTATGGACATAGTGGCTTTACCGGCACTTACACCTGGGTAGATCCGCTGGAAAACCTGGTTTACGTCTTTTTGTCGAACCGAACCTTTCCGGATCAATCCAATCGTAAAATAGTAGAAATGAATATCCGAACCGAAATCCACCAGGTAATTTATGATGCCATTTATCAATCAAGGTTGCTTGAAACAATGAAAAAGCCGTAAATCCCTGGTTAAGCAATTATTATCCCATATTTTTTATGGGTCGTAAATTCATATTTGTAAAAAAATGAACTATAAAAGCGTTCTTTTTTGGATCATTGCAGTAGTAATTACCCTCGCAAGTGCGGTTTTTCAGCGCATGACCGGACCCACACATCCCGCAAGGGGTTCTGTGGAAATAAAAGATGAAACCATTCGCTACCGGCTTATCCGGTCTTTTCCAAGGCCAACGGATGCCCCCATCAGTGTAGAAGTGGAAAACAGGGAAATAAGCGGGTATTTCCGCTATAAGCGCACTCCCAGTTTTGACCAATGGAGCAAGGAACCTTTGGTACGTGAGGAAAATCATTTGGTGGCATACATCCCTCACCAGCCACCGGCCGGGAAAGTAGCTTACCAGATTGTGCTTCAAAAAGGAGAAGAGGAGGTTAAATTAACTGAAGACCCCATCGTGATCAGGTTTCGGGGCGATGTGCCCGCATGGGCATTGATCCCGCACGTCATTTTTATGTTTGTGGCCATGCTGCTCAGTACACGGGCAGGGTTGGCAGCCATAGGCAGGGAAAAAACCTTTAATCTTGCCCTTTGGACGGTCATTACCTTTGTGCTGGGGGGGCTTGTCCTTGGTCCCATCGTTCAAAAGTTCGCTTTCGATGCCTATTGGACCGGATGGCCGTTTGGAACAGATCTTACCGACAATAAAACAGCAGTGGCTTTTGTTTTTTGGGCCATTGCACTGTTTAAAACCTGGAAAAACAAATACCATCGCGGATGGGTCCTTGCGGCCTCCATCGTATTACTTCTGATTTACCTTATCCCCCATAGCCTCATGGGTTCCGAAATTGACTGGACGCAGGAGGGCCTTGAGTAACCCGTTTAAAAAATTTAAAAATCTAACCCAAAGAGACTGCAGTTTATCCGGCAGTCTCTCTTTTTTATAAAAAGATTTTCTCGACCATAACATAATCAGGGGTTATCTGCAAATTAAATTTAAGTTAATTCAGATTAAACAAAAATACCTGAAAAAAATTGCGTATTTTTGATATGCGTTTTTTCCCGGAAACCATGCCGGGCTTTATCTTCCAAAATCTTTTTTCCAAATCATATGGGATACATTAAGTTTGATAAAAACGAGCTTATAAATCTTGAATATTCGCTTAGCAAGGAATTGGTTCGTTCCAACCGTGCAGGTTCTTTTTCCTGCACCACCATTATTGGTTGTAATACCCGCAAATACCACGGGTTGCTTATTTGCCCACAGCCGCTTTTAGATGACCAGCCCCACGTGCTGCTTTCCAAGGTAGATGAAACCATCATTCAAAGAGAGGCTGAATTTAATATCGGGGTAAACAAATACCCCGGAAGCTATAACCCTAAAGGACATAAATACGTACGCAATTTCAGCGCAGACCTTATACCTGTGATCACCTACCGGGTTGGTGGGGTAATTATGACCAGGGAAACCATGTTTGTAACCCATGAAGAGCGGGTACTGATAAAATACACCCTGGTGGAGGCACAGTCGCCCACCAGAATCCGAATGAGCCCTTTCCTGGCATTCCGCAATATTCATTCACTGAGCAAAAAAAATATTTACCTCAATACCAAATACCAGGAAATACCCAATGGTATAAAGGTTCAAATGTATGACGGTTATTCAAATTTGTATATTCAGCTCTCCAAAAAAGGAGGAGAATATGTTCATGTACCAGACTGGTACAACGATATAGAATACCTGGAAGAAAAACACAGGGGTTACGAGTATCATGAGGATCTTTATGTCCCCGGATTTTTTGAAATAGGGATCAGAAAAGGAGAAAGTATCATTTTTTCCGCTTCCACCAGCGAAATGAAGCCTGCCAACCTTAGCCGGCTATTCAACAAAGAGCTTAAAAAGCGTATCCCTAGAGATTCTTTTGAAAACAGCCTGGCCAATGCAAGCGAGCAGTTTTTTTTCAAATACCGGGACAAGACCGGCATCATAGCCGGATATCCATGGTACGGCCGGCTGGGGAGATTTACCTTTATTGCCCTGCCCGGCCTTTCCCTGGGTATTGACAACCAGGATGTCTGCAATGAGGTTGTGGACACCATGGTCAAAGAAATGCAAGGACCTTTTTTCAGGGAAACCGGCAATGGCAGCGGTGCTTTTTTCGGAGCAGCAGATACCTCCCTGTGGTTTTTCCGGGTGTTACAACAATGTCCCTTAAAAAAAACCAAAAAAGATACCTGGGACCGATATGGCAAAACCATGCATCACATCCTGGAGTCGTACGCAGCCGGTACATCCAATGGGATTAAAATGATGGATAACGGGCTGATATACATTGATGAAAGTGCCCCTGACCTTACCTGGATGAATGCAAAAATTGAAGGCAAATGCGTCATCCCCCGTTACGGCTATGTGGTTGAAGTGAATGCCCTCTGGTACAACGCCATTTGCTTTGCCCTGGACCTGGCAAAAAACGTCAATGAAAAGGAGTTTATTAACAGGTGGAAAACCATTCGTGATAAAGTCAGGGAAAACTTTTCAGCTGTTTTCTGGAACAAAGAGCAGGAAGGCCTGGCAGATTTTGTTACCAGGGAAAAAACTGACTTGTCAGTAAGACCTAACCAGATCATCGCGACCTCCCTGCCCCACAGCCCCCTGGAGGAGCCTGTAAGAAAACTGGTCATTGACCGTGTCATCAAAGAACTCCTTACGCCCAGGGGGCTCAGAAGCTTATCCCCCAAAGACCCCTTATACAAAGGAAAGTATCAGGGCAATGTGGAGCAGAGGGAAAGCGCTTTTCACCAGGGAACGGCATGGCCCTGGTTGCTCGAACATTTTGCAGAAGGATTCCTTAAAATCTATGGGGAAGATGGAAAAGAATACATTCGAAAAATTTATGAAGGATTTAATGAAGCCATTACCGAGAATGCCATTGGTACCATTTCCGAAATTTACGAGGGAGACCCCCCGCACAAGGGCGCAGGAGCTATTTCATTTGCCCCAAGCGTCGCTGCATTGATCCGGATCTACCATATGACAAAAGCCCGGAAGCGCTCTGAAAAAAAGAAATAATAAAGAATAATACAATTTCATGAAAGTATTGATGTTTGGCTGGGAATTCCCGCCCCATATTTCCGGAGGATTAGGAACTGCATGTTATGGCCTTACAAAGGCCCTGGTGAAGGCGGGAGTGGAAATAATTTTTGTCGTGCCCAAAGCTTATGGAGATGAAGAGCAAGGGACGATTAAGCTGGTAAATGCCTCTGACATTTCGGTGGATGTGCGTAAAGAGATCTATAAAGAACATTGGGAAAGAATTTCCTTCTTTGAAATAGATTCCACCCTCCTGCCCTATTCATCAGAGGAAGAATATTACCGCATGATGGAGCAACTTGAAAAAGGGCAACGTGCCGAAGAAATTCAAGTCAGTTCTCAGAAGTATGAGTTTTCAGGGGGGTATGGAAAAAACCTCATGGAAGAGGTGAGACGTTATGCCCTGGTTGCTACCGCTATTGCCAGGCAGCATGATTTTGACCTGATCCATGCTCATGACTGGCTGACTTACCTGGCAGGCAAAGAGGCCAAAAAAGTCAGTGGAAAACCCCTGGTCGTACATATGCACGCCACCGAATTTGACCGTTCGGGCGAAAACATTAACCAGTCGGTTTTTGAAATAGAACGGGAAGGCATGCTTGCAGCCGACAGGGTCATTGCCGTGAGCAACCTCACACGCAACATAGTGATCAACCGACATGGCATCCCTGCAGAAAAGGTGGTTACCGTGCACAATGGCGTGGAGCCCGAAGACAAAGAAAAAAACCGTGATTTTTCCAAAAACGTGAAAGAGAAGATCGTTACTTTTCTGGGAAGGATCACCTTTCAGAAAGGACCTGAATACTTTATTGAAGCGGCATACAAGGTTTTGCAGCGCAACCCGGATGTCAGGTTTGTAATGGCAGGAAGCGGGGACTTGCTCCCGAAAATGATCCGACGGGTGGCCCAGCTGGGTATCGCCACCCGTTTTCATTTTACCGGGTTTCTGAGGGGAGAGGATGTAGACCGAATGTTTGGTTTAAGTGATGTTTATGTTATGCCTTCGGTTTCTGAACCTTTTGGCATTTCACCCCTGGAAGCCCTCCGAAGCAATGTTCCTGTGATCATCTCAAAGCAATCCGGGGTTGCAGAAGTGCTGAAGCACGCCATAAAAGTAGATTTCTGGGATATCGACGCCATGGCTGATGCCATGCACGGGCTTCTGCAATATAGTGCTTTGCCTAAAATGTTTAGAAG
>SL_3KL_010_SEDDRAFT_10001512_pt1 | contig 21181 bp, 20 predicted proteins | sample SodLakKL_010_SED_2_FD_10381 | JGI IMG/M metagenome (IMG submission 10381) | reverse complement strand
TGAGGCTTAAGCCCACATCAGGATGTTCCGGGCCAAGAAACTTTTCTCGTATGGATAAAGCCCGCTGATTTATAGCGATGGATTTTTGATGGTCCCGTCGGGAATATTGAAGCCTTCCTAAATAATTTAGGCTATCTGCAACGTAAGGGTGTTTGGAACCAACTGTTTTTTCGCCGATTTCCAATGCCCGTATAGCGAAAGGTTCGGCTTTTTTAAAATTTTCTGTGTCTATGTGCAGCCATGCCAGGGTGTTGAGCGTATATATTGAATCCGGATGGTCCTTTCCCAACAAATTTTCCTGTGTTATCAAAGCCCGGTTTAAAATCGTCTCGGCCTGATCACGTTTGTCAAGATTGATGAGCAGTCTTCCAATATTTACCAGGATGCTGGCAACGACCGGGTGATTTTCTCCGTATGCCTTTTTGCTGATTTGATAAGCCTTGCCCAAATAGACTTCTGCCTGGTCATTTTCCCTTTTAAGATTATACAAAATTCCCAGATGGCCATAAGTTTTGCCTGTTTTCAGGTGATCAGGGCCAAATATTTCGCTTTTAATGGATAGCGCCTGAAGCAAGACAGGCTCTGATTCTTTATATTTTCCTGCCAGATAATAAAGCTCACCGAGTTGATCCATGATCTCGGCCAACTCAGTGCCGGTATTTTCCGATGTTTCTTTTTTCAGTGCCAGGGCCTTTTCCAAAACATCAACAGCCTGTCTATAGTATCCTTCTGATTTCAGCTTATCTGATTGTTTCACCAGTCCTGATATTTTTTCCTGGCTATGAGAAAGGGGAAGTTTCATCCAGGATAATTAAAAAAGCCAATCAACTACGATCCGAAGGTCTCAGTTACCGCAAGATCGGCAAGAAACTGGGAATATCCGATGGAATGGTTAGGAAGGGGTTAAAAAATATGGATTAACACAAAAAAGGCGAAAAAAGGATAAGTTCCAGCAACAACTTCTTTAACGCCGGATTAAGGGAAGAAGGTATTGCCTTTTGCAGCATGAAATGTCGCATAGGAAAGCTATTCCACGCCCGGCTTTTTCAAAGGAAGTGTTTTTCTATTGGTTAAACATAGGGTTGGTATCCTTGAGGAAATTTTATCGGGAATAATTAAGCTTTGGATAATCATTGTTGACGACCAAGTTATGGTGCCGGGTGAGCTCTGCCGAGATCCAGATAAAAGGGAGGACATTTGTTAGAAATAAAACTGTGAAAACGACGCGACCCGCCCGGTCCCATTAAATGACTATCTCGGAATTTCTATGCTGTTTGACGAGACATTTCCTGATAGGAGAATTCCCAGAGCCCGGCATTATCTTTTGCATGTTCAATCGTCATGCTGACTATGTTACCTTTTATATCAACGTCGATATAGATATTTTCGCTTATTTCTTTTGTCTCCTGTACTTCCTTGTCTGTGAACTCTATGTGAGCTGTATCGGTGTCTGAAAAATATTTCACCCTCATGTGTCATTCCTCCTTAAAAGACCTATCAAAAAATGCGTTATGCACCGTTTCGCCATCGTCGAGCATGATAACCCTCAAATATTTTCCAACTTCTTTTATTCTACCCCATTTTTTGATCCTTCCATCGGATTGTATTTCAATTTTTGCTGGTTTCTCAATAACTGCCTTGATCCAATCCTCCTTGATCTGAGCGCGATCCGGGCGTTTTCTTGTATAATCAAAATATTGCGTGGTTTTCATTTGTCAAAATCTAATCAGATTATTGGTGCCAAACCATTTATTATACGACTCCGTATATCATTTCAAATCGCATATTATTTTCTAAATTTAACCATTCTTCCATCATGCCTTAATCCTTCAATAAATTCAAGTTACGAATTGGTTCGGTATCCTTTAGAAATTTGCGCCGTGATTATTAATGTTTCGGATAATTATTGGTTAATATCAGGCGTGAATGTTAGCGGGCCGCGTTAGCTCCCCCAGCATCCACTCGATGCCATGGTTGAAAAATGGATTGAATAGACCTGCCGGTAAACTACGGATTAATTTTTCACACTTTCATAGAAGGTCAGTTCATTCTAATGGATTATGTAATCATTGATATGCGACCGGACGGAGCTCGTAGATTCGCCCATACTTGGCCGCCAAATCTATATCCCCTTGTCGAAGGGCGGCCCTCACATCATCCAATTTATAAGCATCTTCAACGCTGAGATAAGGTGCCCAACCGGTGTCGTCTTCCAGTAGTTCACCATCAACCTTGGCCACATATCGGCCTTCAAGTACATACTTTGTTTTCTTGCGTTTTTTCATCGTTACCGCCTCCGCTTAAATGTATGATCCCATCTTTCTGGATCTGGGCGATAAGCCGTATTCAGAACCACAGGGTTATCAAGCACCATTCTCCATTTCAGCCAGGATTTTTTTTGGGGTATAATCCAACTGTTATGCGAATCCTTACAATCATAAATCATTTAAAAAAGTTTGAAGCAGTAATGACAGGGCAAGCAGGCCAATCTTACAATGAGGAAATGGCCCATGACAATATTGTCAACCCGTGATTTAAAAATTACCGAGGAAATTAGCACAGGATTGGGAACTGAACTTTTTAGAAACCTCCATTAGCCCTGTAAAGTAGCGGTATGGAGCTCTGCCATAGCTGAAGAAATAACACGAACAGCAGAGCGCATCAAAAACAAAACAAGAGCTAATGCTACCAAAATGTCAGGCCATCCTGAATTAGTAAGCCAAACTGCCCCTGCCGCCACAAAAACCGAGATATTTGATACAATGTCATTGCGTGAGCACTCCCAGACTGAACTCATATTTACATCTTCGTGGCGATGCCTCCATAGAAGAAAAAGGCAAAAGGAATTTGCAACCAGGCCGAGAAGACTGAACGCGGCCATAACCTCAAAGATGGGCACGCTTGGGACAAAAAGCTTGTAAACGATTTGGGCAAATACAGCACATGCCGCCAGAAAAATCAAGCCACCCTTAAAAAGTGCCACCTTGGCCTTTGCAGCAGTACCCTTTGAAACGGCATACAAACTAAACCCATATGCCAAAGCATCACCAAAGTTATCAAGGCTGTCAGCCAGCAGCGCCGTTGATTTGCCATAAAGGGCGGCCATCGCGATAACTATGAACATCAGGCCATTGATGCCCAGCACAATTCTTAGTGTTCCCCGCTGCCGTTGCCGAAGGACATCTATAGCACAATTGTCATCGCAGCAGCCACTCATGCTGTAGCCTCGCCGGATAACCTAAAGTTTTTTTATCATGAAAATTTATCAAAATGCACACAGCTTGCACCTCTTCATTTTTTTCCTGCGTATTTTACCGGCCTTTATTTCAGCCAGTTTAACACATCTTTCTTTTTGGGTAATTTGCTGACAATTTTCACTTCGCCGTCAATCACTACTGCGGGAGTTCCGAACACACCATATTCGGCGATCTTCAGGGGATCTTCTACTTTTTCCACATTGGCAGCTGTACCCGATTCAGCCAAGGCCTCATTGACCACCTTTTCCAGTTCATCGCATTTGGCACATCCGGGACCAAGAATTTTGATTTCCTTTCCCGCCAGGACTTTGATTTCCTTAACATTCTCGGACATTGTATGTACTCCTATTTAATTCTGCCACTTCTCTTGGATTTCCAAGGTATTAAAAGCAAAATTTTCTTAAGTTTTCTCTAAAAACAGTTCTTATTCAGTTGTCCAACTTGGTAATCTTTCAAAACATATAAAATTAAAATACGCATCAAAAAAATGGCTTTCAAGTGTCAAAATGACGCTTATGGGGAATAAATCAAGCGGAATAAAATACCCTATAAAGGAGCGTTTTGGGCAAGCGCAAAAAATTTATTTTTGGGGTAGATTCGTTTGCAGAGGAAGGTGGGTACATTTTTTCCTGAAAATAAAAGGGGAGAGGGGTTAAGGCTTTTGAAAAACCTCAATGTTTCCACTGCCGGCCTTCTTTTTCAGCGGCTTCCGAGAGCAGGTAACCCCTATTTTGCCTGTCCGGAAACGCCTATACTCCCTCCCCCAGCCCCTCCCAGAGGGAGAGGAGTTTCCGGACAGGCACTATTTTATCCTAAAGTGATCGCCTCAATATGCTTATTGCTAACACCGATAAACCCATTGGGAAATTTAAATTCCTTTTTGGTCCATTTGCCCTCTTTCTTGAAAATCTCCCTCATTGCAACATCGGTCAAGGGGACAAAATTATCCTTGGATTTCTTTCGAAACAGACCAAAAAACAGACCTCTGATGTCGTAGAAAGAGTTGGCCACCATTTTGGTGATGATATGCACCTGCCGGGTCTGTTCTTGAATATTTTTTGCTATTGTTGTGGCCCGTTTCTTCTCCATTTCATCACCGATTATTTCCATTTCATCATAAAAATAGAAAATTTCTGACCGCTTTATCTGAATCTTTTCAAATTTTTTATATACCGTTGTCTGATCAATAAATAAGCAGGCGTTATACATGAGAATTGCATTATCATAGCATTTCTCATTCTGATTCCGCCAGAAAATGTTGGAGCTGTTCAGCAGGTCGGTCGTTCTGAATGACTCACTCGGCACATCCACCATACCGGAATACTTTTTTCCCATGGATGTAATAATTGCCAGTTTTCTCTGTAAATCGGCCATAAGCTTTCTCTTTTTTTATATCATAAGGTTATGTTTTGAAATTCAAGAAGCGGTATCAAAAATCCGGTTCGTGAAATCATGCCATAGCGGGCAAAAATTTTCAGACAATCGTGATCATCATGCCCGTATCTGGATGAGTGATAACTTAAATCAATCCGGTATAATCGGTAAACAAATTTATTTTATTACAATAAAAAAAAGACCGTGGCAAGGAAGATGCTCCTGAATTTATCGACTTGACCCGGAAGGTTTCCTGATTGAGCGCATAGGGGCAGCCGGTTACACGACGACAGATCTCCAATTCGACAAACGAAGTTTAGGTCAGGCTGCAAGTGGTCAAGATTGTCAATGGTATTGTTGGGAACTGGTTGGAGGCGGCAAGATGTGTGAGTGTTTATGTTTCAAATTTTCCCGGAAAAGTCTCGGTAGCGTACCAAAAAACGTGAACATCGAGTATAGGAAACTGATAAACAAAGTGCATCGGTACATAACAAGGTGTGCTCAGAGACGTGAAGGGGGAAAGGCCGCAAGCCTTTCCCCTGCTTATTTATATCATCAGCTTTAAGGACAGTTTGTAAAGGTAACCGTTCCGCTTTCATGACTCTCCCAAAATTCACTGAATTCTACGTCAAATTCAAGATAATTAACCCAAAAAGTGCCATTCAAAGTTGGCAGATTTAGACGCAGTTGGCCGTTTCCTGTATCCCGCCATGGATATGGCGCAAGGTCTTGGGAAATATTCATGGTAAAAAAAACCTCATTTCCTACAATCACAGCGGCACCATTTATAATAGCAGGATCAATAACAGGATCAATATTCGGATCATCTATTACCCCTTGTAGTGTAAAGCCGGAATCTCCCATATGAGTCATCCCAACCCTCATCAACCGTGCTTCATTTGTTGATCCTTCCGAATGCAGTGACCAACAAAGCTCACCCAGATAATCAGCGGTCAAAGCTTTTGGCATGTATGAAAAAATCGTTGCCGTTATAATCGCCACAAACAAAAATACTCTCTTCACATTTTTCATTTTTAAAATCTTCATTTTTCTCTCCCGATTTTGAGGACATCGTTTACATATTAACCTCTTTCCCACGCTCTGCGTGGGAAAGCATATGAAAGCAGCAATAATTGAAGTTGCCTCGACAGTTCCCACGCAGACCTTTAGCTCCTGCACTCGTAACAGGTATAGCAGAGACATGGTTGCGTCTCACGCAGAGCATGGGAACGAGAAAAAAATGCAAAAGCACAGCTTTTGTACTCCTTCAACAAACCACCCATCACCCCCAAATCCGTTACAATCAGTCAATCTCTGTCAGTGATCACGGACAGGGGTTTGATCCCGACATTCTGAATAACCCGATTAAAAAGACCGGCTTTGGTTTGATAAGTATCAGGGAGCGTGCCAGTTACATTGGTGGAAGCATGATCATCGACAGCACTCTTGGGAAAGGTAGCAGATTTACTCTCACTGTTCCTCTCAACATAGGGAAATACAATGAATCACTGTCAGTGGATTCCATGCGGACCTTTAACGCATACAGACAGAATGGCTGTACACAAAAAAAAGCGCACCACTTTTCAATGGTGCGCTTTTAACGATCTGGCTACTTTTGACTATTCTACAGTTACATTGACTGCCGCAGGTCCTTTTGGCCCCTGGGTGATTTCGAATGTTACACGGTCGCCTTCATCAAGAGATTTAAATCCGCTTGCATTTATTCCTGAATGATGTACAAATACGTCCGGACCATCTTCCTGTTCAATGAAGCCATAGCCTTTGCTGCTATTAAACCATTTTACAGTTCCCTTTGTCATAGAAGCACCCTCCTTTCTTAAAAATTCTCAGGTCCACAACTTCAGGATGCCACTTTGACAAATGGTATTTCCTTTCATCGAAACCAGCTTGCCTAAAATAGACAAACTTTGATTGAGTGGCTTGAATTATAAACAGTTTTATTAAAAAGTCAAGAAAATTCCAATAGCTCTAATTGAGCTATTAATAATCTCATGAAAGGGCCGATATTCGGTTAAACCTCCAACAATGACCAATGAATCTTGCATATGCATCCTGTGACTGGTAAATCATTTTGTGGGCAGTTTCAGGACAAAAGGAAACGCCATTAGCCCTATCAAGGCACTGATCATATAAGTTGTTTTCAAACCAACCATATCTCCAAACCAACCCACCACAACCACCACGGCCGACCGGGCCATAAAGGAAAACATCATGAAAAGACCGTTGGCTGCAGCAGGATTGCTTTTTGCATGCTCCTGCACCATGGCAAGCATCACCGGTGTTGTGGAAAGTACGGTAAATCCTGTCAATATCAACGTGGCAAAGCGAAGGCTTCCGGAGCTGATGGCGAACAAAAAAAGCCCAATGGGAGCCCCCAGTAAAGAAAACATCAAAAGGTTGCGCCGTCCGAATCGATCACTGAGCATCCCCGCGCAAAGGGCTCCGACCACACCGGCTCCCTCGAATATCGTCAGACCAAAACCCGCTATCAAAAGATTTCCTGTCTCCTGCTCCAGAAAAGTCGGTAAAAACGCCGTCATGGACGCATGCATGAATCCGCGTGCACAAAGAATAGCAATTAATGGCGCCATGAAATAGCTGATCTGGTTCCACACGATTTTCAGAGATTCCCTTTTTACCGCTTTAACAGCAGGATTAACTATGCGAAACCGAAAGTAAAGCCACAAAGATGCCAAGACACCAAAAACCATGATGGGGTGGAAACCATCGAGACCATAAAGCGCCACCCAGGCCACCGCCACCAAGGGTCCTACAGTTCTTGCCATTTCACCGCCCACCATGTAAAAACTCATCCCTTTTCCCACACTCGGTCCGGAAAATCGGGCAATCATCACAGGTAGGGGCACATGAAAAACGGCTACACTGATACCAGTCACAAACATCAGCAGCAAAAGGACGCCGTAATTAGGCGCAAGCCCTATCAGGCTCATGGGTATTGCGGTTCCGGCAGGTGCAAGAACAACAAAATACCGGATATTGAAACGATCCACCAATGTTCCAATGTAGGGATTCATCAGTGCCGGAATTTGCATGACCGTACTTAAAAAACCTGCCTGAGCCAATGTCATGGACAGCTTGTTTATCAAAAGAGGCAAAAGGGGAGCCAGAAAGCTGGGATAAATGTCATGAATAAAATGGCAGACCGATAACCCTGCCACTTTTCCTGTTTGAAATTTGGATTCTACTGCTGCGTGAGAATCTTGATCATTGGACGGCATGTGAATTCAGTTTTCAGTTAATGTTTTATTATTGCACTAAATAAATCGTTTCATCAGCTCATCTATGACACCATCCACATTTGCCGGTGTAATGTTATTTTTTTTACAGGCTTGTTCCACCTTTTTTATCCGAGCAGGACTGCTCATATTATCAAGACGGCGAAAAACGCCCAGTCGTTTTCCTACCTGATATATGCATTGCATCTCAGGGGGCATATCCAGAAATTGTCTGATTACTTCTAACATTTTATCTTTATCATCTGGAAGCTTTCCTTCAATTTCTTCAAAAAGGTTTAAAACATGGTCACTTTTAATTTCACTTTCAATACCTTCCAAAGATTCGATAAAAAGCAGAATCTCCTCTGCTGTTTCCACATCCGTTAGTTTTTCAAACCTGCCGGCTTCCCAATCATCAAAGAGAGACACCACATTGGGAATGGCCAGGGAACGTAAACGAATAAACTCAGGGTCGATCTGGTTTAGTGCGTCAGCGGTTTCCAAAGCATGTTCACGGGAAAGCTTTTTCCCCCCCAAACCCGGCATAACATACTCGGAAAGCTGTATTCCTGCTTTTTTCACTTTCAATCCAGCTTTGATATGTGTGGCTTTGGTCACCCCTTTTTTGACCATTTTAAGCACACTGTCAGCACCTGATTCCATCCCGATATGAATGCGGTTCAAACCTGCATCGGCCATGGTCTCAAGATCTTCGTCCTTAATCCTGGCAACGGTGTGAGATCTGGCGTATGAGGTAATTCTTTCAACCCAATAAAAGTGATGTTTCAACCGCCTCAGGATCCTGATCATGTCCGGTGGAGGAACAATCAAACTGTTGGCATCCTGAATAAAGATGGACCGCATGCCGCCGGAAAACCAATTTAAAGCCGCATTAAAGGCCTGTACCTCATCATCCGGAATTTTTTTATTCAGATCACTTAATTTCGAACGCTCAATACGGCCGAAAGAATCCACATTTTTTCTAAGTGAATCCACATGCCCTGCAACCGTGTCGATGTCTTCGAACACATGCTCAATGGGGCGAATGGAAAAACGTCTTTTCTTATATATGGGGCAAAAAGTACAGCGGTTCCAGGGACAGTTTCGAGTCACCCGAATCAGCAGACTATAGGCCTCACTGGGAGGACGGATAGGGCCTTGTTCAAAACCGTGATAGTCTTCAATATTTTCTTTTTTCTTCTTCATCGTTTTAGCTGCCATTTTAAAATTGGTTTTTCAAAAAGCTGATATTGTCATAACCGCTCATTCCATGATATTTTCTTATTATGACATATCCCTCAAAAACATTTTATAAAAAAGCGAAAGGGCAAAATTGAAAAAATTTTTTTTCTTCTCCATCATAATTTTTCTTTTTATATGTTCTTTTCTCATGTTAATGGGCTACCAGGTTTTAATTCGCTATTCCCAAACACCGGCTTCAAGTATTTCTGACCCGCACATGGTAACTATACAAACCGGAAAAAGCTTTCAATATATCACCGACCTTCTTTCTGAATATGGTATCATTGATAATCCTTTTAAATTCAAACTCTACGCACGTATCAAAGGATTCGATCGATCAGTAAAAGCAGGTCAATACCTGCTGTCTGCAAACATGCCGCCACAGAGTATTATCGAAGCCCTGGTTTCAGGAAAAGTTTATCTTTATCGTGTCACCATTCCCGAAGGGGCCAATCTCAGTGAAGTGGCCTTGATATTGGAGAATACAGAACTGGTCAAAAGTTTTGACTTTTTGTCTGCTGCAAATGATCCAGCGTTTGCTGAACAGTTGGGAATCAAGGCAAAAAATTTTGAGGGATACCTGTTTCCGGATACCTATTTTTTTGAAAAAGACGTTACCTCGCAAAAAATAATATCGACTATGGTCAGACAGTTTTACAATACATTCAATCCGCTGTGGGAAAAACGTTCTCCAGATTTTCACTTTTCCATTCATGACATTGTCACACTGGCATCAATCATTGAAAAAGAGACCGGGTTGGCCGAAGAACGTCCCCTGATCTCTTCGGTGTTTCACAATCGGCTAAACAAAAACATGCGACTCCAAAGTGACCCAACCGTCATTTACGGAATAGAAAATTTTGACGGAAATATAACTCGAAAACATCTACGAACCCCAAATGCTTATAACACCTATACCATCAGGGGACTTCCCCCCGGACCCATTGCCAATCCCGGCAAAGCCTCGCTTGAAGCCGCTCTTTTCCCCCTGGAAAGTTCTTACTTGTTTTTTGTCTCGAAAAATGACAAGAGCCACTTTTTTTCAACCAACTATACCGATCATAAGGCAGCGGTAAGAAAGTATCAACTCAACCAATAATGTTTTTTATATTCAAGGTTCAGTTCGATTCCCCCTAAAATGTTATAATCAGGAGTTTTTCTATATGAACATATCTAAAATATCCACCGGGCAACTGGCAGGTCAAAAACTGATGGTTGGCTTTGACGGATCTGAACTTGACCCGGAACTGAAATTTTATATAGACAATTTAAAAGTAGGCGGAATTATTCTTTTTTCCAGAAACATCTTGTCGCCACGACAACTTGAGGATTTGTGCACTTCAGCACAAGACTATGCCGCATACTGCGGACAACCTCCCCTTTTCATCGGGATCGATCAGGAAGGCGGCGTTGTGGCCCGTCTCAAACCACCTTTTACCCAGTTTCCGGGAAACTCGAAAATGCGCAGTATCGAGGATGCCATGGAATTTGCAAAAATAACCTCCAGGGAACTCAGCGGGGTCGGAATCAATATGAACATGGCTCCTGTTATGGATGTTGCTCCGGAAGGTATTGGCAGCATCATGTCAAAGCGGGCGTTCGGTTCAGATCCTGAATGGGTATCAGCACTAGGTATAACAGTGATTGAACATCTTCAAAAAGGTAGAGTCTTGGCCGTAGCAAAACATTTTCCGGGTATCGGCCGCACAACACTCGATTCTCACCTGGACCTGCCTGTGTCGGATACAACTTTAAAAGAACTTAAAAATTTTGATATTCCCCCTTTCAAGGCGGCCATCGAAAAAAATGTCTCCGGAATAATGCTTTCCCATATTAAATACGAAAAAATCGATAAGGCTTGGCCTGCCAGCCTTTCAAACATAATTGCGAAGGATATGCTCAGAAAAGAACTGGGATTTCACGGGATCGTAATCACAGATGACCTGGACATGGGAGCCATAGAAAAACATTATGACATAAAGACATCGATCGATAAAATTTTCGAAGCGGATATTGATATTGCTCTCATTTGCCACCCGGGGCCAAAAATACCCGAAGCTTTCGAGATGTTTAAAACAAAAATCAAGAGCAATGAAAATTCCAGGAAAAAAGGATTGGCTTCGGTTCAGCGCATTCTGGAGATGAAAACCCTTTTTAACATTTAGCATTTAAAACTATGGCCCTGGAATACACATCCGCATCCCTTGAGCACTTTTCTCCCTGCAGCAGCCGATGATATCCGGAAGCTGCGACCATGGCGGCATTATCTCCACATAAAGAAATGGATGGAATATGCACAGATAAGCTTTCTTTCCGAGCCTGCCGATTTACTTCTTCTCTTAAACGGCTGTTGGCGGCAGCTCCTCCCACGATGGATATATGGTGGTATCCTTTGTTTTTTGCAGCATTGATTATCTTAAAACAAAGAACTTCTACCACAGCTTCCTGAAAAGCCGCCACAATGTCATTGATTTGTTCCTCATATTGATGCATGTTGGCCTGGATATAGCGATTAACCGCAGTTTTAATCCCGCTGAAAGAAAAATCATAGCTTTGCTTATCCAGATATGTTCTTGGAAAATGGATTTTTTCGGGATCACCCTTTTTGGAAAGCCGGTCAATGATTGCCCCTCCCGGATACCCCAGTCCCAGCATTTTGGCCACTTTGTCAAAAGCCTCTCCGGCGGCATCATCACGGGTTTGCCCCATCAGTATTGCATCTGTATGAGATTGAACATCATATATGGCAGTATGCCCTCCGGAAACAAGAAGGGATACAAAAGGAAAAGGAGGCGGTTCCGGTTCCAAAAATACCGAATTCAAATGCGCCTCCAAATGATTGACACCCACATAAGGTTTTTTTAAAGCATAAGCAAATGACTTTGCAAATGAAAAACCTACCAGGAGCGCCCCCACCAGACCCGGCCCCTGTGTGACAGCCACTGCGTCCAGTTCATGTTTTTTAAGCCCGGCTTTTACAATGGCTTCATCCACTACGGGAACCACAGCTTCCATATGTTTTCTGGAAGCCAGTTCGGGCACCACCCCGCCATAAGGACTATTTTTGAACCTGCGATGCCACCACTGAAGATAAAACGCGGGATCCGCTCTGCACCACCGATGCTGCAGTTTCATCACATGAACTTTCTATTCCAAGTATTTTCATGTTGTCATTGTTTGCTGTTTTCTTTGCCGGGTTCCCGTTCATGATCATTCGTTTCAACATCAGTTAAATGAATTGAGAATTGTTTTAAATAGAGGTTTTGGTTTTGACAAAACCTGATGATCTCTCTTTGTTTCTCGGAATCACCATGATTAAATGATTTTAAAATACCGGCAATATCATGTTTTTGGCAAATTTTTTCCAGATCATTGAATGTACCCAAAACCGGATAACCCAAAAGTTTTTTCCCTGTTTTCAATACATCATCGTCTATAAATCCCAGGGGAGATATCTTGAGGTTTTTGTTGTTTAAAATTTCTCGTAAAAGAATTTCTCCTCCCTGCCCTGCCCCATAAATAATCACAGGCTCACCGGACAAAGTCCGTCTTTTTATAGCATCCAGAAACATTCGAAATGACCCCCTGGTTCCCAGAAGCAGTCCGGTAGTCAGCAAAAAATCGATTACAAAAACGCTTTTTGAAAAATTTTCTATCCTGTAAATATAGGTTACTGCCGCAAAGGATATAATGGTGGCTGCAAGGGATGCTTTCAAATACACAAACACATCATTGGTGCTCAAATAACCCCAAATTCCCCGATATATGCCGATAGTAAAAAATGCTACAAATTTGCAGGCAATAATTACTGGAAGTGTCTTCAAAAACACTTTGAAATAAATCGGAAAAGTTTCGGCACTGAAGCTTAGACGGTAGGACAAATAATAAGCAAATGAGATCAGGCAAAAATCGAGTATCACCAGCATGATTTGGCGTTTGAACGTCAGTTCGATCAAAATGGGAGTGTAAGACTTGCCCCGTAGGAGACCGAATTCCTTTTCAGGATAAACACGAATTTGAGACAGATAAATTCCCATCAGTAAAATGGAAATGATCAGAGGAATAATGATGACAGGAGATGTAAAATTATCACTTTGGCTGACAAACAGAGCTGAAAATCCGGAAATGGCTCCAACACCATACAAAAAAAGAACGGCATTTTTTTCCGAAAATCCGATCAGCACAAGTCTGTGTGATGTATGATCTTTTCCACCCATGGAAGCTTTTCGGCCGCTTAAAAGCCTTATGATGGTCACCATTGTGGTATCAAGGATCGGAACCATCAAAAGCAAAACAGGAACGGAATAGCGGATCAGGTTGCTGTCAGCTTTCTCACCGGAATAAAAAAGACACAAAGTAGAAAGGGTAAATCCAATAAGAAGACTTCCGCTATCACCCATAAAAATGGAAGCCGGATTAAAATTATAAACCAAAAAGCCGCCGATACCTCCGGCCAGAATCAATGCCAAAAGGTAGCCTTCCGCAGAAATTCCATGAAAGAGCATCGCCAGATAACACGCGGCAATAAATCCCACACCGGCACAAAGACCATCCATATTGTCAATGAGGTTAAAAGCGTTGGTGATGCCGACTATCCAGAAAATGGTGACAATGGTATCTCCGGTCATTGAAACAAACCAGTGGAGCCTGAATCCCAAAAAAGCTATCAGGGATGCCGCCAAAATCTGTCCCACCAGTTTGGTATGAGGCTTTATGTTTAGAAAATCATCAAGAAGTCCCAGCAAAAAAATAAAGGACATGCCGATAAAAATGGCGGCCATGAGATCGGGAAGTTTTGGCTGGTTCATCCCTAAAACCAGATGCGGCATAAGGCTTTGGAAGTCTGAAAAATACAGGATAGGTATCCCGGCTGCCAGATAGATGGCAATACCGCCGGACATGGCTGTCGGTTTTTTATGCCAACGCTCTTTTTTCGGATGGGCGATCCACCCTCTTTTGAGGGCGACGCAACGCACTACCGGTGTGATTAACAAACTCAAAAAAAAAGCGAAAAAGGCTGACAGAAAGTTCATTTTATCAGCACCTCCACGGGTGCTTCATTTTCTTTTTATTCATCAGCGGCAGAAAGGTTCTTTTGCGGAACCCTTGGCAATCCATTTGAAAACTGATGAAAGCAGATCAGAAAGTTTTCCACTGACGGAGAATTTTTCAGGGGGGCAATTGTTTTTCTCAACCGGTTTAACATTATTTCCGTTTGGATTAGACATATTTTATTCCCAAATAATTCGGGGGGTTTTATCTTTTCTTTCAACAACTTCTCCAATCACGTAACACTTTTCATCCAGGCCGTTCAGCCGGAGAATAACCTCATCGACCCCTTTTTCAGGAACCACCGCTATCATACCGATACCATTGTTGAAAGTCCGAAACATTTCTTCTTTGGAAATGTTACCGGCTTCTTTTAAAAATTGGAAAATGTGAGGCACTTCCCAGTTTTGTGTTTGGATAATTGCATCGCAAGCTTCCGGGATTACACGCACCAGGTTGTCGGAAATGCCCCCACCGGTAATGTGAGCAAAGCCATCAATGGGAAGATCACGAATGAGGTTGAGGATTGTTTCGGAATAAATCCGCGTGGGAGTCAAAAGTTCTTCTCCTATGGTTTTTCCAAGATCAGGTACATGATCGTCTATTTTCATTTTCAGAATTTCAAAACAAATTTTTCTTACCAGCGAAAAACCGTTACTGTGAAGACCGCTTGACCCGATTCCGATAAGCAAATGACCCACCCCAATTTCGGAACCATCCACGATCTTGTCATTATCAACAATACCAACCGTAAAACCGGCCAGGTCGTATTCACCCGGAGCATACATATCCGGCATTTCCGCGGTTTCTCCCCCTATCAATGCGCAGTTGGCCTGACGGCATCCTTCGGCAATACCCTCGACAATGCTCAAAGCTTTCTGGGTATCAAGCTTACCGGTTGCCAGGTAATCCAGAAAAAAAAGCGGTTTTGCTCCATGTACGGCAATGTCGTTGACACACATGGCCACAAGATCAATGCCGACTGTATCATGCTTTTCCATCATAAAAGCAATCTTGAGCTTTGTTCCGACTCCATCAGTGGAGCTCACCAGCACGGGACGCTCATATAACTCAGCATTCAAGGAAAACAATCCCCCAAAACCTCCGATTTCTCCCATAACCCCGGTTCTGGGTGTTTTTTTGACAATACCTTTGATCCGGCTCACAAAATCATTGGCTTTATCGATATCAACACCTGCATCTGCATAGGTTAAAGATTTACTCATTTATTTCTCCCCTCAATGTGGTACAATCCCTTTTCAATAAAGCAGAGAATTAGAATCATTTAATGCAAAAGTCAAAACAATTTTTTTGACATCCGAATAATCCTATTGTAAATAATTTAACTTTGTTTTTCAAAAAATATTTTTGAAAAAGAGGAATTACATGACACAATTTTCAAGACTTGATCGTCTGCCTCCCTACGTTTTTGCAAAAGTAAATGAAATCAAAATGGAAGCCAGACGCGCCGGAATCGATATTATTGACCTGGGTATGGGCAACCCGGATCTGGCCACGCCTGATCATATCGTAGAAAAGCTTTTGGAATCGGCGAAAAAACCCCACAACCATCGTTACTCGGCTTCAAAAGGAATTACCAAGCTGAGAATGGCTATTTCCGACTGGTATAAACGCCGATATGACGTGGATATTGATCCGGAAACCGAAGCCATTGTGACTATCGGTGTTAAAGAGGGCTTAAGTCACCTTATTCTGGTAACAATCAGGCCGGGAGACGTGGTATTTACACCCAACCCTACCTACCCGATACATCCTTACTCAGCCATCATTTCCGGTGGTGATGTTCGGGGAATTCCCGTGGGACCGGAGCACGATTTTTTCGAAAACCTGATGGCGGCCACACGCCAAACCTGGCCTAAACCCAAGATTTTGATCCTCTGCTACCCGCACAATCCCACTACCGAGGTTGTAGAACCCGGGTTTTTTGAAAAAATCGTGGATTATGCCAAAGAACACAATATCATGGTAATTCATGATTTTGCATATGCCGATCTGACCTTTGATAATTACAAAGCTCCAAGTTTTCTTCAAGTCAAAGGGGCAAAAGATATTGGAGTTGAATTTTTCTCCCTTTCCAAAAGTTACAATATGCCCGGATGGCGTGTGGGATTTTGTGTCGGCAACAAGGAAACCATTTTTGCTCTGAGCAGAATTAAAAGCTATCTGGATTATGGCATTTTTCAACCCATACAGATAGCCTCTATCATCGCTTTAAACGGCCCCCAAAAATGTGTTGCCGATACCTGCAATATTTATAAAACCCGAAGAGACGCGCTCATATCAGGACTGGAGCGTGTTGGGTGGCATATCAAGCCACCACTGGGCACCATGTTTGTGTGGGGAAAAATACCGGATAAATTTTCACACATGGGTTCCGTGGAGTTTTCCAAGTTTCTCATCAAGGAAGCCCACGTGGCTGTCTCCCCGGGACTCGGTTTTGGAGAATACGGTGATGACTACGTACGATTCGCTTTGATCGAAAACAACCAGCGAATTAATCAGGCTGTAAGGGGCATACGTAAAATAATGAATTAGATCCAATAACGGGAGTGGTCTATGCAAGAAATCAATGTGGGGCTTCTGGGTATGGGAACGGTGGGTGAAGGTGTTGCCCGTATGCTCATCAACAACCGGGAATTAATTCGGTCACGGGTAGGAGCAGATGTACGATTAAAACGTATTGCAGACATCGATATCAGCCGAAGCCAACAAATCGAACTGGAAAACGGCGTGTTTACAACCGACGCCTATAGTATTGTCAATGACCCGGATATTCATATTGTCCTCGAAATGATAGGAGGCCAGAGTGTTGCAAAAGACCTGATATTGAAGGCCATGCAAAATGGAAAACATGTGGTCACTGCCAATAAATCCCTTTTGGCCAATCAGGGACAAAGTTTATTCCAGGCTGCCCATGAATACCAGGTCGATCTTGCTTTTGAACCCAGTGTAGGCGGATGTATGCCCATTATCAAACTACTGCGCGAGTCCCTGGTGGGAAATCATATCTACAGCATGACCGGCATTCTGAACGGAACCTGCAACTACATCCTGACCAAAATCACCGAAGAAGGTATTCCTTTTGAATCGGCCTTGGCCGATGCTCAGGCGAATGGATTTGCCGAAGCCGATCCCACAATGGATGTGGAAGGTTTTGATACAGCCCATAAACTGGCTATTTTAACCTCTCTTGCTTACGGGATGCAAATTAACTTCAAAGATATTTATATCGAAGGTATTTCCAGGATTACACCGATGGACATTCGTTTTGCCGATGAGTTCGGTTTTCGCATCAAGCTTCTGGCCATCAGCAAGATCGGGGAAAATGCCGTCGAAGCCAGAGTGCATCCCACCATGATTGCTTCCGATAACATTTTGTCCAGTGTCAGGGGATCTCTGAACGCTGTAACCATCACCGGCGATGCTGTCGGCGATCTTTTTCTCTCAGGCCATGGGGCCGGAATGATGCCCACGGCAAGCTCGGTCATCAGCGATACCGTTGATATCGCCCGCAATATTTTACATAAGGCCATCGGAAGGGTTCCGCTTTTGTCATACCAGACACCCAATATCAAACAAATTCCGGTAATACCTATGGAGATGATTTCAACCCATCACTACATTCGTTTTTCAGCGCTGGATCAACCGGGTGTATTATCAAAAATCTCAGGAATTCTGGGCAATCACAATATCAGTATTAAATCCGTTCAACAAAAAGGGAGAAAACAAAAAGGATCGGTTCCGATTGTCATGATGACCCACAGAGCCAAGGAAGCATCAATGAAGCAGGCCCTGGCTGAAATCGCCCTTTTGAACGTAATCAGTCAACCACCGACTTTGATTCGCATCGAAGATGAAAACGACGAATAAAAGACCAATAAAAACGGAGTAACCTTATGCATATTGTCTGTTCGGATTTGGAAGGCGTTTTTGTACCGGAAATCTGGATTAATGTGGCCCAAAAAACCGGGATCGAAGAGCTGAGGCTGACCACCCGGGATATTTCCGACTATGATGTGCTCATGAAAAAACGTCTGTCCATTCTCGATAAAAACGGTTTGAAACTGACAGATATTCAAAATGTTATAAAAACCATGGACCCACTGCCGGGAGCACTGGAATTTTTAAACTGGCTGCGTTCTCAAACCCAGGTGATTGTGGTATCAGACACCTTTGTTCAATTTGCCGGGCCCCTGATGAAAAAACTGGGTTACCCTACTCTCTTTTGCCACACCTTGAAAATCTCTGAAAACAACACCATTTCAGACTATCAGCTGCGCCAAAAAAATGGCAAGAAAAAAACCGTTCAGGCGATGAAAACATTGAAATACAATGTTGTCGCCATGGGTGACTCTTATAACGATATTGATATGTTAAAAGAAGCGGACATGGGTATCTTGTTTTGTCCCCCACCCCATCTGATTGATGAATTTCCCGAATTTCCGGTGGTGTACAATTACAGTCAGCTCAAAGAAATGCTTGAAAATGAGTTTTCAAAAATGGGAAACTAACCTGAGAGATACTGTTGGTAAATGCGGAATACAGAGGTTAATGCTGCAATATGCTGGAACACCAAACAACCTATAGAGTGATTTACGGCGATACCGATAAGATGGGTATCGCTTATTACGGTAACTACCTTCGATGGTTTGAAATAGGACGCACAGAAATGATCCGGTCCTGGGGTCTTTCATACAAAAGCATTGAAGAAAAAGGAGTTTTGCTTCCGGTCTCGGAAGCCTACTGTAAATTTCTGGCGTCAGCCCAATACGACGACATCCTTGTCATCAAAACGGTTTTAGATACCAGCGTAAAAGCCGGTATAAAGTTCAACTATGAAGTCTGCAACCAGGCTGATAAAAGATTGTTGACCACCGGCTACACCAAGCATGCCTTCATGGATACCCAGGGAAAGGTCATTCGTCCCCCGGGATTTTTCAGGGAATTGATCAAAAACAATATACAGCAAAATTCACAGTCACCCACCCGTGGCCAATCACTATGATTTCATCCGGCAATATCATTACCTTCGATCCTGTTCAATTTTCCAATTGCCGTATTCTGGTTGCCGGTGATCTCATGATCGACGAATACCTTTGGGGGGATGTGGAAAGAATATCTCCCGAAGCGCCGGTTCAAATCGTGGAAGTTAACCATGAACAATTCACACTTGGCGGAGCCGGAAACGTGATCAACAACCTTGTGGCTTTGGAGGCGAAAGTCACCGCCGTTGGTGTTGCCGGTACCGGTCATGATGGAAATCTTCTCATTGAAATGCTCAAAAAACTCAATGTCAACATTGAGGGAGTACTTCAGGACCCCAAACGCCCCACAACCCGAAAAACCCGGATCATCGCATCAAACCAGCATGTTTTAAGAATAGATCGTGAAACCAAAAGGGAAATTTCCGATCACACTTGCCGACTTTTGGTCAAAAAGCTGGAAGAACAAATACCGCAGGCAGACATCGTTCTCGTATCCGACTACGGAAAAGGGACACTAACTAAAACTCTTTTGTCCCTGCTTGTTAAAATTTGTAAATATAACAACAAAATGATCATCGTTGATCCCAAGGGGCTGGATTTTAGAAAATATTCTGGTGTTACCCTCATAACCCCCAACAAAAAAGAAGCTTCCCTGGCATCAAATGTTGAAATAAAAGATGAATCCACTCTGTTACAAGCGGCCTCAATTCTTTTGGAAAAAGTGGAAATGGAAAAACTGCTGATTACCTGCGGTAAAGACGGCATGGTTTTATTTGAAAAAAACACTCCGCCTTATCGAATCCACACAAAAGCCAGACAGGTTTTTGATGTATCCGGCGCCGGCGATACCGTTTTAGCGGTGGTGGGGCTTGCCGTTGCATCAGGAGCCTCGTTTGGTCAGGCTGCCTCTTTAGCCAATACCGCCGCGGGAATTGTTGTGGGTAAAATGGGTACCGCCACTGTCACCCAAAAAGAACTCGCAGCAGCCATGACATCCGAAAGTATCGGCATATCTTCAAAATTTAAGGAAATATCTGATCTTAACCCCCTAATGACCCGGTTTCGCCAAAAAAAAGAAAAAATTGTGCTGACAAATGGCTGCTTCGATTTGATTCATGCCGGACACATCAAACTGTTATCGGAAGCAAAAAAACTCGGTGACATACTCATTGTCGCCATCGATGATGACTTGTCAGTAAGAAAGCTCAAAGGCCCCGGAAGACCTGTCATTAATCAAAACAATCGTGTGAGAATACTATGTGCACTCGATGCTGTTGATTATGTGGTGGTGTTTTCATCCGATGAACTTTTAACGCTAATCGATATTGTCCGTCCGGATTTTTTAACCAAAGGAAGCAACTATACAACAAAGGAAATTTACGGCCATCAGCAGGTTGAAAAATATGGCGGCAACATAAGGCTTATACCCATTACCGAAAATATTTCATCCACCACGATTATCAACAGCATCAAAAACAATACCGTCTAAAAATAAACATTTGCGACATTAAAAACTCGATTGTCAACTTCCCATGTTCTTTAAGGAAAAATCAGAAGGTATTTTGATTAACGTTTTTGTACAACCCCGATCGGCAAAAAACACCATTGTCGGCCTATACAAAGATGAACTGAAAATCAAGCTCACCGCTGCTCCGGTCGGAGGTGGGGCCAATAAAATGTGTATCAATTTTTTGGCCAAATGCCTGAAAATCCCTAAATCAAGCATCGAAATAACCGCTGGTCACACTACACGATCCAAAAAAATCCTCATCCAATTACCCGATAAACAATCAGATCAAAAAAAACGACAACATGTTATCCAATTACTTTCTTCTTTTGTTAAATAAAACCCTTGACATATCAATCATTTTTCATTATTCTCAGTTTTCGTAAACACAAATTGATGCGGGGTGGAGCAGTCTGGTAGCTCGTCGGGCTCATAACCCGAAGGTCACAGGTTCAAATCCTGTCCCCGCTACCATAATAAAATCAAGGG
>SL_3KL_010_SEDDRAFT_10001511_pt1 | contig 21198 bp, 17 predicted proteins | sample SodLakKL_010_SED_2_FD_10381 | JGI IMG/M metagenome (IMG submission 10381) | reverse complement strand
AGGATCCCATGATCCTCATCCACGACAAGAAGATCTCCAACATGAAGGACCTTCTCCCCATCCTGGAGAAGGTGGCCCAGATGGGTCGTCCCCTCATGATCGTGGCGGAGGACGTTGAGGGCGAGGCGCTGGCCACCCTGGTGGTGAACAAGCTCCGCGGAACCCTGAAGGTCTGCGCCGTTAAGGCTCCGGGCTTCGGGGACCGGCGGAAGGCCATGCTCCAGGACATCGCCATCCTCACCGGAGGTCAGGTCATCTCCGAGGAGATGGGCTTCAAGCTGGAGAACGCGGTTCTCTCCGACCTGGGTGAGGCGAAGCGTATCGTGGTGGACAAGGACAACACCACCATCGTGGACGGCTCCGGCGACGACGAGAAGATCAAGGGCCGGGTGGCCGAGATCCGTGCCGCCATCGACAAGTCCACCTCCGACTACGACCGGGAGAAGCTCCAGGAGCGTCTGGCGAAGCTCGCCGGTGGTGTGGCGGTCATCAATGTGGGCGCCGCTACCGAGACGGCCATGAAGGAGAAGAAGGCCCGGGTGGAGGACGCCCTCCACGCGACCCGCGCTGCGGTGGAAGAGGGCATCGTCCCCGGCGGTGGTGTGGCGCTCCTGCGGGCCCAGGCCGCTCTGTCCGAGTTCAAGCTCGAGAATCAGGCCGAGCAGATCGGTGTGGAGATCCTGCAGCGGGCCCTGGAGGCTCCGATCCGTCAGATTGCCACCAACGCCGGGGTCGAGGGCTCCATCGTAGTAGCCAAGGTCCGGGAGTCGGATCAGGCCAACTTCGGGTACAACGCCGCTACCGAGGTCTACGAGGATCTGGTTGAGGCCGGTGTGATCGATCCCACCAAGGTGGTGCGGACCGCGCTGGAGAACGCTTCCTCCATCGCCGGACTCCTTCTCACCACCGAGTGCGTGGTGGTGGAGCATCCGGAGGATGAGGATGATGCCGGCGCCGGCGCCGCTGGTGGCATGGGTGGAATGGGCGGAATGTACTGATCCGCTCTCCGCTCCCGGGCTGCCAGCCGGGATGGATCCATCCGGGTCCGGGCCCGGTCTCCCTCGGGGGAGGCCGGGCCTTCTCCGTTTCAAGAAGCTTCTCCCCGTTGACCCTTTCCGCCGTCCGGCGTTAAGGTCCGGGGCTCGGTTCCCACCCCTCATTCCACTTCTATCGGTATCATGTCGACGAACCTGCGGGTGACCCTCCCTGACGACCGGACGATGGAACTGCCGGAAGGCTCCTCGGCCTACGACGTGGCTCTCGCCATCGGACCCGGGTTGGCTCGGGCCGCCCTGGCAGCGGAGGTGGATGGGGAGATGGTGGATCTGCACCGTGCGCTGGCTGGTGACGTGCGGGTGCGCCTCGTCACGGACCGGGATCCGGAGGCACTGGAACTGCTAAGGCACTCGGCGGCCCACGTCCTGGCCACCGCCGTGCGAAAGCACCGCCCCGACGCGGAAATCGGATTCGGCCCCCCCATCGAGGAGGGCTTCTACTATGACTTCGGAGTGGATGAGCCCTTCACCCCCGAGGATCTGGAGCTCTTCGAGTCTACCATGCAGGAGGTCATCGAGGCGGATTATTCGTTCGAGCGCCGGGAGGTGACCAAGGAGGAGGCCCGGGAGCTCTTCGCCGACGATCCCCTCAAGCTCGAGCGGCTCGAGGAGTTCGACGATACGGAGACCATCACGGTCTACCGGGACGGGCCCTTCCTGGATCTCTGCCGGGGACCCCACGTGCCCACCACCGGTCGTCTGGGCCCCTACAAGCTCCTGTCCGCCGCCGGGGCGTACTGGCGAGGCGACGAGCGGCGCCAGATGCTCCAGCGCATCTACGGTACGGCGTTCTTTTCCAAGAAGGACCTCAGGACCCACCTGAACCGGCTGGAAGAGGCGAAGAAGCGGGATCACCGGGTGCTGGGGAAGCAGCTGGATCTGTTCACTGTGGACGAGCGGGTCGGTCCGGGGCTCATCCTCTGGCGCCCCGCCGGGTCCATCGTGCGTAACGAGATCGAGGAGTACGAGAAAGAGTTGATCCTCCGACACGGCTACGAGATCGTCTACACGCCCCACGTCATGAGTGAGCGGATCTTCGAGATCTCCGGGCACCTGGAGAACTTCGCCGAGAACATGTTCGGGGCCATGGAGGTGGAAGGGGCCCGGTACCGGGCCAAGCCCATGAACTGCCCCGGCCACATCTGTCTCTACCAGGCGGATCAACGCTCATACCGGGAGCTCCCCATCCGGTACGCCGAGTACGGCACCGTGTATCGCTACGAGCGGAGCGGGGTGCTCCACGGAATGCTCCGGGTCCGGGGCTTTACCCAGGATGACGCCCACGTCTTCTGTACCCGGGAACAGGTGCCTGGCGAGATCGCCGCACTTCTGGATCTGGTGGACGAGATGCTCTCCACCTTCGGATACCCGTACACCGTGGAGTTGGCGACCCGCCCGGAGAAGGCGCTGGGTGACCGGGAGGTCTGGGACGAGGCGGAATCCCAACTCCGGGGAGTCCTGGAAGAACGGGGAATCGAGTACTCGGTGGACGAGGGCGGCGGCGCCTTCTACGGCCCGAAGCTGGACTTCAAGCTCATCGACGCCATTGGCCGTCGCTGGCAGGGGCCCACGGTACAGCTCGACTTCAACCTCCCCGAACGCTTCGACATCGAGTTCATCGGCGAGGACAACGAGCGGCATCGCCCGGTGATGCTTCACCGGGTTCTCATCGGCTCCATGGAGCGGTTCGTGGGCGGGCTCATCGAGCACTATGCCGGCGCCTTCCCCCTTTGGCTCGCCCCTGAGCAGGTGCGGGTGCTACCCATCTCTGAGCAGTGGGCCGAGGATGCGCGGGCCTTCGCTGCACAACTCAAGGACGAGGGGATCCGCGCCGCAGTCCGGGATCGGGAGAGTTTGAACTACCGGATCCGGGAGGCGGAGATGAGAAAGGTCCCGTATATGGCCGTCATCGGCGAGCGGGAGGCGGCTGACAGGACCGTGGCCGTGCGGCGGCGGGGAGCCGGTCGCAAGCAGGAGATCCTGGATCGGGACGCTTTCGTCTCACAGCTTCGCACCGAGATCGCGTCCCGCGCCCTGAACGGCGCCGCAGGCGGACAGTCCGCTGCACCTTGACGGATGCGGCGGACTGCCTGAGATTCGAAGCTGACATTCTCGGAAGTGGAAGCTCCGGCTTCCCACCCTTCGGCCCACGAGCCTTTCCGCACGCCGGATTCGCCGTGGAGACGCCGCCGGGTCCCTATACCTCCCAGCCGCCCGCACTCCGCGGATCGGCGGTGGGCAGGTTTGGGCTCGGACGAGTGTCCGGGCCTTTTTTCATTCATGGCGCCCTCAGCAGCCCCTGACCGGAGGAAGTGACATCAAAGAGCAGAGGGTCCGCGTCAACGACCAGATCCGTATCAGCCCGGTGCGTCTCATTGACGCCGAGGGCGAACAGGTTGGAATCGTTGCCCTGGACGAAGCCAAAGCGCGAGCGCAACAGGCCGGACTCGACCTGGTGGAGGTAGCACCGGGCGCCCGTCCCCCCGTTTGCCGCCTCATGGACTATGGAAAGTTCAAGTATGAGGAGGCCAGAAAAGCTCGGGAAGCGAGAAAGAAACAGCACACGGTCCAGATCAAGGAGGTCAAGTACCGCCCTGGCATCGAGGACCATGACTACGACTTCAAGACCCGCCACGTGCGCCGCTTCCTGGAAGACGGGGACCGGGTGAAGGTGACCATGATGTTCCGGGGGCGGCAGATGGCCCATCCGGAGCTGGGGATCGAGGTGCTGGAGCGTGTCGCCGAGGACGTGGCGGATCTCGGGAAGATCGAGGGTCAGCCCACCCGGGAAGGTCGCACCATGATCATGATGCTGGCTCCCCTGAAGAGCCGCTGAATTACCAGGGACATCGCTCCCTGGAACACCGGTTGGAGGTCCAGGCGCCGTGGCACTGAGCGCGGCGTCAGGATCCCCTTTTGCCGGAACGAAAAGGAGAATTGGAATGCCGAAGATGAAGACGAACCGGGCCGCAGCGAAGCGCCTCAAGCGCACGGCCAAGGGCAAGCTGCGCCGGAGCAAGGCCTACCACAGCCACATCCTCACCAAGAAGTCGTCCAAGAGGAAGCGGAGCCTGCGCAAGGCCACGCTGGTGTCCAAGGCCGACGAGAAGCGTATGAACCGGCTCCTGCCCGGATCCTGAGGAGGAATAGATGCCACGCACCACAGGTTCGCCGGCCCGCAAGGACCGGAAGAAGAAGATTCTGAAGGAAGCCAAGGGCTACTTCGGAGGAAGAAAGAAGCTCTACCGCACCGCCAAGGACGCGGTGGAGAAGGGGTGGGAGCACGCCTACCGGGACCGGAAGAAGAAGAAGCGGAATTTCCGCCGGCTCTGGATCGCCCGCATCAACGCGGCGGCGCGGCAGAATGAGCTCTCCTACTCCCGCTTCATGAACGGGTTGAAGGAAGCCGGCGTCGAGTTGGACCGGAAGGCGTTGGCTGATCTGGCCGTCCGCGATCCCGGGGCCTTCGAGGCGCTGGCGGTCCAGGCCAGGGAGGCGCTGAACGCCAAGGCCGTCGGCGTCTGAGGGGGTCTTCTCCACCATGAGCCAAGCCGCGGACCTCGTTGAACAGCTGAAGGCTCTGGAATCTGAGGCCCTGCAGGAGGTGGCGCGGCAGGACGGCGTCGAGGGTCTCGAATCCATACGTATCGCCTACCTGGGCCGGAAGGAGGGCCGCATCTCCGGCATCCTTCGGGGGCTCGGAGGTCTCGATCCTTCGGAGCGTCCCCGAGTGGGGGCGGAGGCGAACCGGGTGAAGGGTTCCCTTCAGGAGGCGTTGGAGCGCCGTGAGGCCGAGGTGGCTGCCGGGAGCGATGCCTCCGGCGACGGAGTGGATCTGTCCCTCCCTTCCCGACGGGAATGGGAGGGCGGCCGCCACCCCGTCACGCAGGTGGTGGATGAACTGGTGGAGATCTTTCGAGGGCTCGGGTTCACCCGAGCCCGTGGGCCCGAGGCCGAGACGGAGTGGTACAACTTCGTCGCCCTCAACACTCCGTTGGATCACCCCGCCGCCGACGAGCAGGACACCCTCTATCTGAAAGGGGGCTACCTGCTGCGGAGCCACACCTCACCGGTGCAGGTCCGGGTCATGGAGCGGCACAAGCCGCCCATCCGGGTGCTGGCGCCTGGGATGGTGTATCGACGCGATTCCTACGACGCCACCCATACGCCTGCCTTCGCCCAGCTAGAGGGTCTGGTCGTGGACGAGGGCATCACCTTCGTGGACCTGAAGGCCACTCTGGCCGAGTTCGCCCGTCGGTACTTCGGGGAGGGTGCCCGGGTGCGGTTCCGGCCCTCCTTCTTCCCCTTCACCGAACCCTCGGCGGAGGTGGATGTGAAGCGGGTGGTGCGCCGTCCCGACGGGTCTACCGAAGAGTCGGACTGGCTCGAGATCATGGGCGCCGGCATGGTGGATCCCGCCGTCCTCGAGGCGGCGGGCATCGACCCGGAGCGGTACACCGGGTTCGCGTTTGGAATGGGGCCGGGCAGGATTGGAATGCTCAAGTACGGGATTCCGGATCTTCGCCTCTACCTGGACAACGATATCCGCTTCCTCCGTCAGTTCTCCGGACGATGAACGTCTCCCTTCGCTGGATTCGCCACCTGGCGCCGGATGTACCCGGTGACCTGCACGAGATCTCCCACGCTCTCGCTTCCCGAGGGTTCCCGGTTGAGGGAGTCGAGGAGCTGGCGGCCGGCCTTGAAGGTCTTGTGGTCGGCCGGGTCCTATCGGTCCGGTCCCACCCCAACGCAGATCGCCTGAGCCTCTGCCAGGTGGATGCGGGGGACGGGGAGCCGCGTACGGTGGTCTGCGGGGCGCCCGTCATCCACGCCGGAGGGTTCTACCCCTTCGCGCCGGTGGGCTCGACCCTACCGGGAGACCTGAAGATCCGGAAGGCCAAGATCCGAGGAGAGACCTCCTACGGAATGCTCTGCTCCGAACGAGAGCTGGGCATGGGGCAGGATGGGTCCGGTATCCTGCATCTGGAAGGGGATTTCACGCCGGGGATGCCCCTGGTGGAGGCGCTGGGCCTCAATGACCTGCGTCTCGATGTGGAGGTGACCTCCAACCGGCCCGACCTGCTGAGCCATCGGGGCATCGCTCGCGAACTATCTCCGTCAGGCGAGAAGGGGCTGCGCCTGCCCGCCATTTCCGGGACCACGGCGCCGGACCTCACCGGTCTACCTACCGAGCTGGGGCAGGGGGAGGCGTCTCTCGGGGGCGTTACCGTCCGGATCGAGGATCCGGAGCGGTGCCCCGGTTACCTGGGCCTGGCGATCCGGGGAGTGGAGGTGGGTCCCTCGCCCCTCTGGCTCCAGGAACGGCTCCGGGCCGCCGGGAGTCGGCCCATCAACAATGTGGTGGACGCCACCAACTACGTGCTCCTGGAGCTGGGGCACCCCCTCCACGCCTTCGATCTCGATCGAATCGGCCAGCGGACCATCGTGGTCCGACGGGCCGGAGAGGGCGAGGGGATCCGGACCCTGGATGGAGTCCAGCGGTCCCTGGGCTCCGACGACCTGGTCATCGCCGACCCGGAGCGGGCGGTGGCGGTGGCCGGCGTCATGGGCGGGAGCGACTCCGAGGTGGACGAGAGCACCCGGAATATTCTCCTGGAGTGCGCCCTCTTCGCCCCAGGCCCCATCCGGAGCACCCGGAAGGGCCTCGGGCTCTCCACCGATGCCTCCTACCGATTCGAACGGGGGGTGGATCCGGAGGGGCTCCGGACCGCCATTCTCCGGGCGGCGGAGTTGATCCTGGCCACCGCCGGTGGGACGGTGGGGGAGGGGATCGTGGAGGTGAGGCCACAGCCCTTCCAGCGGGCTCAGGTACGTCTGCGGGTGGCCCGGGTGGAGCGGGTCCTGGGGATCCCCTTCCCCCCGGAGCGGATCCGGGCCCTCCTTGAGCCCCTGGGATTCGAACTCCACGGGCCGGACGGGGGGGTATTCACCGTTTCCGTGCCTGGTTTCCGGAGCTGGGATGTGACCCGGGAGGTGGACCTCATCGAGGAGATCGCCCGCACCCATGGCTACGATGAGTTCCCAGAGGAGCTGAGTGCGTTCCGTCCGGGAACGGTGCCGGACCATCCCCTCTTCCTCCTTGAAGACCGGATCCGGGATAAGCTGGTGGGCCGGGGCCTGCTGGAGGCCCACACGCTGGCCTTCGCCGGCGGATCCAATGGGGAGGTGGCGCTTGAGAACCCCATCTCCGCCGAGGAAGGGTTCCTTCGCCGGACCCTCCTTCCTGGTCTCTTCCGCCGGGTGGAGTACAATCTGGCCCGGGGTAACCGGGATGTCCGACTCTTCGAGACGGGCACGGTCTTCCGGCTAGGTGACAATGGTGGGCAGCCCCGGGAAGACACCCATCTGGCCATGATCCTCCATGGGCGTCGACGGCCGCCCCACTGGAGCCTCCAGGACGAGGGGCTGGATGCCTGGGACCTGGGGGGACTGGTGGAGGATGTCCTGCGGCTCATCCCCGGGGAGGCGGACCTGGGGATGACCCCCTGGACCGGCCAGGATGAAGGGGCCCCGGGCTGGCTCTCGCCGGGAGCCGGTTGGATCCTGCGCGACCAGGCGGGTGCGGTGGTGGGCTGGGCGGGAGCGGTGCAGAAAGATGGGCTCGATCTCCCCCCGTGGGCCGGGACGGTCTGGGCCGCCGAACTCCGGCTCCCGCCCGAGCCGGGGGAGCACCCCGTGCCCACCTTCACTCCCCTGCCGTCCCATCCCGGTGTGGAGAGGGACCTGGCACTGATCCTGGACCGGAGTCATCCGGTTGGGCAGGTGTTGGATGAGATCCGGACGAGCGCCGATGACACCCTGCGGGGTGTAGACGTATTTGATGTCTACCAGGGGGAAGGCATTCCCGCCAATGCCCGGTCCGTGGCCATCCGCCTCCACTTCCGCCACCCGGAGCGTACGCTCAAGGACCAGGAGGTGGATCAGGTGGTGGATGGGGTGGTGGAAGTGCTCCGACGCCAATTCAACGCGGGGATCCGTGGACGGGGAAGCTGATTCGCCTGAGCGTCAGGCGCTGGGGCGTCTGGAATCGGCCGTTGGGCGGATCCTGGATGAACTGTCCAGAACCCGGGATGAGCTGGCCCGGGAGCGTGGGCGGATAGCGGCCGCCGAGGGAGCGCTTGAGGCCTTCCGTGCCGGCGAGGAAGATCCGGTGGAGCTGCGGGAGCGGGTCCTCGCCCTGGAGCGGGAGAACGAGGACCTGAAGGAGAGGGTCACGAAGAGCCGGCAGGTGGTGGAGCGGTTGCTGGCCCGTATCCGCTTCCTGGAGGAGCAGGGATGAGTCAGGATCAGGGAAGGCCCAGCGTCGTGACGGTGAGGATTGCCGGGGAGGAGCACAATCTCCGGACCGCCGCCGACCCGGAGTACACCCGAGAGTGCGCCCGCTTCCTGGATGAGCGGATCCGCGAGATCCGGGAATCGGTTGGGGTGGTGGAGCTGCATCGAGCCACCATCCTGGCCGCCCTCTCCCTCACCGACCGCCTCCTCCGGACCGAACGGGAGCTGGAGCGCCTGCGCCGCGAGGTGGCGTCCAGGGCCACGAACCTGGCTCGCCGGATCGAAGAAGAGGAGGGCCGGGGCTCAGGGCACGATCCCTAGGGTCCCGGCCCTCTTCATTTCGCCCACCGGACCCCTGACGGTTCTATCGGGTCCGACCTTGGGGTGACTGCGTCCCACCCCCGGTGACACCGGGCGACCCCCGTGGGGGGTGGCTTGCGGTTGGTTACGCCTGAATCCTATTCTCCCGGGAGTGGGATCCCCCCGGTGGCCTCTGCGGTTCGCCGGGGAGGAGGATCCCTTCCCATCGGATTTTTCTGCGGGCATGTCCCGCGTCTGGAGTCATATATACATGGAAACCCACCAGGCCCTGGTGCTGGTGGCGTCCACCCTTGCGCTCCTGTTGGGGGCGGTGCTGGGCTTCCTGTGGGCTCGCTCCCGGGAGCGAGCCCAGCGGGAGGAGGAGAAGGCCCGTGGGGCGGATGAAGCCAGCCGGATCGTGGAGCGTGCCCGGGATGAGGCCCGGAGTCTGCGCAAGGAAGGGGAGTTGGCCGGGCGGGAGGAGTCGGTTCGCCTCCGGGAGGAGTGGGAGAAGGAGGAGGCCCGCCGCCGGGAAGAGCTGGAGAAGCTGGACCGGAGGTTGTCGGAGCGATCCGACGCCCTGGAGCGGAAGTTCGATGTCCTTGACGACAGGGAGCGAGCCCAGGAGGCCCGCCTCGCCGAGCTGCGGAAGCGGGAAGCGAACGCCGCTCGTCAGGAGGAGGAGGCGGAGTCCAAACTCCGGGAGGCCAGAAAGCACCTGGAGTCGTTGGCGGGACTCTCCTCTGAAGAGGCGCGCCAGCGCCTTGTGGCCGAACTGGAAGATGAAGCCCGGGCCGAGGCGGCGCACCGGATCCGGGAGCTTCGGGACGAAGCGGAGCGGACGGCCCACCGGGAAGGCAGGAAGGTCATCGCCCTGGCGATCCAGCGGATGGCGGCGGAGGAGTCGGTAGAGGGGACGGTCTCAGTGGTGCAGCTTCCCTCCGACGACATGAAGGGGCGCATCATTGGGCGGGAGGGGCGCAACATTCGCGCCTTCGAGCAGGCCACCGGTATCGACGTCATCATCGACGACACCCCGGAGGCCGTGGTGCTCTCCGGATTCGATCCCATCCGACGGGAGATCGCCCGCATCGCCATGGAGCGCCTCGTGGAGGATGGGCGCATTCATCCGGGCCGCATTGAGGAAGTGGTGGAGAAGAGCCGCGGCGAGGTGGATGAGGGGATGCGGGAGGCGGCGGAGGAAGCTCTCTACGACCTGGGAATCCATGATCTCCACCCCGAGATNATCAAGGTTCTGGGGCGTCTTCGTTTCCGTACATCGTACGGGCAGAATCAGCTCCGCCACTCCATCGAGGTGGCCCGATTGGCAGGAATGATGGCGGCGGAGATGGGACTCGACGTGCAGATGGCCAAGCGGGCCGGACTCCTCCACGATGTGGGCAAGGGGATGACACACGAGCACGAGGGGACCCACGTGGAGCTGGGCTGGGAGCTCTGCTCCCGCCACGGTGAACCGGACGTGGTGTTGAACGCCATCCGGGCCCACCACGACGAAGAACCCCATCACTCCGCCGAAGCCTTCCTGGTCACCGCCGCCGACGCCATCTCCGGCGCTCGTCCCGGCGCCCGCCGGGAGATGTTCGAGACCTACGTGAAGCGCCTGGAGCGATTGGAAGCCCTGGCCATGGAGTTTGATGGGGTGGAACGGTGCTTCGCCGTGCAGGCGGGGAGGGAGGTCAGGGTCATGGTGGAGCCGGACCACGTTTCCGATGAGGAGATGCGGCGGATCTCGGAACGGGTGGCCCGACGATTCGAAGAGGAGCTTCAGTACCCGGGGCAGATCAAGGTGGTGGTGATCCGGGAGACGCGGGCGGTGGACTTCGCCCGCTGAGATTCGCGCCGGACCTGGCCCATGGGACATGGAAGCAGCCGGGGGAGTGGACCCTCGGGCCGATCCTTGTCATCATTGGCGGGTCCCGGAGTACTTCCTGCGCCCAGACGAAGCATGGGCTCAGGTGGATCCCGGGTCCTGAACGGCACTTGGTGGGAGCTTGGACCTGCAGGTGCCCCCTTGCGCCGCACGGACTCCCAGCCGGAGCCGGGCGGCGTACTCCTGTACTTCCCCCTGGGAGAACAGCATGGCGGCGGAGATCATCTCCGGCACTGAGATGGCGAGAACGATCCGGGAAGAGCTCCGGATCGGAGTGGAGGAATTCAAGCGGAGCGTGGGTCGGCCCCCTGGGCTGGCGACGGTTCTGGTAGGCAGCGATCCGGCGAGCCAGGCCTACGTGCGCATGAAGAAGCGGGCAGCGGTGGATCTGGGGATGTATTCCCGACAGATCGAGCTCGACCGGGAGATCACGGAAGACGAGCTTCTGGGGTGGATCGAGGGGCTGAACGCAGACCCGGACATCCACGGGATCCTGGTGCAGCTTCCCCTTCCTCCCCAGATCCGGAAGAACCGGATCCTGGAGGCCATTCACCCCGCCAAGGACGTGGACGGCTTCCACCCCATCAACGTGGGACGCATGGCGGTGGGGGATCCGGCAGCGCTGGCACCCTGCACCCCCCTCGGGGTGGTGGAGATGCTTGTCCGCAGCGGCATCCAGACCCGAGGCCGCCATGCTGTGGTGGTAGGGCGGTCGGATATCGTGGGCAAACCCATGGGCTCCATGCTCCTGGGCACGGGCCCCGGCGGGGATGCCACCGTTACCGTTACCCACATACTCACCCAGGACCTGGCCTCCCATACCCGGATGGCGGATATCCTGATCGTGGCAGCCGGACACCCCAGCCTCATCACCGCCGATATGGTCAAGCCCGGGGTGGTGGTCATCGATGTAGGGGTGAATCGGGTGGCGGATTCGTCCCGGGAGAAGGGGTACCGCCTTACCGGGGATGTGGCGTTCGATGAGGTTCGTGAGGTGGCGTCGGTCATCACCCCAGTTCCCGGCGGGGTGGGCCCCATGACCATCGCCATGCTCATGTCCAACACCCTCAAAGCTGCCCGATCCCTCAACCGGGCCATGGCGTGACCTCCTCAGGCGACGACGTACTGGATCTGTTCAGCTCGGTTCCCCCTGAGCCCGAGCCCGTCCCGGAGCCGAAGCCCCGGGTCTGGGGGGTGTCGGAGCTGAACCGGCACCTTCGCCGGTCGCTGGAAGAGGCCTTCCCCCCCCTCTGGATCTCCGGAGAGATCGGAAGCTGGACCCGGGCCCGTTCCGGGCACTGCTACTTCTCCCTGAAGGACGATCGCTCCCAGGTCCGGTGCGTCATGTGGCGCCGGGAGGCCGCCGCTCTACCCATGGAACCGGAAGAGGGGATGACGGTGCGGGCCCTGGGCCGCATCACCCTCTACGAGGCCCGAGGTGAGTTGCAGGTTCAGGTAGAGGCGCTGGAGGCGGAGGGGGAGGACGGGCTCTGGAAGCTGGCCTTCGAGAAGCTCCGCAAGCGCTTGGAAGAAGAGGGACTCCTGGATCCGGCCCGAAAGCGACGGCTTCCACCCTTTCCGGGAACGGTGGGAGTGGTCACGTCGCCTACCGGAGCCGCCTTCCAGGATATGCTCTCGGTGATTGGACGACGGGCGCCGTGGACCCGGGTCCTCCTGCGAGGGACTCGGGTACAGGGAGAGGGAGCGGCCCAGGAGATCGCCCGTGCCATCCGGGACCTGGGCGCCTGGGGAGAGGCGGATGTGATCATCGTGGGACGGGGAGGGGGGTCGGTGGAGGATCTCTGGGCCTTCAACGAGGAGCCGGTGGCTCGGGCAGTGGCAGCGTGCCCGGTCCCGGTGGTCTCGGCGGTTGGCCACGAGACGGACGTCACCATCGCGGATCTGGTGGCCGACCTGCGAGCGCCCACCCCCTCCGCCGCCGCTGAGGCTGTGGTGCAGGACGGCCAGGCCATCGCGGGGCTCCTGGAGGATGCCCGGACGCGGTTGGCGCGAGGGCTCCGGGATCAGGTGGGTCGAAAGGAGGTTCGGCTAAAAGGGCTCCGGGCCCGCCTTGGCCCGGGAGTGTCGTCCATCCTCCGGCCCCTCTACCTTCGTCAGGATCGGGCCACCGAGCGTTTGGAGGCCGGGATGCGGCGCCTCATCGGGGCCCGGCGGGAGCGGGCGGCCGCCCTGGCCGGAAAGGTGGAGGCCCTTTCACCCCTCTCCACCCTGCGACGGGGGTATTCGGTGGCGCTGGACGATGACGGAAGAGTGCTGCGCTCTACGGGGGCGTTCCGGCCCGGTGGGGCGTTCCGGCTTCAGGTTGCCGACGGGCAGGTCGCCTGTCGGGTGGAGGGGGGTGAGGAGTGAATCCACGGATGCGGGAGGACGAGATGTCTGACGGGGCGGAAGTGCAGTCCAATACAGAGACGGGGAAGATCGCCGCAGGCGATGAAAACGGAACCGAACAGCCCGAGCCCTCCCTCGAGGCACGGCTGAAGAGGCTCGACCGCATCGTGGCCGAGTTGGAGAGCGGAGAGGTGGAGCTGGAGCGTGGGCTCGAACTGTTTGAGGAAGGGGTCGGTCACCTTCGCCGCACCGAGGCCCTCCTCCGTCAGGCCGAACTCCGGGTGGAAGAGCTGGTGGGGCAGGCCGAATCCATGGGGGTAAGGCCGTTCCCGGAGGGCGGAAATGGATAGCGTCGTGGATATCCCCACCTTCCTCCAGATGGAGCGGAACCGGGTGGAGGGGGCGCTTCGCCGGGCGCTCTCCGCGCTCCTTCCGCTGGCTCCCATTCAGACACGGGACGCCATCCGCCAGGGTGTGACCACGGGGGGCAAGCGCCTTCGCCCTATCCTCTGCATGGCGGCCTACGAGGCCCTGGGCGGACCGCCCCGCCACGGCATCGAGGAGCTGGCGGTGAGTGTAGAACTCATCCACGCCTACTCCCTCATGCACGACGACCTGCCCTGCATGGACGACGCACCGCTCCGCAGGGGGAGTCCCACCCCCCACATGGTTCACGGCGAGCCGGCGGTGGTAGTTGGGGGGGCAGCACTCATCCCCCTGGCCCACCTCCACCTCTGGCGGAGCTCCGGCGCCATGGGCCTCACCGACGAGATCCGTCGGGAGTTGCTTCGGATCATGGCACGCGCCGCCGGAGGCGAGGGTATGGTGGGAGGCCAGGCCCTGGACCTCCTGGGCGAAGGCCAGGCCCTGGGGCGGAACGAGCTGGACGGACTCCACCGGCGGAAGACGGGCGCGCTCCTCACGGCGTCGCTGGAGCTCGGTGCGGTGGCCGCTCTTCCGGATCTGGACCATCCGGCCCGGGCCGCCATGGTGGCGTACGGAGAGGCCATCGGCCTGGCCTTCCAGATCACCGATGATGTTCTGGACGCCACCGCCGACGCCGCGGCGCTGGGTAAGGAGCCCTCTGACAGCCTCCTGGAGAAGTCCACCTACGTGGCTCTCCTGGGGGTGGAGGGGGCCCGGAACGCGGCGTTGGATCTGACGGGTTCGGCCCGGGAGGCCCTTGAGGCTGCCCATGTCCAGGCACCGGCCCTGGAGGCGTTGGCTCACTACGTGGTGAGCCGGGATCGCTGAATTTCCTCCACCTTCCCGCCTTGAGCCCCTATCTTGTGCCTGACATGCGCCCCTCTCATCCAACCCTGATTCGGAGGCGAGGTCTGTGACTCTCCTGGACCGTGTGAAGTGGCCGTCTGACATCCGAACCCTCTCCCGGAAGGAGCTCCGGGCCCTGGCCCGGGAGGTTCGGGACCGGCACATCGATGTGGTTTCCCGAATCGGTGGGCACTTCGGTGCCAGCCTGGGTGTGGCCGACCTCACGGTGGCCCTCCACTACGTCTTCGACACGCCCCGTGACCGGCTGGTCTGGGACACGGGTCACCAGGGCTACATCCACAAGATCCTCACCGGGCGCAACGACCGGTTTCCCAGCATCCGGCAGCACGGCGGACTTGCGCCCTTCCTGAGCCGGTCCGAGTCCGAGTACGACACCTTCGGGGCGGGTCATGCGGCAACTTCCATCTCAGCGGCGCTGGGGATGGCGGCGGGGCGGGACCTCCTGGGCCGGTCGGAGAAGGTGGTGGCCATCATCGGAGACGGGTCCATGAGCTGCGGTCTGGCCTATGAGGCGCTGAACAACGCCGGCCATACCGAGCGGGACCTCATCGTCATCCTGAACGACAACGACATGTCCATCGCCCCCAATGTGGGGGCCATGAACAAGTATCTGACCTCCATGATCACAAACCCGGTCTACAACCGGGTGCGAAGCGAGGTGAAGTCCCTCCTCCAGAAGGCGCCCCGGAGCCTGGGGGATGTGGTGGAGGCGGTGGCGGGTCGGATGGAGGACAGCGTGAAGAGCCTGGTGGTCCCGGGGATGCTCTTCGAGGAGATGGGCTTTCGCTATGTGGGTCCGGTGGACGGGCACGATATGGACATGCTGGTGGACACCCTCACCCGCGTGAAGAGCCTGGGAGGCCCGATCCTGGTCCATGTCCTGACCCAGAAGGGGAAGGGGTACGGCCCGGCTGAGGAGAACCCGGTGAAGTGGCACGCCGCCTCGCCCTTCGAGAAGATCACCGGTGTGGCCAAGCGGAAGTCCGGTGGCCTCCCCCGGTACCAGAACGTCTTCGGGGAGGGACTGACGGCCTTGGGGCGTCAGGACCCCGGCGTGGTGGCCATCACCGCCGCCATGCCCGGAGGAACCAGTACCGGAGTCTTCGCCGCAGCCTTTCCTGAGCGGTTCTTCGATGTGGGAATCGCCGAGGGTCACGCCACCACCTTCGCGGCGGGACTGGCCACTCAGGGGATCCGCCCGGTGGTGGCCATCTACTCCACCTTTCTTCAGCGCGGTTACGACGGGATTGTCCACGATGTGGCGCTGCAGAAGCTCCCGGTGGTCTTCTGCCTGGATCGGGCAGGGATCGCCGGGGAGGACGGCCCCACCCATCACGGTACTCTGGATCTGGCCTACATGCTCTCGGTGCCCCATATGACGGTCACGGCGCCGAAGGATGGTTCCGAGATGCTGGCCCTGCTACGCCTGGGGACCTCTCACGACGAGGGTCCCTTCTCCATCCGCTGGCCCCGGGCCTCGGTCCCGGCCGAAGTGCCTGCCCTGGACGATATCCCCGAGGTCCCCTACGGCTCGTGGGAGGTGCTCCGGGAGGGGTCCGATCTGGCCGTCCTGGCGGTGGGCACCATGGTGCTTCCCGCACTGGAGGCGGCGGAGGCTCTGGCGGAGGAAGGGATCGACGTCACCGTGGTGAACTGCCGTTTTGTGAAGCCCATGGACCGGCGGACGCTGGCTCGGGTGCTTTCCGAACACCGGGCGGTCCTGACCCTGGAAGAGGGGACGGTGGTGAATGGATTTGGAGCGTACGTTGCCCGGGAGATCCTCTCCGACCCCGGGCTCCCGCACCCCCAACGACTCGTGTCCCACGGGCTCCCCGATGCATTCATTGAACACGGACCCCGGAGCGAACTCCTCCGGGGCGTGGGGCTGGATCAGGACGGAATCCGGGAGCGGATGCGGGGGCTCGTACGAAAGGGCTTCCCTTCGGCGCTGGAGTCGGCCTGAGGGCCGTCAGGACAGACAGAGGAGCCATGGAACACCCCCATCTCACCCCTCCACTGGAACGGATCGGCCTCGTGGGGCGCGACCGCACCCCCGGGATCACGGACGTCCTGACGGAGCTTCGCCGCATCCTGGATTCGTGGGGTTCAGAGGTCTTTGCGGAACCCGGTCTTCGGGAGGGGGTCTTTGCCGACGCCCGGCCGCTGGAGGCCAGTGGCGAGGAGGGTGTGGACCTGCTCATCTCCCTGGGCGGCGACGGAACGCTCCTCAGGGGAGCGGGGTCCGTTCCCCTGGGCACACCCATCCTGGGGATCAACATGGGTCACCTGGGCTTCCTCACCTCCCTCCCGGTTACCCATCTCCGGGAGGGGATGGACCAGATCCGGCGTGGAGAGGCATGGCTCGACCGACGCAGTACCGTGGAGGGAGACGTGGTCCGGAATGGCGGGGCGCTGGACGCCAGCGTCTGGGCCCTGAACGACCTGGTGCTCCACAAGGGAGGGGTGGCCCGGGTCGTACGCCTCCGCCTCTCGGTGGCCTGGGGCGGACGGGAAGAGGAGATCGCCAAGTTCTCCGGCGACGGCATCATCGTGGCCACCCCCACCGGCTCCACTGCCTACTCCCTCTCCGCCGGAGGACCCATCCTGGTTCCGGATATGGCCTCCCTTGTGGTCACTCCCATCTCACCCCATACCCTGGCCATGCGCCCCCTGGTTCTTCCGGTCCGAGGCAGGCTCACGGTGGAGGCCCTGGACCGGGTGGAAGAGCTCGTCCTCACCGCCGACGGCCGGACGGGGATTCCCCTGGGGCCGGGAGACAGCGTGGTGGTGCGGCCGGGCAGGGACCGGGTGTCCCTGGTGCGCTTTCCTGGGCAGACCTTTTTCGGGACGCTCCGGAGGAAGCTCAACTGGGCGATCTGAGGCGACCCATCTCGCCATTGAGGCGCCCGCCTCCCGGCCGGTAGATTCCATCCATGCTACTGGAACTGCGCATCCGGGACTTTGCCGTCATACATGATCTGGCCGTGGAGTTGGGGCCGGGCCTCAACGTCCTCACCGGAGAGACCGGGGCCGGGAAGTCCATCCTTCTCGGCGCCCTCTCCCTTCTCCTGGGCGAGCGGGCGTCCTCCGACTCTGTTCGGATGGGTGCCGACCGGGCGCTGGTGGAAGCCGTCTTTGACCTCTCCGGTCGGGATGCGCTCCGGAGCGATCTCGAGGAGGCCGGATTCACGGTGGACGATGGGCTCCTGGTACTCCGTCGCGAGGTCCAGGCAGCGGGGCGGAATCGGGCCTGGATCAACGGATCGCCGGCCACGGCAGGGACGGTGGGGCTCTTCGGGCGCCGTCTGGTGGACCTCCACGGTCAGCACGAGCACCAGACCCTCCTGGATCCCTCCGAACAGCGGGGGATCCTGGACGCCTTCGCCGGGGCGTCCATGGCCCTGGCTCAGGTGCGGGGTGCCCACACCCGCCTCTCCGATCTCCGGGCCAACCGGGATGAGCGACGGGCGCGTCAGGGGGAGCTCGAGGCCAGGGCCGACTTTGTCCGCTTCCAACTGGAAGAGATCCGGTCTGCCAAGCCCCGGGCTGGGGAGGATGACGAGGCCGAGTCCGAGCTACGGCGCCTGGACCACGCCGAAGAGTTGGCCCGGAGCGCCACTGAGGCCCACGGGCTTCTCTACGATGACGCAGGATCGGCCTCGGAGCGTCTGGCCCGGGTCCGGGACATCCTGCAACGGCTCACCCGTTTCGACGAGGGGCTCGGCGAGCTCCGGGATCAGGTTGAGACGGCGTACCACCTTACCACCGAGTTGGGGCGCAGCCTCGGGGACTATGCCGCCGATGTGGAGGTGGACCCGGGTCGGGCCGAGGAGCTTCGCCGGCGGGTCGATCTCCTCTCCCGCCTGAAACGGAAGTACGGCCCGGAGCTTTCCCACGTCCTGGCCACCGGGGAACGGCTGAGTGGAGAGCTCGAGGAGCTCGAGTCGGGAGAGGTGGAGCTGGAGGGAGTGGAGGAGGCCATCCGGGAAGCGGCGGTTGAGCTGGACGCCCACGCCCGGGAACTCACCGAGGCCCGGACTGGAGCGGCGAAGCGCTTGGAGGAGGCCATGGAGGAGCTTCTCCCGGAGCTGGGCCTTCCGGACGCGGTCTTCCGGGTGATCCTGAGCCCGGAAGCGGTGGTGGGTCCCCACGGCCGGGAGAGGGTGGAGTTCTACGTCTCCCTGAATCGGGGATTTGAGCCCCGACCCCTTGCCCGGATCGCTTCGGGCGGCGAACTCTCCCGGGTCATGCTGGCCCTGAAGCGTACCCTGGCCCGGGTCGACCAGGTTCCCACCCTGATCTTCGATGAGATCGACGCTGGGATCGGAGGTGTGGTGGCTACCTTCGTGGCCCGGAAGCTCAGGGAGGTGGCAGACCATCACCAGGTATTGGTCATCACCCACCTTGCCCAGCTGGCCTCGGTGGGGCATCGGCACCTCCGGGTAGAGAAGGGCACGAGGGAAGGGCTCGCTGCCACCACCATCTACCCCCTGGCCCAGGAAGACCGGGTGGAAGAGATCGCCCGGATGCTGGGCGGCGATCCCGAGTCCAGTACCTCCCGAAGCCACGCCCGGGAGCTACTCTCCGCACCAGAGGGCTGGGGCTGAGCCGGGTTCCTACCTCTCCTCAGCGCCCGGCGCCCCGCAGGACCCTGATCCCGGCCTCCATCCGACGCTGGGAGAGGGGTGAGTCCCCGCTCCCGCCCATGGTGCCCCCGTAGGCCATGTAGACCTCGATGGGGAAGGGAAGCACCGGGGCAATGGGGGCGTCGAAGCCGTGATAGCGGAATTCGCCTCGTAGGTGGTGGAGGGTGGCTCCCCCCTGTTCAGGGAGGGCCACAGGCCGGACCCAGGTGCCGCTGCCTGCCGCACTACCATTCTCGGGGGTCGCATTTCCAGGCTCTGCCCGTTCGTACGTGGCGGCCCCCCGGCGGAAGTAGCGGTAGCCCAGGCCCAGGGAGAGGCCCGGGGTGATGTGGACCCGGGGCTTCACCGCCACCCGAACGACCGTGCCCGGTGTCCACCGCACCGGTAGGCGGTCCACGCCGAGGGTGCCGAACACCCGGTTCGGGTCCGGGGCAAGGACCACCGTTTCCTCTTCCTGGAACGTCCAGGCTTCCACCACCGTCAGAAGTCCGTAGCGGCGATCCGAGATCAGGTCCGTGACCAGCTTGCCCCCGACCCCCCCCGTGCCCCTCGAAGGGTCCAGGGGTGCCACGAGTTGGAGGGAATCCGGTTCGCCGGTGGGGAAGCGAACCGAAACCACGGCGGAGGAGCGAAGGCGCACCCGGTTGCCTGCGATGGGTCGATCCAGGAGTCCCACCACCGCATGGGCTTCCACATCCCCCAGGAGCATGTCCTCGCCGCTCACGGCCCTGGGGAAGGCCTCGCCTGTATCCTCACCCCATACGGGATCGACGAAGCGCTGGTAGAACTGGGCGTCAGGGAAGGGCGCCGTCGCCAGGGGGATCCCTTCCGGCCCGTCCACATCCCAGGCGGAGAACCCCTCACGAAAGGTGGTCCAGCGGCCTGAGAGGGCATCGCCCCCACTGGTTCCCCGGAGAGGGAATACCAGTTCTTCCTCGTAGGCCGCCTCCAGGTCCAGCATGAAACGCCGGGCATCGCCGAGGAGCCTCTGTCCGTCCTGACACGATGGCCCATTCTCGGCGTCTCCATTGCTGCTCCCGCCGGGAGCGCACAGTTCACCCAGCCTGGATTCAAGCTCCATTAGAGCCGAGCGGGCTCCTGCCAGGAATTCGTCCACCCCTCCCCGGTTTGCCGTCCAGGGGCTCTCCCCCACCGTCGCGCCCTCCCCGGAAAGGCGAAGCGACGAATTGCTACGACGACGGACAAAAGGCACCGTCACCCCCAGGGTGAGTCGGTCCAGCACACCGTAGGCCACCTGAATGGGGAGGTGCTGCTCTGCGGCGCTCATATGACCCCGCACCCGGCCCAAGCTGAGTTGCCAGTCAGACGGCGCCCTCGCCAACTCCCGGAAGCGGGCCTCGGCCACGGCGAATTCGGGCAGCAACCCCGGACCCAGAGAGGGTCGAAGGAAGGCGCCTCCCACCGGTTCGACTCCGTCGGGGCCATGAATTCCACGGCTCAGCGTCGAGGATCCCTCCAGCCCCAGCAGGAAGGCCCGACGGGGAACGAGGGGGTTGGCGGCGCCCAACGCCTCCACCGAGACCGTATCCGCCACGTTGGAGGATGGGACCACCCCGCTGGCGAAGGCGTCGGCCCCGCACGTGTCAGAGGGGGTCTCGTAGCCAGCCAATGGGGCGGATCCCAACCATAGGGCCAGAAGGACCAGGCCCGAGGGCAGGAGGGAACGGTGCGGACGGATCCGTCCCGCGAGAGGGATGGACGCCGCGACGTGCGATCTGGAAGGATGCATGGATGGTGGAAGGCAGGTGGCCAGGCGCCCCGGCGAAAGGTCGAGGAAGGGTGGAAACCCGTCCCACAGCCGTTGGGCGGTGTTCCTTGAACTCCAAAGATAGAAAAGGCCGAGAGGTGGGGAAATCTCGCGGCGAAACAGATCCCGGTACAGGTGCGAGTAGACCTGGGACAGGTTGAGTTGAGGGTCGGCGAGGGTGCTGCAGCAAGGCGGCTTGGGGTTCTATCTCGAGTCGCGGGTGCCGGGGTCGAAACCCGTCTCTCTCCCGGCCCAACCCCCGTTGACAGAGGGTACCTCAGCGCCTACCTTTTCGGTCCGGTCGATGAGGCGCTCGGAACTCGGGCTTCGCCTTCGGAGATCGGTTGCTGCGGGAATAGCTCAGTTGGTAGAGCACCACCTTGCCAAGGTGGGGGTCGCCGGTTCGAGTCCGGTTTCCCGCTCTGATTTCACGGGGAGGCTCCGCTCAGGCGGGCCTCCCCGTGGAGTCTGGGGGAGGATCGTTTCCCAATCCCCCCCGCATCGGCGCCGTGGCCAAGTGGTAAGGCAGAGGACTGCAAATCCTTTATCCCCGGTTCGAATCCGGGCGGCGCCTCTAACCCGAGGCCTCATCACAGCTCA
>SL_3KL_010_SEDDRAFT_10001509_pt1 | contig 21208 bp, 14 predicted proteins | sample SodLakKL_010_SED_2_FD_10381 | JGI IMG/M metagenome (IMG submission 10381) | reverse complement strand
ACCGGTAACATCAAGCGCACCAACTGCATGGTCATCTTCATCAACCAGATTCGCATGAAGATCGGCGTGATGTTCGGCTCGCCCGAGACCACCACCGGCGGAAATGCGCTGAAGTTCTACTCCTCGGTACGTCTGGACATTCGACGCATCGGCGCGCTCAAGCGCGGTGACGAGGTGATCGGCAACGAGACCCGCGTCAAGGTGGTCAAGAACAAGATGGCCCCGCCGTTTCGCCAGGCTGTGTTCGAGATCCTCTACGGTGAGGGCATCTCGCGCGAGGGCGAGCTGATCGAGCTGGGCGTGGAGCACGGCCTGATCAAGAAGTCCGGCGCCTGGTACAGCTACGGTGACGATCGCATCGGCCAGGGCAAGGACAATGTTCGCCAGTTCCTCAAGGACAACCCGGACATGGCCGCCGACATCGAGCGCCAGGTGCGCGCCAAGCTGTTGCCCAAGTCGCAGCCGGCCGAAGCCGCCGAGGAGCCGCAGAAGGCCGAGGCCGGGTAAATCGCCGGCGTGGAGGTCAGTCGGACCGAGGTCGAGGAGGCAGCGGTTCGCCTGCTGGCCCGTCGCGAGCATTCATTCAGGGAATTGACCCGCAAGCTCGAGCGGCGCGGCTGGCCGGGCGAGCTGGTTGAAAGTGTCCTGTCTGACCTGGCCGAGCGCGGCCTGCAATCCGATCAGCGCTATGCCGAGAGCTTTGCTCGCAGCCGGGTCGCGAAATTCTACGGACCGGTGCGGATCCGGGCGGAATTGGGCGAGCGCGGTATTGAGCGCGCGCTGATCAATCAGGTCCTGGGCGGCCTGGAGGTGGACTGGTTCGCACTGGCCAACGACTGGTATGAGCGCCGCTACGCCGGCGAACCCGCGCAAGATTTCAGGGAAAAATCCCGCCGTCAGCAGGCGCTGGCCCGGCGTGGATTTGATCATGCCATCATTCGGGAACTGATCGAATGAATCTGAAGCCTTAAACTATACGTCTAATCTGCAATTGCAAAGTCAATGAAAACCACCGCCGAAATTCGCCAGGCTTTCCTGGACTACTTTGAACAGCGCGACCACCGGGTTGTGCCGTCCAGCTCGCTGGTGCCGGGCAATGACCCGACCTTGCTGTTCACCAATGCCGGGATGAACCAGTTCAAAGACGTGTTTCTCGGTTCCGAGAAGCGCTCATATAAGCGTGCGGTGTCCTCGCAGCGCTGCGTGCGCGCCGGTGGCAAGCACAACGACCTTGAGAATGTCGGCTATACAGCCCGCCATCACACCTTTTTCGAGATGCTGGGCAACTTCAGTTTCGGTGATTACTTCAAGAAAGAAGCCATTGAATTTGCGTGGGAATTTCTTACCGATATCTGTGGTCTGCCGGCCGAGAAGCTGTGGGTGACGGTTTACGAGGAAGACGAGGAGGCCGCCGGCATCTGGCTTGATCACATTGGCGTCGATCCCGGTCGCTTCACCCGAATCGGCGACAAGCCCGGCAAGCGGTATGAGAGCGACAATTTCTGGGCCATGGGCGATACCGGCCCGTGCGGGCCGTGCACGGAGATTTTCTTCGATCATGGCCCGGACATTCCCGGTGGCCCGCCGGGCAGCCCGGACGAGGACGGCGATCGTTACGTGGAAGTCTGGAATCTGGTATTCATGCAGTTCGACAGGGCCGGCGACGGTTCCATGGCGCCGCTGCCGGCCCCATGCGTGGATACCGGCATGGGACTGGAGCGCCTGGCGGCCATTTTGCAGGGCAGGCACTCCAACTACGACATCGACCTGTTCGAACACCTGATCGATGCCGCGGCCCGTCTGACCGGCGCCGAAGATCGCGATTCGCCGTCGCTGAAAGTCATCGCCGACCATATCCGCGCCTGCGCCTTCCTGATCGCCGATGGCGTGTTGCCGGCCAATGATGGCCGCGGCTACGTGCTCCGGCGCATCATCCGGCGGGCCATTCGCCATGGCTACAAGCTCGGTTGTGAAGACCTGTTTTTCGGTCAGATGGTTGAACCCTTGGCCGAAGTCATGGGCGAGGCTTATCCCGAACTGGTCGACAAGGTCGGGCACATTACCCAGGTGCTGGAACGCGAGGAGCGCCGCTTCGGAGAAACCCTGGATCAGGGCATGAAACTGCTGGAATCGGCCATCGCCGGACTGGATGATGACGAGATCCCCGGGGAAGTGGTCTTCAAGCTCTATGACACCTATGGTTTTCCGGTCGACCTGACCCGTGATATCGCCCGCGAGCGGTCACTGACCGTCGACGAGAGCGGGTTCGAGCAGGCCATGGAAGCCCAGCGGGAAAGGGCCCGTTCGGCCGGTAGTTTCGATGCCCGTGACGGCATCTCGGCTGATCTGATCAACACCTTGCCACAGACCGAGTTTCTGGGTTATCGCCATCATGAAACGGATCAGGCCACCATTCTGGCCATCCTGGTTGATGGAAAGGCGATCGATCGCCTCGAGCCCGGCCAGGAGGCCGTGATCGTGCTTGATTGCACCCCTTTCTATGCCGAGTCCGGCGGCCAGGTCGGCGATACCGGCATGCTGGAAGGGCAGGGCAGCGTGTTCCGGGTGACCGACACCCGCAAGCTGGCCGGCGCCTACCATGGCCATTTTGGCCGTCTGGAATCCGGCCACCTTGAAAAAGGCGAGACCGTTGGGGCTTCAATTGATCGGGAACGGCGCGCCGATATCGTGCGTCATCATTCGGCCACCCACCTGCTGCACTCGGCCCTGCGCACCGTGCTCGGTGAACATGTGCAGCAAAAGGGATCTCTGGTGGCTCCGGATCGGCTGCGTTTCGATTTCTCCCACCCCGAGCCGCTGGCCGACGAGGAAATTCGTCGCATCGAGCAGATGGTCAACGAGCAGATCCAGGCCAACGTGGCCGCCGAGGCGCGCGAGATGTCCTTCGACGATGCCATGGCCGCCGGTGCGCTGGCGTTTTTCGGTGACAAGTATGGCGAGCATGTTCGGGTCCTGAGTTTCGGCGATTTTTCGGTGGAACTGTGCGGTGGAACGCATGTCAGCCGGGTTGGCGACATCGGCCTGTTCAAAATCATCGCCGAAACCGGTATTTCGGCCGGCGTGCGTCGCGTCGAAGCGGTCGCCGGGCAGGTGGCCGTGCGCTGGCTTCAGGACCTGGATCGTTCCGTGCGCGAGGTCTCTGGCCAGCTCAGGACCAGTCCGGAACAGTTGTCCGATCGGGTCGAACAGTTGCTGGACCGCTCCCGGCAGCTCGAAAAGGAACTCGAGCGCCTCAAGGGCAAATTGGCCTCGGCGGCCGGTTCCGACCTGGCCTCTCAGGCCAGTGAGATCGAAGGGGTCAAGGTCATCGCCGAGCATCTCGAGGGCGTCGACCCCAACGGCCTTCGCGATACCGTGGATCAGCTCAAGAACAAGCTGGGGTCGGGCATTGTCGTGCTGGGCACGGCGGCCAACGGCGGTGTACGCCTGGTGGCCGGCGTGACCGGTGACCTGACTGATCGCTTCAAGGCCGGCGAGCTGGTCAACCATGTCGCCTCACAGGTCGGCGGCAAGGGCGGTGGACGTCCGGACTTCGCCCAGGCCGGGGGCAGTGATGCAAGTGCCTTGCCGGGTGCGCTGAAGTCGGTAGAAGACTGGATTCGAGAGCGCACTGGAACGTCCGCCTGAGGTGTTTGCGATCAGTGATTCAGGTCTCTACAATCCCTTCAGGGGCCGATTCAAACCGGAAAGACAATGATCATGAATAAACTGCTTTGGGTCAGTTTGCTGCTGGTCTGTTCGCTGCCATGTCACGCGCTGGTCAATGCCGATTTCGATGCCGAATCAGGCATGTGGCAGGACCGGGACGGGCCACTCGGATGGGAGTTGCGACTGGATGATGACGATCAGTTCGGCATCGTTGAAGAAGTCGACTTTGCACATTCGGGATCGCGATCTCTTCGTTTCAGCCACTTGCAGCGTGGATTTGGCGGCAGTCGCATCGATCAGTGCGTGGTCCTGGACGATCCGTTCGCCATTCGCTTGTCCATGCATGTTCGGGTCGAGGAGCCGCATCCCGAGCTCAGCGCCCGCCTGCGCCTGGATTTCTATGGCGATGAGGACTGCGATGAGGATTCCGCCAACGCGGATGTCGAACAGGTCGAAACCGATGTTGGCCTGAGTGAGGAGCGCGCTCCGGCCAATCAGTGGGTGCGCCTGGACAGCGAAACCCGGCTGGGTTCGGAGTTGGGGGATGACGTGGGTTCCATGCGCGTCAGCCTGCGCATCCGTGACCGCAGCGATGACGGTCAGCCGCGTGATCCGGTGCGAACGGTGTGGCTGGATTCGGTCTCCCTGGAAGCCGACATCAGCAGAATTCCTCCCGATCAGCGCCAGGCACTGCGCGATCTTTATCAGTCGACCGGAGGCGAGCAGTGGACTCGTCAGCTTGGCTGGTTGGGGGCTGAAGGTACGGAATGCGACTGGCAGGGCGTGACCTGCAACGAAGATGGCGATGAAGTTGTCGCTTTGGCGCTACCGCGCAACGGGCTGATCGGAAGTCTGCCGGAGAGCGTCACAAGTCTTGAAGGGCTTGAGCATGGTGAAGGCCTGGACCTGTGCTGGAACGAGATCCTGGTACCCGACGAGATCGCGGATTTCATCAACGCGCGTCACTTGGGTGGTGATCCTGGCCACTGTCAGGGTATCGAGCCTGAGGCGTTTTCAAGCGATGCCTCGGGTCACTTCTATCAGCCGCTGGGCCGCGACGGCGAAGGTTTTATGTTGCACATGCTCGGCGAAGGCGCCGGTTTGCTGTACTGGGCAACCTACGATGATCTGGGGGAACCAGTCTGGCTGGTTGCTGCCGGCCGAGCCAGTGACCGAGTCATGCAGTTCGAGGATCTCTACCATACCCGCTGGGGAGATCAGGGTACAGAGGTGGAGCGGGTCGGCCGAGCCAGCCTGGTGCTGGTGGCCGATGACAATGGTTCGGACTGCCGTGCAGCGCTGCTGCGCTTTCATGTCCAGGGCACGACGTTCGGAGCCGAGGATGGGCGTGAATTGAGCTATCTCGACGGCCTGGCCGACTGTGTTGATGCGGCCGATCGCGATCCTGTACTGAGCGGTCTGGAGGGGCACTGGTATGACCCTGTTCAGTCCGGGCGGGGTATCAGTCTGATGCCTTACGGTACCGATCAGCTATTGCTGAACTGGTTCACTTATGATCAGTGGGGTGAGCAGCTCTGGCAAATTGGAGTCGGTAGCCGCGATGGCGACGAAAACCGGGTCGAATTCGGCCCCCTCCTGACTGTCAGTGGCGGTAATTTCAACGACTACATCGACCCGACGATGCTGTCCTTTGCTACCAACGGGATAGCTGCTCTGGAGCAGCTTGATGATGGCCAGTGGCAGTTTCGTTACCAGCGCGATGACTCAGATGCGCTAGTTCTTAACCTCGAACGCGCCCAGGCAGGACCTGACTTGCTGGCGTCGACAGGGCATCGCATGGATCTGATTATTCAGCCGGCGGATCTTGCCGAGCTCTACTCGCGCAGCATCTGGAGCAATGAAAGATTGCCGGGACAGGTGCGTTTCGATCGGGAGTCCACGATTCATGATCTGACCGGGCTGAGATTTCGTGGCAGTTCATCGAGGAGGATGCCGAAGAAGTCATTCAATGTTCGTTTCGAGCAATCTCAGCCCTTGCTGTTCGGCAGCGACAGGATGAATCTCAATGCGATGTATACCGATCCATCGCTGATGCGCGAGGCATTGAGTTTCCAGATGTTCAAGGCGCTGGGTCATCCCGCTCCGCGGACCCGTCACTTCGATCTGTGGATCAATGACATTTTCGAGGGTACCTATATCCACGTTCAGCGCGTCGATGAATGGTTGCTGACCATGAATGGGCTCAATCCGGATGGCACCCTGGTTCGCGACGATGTTCGCGACAATCCCGACTTGAATGCTAATTCAGTTTTCCAGCTCGACTTTTCCGGGCTTGATGAATCACAGCGCCTCGATCTGCTTTCATCGAATTTCAACGATCGCGGTGATCCCGATTGGAGTGCCTTGCTGGAACTGGTCGAGTGGGTTCATGAAACCGCGGCGGGTCCGGAATTTCAGTCCGGATTCGAGGCGCGCTTCGATGTTGAAACTTTCATTGACTGGCTGGCCATTCACTGGTTGATTGGTGACATCGACAGCTTTGGCGACGATTACTGGTTATATCTGGATACCGATGACTCTGATGCCCGATGGGTCATCATTCCCTGGGACAAGGATTTGAGCTTTGGATCCCACTGGCGTGGTGAGGGATTCGATGTGGCCAATGACTGGTTTGCCTACGAGTATCCTCTGGAAGTCGCCCAGCAGCCCGGCAATCGTCTGGTGGAACGCTTCATGGCCACGCCCGGACTGCGTCAGCAGGCCGAAGCGAGGCTGCTTGATTTGATGACCGAAGAATTTCCGGTTGAGTGGTTCGAAAACCACATCGAAGCGTTGGCCGAGCAATTGGCCGACAGCGCGTCGATAGTGCCCGGTCCCGGAGCGTTCGGCGTTCACCGGGATAACCATCACAGCGATCGAAAGCAATATGACAAGCACGTCGAGACTGTTGCCCAGTTCGTGCGACTTCGACAAGACTTTCTGGCCCGGCAATTGAGCAGCCCATCGGGAGCTATCGATGAAGCCTTCGCGACCATCCCCGAAGGCAGCATGGAAGCGGTGGATCTCGTTGACGCCAGCGGCGCCACTCTGGTCCGAATTCGACCGCTCAGCCCCGCTAAGGTGGATATATCGATTGCTGTATCAGTCGGCGAGAGCGCGCAACTAAGCGGTATCGATCGTCAATGGACTCTTGAGCTGGGTGAAGCCTTGCCGGAAGCCGAGGTAACCGTGTTCTACCGCAATGAGATCAGCAATGCCTGGGGCCGTGGAAACTGGTGGACCGAAGGCCCGGAGCCGGTTGGACGCCAGGCCGAATTGCAACTGTCGGTTTCGGGTCCCGATGGCGCTTTTACGCCCGCCGTGACGGTCAATCCCTATGCCAACCTTGCCAGGTCCAGGCTTGAGCTTTCAGCCGGTGAACATCAGCTGACACTTCAGCTGCCGTCACAGTGAACTACATTTGATAGATCAATCGAGATCAGGCAACGCCTGGCACAGTGCCGACCAGAATTCGTTGCCCATGCGCTGGCTTTCGGATGGGTCGATGGGTTCGTGGATCAACTGATTGCCACCACGATCAATCACGGCCACCAGGTCTTGGTCGGGCAGTGAATCGAGGCCGAGTGATTCGAGCCCGGTTAATGGAGCTGATTCAGAGGGATCCGGTCGCCAGATCAGTAGAAAAACTGCAGCTTCCTCATCGGCGGCCGGGATGGCATCGGCCTCCACTTGCGCCAGAGGCAGGTAGCGGCGATTGATCACCTGTCTGGCATCATCAAGCGACAGCATGTAGAGGCCCGGATGCACCGGGCGAACCGTCCGACCCTGGTGGATGAAACGTCCGGCCTGGTTGTTTCCGCCAATACGAAGCTCGAAGCCTTCGGAGACCTGCGCTTCGAGGGTCAACCGTTCCGTTCTGCTGCGGCATGCCAGGCGATCCGGCGGCTCGGACAGTGATCGGGCCAGTTTGGACAGGCTGCCCAGCAATTCACCTCGCGTGCATGGATCGAGCGGCAGATTGAAATCCCGTGGAGCCTCGGGATCATCGCAATCCAGAGGGTTGATTTCATGCCGCTGCCCCTGGTGGATATCGGCGTATCGCTTGACGAAATAATCGGGTCGTGAAAGTTCGCGAAGCAATGATCGACCCAGCGCGAATGTGGCATTGTGGTCGACCTCCAGCAGGTCAAGAACTGTTGGCGCCAGATCGTAAAGCGCACCCTCATCGACTGTCGGGTCGGGTAGGTCGTCGCCAATGATGATCAGGGGCAGCCTTCGGTCATAAACGCTGTCTCCGAACAACTCGCGCATTTCCGGGCTTGGAAATACGTGGTGATCGGCGGTAAAGACCAATAGGGTATCGCGCAAGAGGTCTTTTTCACGAAGTTGCGACACCCAATGGGTCACCAACTGGTCGGTACAGGCAATCGCATTGATGAAGCGCGGGGCATCCTCGTCGTACTTTTCACATTCACGGTACACGTATCCGGGAACGTGCGCTCCGATCGTCAACAGGGTCAGATTGAAAGGACGATCCCCGGCGTGGAGGCGCTTGATTTCCTCAATGGATTGCTCGAACAGCTCGGTATCGCTGAGCCCCCATTTGCCGGGACGTTGTTCCAGGCCCGCTTCGCTCCAGTACTCCATGCCCTTGAGCTCATCGTAACCATGAGCGCCAAGGAAGTCTCCCTTGCCGGCAAAGGACATGCCGGCACCACCCAGGTAAACCTGATGGTAACCGGCGGCGCCGAGCACATCACCAAGGCAAGGCAACTGCTCGGCCAGTCCGCTTCCACCGGCCATGCTCTCGCTGCCGCGGGCGAAAGGGAAAAGCGTTCCGCACTGGCTGTTGGTCAATCCCTCGATCGTGATGTAGCTGCTGGTCCAGAAAGTGTCAACAAAGGAATGCTCTTCCATGATCCGTTCCAGTCCCGGCATCAAGTCAGGCCAGTCGGGCTGATTGGTCAGGTTGGTGCCAATGGATTCGAGGTAGACCAGGATCAGATTTTTAGGTTGCTCCGGCAGATTGGCCCGGACGCGGCTCTTGGTGGGGATGTCGAAATCGACCAGGCCGGTGGCTTCGAGTCTTTCGCGGGTTTCGTCATCCAGCACAAGAGTGTCTTGCTGGTGCCAGTGGCGCCAACCATTGACCAGCTCCCACTCCGGGAGTTGCTCGCGGCCGGTAGAGATCAGCACCAGCGATACCATGAGCAACGCCATGGATGCAGGCGGCGAAGGCAAGGCCAACCGACGTCCCGTCAGCAGAACGGCCATGGCCAGGACGCATATGCCCAGAACACCGCCGATGACCAGTGCCGGGTACTCCTTCCAGGCAACCACCACGCTCTGCCATTCCAGGTGCAGGAAAAACTCGTCGGTGAATCCTGCTCCGGAAAAGTGAGCCACTCCGAAATAAAGCAGTCGCAAAAAAACCAGTGCGCTGATCACTACTGCCATCACCAGCCAGAAGATCTTCAGGCGCAATATGCCTTGAGCTCCGGCCAGACCACCGGCGATGGCCATGGTGGCCAGGGCAGTAAAGACATGTGACGAAGTGCGGTAGCCCTCGATCATTTCCATGGCAAGAAATGCCGGCAACCAGAGTGCGACCGCAACCAGCGCCCAGAACACCCACCACCATCGCAGGGATTGATGATTCGACTTCGGCGAACGGTTGGAAGCTTGTTTGACCATAGCTTATGCCTGCATGCCCGTTCGTTCGAACCAGAAGCTTCCCCCACCGCAAGCGCGCTTGACACTCGGGGGATTAAAGTGACCGGCTTGGTGTGAGGTCTTGATGGTCATTCAGATGAATCCTGCCATGAGGGCGAACACAGAGTGCTGACACACGTTGGGCCAACCAAGTTCCCGGTCATTCCCACTCGATGGTCGCGGGTGGTTTCCCGGAAATATCGTAGACAACCCTTGAAACGCCGTCACATTCGTTGATGATTCGGCGTGAAACGTGATCGAGGAACTCGTGATCCAGATGGGCCCAGCGCGCTGTCATGAAGTCTATGGTTTCCACCGCTCGCAATGCGATGACAAACTCGTAGCGACGCGTGTCACCGACCACGCCCACCGACTTGACCGGCAAGAACACCGCAAAGGCCTGGCTGACCTTGTCGTACAGACCCGCCTTGCGCAGCTCGCTGATAAAGATATGATCGGCCTTCTGCAGTGGCTCGACATACTCGGGTCGAACTTCACCCAGTATGCGTACCCCCAGCCCCGGGCCGGGGAAAGGATGGCGCATGACCAGTTCGGCCGGCAGCCCCAGTTCGATGCCGATCTTGCGAACTTCGTCCTTGAACAATTCCCGCAACGGCTCGACCAGCTTCAGATTCATTTCCTCGGGCAGGCCACCCACATTGTGATGGGACTTGATGACCTTGGCCTTGCCGGTGGTGGCGCCGGCCGACTCGATCACATCGGGATATATGGTGCCCTGGGCCAGCCAGCTTGCTTCCTGGTGACTCTTGGCGGCCGCCTCGAATACCTTGATGAATTCACCACCGATGATCTTGCGCTTTTCTTCCGGATCGCTGATCCCGGCCAGGGCATTCATGAACTGATCGCGGGCATTGACCCGTTCGACCCGAACGCCCAGATGCTCGGCAAAGGTCGCCATGACCTGATCGCCTTCGCGGTAGCGAAGCAGGCCAGTGTCGACGAAGATGCACAGCAATTGATCGCCGATGGCCTCATGCAGCAGGGCCGCGACCACCGACGAGTCGACACCGCCTGACAGGCCCAGTAGTACGGTATCACTGCCGACCTGCTCGCGAACCCGGGCGATCTGGTCTTCGATGATGGCTTCGGTTGTCCAGCTCTCCGAGCAATCGCAAATCTCGTGAACGAACCGCTCCAGTATCCGCCGTCCCTGGCTGGTGTGAGTCACTTCCGGATGGAACTGCAATCCGAAATATTGACGGCTTTCGTCGGCCATGCCGGCAATCGGTGCCGACGATGTGGTGCATATGACATCAAAGCCGTCCGGCAGCGTCGTCACCTTGTCACCATGACTCATCCAGACTTCCAGCATGGCCCGGCCGGTTGTATCGACGCGGTCCTCGATGCCGCGCAACAACTCGCCTGGCTCGGCAAGAGCAACTTCGGCATAGCCGAATTCCTTCTCATCGGATGGGCTGACGGTGCCGCCGAAATGGGTGGCCATGGCCTGCATGCCGTAGCAAATGCCGAGCAGGGGAACACCGAGATCGAAGACCACCTGCGGGATGCGCGGGCTGTCTTCAAAGGCCACCGATTCCGGCCCGCCCGACAGAATGATTCCGCTGGCCCCGAAGGCCCGGATGGCCTCTTCACCGGCATCGAATGGATGGATCTCGGAGTAGACACCAATCTCACGCACCCGGCGCGCAATGAGCTGGGTGTACTGCGAACCGAAGTCCAGGATCAGGATGCGTTGGGCGTGGATGTCCGTGGGCGGGACTTGGGACTCGGGACTCGGGACTCGGTTGGACATGGGTGATCTCGGTGGTCGGTGGTCGGTGGTCGGTGGTCGGTGGTCGGTGGTCGGTGGTCGGTGGTCGGTGGTCGGCAAATGGGCTTTTCAGGTTTTCCTTGAACCTTGAACCTTGCGCCTTTAGCCTTTCCCTGAACCCTGAACCCTGAACCCTTTTTTATCCCAACTTGTAATTCGGGGCTTCCTTGGTGATGGTGACGTCGTGCGCGTGGGACTCGCGCACGCCCGAGCCGGTAATGCGGACAAACTTGGCCTTGGTGCGAAGATCATCGACACTGGTGCAGCCGCAATAACCCATGGCTGCGCGCAGTCCGCCCATCAACTGATGAACCACACCGCTGAGCAAGCCCTTGTAGGGCACGCGTCCTTCGATGCCTTCCGGCACCAGCTTGTCAACCGCCGAATCGGTCTGGAAGTAGCGATCCGATGATCCCTTCTGCATGGCCCCAAGCGAGCCCATGCCCCGGTAGCTCTTGTAGGAGCGGCCCTGGAACAGCTCGACCTCGCCGGGCGCTTCCTCGGTGCCGGCCAGCAAAGACCCGACCATGACGGTTGAAGCACCGGCCGCGATGGCCTTGGCGACGTCGCCTGAAAAGCGGATGCCACCGTCGGCAATGATCGGAATCGACAGTTCGCGAACGGCATTGGCCGCCGCCGCCACCGCACTGACCTGGGGCACGCCGATTCCGGCCACGATGCGGGTGGTGCATATCGAACCCGGTCCCTGGCCGATCTTGACGCCATCGGCGCCGGCCTGGGCCAGCGCCAGGGCGCCATCGGAAGTTGATACATTGCCACCAATGACCTGCACGTCGGGAAACGTCTTCTTGGTCCAGGCAATCCGATCCAGTACCCCGCGCGAATGGCCATGTGCGGTGTCGACCACGACAATATCCACCCCGGCCTCGACCAGCGCGGTGATGCGATCCTCGGCATCACCGCCGGTACCCACCGCGGCGGCCGAAAGCAATTGTTCGGCTGAATCCTTGGCCGCGTTGGGAAAGTCACGTGATTTCTGGATGTCCTTGACGGTCACCAGGCCGCGCAGCTCGAACTTGTCGTTGACCACCAGCACCTTCTCGATGCGGTGCTTGTGCAAAAGCTCCAGAACTTCATCCTGGCTGGCGCCCTCGCGCACGGTGACCAGTTTGTCCTTGCGGGTCATGATGTTGCGCACCGGATCATCGAGTTTTTTCTCGAAGCGCATGTCACGGCTGGTGACGATGCCGACCAGTTCGCCGCCGTCAACCACCGGAACGCCGGAAATATTGTGCTCGCGAGTCAGGTCGAACACCTCGCGAATGGTGGTGTGCGGGCCCACCGTGATGGGATCCTTGATCACCCCAGCCTCGTACTTCTTGACGATACGCACCTGTTCGGCCTGGCGCTCGATGGTCATGTTCTTGTGAATCACGCCCAGCCCGCCGGCCTGGGCCATGGCAATGGCCAAGCGTGCCTCGGTAACGGTGTCCATGGCCGCCGAAGCCAGCGGGATGGTCAGGCGCAAATCGCGCGTGATGCGGGTCGACAGGTCAACGTCTTTCGGCAGCATCTCGGAGTAATCCGGGACCAGCGAGACATCGTCGAAAGTCAGTGCTTCATCGATCAGGCGCATGGTAGAGATGCTCCGGCAGGTAAATCCCGCCATTTTAACACTAGCTCACGTGACTTGGAATCCCGTACTCAACGGTAAGCATGGTCGCCGCTCCAGTTATTAACGATCTCCTCAGTAGGAATTGCCATCTCGCACTTTCGGTTGCCAAACTGGGCCTGGCGGCCTGCCCAGAACGCCATTGAATCGAATCAGTGCCGCAGTTTCCATGTTGATCGGCCTGGGCCTGATTGCAAGCCTGGTTGGCCTGGTTCCATGAAGTCCGACTGCGCCGCGCTGTTGACAAGGGCTCGAAAATGAGTAGACTGTCGGCGGTTTTGCTGCCAAAGGAGGCAGGTTTTGAGTCGTCACTTGACAAACGGTGGAAATCCGTAACCGCACGTCTCCGATAGCCTGTCTTCATCCTGAAGGTAGCCTGGCGTAGACATGCGCCCGGCCTCCACCCTCCCAATACTTTGCTCAAGTTCAGTTCCGCTCGGTCCAGGCGCCAATGCGTGCTTCGATCATTGACCCTGCACTTGAAACAATGTCGTTGCACTGTAGAGTGATGACCTCCTGCCGTTGTTTTCATTTCAACGAAAGAGGTCCAACATGCGTAACACGATCCTTTCCATTATTCTGGCCGGCGCTTTGCCGCTGTCCGTTCATGCCGCCGGCGGTCACTACCCGGTCGACGATGCTGATATTGGCGATCCGGGTGATTTCGGCATTGAAAGCTGGTTTACCCACTTCGACAGCGACAACAACGAGCTGGCCGTCCTGCCGACCTGGCGCCCTGGTGACCTGCCCCTGGAGCTTGTCGGTGGCCTGATACGGGTCGAGGAGGATGGCGACTCCATCAATCGTTTCGAGCCGGCCGCAAAATGGCAGTTCGCTCCCATCGAGCCGGGTCAGGCCGGCGCCGCAGTCAACGTGGAAGTCGGCATCGAAGACTCGGACTGGACCGACTTGCTGGTCAACTTCCCGCTCAGCTATGAATTCCGGGATGCGCCGGTTGTCGTGCACGGAAACCTCGGCTGGATTCATGACCGCGGCGGGGATGACAACATCGATCGACTGTTTACCGGAGTCGCTCTTGAGTGGGGCATGGCTGATGCGGTTGACCTGATCGGCCAGGTCTACCGCGAAGGCGCTGACGAAGAAGTCGAAGGCCAGTTGGGGTTGCGCTTTCTCTTCGACAGCCCGTTCGAGTACCTCGACGTCGCGGGCGGGCGCGTTCTGACCGGTGATGACAAGGACTGGTCTTTCACGGTTGGCTTCGGTCTGGCCTTTTGAGGCTTCACTTAACAACTACGCCACCAACATGATCCACCCGGCCTGAGTCCTCTCCCGCAACAAGCCCGAGTAAAAGGCATGTCATTGTCAAGGACAACGGGAAAGGCTGGTCAGGTGGCAATAGAACATCGATGCACTTGGCTGTGCAATCATTAACTCGAATATCAGACCAAACGGGATCAACATGGCTGAAAAAGGTGTAATTATCGAACTGATCGCGCTGCTGAAACTGGAAAAGGATCAGGAGCTTAGAGAAACTCTGGAAGAAATGGCCGTTCAGGATATTGCCGAGGCCATGGACCAGGTCGAGATTGACGACCAGGTCAAGGTTTTCCGTGCGTTGCCGGAAGAACGACAAACAGACACTTTCTCTTATCTGGGCAAAAGTCAGCAACGCGATCTGCTGGATGCCCTGAACAACAACGAGGCGCGACGCATTCTGCACGAATTGCTGCCCGATGACCGCACGGCATTCCTGGAAAGCCTGTCGCCTGAGGAGCTGGAAAGCCAGCTCAAGCTTCTGGCGCCGGAGGACCTGAAACAGTCCCTGAAGCTGCTGGGCTATCCGGAAGAGTCCATCGGTCGACTCATGACCCCGCATTTCGTGGCCGTGCGTCCGAACTGGACTGTGGCCCGGGCGCTGGATCATATCCGCCACGAAGCCAACCGTGGTGAGACGGTCAACTTCGTGTTCGTCACCGACGAACGCGGTCGCCTGCTCGATGCCGTCAAGCTCAAGGACTTCATCCTTGCTCGCCAGGACGCCAAGGTGGAGTCGCTGATGGACGAGGAATTCTACTCGGTCCAGGCTTCGGCCGACCGCGAACATGCCGTGCAGGTGATTCAGCACTATGACATCAACACCCTGGCTGTCACCGACAAGAACGGAGTCATGCTCGGTATCGTCACCGTCGATGACATCATGGACGTGGCCGAGCAGGAAACCACCGAGGACTTCCACAAGATCGGTGGTGCCGGCGCATTGAACATGTCGCTGCGCGACGCCAGTTCATCGCTGCTGTATCGCAAGCGGATCGGCTGGTTGCTGATCCTGGTGTTCATGAATCTGTTCGGCGGTGAGGCCATCGCCCATTTCGAGGACACCATCGCCGCGGTCATCGTGCTGGTGTTCTTCCTGCCGCTGATCGTCGACTCCGGCGGTAACGCCGGTTCGCAATCGGCCACCCTGATGGTGCGAGCGCTGGCCACCGGCGATGTACAGATGCGTGACTGGTTGAAACTGTGGGGCAAGGAATTCGGTGTCGCCCTGGCGCTGGGTGTGACCATGGGCCTGGCGGTATCGCTGATCGGCTACTATCGAGGCGGCTATGAAATTGCCCTGGTCACTTCCCTGGCGATGGTCTGCGTGGTGACTTTCGGCTCCATGGTCGGCATGCTGCTGCCATTCATGCTGACCCGCTTCAAGCTCGACCCGGCCACGGCCAGTGCTCCGCTGATCACATCAATTGCGGATATCGGCGGCATCATCATCTACTTCACGATTGCCACGGTGATCCTGAGTGACACGCTGGCGGCTGCGGCCGCCGCAGGCTGATCGATAGCGTAGAAGTGTTTGCGGCTTGCAGGAGCCTCAATGGAGGCGATCGCCGGACCGGCGATCGCCTGGCCATGCAAGATCAGTTCCCGTCAGGCTTGCGCCAGCGATAAAAGCGCATCGGTGGGATATTGAGTATTTCCAACTCGACCTCGGGCTTGCCGAGAATGGGTTCTCCGATCCGGCCGACATGGCCGCGGAACTGGTAGGCCAGGAATCGTCCGCCGGGAGCGAGGCTGTCGCGCACGGCTTCGATGGTGGACGTGCCGATTTCTCGCGGCATGGTGGAAAAGGGAATGCCGGAAATCACGATATCGGGTGCACCGAGACCATGGTCGGTCAGGATCGATGCCAGATCCGCGGCGCTGCCGGTGTGGGCGATCAGGCGTGGATCACCGATTTTCTCGAGAATGGCCGAAAAGTGGGCATCAAGCTCGATGGTCAGCAGACGTGCATCGGGACGCATCGCTTCCAGGATGGCCCGCGTGGTCCCGCCGGTGCCAGGTCCCAACTCGACCACGCAGCGTGCGTCATCGAGTTCGGCCATGGCCAGAATGCGCCGCTCCAGAAAGCGCGAACTGGGAATGATGGATCCAACTTGCTCGGGGCTGCGCAAAAAGCCGCGAAAGAAATCGACTCCACGCACCGAACGTCGCTGACCTGCTTTTTCTGTTTCTTCCAAGATTTCCGTGTCCTTCAGGCAGCACGCCCCTTAAGCTGCTGCGCGACAAAGCCAGTGCGAATTCTAACAGCACCGAGGCTTTACCCAAAGCCCCAATGCCATTATCATGGCGCGCCTTGAGCCGCTCACCGGGCCTTACAATACGTTAAAATGACGAATTGGGGGAGATTTCGACCAAACCGCCCGGTCGAAGACCGGCTCAGGTCCTGGCAATCAGGATCAGATAAAATCAGTTTTACGGAGAGGTGGCCGAGTGGCTGAAGGCGCTCCCCTGCTAAGGGAGTATGGGGCTAAACACCCCATCGAGGGTTCGAATCCCTCCCTCTCCGCCACCCAACAAAATAACCACCGTAATCAACAAACTTAATGTGTGATTCATTGAGCCAGCCGAGGCAGGGCTTCGAACCCGACTATCTGCAATGGCACTCGCCGGAGAATTTGCTGTCCATCCAAACGTGCTAACAGTCGACCCCAAATGAACAGCATGCGCCCGAAAAGTACCAGGGAGACTTCTTCACCCGCCGTGGCTGGAAACCCAAGTCATTTTTCGACAACACTTGGGGTGATTGTTCTGGCCATCCTGCTGGGTACAAGCGCCAAGGCCGAGTCGCCAGCATCGCTGATCATCGATTATCCGGACGAAGTCTGCGAATTGGATCCCCCTTTCGCGGTGACGCTTCAGTGGCAGTTGGCAGAGGACTTCTCCGGGCGCGTCGATATTCGTGTCGAATCGGCCACGGGCAATCTGTTCCGAAGCGCCGGAGACAGTGGTGAGGCCACGACGGGTGCATGGGTGAGACCCGAAATGAGCTTTTTCCTGGTCGATACCGAGACCGGTTCGGTTCTGGCCGAAACAGCGGCTGACCTTGAGCATTGCGATTCAGATGATCAGGCGGCCGAGTCTTCGGCGGAATCAACCGTCAGGCCTCTGGAGGCTGATTCGGAGCCCGCGACAGAAATTGCCGAACCTCGTGCCGAGACCCGGCCCGAATCCGAGCCCAGCGCCAGACCACCAGCCATTATTGAGCCACTGGACCATGTTCAGCTGGCCGAGGGTGAATACCTTCGATTGAGCCCGCCGCGTCTGCGCTATTGCGGACAGCCCGTCGAGCGGGCCATGGTGCGCGTGCTGTGGGATGTTGGCGAGCTCGATGCCGAGCGGGCAAGAATCTATCTGAATTCACCGGGCGATCAAGTCTTCGTTGACGGTGCTGTCAGCGGCGAGCAGATTACCGGCGAATGGGTTAGAGATGGGACACGGTTCGTACTCTACTTGCCCGAGCAAGACGAAGTCATTGCCGAGCGGGAGTTCCGCATTCTGCCGTGCAACGTGGTCGATTATCCCGATGAGCCGGTCGAGGACTGAAGATCACTTGACCGATCAGGAGCGAACAGACGTTGCCTGGATGTCAGCCGCCCTGGACAATGCCAGACAAGCCGAAAGCATGGGCGAAGTGCCCGTAGGTGCGGTCCTTGTGCGCGACGGTGAACACCTGGCCGATGGCTGGAACCGGGTGATTGCCGATCATGACCCCACGGCACATGCCGAGATCGTCGCCCTGCGTGCTGCGGCCAAAAAACAGGACAATTATCGCCTGCCGCATACTACGCTGTACGTCACGCTTGAGCCCTGCAGTATGTGCGCCGGTGCCATCATCAACGCCCGCGTTCAGCGCGTGGTCTTTGCGGCAAGGGATCCCAGGACCGGAGCGGCCGGCTCGGTGTTCGATATTCTCAGCACCCGGATGCTGAATCATCGTTGCGAGGTTCATGCCGGAGTGCTTGCCGACCAATCGGCCGAGCTGCTCAGAAGCTTTTTCCGCCATCGACGCTGAGGACAGGGGAGGGCCTCGTGGCCCTGCCGCTCCGCGCACTTTGGTGCTACCATTCCACGGTTTACATTGATTACTGACCCAGGTTGATTTATGAACAGATTACGAACGATTGTTATCGCCAGTGTTGTTGCCAGTGGCGCGATTGCCCTGGCGGCGTGCTCCGAACCTGAACCGCCGGCCGAGCCGGATGCGCCGGTCGCTCCGGAAACCGAGGCCGAGGTCGCCGAACCGGAGCAGGAGGACAATCCCCTGCTGGTCGAGAGTGAGCTTCCCTATGGCATGCCTCCGTTCGACATCATCGAGGACGAGCATTTCAAGCCGGCCATGGAAGCTGCCATGAAAGAGCACCAGGCCGAAATCGACACGATCGTGGCCAACCCCGTATCGGCGACTTTCGACAACACCATTGTTGAGCTCGAGCGCGCCGGCCAGACCCTGGACCGGGTCATGCGGGTATTTTCAAACCTGTCAGGCGCCCACACCAATGACGCCCTGCAGGAAACCCAGCGTGAGATGGCGCCACGCCTTTCTGCGCATCAGGACTCCATCATGTTGAATCCGGGCCTGTTCGAGCGCGTGGAGTCGTTATACGAGGAGCGCGATGAGCTGGACCTGGATGCCGAGTCATTGCGTCTCCTGGAGGACTATCACACGCGTTTCGTCCGCGCGGGCGCTCGTCTGAGTGATGAAGAGAAGGACGAGTTGCGCGCAATCAATACCGAGCTGGCCGAGCTGAGTACCGAGTTCAGCCAGAAGGTGCTGGCCGAGGTCAATGATTCCGCAGTGGTCTTCGATAACCGGGATGCATTGGCCGGATTGAGCGATTCGCGCATCCAGGCCGCGGCCGGTGAGGCCGAAGAGCGCGAACTGGATGAAGGTCATTACGTCATTACGCTGCTCAACACCAGTGGCCAGCCGCCGTTGTCCTCGATGGAAGACCGAGATGCGCGTGAGCGGGTTCACCGCGCCTCGCTGGACCGGGGCAGCCGCGGCAATGAGCATGACACGACCGCCACCGTGGCCCGCATCGTCGAACTGCGCGCCCAACGGGCGCAAATGCTGGGTTATGACACCCACGCCGATTACATTCTTGAACGCCAGACCGCCGGCAGCGTGGACACCGTTGTCGATCTGCATGCCGAGGTCGGTCCGATTGCCGTGGCCAATGCACGCGCCGAAGGCGAGGATCTCCAGGCATTGATCAACGAACTGGAAGACGAGCCTTTCGAGCTGGCTTCCTGGGATTGGGCCTTCTACACCGAGAAACTGCGCCAGCGTCGCTATGACTTCGATGACTCGGAAGTACAGGCCTATTTCGAACTTGATAACGTGTTGAAAAACGGGGTGTTCTACTCGGCCGAGAAGCTGTTCGGGATCACCTTCGTCGAGCGCGACGACCTGCCGACTTATCATCCGGATGTGCGTGTCTGGGAAGCATTCGAGGAAGACGGCACGCCGCTGGGCATCATGCTCACCGATCTGTATGCCCGTTCGACCAAGCGTGGCGGCGCCTGGATGAACTCCTACCGGATCCATTCCGGATTGCTCGGCGGTCATCCGGTCACGGGAAACCATCTCAATATCACCAAGCCACCCGAGGGTGAGCCGACCCTGATGACCTGGGATGAGGTCACAACACTGTTCCATGAGTTCGGCCATGTCATTCATGGGCTGTTCTCGGATGTGCAATATCCGAGCTTTGCGGCCACGGCTGTGCCGCGTGACTTTGTCGAGTATCCCTCGCAGGTTTACGAGATGTGGGCGTCCTGGCCGGAGGTGCTGGCCAATTATGCCCTGCATTACGAGACTGGAGAGCCCATCCCCGAGGAGCTGCTCGAACGCGTGCTCGAGGCGGCCACTTTCAACGAGGGTTTCCGCACCACCGAATACCTGGCCGCATCCGTCATCGACATGGAACTGCACCGGCTCGGCCCGGATGAAGTGCCGGCGGCCGATGAAATCATGGATTTCGAGGCCCGGGTGCTGGCCGAATCCGGCATGGACTATGACCCGGTTCCACCGCGCTACCGGATTCCGTACTTTTCGCACAGCATGGGTGGCTACTCGGCCGGCTATTACTCTTATTTCTGGAGCGAGGTGCTGGATGCCGACAGTGTGGACTGGATTCGGGAAAATGGCGGACTGGATCGTGAAACCGGCCAGCATTTCCGCGACACCATCCTGTCGCAGGGTGGCAGCAAGGACGCCATGGAGCTGTACCAGGATTTCGCTGGCCGTGAGCCCACCATCGATTCTCTGCTGGAGCGTCGCGGGCTGACGGCCGAACCCGAGGAGTAAACGGGAATGAAGATTCCCGGTTGGGCGGCGCGCCTGCGCCGCCTGACCGACTGGCTGGTCCTGGACTGCCTGGGCGGGCCCCGGCCGTGGAAGCTGGCCTGGGTCATCAATTTCCAGAAGGGCGGCACGTTTTTCTTCCTGGCCGCCCTGATCTGGTTTTATGACAACCATTCCTCCGCTGCCTGGGTTTTCCTGGCCCTGCACGGCAGTTACGGGCTGGCCTGGCTGATCAAGGACCTGAGCTTTCCCGATGCCGGCTGGCAGCAACGCATCACCATCGCCGGCGGCATCAATGCATTCCTCGGCGTGCTGGGCTGGTACTGGGTATTCGGCTGGCTGCTGATTTCAGGATTTTCCGACCCAACTTATCCGCTGCCCGAGCCGGCCTGGTTCGCGCTGTGTATCTCGCTTTGCCTGGTGGGTACGGTCATCATGATTGCCGCCGATGCCCAGAAATACTACACCTTGCGAGTACAACCCGGCCTGATTACCGACGGCCTGCACCGCTGGATTCGCCATCCCAACTACCTCGGTGAAATGATGATCTACCTCAGTTTCGCGCTGATGGTCTGGCACTGGCTGCCGTTTGTCGTGCTGGCCTGGGTCTGGATCGGCCTGTTCGCGGTCAACATGATCCACAAGGAGGCCAGCATGAGTCGCTATGAGGAGTGGGCTGACTACAAGCGGCGATCGTGGTGGTTGGTGCCGGGGGTGTGGTAAGAAAGGTAAAAGGTAACCTGATTAGCGTCGTGTCTCAGTGGTCGGGCTTCGTTCCGGCTAAGGCCGTCCTCGGGCGGTGAATTCCGCTTCAGTTCGACGCGGTGGCGAGGCCTTC
>SL_3KL_010_SEDDRAFT_10001508_pt1 | contig 21213 bp, 20 predicted proteins | sample SodLakKL_010_SED_2_FD_10381 | JGI IMG/M metagenome (IMG submission 10381) | reverse complement strand
AGCATTGATTCTGCAAGATCGCCAATTTGCCCGACAACACCGACGATCAATCCGATTACCACGGCATCGTGCAGTGCAAGTTCACCGGCAAAAATATATTTACACACGACACTGGTAATAACCGCAAATACAAGTCCGAATGAAGCCCCTTCAACGGTTTTGTTCGGACTTATTGCAGTGTATAATTTGTGCTTTCCGATTGCCTTACCGCCGAGATATGCGGCGGTATCGCACACCCATATCGATAACAAAATAAGAATGATGATAGCTCCACTGTCGAACAACTCACGTAAACCGATAAATGTTCCCAATCCCAACCCCACATACAGCACACCGAACATTGTCGTACCGATATTTAAAAATGATGAACCTTTATGCCGGTACAACTCATACACAATCGAGAGTAGAATAAAAAATAACCCTATTGTTGCTATAAATTCAATCTCGTCGGATATCCTGTATTCATATCTGAATACATCTGCCAGCGTTTGATAAGCAAAGTAAATTAAAATACCGGTCAAGGCCGCAAGTCCGATTATATACTGTGGATGAGTCTCCTTCTTTTCTGCAAGCCGGTAAAACTCATAGAGCACACCCACTGCAATAACTTGTACAAGCAGGAAAAACCAGATTCCTCCTGCGATTGCAGCACCGAGAATGATCGGAATACCGATCAGAGCCACAAGGAGACGCTGTATAAAGTTATTCATTATCGTCGGCTTCAAAGTTAAGGGTTTCGATTACATTCTTCGCCTCATTCATTCGATCATTCGGCACCATCACATTGACGCGTGCCATCGAGCCGACCGTCAGAAAATAAGCATGATCCTGCTGATTGAAGATCATCGCCTCAATACCTGCATTCTCGAGATTCGCTTTAACCATCTCCGCTTCGTATTCAGTCGAGCTGATATATGCAACGGCCCAGCTCTGATATACACGAACATGCTTATCATCCTCACAAAATGTCTTGTTCATTCTGGTTTTACGGCATTTCTGGCAAACGGGTTTGCCACAAATAATACAGACTGCAACTGCCGGTATCGTTTGATGGTTCTCACACTCGATATCCTGATTATCGATCAGAAGCACTCCGCATACCGGACAGTATTCCGCTTCGTCCTGTATTTGTTCCTTACAATTCGGGCAATCAATCATTTTTCTCCTTTACCTGTTCTTGAGCTTTCCGTCGTTCATCCGCTGCCTTTGCAAGCAATACCCAGCAGCCAACTGCAATGAAACCGCTGATAAGCATAACAACAATAGTACCGGTAATTGCCGGTTCGGCCTCAGCAGGAAGTAAAATTTCTTCACGACGGTAGTAGACTGAGATAACCGCAACGAGATTATTAACAAAGTGAGCAAGGATTGCGGCAAGAATACTCCCCGTTTTATAAACCAGCAACCCGAAGACAATACCAAGCACCATCAATGGTACAAGTGTAAACGGGTTGAGATGATATAAAGCAAAGATTATTCCTGCAACGACGGCACCTCCTGCAAGTCCAAACGAATATTCAAAATTGCGCTGTACCAATCCACGAAATAAAACCTCTTCGGAAAATGCCGGCACAAGAGCAACAACCAATATAACAAACAACAACTCGGGAGCTGTTTGAACCATCACCAGCGTTTGATACATCTGCTCGATAGATTCACGCATACTCTCGATAAACGGTTTTATCGCTTCGGGTAGCGGGATCATATCCTGAAGCACCAGATATCCCTGCAAAAATTGTTGCGCCGCGATGACACCGATGGTTATGAAGAATACTTCAGCAAAACCGATCGGTTTCATACGAACAAACTTGAATATATTTTTTGTTTGAAACCGGATCAGTATCAATGTCGGTATCAACAAAAATATAATTTGTCCGAGCATAGTCGCCAGTCTGATCGCCTGAACATTGTCGTCGGTAAAATCTAATCCGAATAATAATAACGTTATTCCGCCGCCAATAATCTGGTATAAGAAAAATATACCGATAAGTGCGAGAATAGCATATACTGAAGGATGCAGGTTCAACCGGCTGAATACGGTATCCTCATCAGCAAATTTGGCTTGATCTTGTGGTTCCGGATATGCTACATCGTTCGGTTGTTTTTGTTTATCATCCATCATTATACATCACATCTTTGATAGCAGCCGCAAGAAGCGGAATCATTATTTCATGGTGACCGGTAATGCTGTACCCTTTACCGCCGTCCTGTGTCGGCCGCTGGACGACATTCACGCGCGGGCGATAGTGCTGGATCATATCGAAGTTTACCGTGACAAATCCTTTTGCTTTGTGACCGACATTTCGTGCAACAGTTAATGCTTTTAAGAACACTTCGGGCAAGATTACCGCAGACCCGAAATTTAACACAACACCGCCGTCGGTGAGTCCGCCTACCACATCGCATAACGTCCGGAAGTCGCGAAACGATAATTCCCCGGTAGCAGCGCCGTTCATAGTCGGTTGCTGATGAACAATATCGGTTCCGATTGCAGCGTGAACGGTCACCGGTATATTTGAGGATATTCCCGCCGCGAGTATGCTGTATTCCAGATTCGGAGCGGATTTTTTCGTTAATGCTTCGCCGAGTGCTTCACCATAACCTGCATCCGATTCTTTAAAGTAGTGAGTTAATACTCCATTAATAAATTCGCCGGTTTCGGTCCACATACCGAATGAGCCATCCATTAAATTATCAGCGACATCTTCCGAGGTTACCCCCCACATTGCCGTTTCGACATCATGGATTGCTGCGGCACTATTCATTGCAATAGCGGTGACAATATTATGTTTTATCAAATCAATGATGATGGGAGAGCAACCGACCTTGATAACATGAGCTCCCATCATAACAATAACGGGCTTTTTATTTTTACGTGCGTCACCAATGTGATGAACAACCCTTTTAAAATCATCTGCAACAAGTATTGCCGGAAGTGAATTAATGAATTGAGAAAACGATTGGCGGGCAGGATCATACAGTTGTGCAAAATCCTGTACACCTACTTTACTTGTACGTTTTTTTATTGAAGCGGTTTTTACCGATGAGAGATCAATTCGTTTAAAGCGCGTCATAGGCTATTGCACTCGTGCCCGGATGGCATCGCGTAATCCCGAATACCGGCTCAACTCGGCAGTAATCGATCCGACCGGTATACGTGTTCTCATTCTTACGGGTACGCGCAATTCATCATTTGTAAGCCAGATATGGATGGAACCATCGTGCTGAAACAGTCCTCCTTCCTGGATGAGCGGTTCAATAATTAGAGTATCAAAGGTTCCGGTTTTAACACTTACTTCTTCCCGGCCGTGATATAATACACCAAGGGTGTAGGTTGAATCCCGGTGAAAATTTTCCAATGTTATTATATCCCCGGGTTCCAAATCATCAAAATCAAGTGTTCGTACATAATAAAAAGCCGAAACCATATCGTGCACATATTCCGGAACTGGATATTCCTCACCATCTTTTGTGACAGCCGTGTTATTTGTCTGGTCAAATTCAACATTGGTATCCCGTGAGTAACCACCTTCACGGATCTGCTCGATAAATCTCCACGGGAAAATACCTTTTTTATCAAGATGCGACTCCCACAAGTCCTCTACTTTATATACCCAGGAAAATGGAGAAACTGACCGGGCAGTTAACTGAACTCGATAGATATCACGCCCGTTAATATTAGTGACTTCAGGAATACGCATCTCTCCTTCACCGGCTTTAATGATGCCATACCTGAGATCAAAGACAAGTCGCTCACCTTCTATGAATGCATTGTTTTCAACACTACGAAATGCAGGTTTTTCAGATTTCTTTTCCGTTGCAGATCCACTGTTTTGCGGGTCATCCGATAGTCCCCCAAAAAGTACGCTCAACAACAACGGAATTACAATCGATATCATAGTTTTCCTCCCTGCTCGCCATGTTTGTTCATAGAAAAATATATTTTCCTTTATTTACTGGACGCTACAATGATATAAATTGTTCCGGACTTATGGTTGCTACAATTAGGTAATATACAAGGATTTCGGTTCGGAATCAATAAAAAAGGGACATTCCGGCTCAATCCGAAATGCCCCTCTGTGAATTTGTGATGAATCAATTGCTACTGTTATGGGAAAATTCCCAGATCCAGATAGGACTGTGCAATTTTATTGATTGAATTAATAAATGCGGCAGTTCGCTGGCTTACCTTCTTATCATGCTGTGTCCACATGTTATGTGTTTCACGGTACGCCAGAATCATCGTATCCTCAAGACCTGAATCAACCAGGTCGCCCTCGTCCGGACCGCGGGCGATCTTTCGCACAACTTCATCCGGAAACTTTACACCGGACGATACTTCGATTGCCTGCAGCAGTTGCTGATTAGTCGATTCAGCAAATCTTCTGCCAAGGCGACCGAACCGTACATGTGAAAGGTTTTTCAGCCATTCGAAATATGAAACAACGACACCGCCTGCATTACAATAAATATCGGGAATGATCAAAGTTCCCTTTTCCATGAGGATCTCCTCCGCTTCGGGAGTAGTCGGTCCATTAGCGCCCTCTGCAATGATTTTTGCGTTAATATTTGCTGCATTCAGATGTGTTATCTGATTTTCAAGCGCACATGGAACCAGGATATCGCATTCGATCTCAAGTGCATCATTTGAGTTTTCGATATTTTTCGCACCGGGATAATTCAATATTGAGCCGGTTTCCTGACGATGCCGCATCACATCCTCAAGGTCAAATCCGTCGGGATTATAGATTGCCCCTTCGATCTCAATCAACCCGATCAATTTTGCTCCATCTCCTGATATATACTTCGCAGCGTGATAGCCAACGTTACCCAGCCCTTGCACAACCACCGTTTTACCTTCAAGTCCGGCAGACAAACCGAGCTCCTTCATATCCTCTTCTATTTTACATGCTTCACGACAGGCGAAGTAAACTCCGCGACCTGTTGCTTCTTTCCGGCCCTGAATACCATGCTGGCTGATCGGCTTGCCGGTAACGCAGGCTGCAGCATCGACAGAATTCGGATGAAACGCCTGATAGGTATCAGCCATCCACGACATTTCACGGGCACTTGTACCGTAATCAGGTGCAGGCACGTCTATTCCCGGGCCGATAAAATTCTTATGAATGAGTTCGGCTGTAAATCGCCTGGTAATAGATTCAAGTTGTTCAACACTGTAATTTTTTGTATTAACTTTTACTCCACCTTTTGCACCACCAAAAGGAATTGAAACCACAGCACACTTATATGTCATAAGTGCAGCCAACGCCATCACTTCATCGGCATTGACATTGTCTGCATACCTGAAACCACCTTTCGTAGGTAATTTATGATGGCTATGCTCAACACGCCATGCTTGCATCACCTCATATTCTCCCTTTCCTTTACGAATGGGGAACGTGAAATGATACACGCTGTTACACGTATTTATTTGCTCGAGTAATCCTTTCGGATGCTTTGTATATTTAGCAGCATCATGAAAGTTACGTGATACGCTGGTAAAAAAACTGGGAATTGCGTTAGTAGATGTAGATTTTGTAGAGTGCATAAGATTTGTCCTGCTTATAGAAAAATTTTTTAATGGTAAATTGCCATTTGGAAGTTTGCTAACCGTAGTATATAAAGAACGGTAGGTTTACCAAAAATATATGAATTTTTAAGGAGTAAAACAATTATTATATGCTGAATACGATTCTATCGTACTATAAACCTATGGCATCGATTAATAATAGTCCCTCGATACGCCAATGGCTTGCAGTATATATGCATTTCCCATCTTTAAAGAGCAATATTTGGGGGGATTCGTGTTTTTTTCCCGCAAGACCGGTCGCCGTTGTGCTCGCTTCACGGTTAGATACGACATCAATTTTCGCTGCCGGTATGTCAGGATATTTTTTAAAAAACGGCGAGAGTCTTCTTTTCGCTTCTTCCGTCTGGCGGCATATTCCTGCTTTAAAAATGACCGCCAGTCTGTTTTGTTGTATGAAATCCTGGACGTCTTTTGTACCGGTTAGTTCAATCATAATGCATACAATATATAATAAAATAAACGGGCATTCAAACCTGAGTAAGGAGATCATGCAGAGTAATTTCGCTGTTCCGGTGTAATAATCTTTTGGTGATATTACAAATTTTGTATATTACAACTATCTCATTACAAAATAAGCAGGTAAATCCGATGAAAACTTGCAGAAAAACCGTACCTATCGTCGCCTTACTAGTACTATGGCTCGGGCTCGGGATCTTAACCGAGGTGAAGTCAGATAACCTGGGCGACGGACTGTTCTGGCGGGTTAGGACCGAGAATGCAACAGTATACCTTCTCGGCTCAATTCACTTAGCCAGCGATGATATATATCCGTTTCCTCTGGAGATCGAGGATGCATTCGACGAGAGTGAATACCTGGTGGTAGAGGTTGATATTACAGCTATCGACCAAAACGAGATCATCCAACTCATTCAACAATACGGGAGGTTCGATGACGAACGAACTCTGCGGGATGTTATACCGGATTCAACGTACGATGCAGTGCAACAAGAATTTCAAGAACACGGATTGAATATCAGACAATATGAGCGCATGAAACCATGGGTCGTTGCGATTACCTTATCACAATTGCAAATTGCAAAATTCGGCTATGTACCGGAATATGGTGTCGACCTTTATTTCTTGAGCGATGCCCGGAACGAGAAGGAGATTATCGAACTTGAAACAGGAGTCGAACAACTCAGGCTATTCAGCGACCTTGCTATGGAGTTACAAACGTTACTGTTAGAGGATTTTCTCTACGATCTGACTATGCCGAGAGAGCAAATTAATGAATTATTCGATGCATATGCCCGTTTCGATGCAGAATGGATTAGAGAATTTGTATTCGAGAGTGTGGAAAGACATCCCGAACTTGAGCCGCTATATGAAAAACTTCTCGATGATCGTAATCGTAAGATGGCTGAAAAGATCGACAGGTTTCTCCGCGGAGAAGGGACCTATTTTGTAGTCGTCGGGGCGGCACATTTATTTGGTGAGACCGGAATTCCAAACTTGTTGTGGCGGAAGGGATATGAACCGGTAAGGCCGTAGGTTATTTCTTTAAAATAGTTTGTTTTGAAATAACCCCCACTATAACTGATGTATCTGCCACAATTTTCACAAACTACTACGCATTATGGGATGATTAAAAAGTATGTAACGCTGCTTCCCGACTGCGTCGGGAGCGTACGCGACTCACCGAGTCGCGTTACAAGGTTAAAATCAAAGATCTTTCAAAAATGATCCAGATGTTGTTTCAAATATACCTAATAAAAATACTTTTTGGACACCCCCTAATATTGCCCAATGATTATGCAAATATCAAACTACTCATACCGCAACGATTCTACCGGATCCACACTTGCAGCTTTCCGTGCCGGGAAAACACCGGCAACAAGTCCGATAGCAGTCAATATACCGACGGTTACACTCATTGTCGTTTGTGACAGAACCGGATGGCCGAAGAACTGCCACGCACCGTCATTCAAACCGAGCGATTGTACACCCAGTATCACTGCTGCAGAGAACCCGAGCCCGATACCGCCCCCGAGGAATGAGATAAAGACTGATTCAAAAACAAACTGCGATATGATGTGCCGGCGCCGTGCACCAACCGCTTTTTTCACACCGATCTCACGGGTACGTTCTTTTACCACCACATACATAATATTTGCAACACCCACTCCGGCAATCAGCAAAGTAAAAAATCCAACAACGAATAAGAATATTTGAAAGCCGAGCGCTATACGTTGATTGATCTGTTCGAATTCTATGAAATCCCATATCGAAAGAGCCTGCGTGTCGGTGACATCGAATTTATACTTTGCACCGAGGACCCGTTTCATTTCATCAATAAGTACATCTTGTGCCTGTATATCGGTTGGTCGAATAAGTAAGGAATGTATAAACCGGTGACCGTACATTGTCCGGAATGTTGTATAGGGAATAAGGGCACGGTTATCATCCGGTCCCTGCATAGAGCTTGTCTGAAATTTCTCAGCCATCACACCGACAACGGTGAATGGTACGTCTTCAACAAAAACCTGCTGACCGATCGGGTCATCATTACCAAACAATGTCTCTGCAAGTTTATTGCCGATAAAGAGAACCCTTCGTTGCTGAGCTACATCTCTTGAATTAAAAAAACGGCCGCCTGCTGCAGAATACATTGCTCTCATCTCTTCATAATCGGGATTGACGCCTTCCATAAAGACCGAGGTTGATGCATTTTCACTCCTGATTCGTGTATTCCATCTTGCGTAACTGGGACTTATATATTCGATCCCGGGAATGGAACGTTGCAGTAAGGTAATATCTTCTTCCTGCAACCGGATCCGTCTTCCAACGGGTAGTCCCTCATAAGGTTTACTTGTTTGTCCACCATATACAAATATTACCCTGTTACCACCACCCCGCAACCCTTCAACCATTTTATTCCCGATACCCTCACCAAAAGAGAGTAAAATAACCACAGCAATTGTTCCCCAGGTAATTGCAAGCAGCGTTAAAAACGTGCGAAGTTTCTGGCGCCTTATATCGTGTAAAAATTCTTGTATGAGGATAAGCAGCATTATATAAATTCCTTATATTACGTTCGCAAACATTCAACCACATCAAGCCGCGATGCTCTTCGCGCGGGCATCATGCCGGCAGCAAGACCGACAAGTCCGAGCACGAGAAATGCTATGATCCCGACCTCAGGAGCAAAGTGAGGTGTTCCGACATATTCTGAAATGTTATCGGGAATCAATTGTAATCCCTGCACAAGCAACCATCCTATTATATATCCCAATGCTCCACCGATTCCTACAACAAAAAATGTCTCGGCAAAAAACTGAAGCATTATATTCCACCGTTTTGCTCCTACCGACCGGCGTATACCGATCTCACGCATTCGCTCCTGTACTACTACAAACATTATATTCGCGACTCCGATACCACCGACGGCTAAAGTAAAACCGCCAATCAATCCCATAAATATGTTCATACCAAGAAAAAAGTAAAACATGAACATCCACATCTCATTTGTATCCCAGATGGAAATTGCATCCTGATCGTCGGGATGAAAGCGGTATTTACGACTCATTACCTGATAGACCTGCGCTTTGACGTCATCGGAGAGCGTCGGATTAACGGGAGTATAGATTATGTTATTCACAAAATCGGTTCCGAATATCGCTGAATAGGTTGAAGCGGGAATAAGTGCCCGGTCTTTATCACGTTGTGTGTAAGAAGAATTCTGGGTCTTTGGCTGCATGACACCAATAACTGTAAACGGAATACTTCCTACCATAACTATCTCGCCGATGGCATCCTCATCTCCAAAAAGTAATTCTTTGAGATCGTTGCCGAGAAATATCACACGTCTTCGTTCTTTCAAATCGTTATTGTTAAACCACCTGCCTCCTTCCTGTGGGAAGATATTTCTCATCTGTCCGTACACCGGGTACACACCACCGATATTCGGAGTATTTATCATATCTCCTCTTTTAATAGGTGTATTTCCCCGCATATATTCGGGACTGATATCACGTATATCGGAAATTTGCCGTTCCAATAACTGTACATCGGATTCACGGAAGCTGATACGCCTGCCAATTCCATATCCCTCATACGCCATTGATGTTCTACCCGGCCAGAGGATGATAATTTCATCACCCATACCACGCATATTCAATGTCATTTGATCACGCAAACCAAATGCAAAGGAGAGCAGCACAATGATGGTTGCGGTACCCCACATAATACCGAAGACGGTAAGAAATGTACGCAACTTCTGTTGCTTAATATCCCGGATAAATTCAGAAAGTAATGATATTGGTGACATACATTTATGCTGTTTTATGGTAACAATTTTATATTCATACAACCTATGGATTTACCTGACCGTTAATCTTTGAAGCGGTTTCTCAAGCACAACATCACCCTCCGATAATCCCTCTTTCACTTCAATGTTAATCGCATCGCTTAACCCAGTTTTTATCGGAATTTGTTTGCGTCCGCCCTGACCATCAGGAATATCCACAAACGCATCGCCGTTTCTGAACGTTACAACACGTTCTGGTATGACCAGTATATCTTCTTTACGCGAGATAATTACATCTGCGTTTGCCGAATAACCCGCACGTAGTCTGACAGTCGGATTATCGTGAATTGCGATCTCAACGGGAAATACCGTTGCGTTATCCTGCCGTTGTGCCTTTAATGAAATTTTTTCGAGTTCACCGTTTATGACTGCATCGGGCAAAGCACCGACTTTAATTTCAACCGGCATTCCCTCATCAAGTTTACCGACATCAATCTCATCAACAGTTCCTTTGAACACCAGATTATCCATTGCCGCCATTGTCATTAACGGAGTACCTGCCTGAAAAGTAGTTAACGGTACAACAGGGTCACCGATATCGGCCATTTTCTCAAGTATAAAACCGGTGATCGGAGCTTTTATCTGGCTTTCAATTTTCGTATCGCCAATAACGACACGTCCCGACTCAAGAAGCTGCAAATGTTCACGTCTCATCTGAAGGCGAATCGAAGAATCGTTGTATCTTTTTTCAAGCTCTTCAAACTCGCGATCAGAAATCAATCCGCGGTCACGAAGCTGCTGATTTCGTTGTAGATCGCGGGTTAAATTTTCTAATTCGACTTCGGCGAGCTCGACATTGCGTTTTGCCTCCGCAAGTTCAAGCGGTGTAGGATCCGGTTGAATCTCTATAATAGGTTCCCCCTGCCGGACGAACGTGCCGGGCTCCGCATAAATGGTTTTCACAACGCCGGATATTTTCGATTTAACTTGAATTTCGTTTTGCGGTTCCACTGTTCCGACAGCAAGTGCCTTTTCAACAATTGTTCCTTTTTCAACCGTTACTGTGCGTTCGGTAGTTTGATCGCTGCTCGATGGACTTGACATAAACATAACAACTATGACTGCAACTATAAGTATTGCCAAGGAGCCATAAATCAATTTTTTTCGTTTCATCGATGCACCTTTTGTTTTATTGGGTTGAAGCTGTTAATTTTATTAAACATATTATGAGAACTGAGTGTGTATACGACTTAGATCTTAAATAGTTACGTTCTAATCCGAAAATATCCCAATTACGGAGCATACTATGAGCCATTTCATTCTTTTTCTGATACTTCTATTTATCCCTCTGATTGTGCAATCACAAGCTGACGAGCGGCTGCGTGCCCGCGATATCGGCATAAAACCGGGGATTTTCAGCCCCGGAAAGAATAATGCCATTACCGACGTTCAGGGTGTAAAGGTTGGTCATCGAACTATTATTGAGGGAACGAATATTCGAACCGGTGTGACGGCAATAATTCCTCATTCGGGTAATATTTTCAGGGAAAAAGTCCCTGCCGCGATAGAACTGGGGAATGCATTCGGGAAACTTGTCGGCTACCCGCAAGTGCAGGAACTGGGCGAGCTCGAAACACCGATAATCCTGACAAATACGCTCAGCACGTGGACTGCCGCTTCTGCGCTGGTTGAATATACGCTCCGTCTGCGCGGTAACGAGCACGTCCGCTCGGTCAATCCGGTTGTCGGTGAAACGAACGATGCCCGGCTGAATGATATCAGGGGTATGCACGTAACACGTGATCATATTCTCGAAGCACTTGAGAAGGCAACCGACGGAGCGGTGGAAGAAGGAGCAGTTGGGGCGGGTACCGGTACAACTTCTTTCGGCTGGAAGAGCGGCATCGGTACTTCATCAAGATTGCTGCCAGAACAGTACGGAAGCTACACCGTTGGTGTTCTGGTACAATCAAATTACGGCGGTATCCTGACTATCGACGGGGTACCTGTGGGTAAAGAATTAGATCAGTATATGTTCCGCGATGCAGATGAACAGGAAGATGGTTCGATTATGATTATCGTGGCTACCGATGCTCCGTTACCATCTTCATATCTCAAACGTCTTGCAAGGCGCGCTCTCGTCGGTCTCGGGCGAACCGGCACACCGATGACGCATGGCAGCGGAGATTTTGTAATTGCATTTTCGACATCGGAGAAGATCCGGATACCGACAGATGCGGAAAGGGAATACGATCAAACAATTTTGCGACAATCGGCACTGACACCGCTATTTCAGGCAGTAGTTGAAGCAACAGAAGAGGCGATTTATAATTCGTTATTTAAAGCCGAAGCGATGACTGGATATCGAGGTACAACAGTAGAGGCGCTGCCGGTGGAGAAAGTGAAAGAGATTATGAAAAAATATAATCGTCGTCAATAGAAACTGTGGCTTTAAATGGGAGCGGGAAGAACAGAAAATTCAATAAAGAAGGTTATATATAGAATACCTTATATTTCCGCATGTCTCTTTTGGACGAGAATGGTCGAACCAGCATTTTTAACAACCTGGAAATTCTCTCGCCCAATAACAATCTGATTCTATTTTTTACAAATGATCCCGCATCCCGGCAGTTCAGGTTTTTTAAATATTTCAGACGTTCCACTCCCTTGGTATGTAAAGCAACGTACAGACTATCTGCAGATATCCGTTTATTCAATGCATTCTTAAATTTCTTATTAATAATTTTACGAAGTTTCTTATAACCTAATACACGTTTTTTTCTCCAATCGGACAATTTCACGGGATCACGTAATATTGATGAATATACACCTCCTCCCCATCTCCTGTACACACAAGAACATTCATCGAAGAAATATATCTTCCCATTTAGAGCAAGGTTAATGATCAACAGAGTATCGCCAGCTATTTCGGGAATATTTTTCAATAAATTAATATTTATGCAATCGCGCCTGTATACCAGGGCTGCAGAAGGGTATATGCTGCCTCCAGTCCGAATGATGTCATCTGTTACAACATCTCCTCCCGGAATTTTCGTAATACATGTTTCTTTGCTGCCATTCATCTCATCGATCAGTTGAGCATTCGTAAAACAAGCACTGTATCCGGGGTTGTTCTCCAAAAAATCTATCTGTTTCTGTAATTTAAAGGGGTCATTCCAGTAATCGTCCCCCTCGCACTTGGCAATATACTTTCCCCGCACCCGCGGATATTGAAAATTCACACCGATTTTATTTCCCTGACGGTATTGGTTTTCGGTTTGATACATGGGATAAACGAGATCCGGATATTTACTCTCGTATTCTCTGATAATATCTGCGGTCGCGTCGGTCGAGGCATCGTCGTGGAGCAAAATTTCTACGCGAAAGGTAGTCTTTTGCAATAAAAAACCCTTGATGGCTTTTCGTATATACTTTTCATGATTATAAGTAATACAGGAGATACTTACTAACGGAGTAATATCCTCCTGCCATTTATGGCAGGCAATTGATTCCGGTCTTTGTAAAAGTTTGTGCGCTCCCTTCATGGCCTACCCACTAACGTCAATGTAACCATTTTAACACCATAGAATAGATATTTTTATATTCTTGTAACAGCTCAACGATAATCCTCCTCGTTTCCCCAGAGTTTTTCAAATCTGTTTAATTCCATTTCTTTTTTGAAATCTGTTAATAAATTCAGATAATCGTATTCCGGTTCAAATCCAAGTTCTTCTTTTGTTTTTGAGATATCGTGAATAAATTGACGACCATTCGGTTTATCCGGCCGGCAGATAATGTCCGACTCTTTACCGTTTGTACCAAACACCTTGACAATTCCCTTTATTTGTTCCTCGAGGGAGACACCCTTTCCGTCTCCCACATTATAGATTCCGCCTTCTCCATCAGATGTCAGCGCACGTCTGATTAGTTTTACCAGGTCTTTAACGTATACAATTTCTTTTCGAAGTCCCGGATCTCCCCATATTTCTACCGGTTCTCCCTTGATTGCCTGTTCCATTAAATAGCGGTACGCCTTCATTTTTCGTTCACCATTCACGTAAAAGTACTTATCCGGGTGGTAAGCATAGATTGTCGGAAGGCGCAGAATAAACCGTTTGATACCATATTGATGGTAGTAGTGTTCGGTAAGATCGACGGCGGCATTTTTACAAATTGTATAAACGGCATGATCCCCGGTGAGGGGGAATTTTCTTTCTATATCCGACGGTATTGGTTTATCGGTACCCATAAGGTAATTTGAATCCGCCCTTGTCTGGGTAAAAATTATTTTCTTCGCACCGACAATTCTCGTATACTCTAACACGTTCAGTGTTCCGGTAACTATACTATCGATATACGCCTGTGGAGTATAACCTTTCATTTTGGAAGGCATACTGCCGGCAAAATGCATCACACAATCAATATTATGTTCTGGTAACCTTTCAAATTCCGATTTCCGTGTGATATCCACGGATGTGTATTTTACATTACAATTTGTGAAAAAACCATTATCATATTCACTTCTGCCTACCGCAATTATATTATATCCACGTTCACCCAGATCAACGGTGGTATATGCACCTACCGAACCGGTTGCTCCAAAAATTAATATATTCCTGTTTGTATCCATTTATCGTAAATATCGCTTAAAAAATGATTTAGCCGGATCGTTCTTTAAAAGCGGAAAAAATATCTGGAAGTTACGGATACGTGGATACATGTTCACTTCAATTATTTTAAATCCGTTGGGAGTAATCGCCACATCGGCACCAAACATTTTGAGTTGGGGGAAATGATCACAGATCCGGGGTAATTCGTTTTTAATGAGATTCCAATATGGTAAAAAGCCATCTATTTTCTTACCTGTATCCGGATGATACTCACAATCTTCCACCGTACCACCCTGCTTCCGTTTTCCACCGAAGATCAGTCCGTCGTTAATATCAACGCCGCACAAGATACCGCCGGCGGCAAAGTTATCGACGACTCCGCTTTCCCGTGAACCAAATCTCATACAGGCTCCGACGATTTTTGCACTTTGATCTTTAATATCCCTGATCAACATTATCCGGACAGTATTTAATGATTCCTGATATATGTTCTTTATAAATTCATGGTTTTCAATGTACTCTGATATAATATGGTTATGACTTCGGGATAATATCCCCAATAATACATTTTCATCAACTTTTATATCATTTGCGAAAAACGTATTTGCTCCTGCATAACGAATCTTCCTGAAACCATTTCCTCTTGATCCTGAGATGGGTTTTAACGCTACCATATTAACAGATTTTATTTTGTTTATAACTTCCGTTAAAGCATTAGCATCGTTTCCATTTTGTGATAATAAGCTTCTTTCTGTATCGTTGAAAGCAATGAGCTCATCCCGCATTTTCATAAAATAATACCGTGGCAGATACTCCTTAAATGGTTGCAGGACATAATACATAGTCATCTTGTTATCAAACCATATTCTGAATTTTCTATGACTTCCCAACAATTTCATTCTGTAATAACCGATATCGGGCACATAATTTTGATAATTTCGTTCTGTAAGACCATATAGTGCGATTGAAGAGCTCATAAATCCTCTTTTATATGCCCATATTTTATTTCTGAGATTCTGATTACCGTTCAACATATCCGTTTTGATATCTTTAATGAGCGTATCAGTCGAGTATTTGCCAAAACCGGCACGTATAAATATTTTTTTTAAAATACCCATAAAACTCTAACTAGCCATACTATGATACCACCGCTTCACTTCGGTCTATAATGATGTTGTAGTTATTATGTGCCTGCGACATTACATCCTGTTGCAAATCAATATCGGGGAATGCCAAAATCAATATTCCCAGAGCGGCACTCGAACTATCAAATGATCGCACGCGGGCTCCTCTTTCAACATAGAAATGTTGTTCAACGATATAAGGTTCAATATTTTCGATGATTTCACAACCCCCGTAGTAACCGGCATTCTTACTGTGAAGTGCATAATATGATGTCGGAATTACATTGAAAGTCGGTACCTCAACAGGTAATTGTATTAAAATATCTAGCTGGGCTTTGACCATATCAAAACCGGTTGCATGATAAATGGCCTGCGGTACAAAATGACCTCCGCTTCGCGGACCTATCTCCATAATATATATGTTTCCCTCACCGGTAATTCTTGCTTCAATATTAACCGGCCCATTCATATAACCCGCATTCCTTGCGATTGATTCGACCTGCCGTTTTATTTCTCCTAAAAAAGATGCCTGTTCCACTGATGGCCAACTGGTACCAGCCGGATTTACCGGGTTTACTTCATTATTATAGTGATGATCACCGAGCAAACAAAAAACCAATTCCCCGTTCAGAAAAAATCCGTCACCGTGCAGATCTCCATTTTCGGCATCAATATATTCTTCAATAATTACTCTCTCAGACAGAGAAAATGATAGGGCGTGGCCAACTGCGTGGTTTAATTCCCCGAAAGTATTCACTACCGAAACTCCTTTGCTCCCGGAAGAATCGACCGGTTTCACCACAACCGGATAATCAATGGAAATACCATTGATCTTCGACGGTTCTCTCCATTCGGTTACTAGTACCTGGGGAGTGTTAAAACCATTCTCTCTCAACAACTCACGAAATAAATACTTATCGGAAAGGAGCTGAATACTCCGATACGGATTACCCGGCAATCCCAGTTTTTCCGAGACGTAAGCAGCGGTCGGTGCTGCGGGATCAGATGCATAGGTAATCACAAAATCCGGTTTAATTTTTTCTGCCAACCGCAATACACCCTCGACATCAGTCGTGCTGACATTATAATATTCATCTGCGTACTTGTGGCCCGGATTATCAGGTAAGTAATCACACGTAATAACGTACCACCCGTGTCTCCGGGCTTCCTGAATAACAGGTATCTGCGAATATGCACCGCCAAGCAACAATATTTTTTTTGCGTATCGCATCTTTTATATATTGCTTACGTCAGATCTTAATAAACTTACAATGAATTCAATGTCTTCAACATCAATATTTGGAGAAATCGGCAGACATAATACCTGTTCCGATATTTCTTTCGCCGTTTTCAAATCGGCGCTTACCGACGATTGCAGCGATCTGTAAGTCGGAAATTCACTTATAAGAGGATAAAAATATCGTCGCAGATGAATATTATTCTGCTTCATTTTTGTATATAACTCATCTCTCGTTAACGCATAATCATCCTGGACAAAGATCGGGAAATATGCATAGTTGTGATACGTATTGTTCATTTCATCCAGGTAACGAATACCATCTATTCCGTTCAGATATTCCTTATAAATGTTTGTATTTCTCTGTCGTTTGTTTCTGTTATTTTCGTGATACTTTAATTGCAATAAACCCAGTGCTGCCTGAAACTCATTCATTTTTGCGTTAATTCCCGGCCCCACAACCGTTGTTTCTCCCGCAATTCCGAAGTTTTTGAGATAATCAATCCGTTTTTTCATCTTTTCGTTATGACATATAATCGCTCCTCCTTCAAACGTTGTAAACACTTTTGTGGCATGAAAGCTGAGAACGGAAAGATCACCAAAATTGCATATACTCGTACCGTTAACCCTGACTCCAAAGGCATGTGCTGCATCATATATTACTTTTAATCCATACATATCGGCAATATCCTGAATTGCATCTACGTTACACGGATGCCCGTATACGTGTACCGGTAGTATGGCAGACGTAGCGGGTGTGATCAAAGGTTCTATTTTATCAGGGTCAATCGTACAATGAGCCTGTTCGATATCACAAAACACCGGTTTTATTCCGTTCCAATGGAGAGCGTGCGCGGTCGCAACAAAACTGAACGGTGTCGTGATAACCTCCCCTGTGATTCTGAGTGCCTGTAATGCTGTAATTAATGCGAGAGTACCGTTTGCAAACAATGAAACATAGGGAACTCCCAGGNNTTCACACAGTTTCTGTTCGAATTCCCTGTGGAATTGACCGTTGTTCGTGAGCCACTTATTCTCCCATATTTCACGGAGATATTCCTGAAATTCTTCCAGNGGCGGAAGAAAGGGTTCCGTTACATAGACNGGTTTGATTACATCAATTAAATTATTGTTGTTACTCATATCATCTCCGCACCACTACTATGTGTATGTATTTATAAGTTCCAGCAAATATGTTCCATAACCATTCTTGAGTTCCCCTGCAGCTTTCACCATATGCTCATCGGTAATCCACCCTTCGCGGTATGCAATCTCCTCGGGACATGCGATTTTCAATCCCTGCCGCTGTTCGATTGTCTCTATAAAGACAGATGCCTGGAGCAGACTCTCCGGCGTACCTGTATCGAGCCATGCCATACCACGTCCCATCACTCTCACGCTTAAATCTTCTCGAGCAAGGTATTCTTTATTGACATCGGTTATTTCAAGCTCACCCCGGGAAGACGGTTGCAGGCTTTTGGCAATATCGACGACGTTATTATCATAAAAATATATACCTGTTATCGCATAGTTCGATTTTGGTTGTTCCGGTTTTTCTTCTATACTCAGTACATTTTTCTTATTATCGAATTCCACGACTCCGTACCGGTGAGGATCTTTTACAGGATAACAAAAAACAATAGCTCCCGAGGTGAGCTGTGCAGCTTCACGCAACTTCGGACGCAAATATCCTCCATAAAATATATTGTCGCCGAGAACGAGACAAACTGTTTCGTCTCCAATAAATTCTTCACCGATAAGCAATGCTTGTGCAATTCCCTGTGGTTCCGGTTGTTCTGCATACTGTATTCTAACTCCCCATTGTGAACCGTCATACAACAGTTCTTCAAATCTGGGGATATCTTTTGGAGTAGAAATTACAAGGATATCCCGGATACCTGCCAGCATAAGGCTGGAAAGCGGATAGTAAATCATCGGTTTGTCATAAACCGGTAAAAGTTGTTTGCTTATGGAACGTGTCGCAGGATACAGTCGGGTACCTGCTCCACCGGCCAATATTATTCCTCTCATATCACAAAGCACTCTTATAATTATTTAAACTTCAACAATGCGCTCAGGTAAGAAAGCTTCAGATCGTGCCAGCATTCATTTGTTGTTTCCAGTACAGAAATCCACTCATTATCACCTGAACGTATTTCGCCAAGCCTCGATTTGACCGTTTCAAATTCTCCCAGAGATTATCAAGATGCCCGTTTAAACGGTCTTTCTGATCCTTTTCCGAATTGTCATATAATGATTGCAGAGCTTCAATTTTTAAACTCCACTCATTTAATTGAAATTCGTACTCCTGTATATAGCTTTCCTTGGATATCATCGTAGCGTCCCTCCTCTATTAATTTGTAATATCTAATTATTTGGATCATTGTATTATCATCATAAACTTTGTAATGCGACCATTTTGCTGAAATTATTTTCGCGCGACGATAAGAGATCATTATAATTGCCCTGTTCTATGATAGTACCGTTGTCGAGGACATAAATATAATCGGCGTGTTTGATCGTCGAGAGACGGTGAGAAATAATTACAACTGTAGTTGACCCTTTCAGTTTGTTAATACTTCCCTGAATAGAACGTTCGGATTCAGAATCCAATGCACTGGTTGCTTCGTCAAGAATAAGCAGGCGTGGATTTTTAAACAATTCACGGGCAATAAACAGACGTTGTCTCTGTCCGCCGGATAATCGTATCCCCCGGTCCCCGACAACGGTATTAAAGCCGTTGGGCAATTGCTCTATAAATTTTCGTGCAAACGCCTTCTCCGCAGCTAATTCAATTTTTTCACGTAATTCAGGTTCCTTGTCATAATTGCCCTGCCAGAGACAAATATTGTTGGCTACGGTATCATCGAAGACTACTGTATCCTGTGAAACATAACCGATCTGATGCCTCCAGGATTTTACATCAATTTTATCGTGCGATACCCCGTCGATGAAAATTTCACCCTGCCTGGGGCGGAGCATTAGGGTGAGCAAATCAACGAGTGTTGTTTTCCCAGCTCCGGATTCTCCGACAAAGGCAACCGTTGAATTGGCTTTAATTGAAAGATTTATATTGTGAAGAACAGGTTTACTGCTTCGCTTGTAGAAAAAATTCACCTGTCTGAATTCGATTCTGTCACGAAATTCCGGAATTTTCTGAAAACCGTTGGGTTCCTGATTTTTTTGTACTACAGCAAACTCTTTTTCAATAATTTCCAGAGATCCGGCTTTCATCATGGTTTGCTGCCAGGACGATTGAATAGTAACAACGTGTCCTATGGACCGGTGGATAAGTATCAGTGCAACTACCATCGGAGCGATGTTTGCATTCAGTACTGTAATCTGTACAATCATAATTCCGAGCACCATGAAAACCGACACCGGTTCTTTTATCGCTTTGGTAAATGAATCGGCTAATCCCTGATTTCGCATATAGTGAGCCAACCGGGAGATACTTTTCACAACACTTAATCTGAAATATGGTACCAGTGCAGTCGAAGCAATATATTTGAATGATTGTAATGTCTGTACCATAAATTTATTGAGGGTGCTTTGTTCCTTCACTGTTTTACGGGATAAATCACGTACATACTCATTCAGCCTTTTGAATAACATAAGTATAATGAATCCTGCCAGTGCAGCCATAGCGGCAAACTTCCAATTTATAATAAAGGCAAAAGTTAAGTAAGCACTTGTGGTTATAACAGCAGATATAAATATTTTATATTTTTCAAATGCTGTGATTAGTCCTCTGATTTGGGCATTAATAATATTGATAAAATGACCGGTATTATGGGCAGTATAGTATTGGTAATCCATACTTCCATAATAATCGATCATTGTGCCTTTGATTTCCCGTAACAGTTGTGCTTGCAGGTAATGCTTATATCCACCCTCAATAAATTTTAATATTCCTTTGATCAGGAACACGACACCGATGAAAACAAGTATTCCCACGATAGATTCGTGAATACCAATGAATTCAAGAATCCGGTGAAGGAATAGCATAAACCCGGATAATTCCGATTCCCCGGTATCCATCTCAATCAAATTTATTAATGGTAAAAGAAGAGCAATCCCAAGACCTTCGGTCGCAGCAGCTAACACCGTGAGAATAAAAACAATATATAACCGTATCCCAAGGTATTTTTTAAACACAGAAAAATAATAAATGATATCTTTAAACAGAGTCACCTTGCATCCATGATTATTCGTTTGTATATATAGGTAAAAATATTATTTATAATGTATCTCTTGAAATCCTGTAAACTTTCGAATTATTTTTATAATACCGATATGTGTCCTGCGTACTATATAAATCTCTGGCATTAAACCTGTTCAACACGGTTCCGATTACCCTCCCATGTACTTTTTCGATATGGCCTCTTGTCATGTTCGCATTGTCG
>SL_3KL_010_SEDDRAFT_10001507_pt1 | contig 21223 bp, 17 predicted proteins | sample SodLakKL_010_SED_2_FD_10381 | JGI IMG/M metagenome (IMG submission 10381) | reverse complement strand
ATCGCTTCGCTCGGTACTCACAAATAATACTGTGTTAAGTTGTTAACTCATTCTAAATCAATGTCCAGCGGCAAATTATTCAGCTTTTATAAAATACAGTGGGTAAGTTCTGCGCTCAGAGCGAATGCGATTCCCACGCAGTGCCCATTTTATGAACGCGACAGCGAAATTTGACCACCTGCTGCGTCCCGAGGCTTCGGGGTGGTTTGCTCAGCGTACTCAGATACGCTTCCGCCACCATTTTCAGGACGCCTTGCATGTGACCAAATTTCGCTTCGCGGGATAAAAGAGGAGCTTGGTGAGAAAAGCGGGACAGGAATCATCTCGAAAATCAAATCTGTGATGCATCCAAACCAGAGCTGCAAGAGGAATAAAATATACCGTGGTCACGCACCCGGTATTCAGGTTAACAGCCCGTCAATACTCATTAAGATTCAATCCTTCTTCTTGAACTCCTCAATGAATTCGCGGGTGAAATCGGAGAGTACCAGGCGTCCGCTGATTTCAGCGCGCTGTTCGAGTGTGGCGTGCCAGTGGCCGGTTCCCTGCCACATGATGTCTTTCAGCTCTTTCATGGCTTCGGGATTGCTGGCGGCCAGCTCGGTGGCGAGCTTATGTACGGCTTCATCCAGCTCTTCGGTGGTGGCCAATAGCTTGTTGAACAGGCCTTTTTGACGCGCCCACTCGGCGGTGTACCACGTGCGGGCGTCCAGCGAGAGGGTAGAGAAGGCCGCTACTCCGATGCGCCGCCCAACGGCCGGACCCACAACGAACGGCCCGATTCCAAGCGCCAGCTCACTCAGCTTCACCGAAGCGCTGGTATGTGCAAACGTGTAATCGGCAGCCGCGGCAATGCCGATTCCGCCACCCACCGTTTTGCCGTGAATGCGGGCGATAATCATTTTCGGGCAGGTTCGCATCGCATTGAGCACGTGCGCGAATCCCATAAAAAAGTTTTTCCCTTCCTCAATATTTGATATTGCAAGCAGCTCCTCAAACGAAGCCCCTGCGCAAAAAGCACCATCGCCTTTACTGCAAAGCACAATAACATTTACGCTTGCATCTTCCCCGGCCTTGGTAATGGTATCGGCAAGCTTGCGAAGCAGCTCTCCCGGCAGTGAATTTCCCTTGGGGTGGTAAAATTCAATCGTTGCGATTTTGTTGTTCACATTATAGCTGATGCTTCCTTTTGCAGGTTTACTCATGGCAGATGATCTTGTTTTCTAAAATTATGGTTCGCAATAACTCATTTTGTTTGATGAAAATATATAGAGACCTTCATTGGATTGCACAAAACATTTTTCAAAACCTAAGTGCTTTATAAGTACCTGCTATTTAAAGAAAATTTCCCATTAACTTCACTCAGTTTTGTTCTTTTGTCTTGATACAAAAGAACGAAAAAATCAAGGCAGTGAATTGCTTGTCGGCGGGTGCTGCCGAATGACGGAAAAATTTCAAGGCCGATAAATTTTTATAGAATTTGACAATTTACAGGCGGCTGATGAAATTTTTCAATTCGTCATCCTTCAGTCACCCTGTCCCCGACAATCAATTCAAGGCCGGTTCTGTAGCGAGAGTTATAACGTCATTATGTTTTCTTACTTTTGATAAATAATTGCTAAGAATCCTGGACTCTGAACAAGATTTATTCGGCAAGAGATAAGCCCTTATTTGGCAAAAATTTCTTTCAGCTCTTCGATGGAGTGTACCGGTTTGTGGCAGCTGAAATTTTCACAAACATATACGGTGAATCCGTTGTTTTGCGCATCATATTTCGAGAAGACGTCCGCCTTATTCAGCAGGATTTCCGTTTCATCCGTTTTGAGGACGATCGCAGATCCCGGCGCCGCTTTCTCGCGGCAAATCCGGATGGCCTCATGGGATGCATCGCTGTGTTCCGGATCACAAATCACGATCTCCTGAGTATTGCCGTTCATCAGCTGCCTGGCGGCAAGGGCAAACGTGTAGCCTGCGGGTGCATCCTCAACAGGCTCGGAAAACGCTTTGAAAATGGAGTGCGCCCTCTCTTCGTATTCGGGATTGGCCGTGAGACGCGACAGCCGAAAACCGTTCAGTGCAGCCACGGAATTGGATGAGGGAATGGCCCCGTCGTAGATCTCTTTTTGGCGGCCCAGCAGATGCTCGCCGTCATGCGGGGTAAAAAAGTAGCCCCCATGCTCCTCATCAAAGCAGTTCCGGTCAAAAATCTCCTGAAGATGAAGCGCCTGAACCAGGTATTCCGGGTTGAAGGTGGCGTGATAGAGCTCAGTGAGCGCCCAAATCGAAAACGTGTAATCATCAGCCATTCCTGTTATATCGGCTTCATCATCCTTGAGACGGTGAAGGATGCGCTCACCGGGGCAGAGACAGATTTCATTGAGTATCTCCCACGCTTTTTCGGCGCGTGCTGTCAGTTTGGCGTCATCAAAAATAACGCCGGCGCGGGCAAGGGCGGCGATCATCAGCGCATTCCAGTCGGTAAGCACTTTGTCGTCGAGCAGGGGACGCACGCGCTTTTCACGCTTTCTCTTCAGCTGCCTGAGCAGGTCTTCCACACGGTCGCGCGAGTCGGCCGGCACCGGTTCAACGAGGTGAGGGATGTTGGCACCGGTTTTCTGCCCGGTTGCTTCGTCTGTGAAGTTGCCATCAGGTTCAAAGTTGTAGAACTTCAGGAAAAACTCCGCATCGGCAGCCCGTAAGATCGCGCGTATTTCTTCCGTTGTCCACACATAGAACTTGCCCTCTTCACCTTCACTGTCGGCATCCTCGGCCGAGTAAAAAACGCCTTGCGGGGAGGTGAGGCATTCATCCACATACTGAACGATTTCGTAGGCTGTTTGCCTGAAAAGCGGGTTGCCCGTTAGCTGCCATCCTAGGGAGTACGCCATCAGCAGCAGGGCCTGGTCGTAGAGCATCTTTTCAAAATGGGGCAGCAGCCAATAGCGATCGGTGGAGTAACGGTGAAAGCCGAACCCGACATGATCCCAAAGTCCACCCAGCCGCATACCGGTCAGTGTTTTTTCTACCATGGTTTTAGACTTCTCGTGGGCGTTGATCCGGGCATTCTGAATCAGGAACAGCAGGTTGTGGGGTGATGGAAATTTCGGGGAGCCGCCGAAACCGCCGTTCACTTCGTCGAAAAGCTGACTCAGCGCTTCGATACCGGCATCCACAATCGAAGCAGGCAGGTCCAGTTCCGAGCGGCCCAGTTCAAGGCTTTTCTCAAATCCGTTTTTGATTCGCTGTACCGATTCCATCACGCGTTCGCGATCATCTTTCCAGGCTTTTGCAAGAGCCGGTGCCAGGTCGGTCATGCCGATGCGGTTCGGCCGTGATGTTTTGGGCAGGTAGGTGGCTGCGTAGAACGGCTCCTTGTCGGGCGTCATGATGATTGTAAGCGGCCAGCCGCCGTGCCCGGTCAGCATCTGGCAGACGGTCATGTAGGTATTGTCGATATCGGGGCGCTCCTCGCGATCCACCTTGATGTTCACGAACGCCTCGTTCATCAGTCGCGCCACCTCTTCATCCTCAAAACTTTCGTGCTCCATCACATGGCACCAGTGGCAGGTGGCGTACCCGATCGAGAGAAACACAGGCTTATCCTTCTCACGCGCTTTGGTAAACGCCTCATCACCCCAGGGATACCAGTCTACAGGATTATCGGCGTGCTGAAGCAGATAGGGAGATTTTTCATTCGCGAGTCGGTTCATGGCTTTCTGATCCGTTTGCGTGAGTTGTGAACAAGATAGGGAAATTGATGGAAAGGAATATTTTGAGATTGAATAGGGATGCAGATATGCAGGAAGAGATTAAAATTTCGAATGTTCTAAATCCGAAAACTTTCATATACAGGTAGTGGAACTGTTAAATTTAGGAGCATATTATTTCGAATTTCGTTCATAGAAACCCTCTTGTAATACGGCTAAAAACTTCACGACAATCCCGGAATTTTCATCTAACTTGGGTAATGGAAGATCACGCAAACGAAATTGAAATTGTCACAACCGGCGATGGGTCTACAACGCTTTACTCCGGCCGGTTTTCGCAGCACTATCACAATCCCAATGGGGCCGTTGCGGAGAGCCGTCATGTATTTTTCAAAACGGCAGGTGTACCGGGTTCGATCAAAAAATCAGAGGAGATCAATATTTTTGAAACAGGTTTTGGAACAGGACTGAATTTGATTTTGGCCAAAGATTATCTCGAAAGGTCCGGTTCAACATGCAGGGTTCAGTTCTTCAGCACGGAGGCATTTCCGGTAACGCCTGATGTGGCGAGTGAGCTTGATTTTGGATCAGAGCTGGAAGAACACAATCCGAATGCCCTTCTTGGCAAGATTTTCGCGTCGCTGAAGCCCGGCTGGAACAGGTTTGAAATAACCGGGTTGATAAAGCTCCATCTCTGGGTTGGACCCTTTTCGGAGATGACGCTGCCCGGTGATAAGTTTAACTTTTTCTTCCACGATCCATTTTCACCGGAGGTGAACCGGGAACTGTGGACACCGGATGTGTTTCAAGCACTGATTGCGATGGCGGCGGATGATGCCAAACTTGTAACCTATTGCGCTGCTTCATCGGCACGAGCTGCCATGGCTGTTGCAGGATGGAAAACGGCCCGCGCAACCGGCGCACTGGGAAAGCGGGAGATGACAGTAGCTTCTCTGGCAGAGTCCGGATTATCGAAGTTTAAATTGCTGAATAACCGGAGACTGATAGAACGCTATAAAAGGGGTGATTTTGATTGAACCCGGGAGTCAAAGTAAAAAGATCTTTCGACTACTCCACCTGCGCTGCAGCTTTTGTATCTGCGCTCGGGAAGACAATGAACCCTTGTTTCAATGGGCGGTGCATTGAGGGCAGTGGATGTATAAAGGTTTTGAGTTGAGCCGCCCGAATTCCTCCTGATGAGGATTGTCATCCCGACTGAGCGATAGCGAATGGAGGGATCTCCCTGAACAAAGGTAGATTTTAAAATAGGAAGATCCCTCGATTTTGCCGCCCGAATTCCTCCTGATGAGGCTTGTCTTCTCGAGTGAAGCGAGGGAACTCTCTAAACAAAGCGGGAATTAAAATACCTTAACAGCTTATTCTGTATTTTCACCTCACATCAAAAACGAAACTGACTTTATACGAAACTATGCAGGAGTTCGACGCTTTAGCACAATCCCTTCAATCGCATTATTCACATTTTAACGTTGCCGATCGGCTCCTTTTTACTGGCCATTCACACCAGGCGTGGCCCGATGTGGCCTTCGAAGGTGTGCAGCAGTACATGAGTATGGTTTCGGAGCAGGTTGATAAGAAGTGGGGCTTCGGGTTTGAGAAGACCGAGATCATGCGAAATTACCTGCGCCGGTGGTATGAAGATCCTATGGGACTCTATTGCCGTGAGCAGAACACCCATGTGCTGTTGGTGTCGTGGCTGTCGGCTCTCGACCTGAAGAACAAACCGAAGATCATCACTACCACCGGTGAGTTTCATTCCATGTATCGTCAGCTTCGTCGGCTTGAGGAAGCGGGCCTTGAGGTTGTGTACCTGCCGCATGAGGATGACAGCCGGCTGTCGGAGCTTATCACAAAAGAGCTGGACGACCGTACGTCGGCGGTGATGCTGTCCCATATTTATTATGAAACATCCGAGGTGAATACACGGATTCAGGAGATTGCGAATACCTGCCGGGTTGCCGGTGTGCCGCTGATGATCGACGACTACCATGGTACCAATGTAGTGCCGCTTTCGGTAAAGGAGCAGGGGCTGGAGGACTGCTATATTCTCATTGGTGGATATAAATATCTGCAGTGGGGGGAGGCAAACTGTTTTCTGAGGTTCCCTGAAAACTGCCTGTTGAGACCGGTGATTACAGGCTGGTTCTCTGCTTTTGAAAAACTCGATCAGCCTAGGAACAACGATCCTGTAGCGTTCGACGCGGGCGATCAAAAATTTGCCACGGCCACCTACGATCCCATCTCACAATATCGCGCAGCGGCTGTGACGGATTTTTTTGTGAGGCAGGGCCTCACACGTAATGTGCTGCGAAAACAGTACATGGATCAGGTTGGGTATCTCCGTCAATTGTTTGACGCAAAGGGATTTCACCAGGAAGTGATCAGGCACGCCAATACGCGGCCCCTGGAAGAAACCGGCGGTTTTCTGGCACTAAAGTCACCGCATGCGCGATCCATTCGGGCAAAACTGCTCGAAAAGGGAATTTTCACCGATGCACGCGATCAGATCATACGGTTTGGTCCGGCGCCATACACCACATCTCAGCAGTGCGAAGCGGTAATGGATGCGCTTGAGGAGGAGATTCATGGGATCGTTAATGGTTAAACGTATAATGGTTAATCGTGTATTCGTGTAAAGGTTAATTGGGCGATACCTAAATTGGGTGACAAATTATCTTCAAGCTCCCAAAGATTATACCATTAACTGCCCGACAACTCCGCAATGCGTCGGATGGCAAAAATCATATATCCGACAACGCCGGCTACAAATCCGTTCAGGATGATGAAAAAGATATAGCCGGTGGCATAGGCCGAAATCATGCGGATCCACTCCATGACCGATGCCGGGCGCAGGTACTGCTTGTAGATCCAGATCATGACTCCGGCGACCAGTACGGCCGGCAGTGTGGAGTTTACAAGGGGATCGCTGATGGGTATACCGGAAAAGATCCAGACGGGGATCATCAATAGCAGAGAAAGCATGGCCACACCTACTGCATAGCTGTTCATGACCAGGTGATTAAAAAAACCTTCAACCTCATTTCGGAGAAAAATGAGACCGCCAACCGCCAGCATGGGGATGAACAGGATAATCAAACCGAAAGGCAGAAATTGAGTGGATGCCCTCACGTTGCTTACCTGAATCCAGCCGGCTATTTCCTCAATCTGTTCACCGGCTTCTCCGTTGTCGGGTAAAGCTGCTGTTGCATCCGGTTCAAAGCTGAAGTTAACCAGCAGTGTATTCAGCAGAAGTACCAACACCGCACCGATTAACAGGAATTTGAACGGATGCATAAACTTTTCATGATCGCCATGTAGAAATGTATCCACAACATTTCTGGGAAAGGATATCAGTTCAGAGAAAGTATTTTTGTAATCGTTCAGCATAAATTTAAGAAATCTGAAGCTGTAGAATGAGATCAACAATGATTTACTGACTCAGAATTCCGGGTCAAATGCCGAGTCATAAAAAAAGCCGATTACCTTACAGTAACCGGCTTTTGTAAGGAAATTCTGAGAGTGATATGTTCAATCAGAATCCTTAACCCCGATTCAATATAGTATAAACGATGGATGTGCGAAAGCCTGAAATTTATAAATAAAAATTTTTGCGGGTGTAAAGTGGTTGTTTCTGGCTTGTAAAGCTTGTAATTTTGAAATCTTTAAATGATGCGATACAGCGTCATCTGTATCAATTTCTCGTTTGCAGAAATCTGATTTTTAGAAAAGGGCCTGTAGCTCAGTCGGTCAGAGCAGTCGACTCATAATCGATTGGTCGGGGGTTCAAGTCCCTCCAGGCCCACTTTTCCCTTCTTCCTTATTTAAGATCTATCCATTTTATAGATCTGAGCGTTGATGTTCCGAAGCAGTGCTTCGGTTGTAGCCTGTTTCGATGCCAATTCCCGGATTTCAATTGTTGCCCATCGAGTCCCCTTTTTTGATTTTTTCCTGTGGGCAAATCTGAGCGTTGATGTTCCGAAGCAGTGCTTCGGTTGTAGTTTGTTTCGATGCCAATTCCAGGATTTCAATTGTTGCCCATCGAGCACCCTTTTTTGATTTTTTTCCTGTGGGCAAATCTGAGCGTTGATATTCCGAAGCAGTGCTTCGGTTGTAGCCTGTTTCGATGCCAATTCCCGGATTTCAATTGTTGCCCATCGAGCCCCCTTTTTTGATTTTTTCCTGTGGGCAAATCTGAGCGTTGATGTTCCGAAGCAGTGCTTCGGGGGCTTCAAGTCCCTCCAGGCCCACTTTTCCCTTCTTCCTTATTTAAGATCTATCCATTTTATAGATCTGAGCGTTGATGTTTCGAAGCAGTGTTAACCACTTGCATAACCTCGGAAGTACTGGATTGCAGACAATAAAAAAACCGCCCCCGGTTGCGGAAGGCGGTTTCTGGAAAAATTATAAGAGAACTAAAGGATTTCTTAACCCTCAGCCAGATCTTTCAGCACGCCGGTAATTCTCATCACCTTATCGGCATTGTTCGTAGAGGCGGCATGATTCTCAAGTTCGCCCGCAAGCTGCAACAGCAGGCTTTCACGGGATGAGCCGCTGGACCCTTCAGCATCGATGAGTCCTCTGCGAATGGTATTGATTGCCCGCATGTCCATGTCTCGATTACGCTCGAGCTGATCGAGATAGGCCCGGGCCAGGGCAAAGGAGGCCGGCCAGTGGAACATCGGCTGCCCCTGCGGATTGAAATAATCCATTCGAACTGTGTTCATGGCGTCAATTTCGTTCTGTGTTACAAATTCACTGGGCAGAAGTTCGAAGATATCGAGGCCCCGCGCAATTTCGGAGTTTACCAGAACACCGTTATACCAGTAGATCGACCAGCTCCCGCCAACTTCGAGGCGGTCGTCGCTGATGGGTCCGCGGTCGTGGTAGGCAATCTCAACCGGGTTGGCCGGATCGGTAAAGTCGAACACATTGATGCCGCCCTGGTACCAGCTTTGAACCATGATGTCGCGGCCGGGGATTGGAAGCATGGAGCCGTTATGCGCCACGCAGTTCTCGGTTGAGGTTTGAGGGGCATCCATTTTGAAGTAGCTCTGGAAAACCATCTTGCCGTCCTCAATGGTATAGATCGCGTTTGCACCCCACTCGTAGGGATCGGTTTCGCGACATTTCGGCTGGGTACCGCCTCCCCACTCATCGGTGAAGAGTACTGTGGTTCCATCGTTGTTGAAGGTGGCAGAGTGCCAGTAGGCGAAGTTCGAATCGGCTACGGCGTCGATTCGTACTGGATGAGCCGGATCGCTGATATCAAGCAATAGGCCGTATCCCTCACAGGCGCCGCCGGCAAGCCCGACCTCAGGGTAGAGGGTAATGTCGTGACATTGATTTGGGCCTACATTCAGTCCGCGTCCGCGTGCTGCAAGCCTCTCTTCCATAAAATCGGTGTACATGTAGTCGAGTTTCTCACGCAGGGCTGTGGAGTCGGCTTGCGTTGGCTCACCGGAGCCATCGCGTTCCTGTACGATTTGTGCAAGGAATCGCCTAACGAGGCCGTCATTCACAATTCTCGGGGTTCCGCCGTAATTGGCTACAAAACGGCCTTGTTCAATTGCACGATCGATAACCGCTTGCTCTTCAGGTGCAAGTCCGTGTCTTGGTGGAGCATCGAGCCCTTCAAAAATTCTCGGAGAGCTTACAATTTCTGCAAGTTCAGGATTGGCCAGCGGCACTTTGATCACTTCAATGCGGAAGAGTGCGCTTTCGGGATCTTCATCCGGAAAATCACTCACACAGCCGGGCAGTTCATCTTCGGGCCGTACCGGAGCGGAGCCAGATACATAAACGTAGACATTTTCGTCGTCATTTGGATCCACAAGCACCGAATGCGTATGCGATCCCCGGCATGTTTGCACGTTATGAATGTACTCGGGATTGCGGATGTCACTGATGTCAAAAATGCGAATACCGCGCAGACGCTCTTCACTAACTACGGAATCCACGCCCTGGGTGCCGCAGTCGAGCCGCCCTTCGAGCCCTTCACCCGATACAAAGAGGAGGTCGCCATATACAGAAACGTCACTTTGCGATGCAGGACAGAGGAAATCAACTACAACCTCAGGGTTGGCAGGATTCGAGATATCCCATACCACAAATCCGTTGTAGCTTCCCTGAAATGCATAATTGTCTTTAAATGCGAGATCGGTATTCCAGGACCCGATAAAGTCTTCGGGTGATGGGGTGGTGGAAAGCAGCCTCAGATTCCAGATGGTCTCTTCGGCATTAAACAGCCCGGCTGCAAGGCCTACACGGGGATCGGGTGACGGGCGCTCCAGTTCGTGAATGAGGGTCAGCGATGGTTCTGAGGAGCGCTCAGACGGTACGGTTTCAGAAGATGCACACCCCATCAGTGCGATGAGAGCAGCTATCAGCATAAGATTAATGCGAAGAACCCCGGACAGGGGATTGGTACTGGATTGATACATATCGGGTTAATGAGGATTAGAGATTGCGTTACATTCAAAAAAAGTTGATTGCGGACAGCAGGCTGAAACGAAAATTACCTTACAGGCCTTCGATTGCATCAAGCATTTGCTGCATACGGTTGATTTCAGTGACCTGTTCGGCGTGGATGTCGGATGCCAGCTCAAACGCTTCGGTGTCGTTTGCGGCACCATCTACACTGAAGAGGTCACGCACCATGATCACGGCGCCGTCGTGGTGCTCAATCATGTATTTCAGGAAATATCGGTCGAAATCACGCCCGTTTAAACTGGCAAGGTGTTCAATCTGTTCCTGCGTGAGCATTCCCGGCATATCATCATGGTGGCTCATGTCGTGATGATGCATGTTGTGGCCATGATGACGGTCTTCATCCTGGTGATGACCATGGCCGTGTTCGCCATGTGCCATAGACTCTTCAGGCATCTCCATTTCAACATGCAGCTCCAGGCCGTGAATGTGTACAATTGGCACGGGCTGGCCGCGATCGCGCAGCCATTTTTGCATCAGGGCAATTTCGTCGTCCTGCGCATTTATGATGCGGGCGGCCAGGGTCTGCACGCTTTGGCTGGCATTATTCTCAGGGGCCAGCCGCGAGATAATGAGGGCCTGGGCGTGGTGTACGATCATGTCGGTCATAAAATCGATATCCGCCTGAGTAAAATTCATTCTCGATTCCTGCAGTCGCGACCAATACAGCTCTTCGAGAGCTGATAAATCACCTGTATCTGGAGCATGAATACCAGCCTCAGAGTGTTGATGATGTTCATGTGACTGGTCATGATCGTGGATTTGATCAGTTGTTGAACATGCAGCAGCGGCCAGCACTACGGTTAGAGAGAGAAACAGTCGATAAAACATCAGAAAAGGGTGATCTTGGAGGATTTGTTAACGCTGACAGAATAGTCAAATCGGGGCGTTTATCAAAGCATTTAAGATGTCTGATAACGCTTCAGGAATGTAAAAAATTTTCAAATAGTTAAGGCTGCCCCCCAGGGAACTCAGAACAAGTTACAGTATCGTGAATTCAGATTATTCCAAATACAGGATATTGAGCTTTATTTTTAGTAAGTCAGGTTACCAAAACCGGTTCGAAATTTCATTTACCGCGCGGTTCCAACATCGAAAATACTACCTGAAAGCCTGTTCCAGGTCTTCAATCAAATCATCGGGGTGCTCAAGGCCAATGCTGATCCGGATAAGGGTGGGAGGGGAGACCGAACCCTCGCCCTCGCTGCCGGCACGGTGTTCCCATGTGGTTTCAACGCCGCCAAGGCTGGTGGCTCTCTTGATAAGCCTGGAACCAACTACAACCTTTCGGGCATCCTCGCCGCTGCCCTTAACCAGGAATGAGATCATCCCGCCGAATCCCTTCATTTGTTTGCGGGCGGTTTCGTGCTGCGGGTGTGAGGGGAGGCCTGGATACCAAACCCTCTCTATTGAGGGATGCTGTTCGAGAAAGAGGGCCGCTTTCTCAGCATGCTCGTTATGGCCCCTCATTCGGTATGCCAGCGTACGCGTGCTTCGGCTCAGCAGCCAGCAATCCTGAGGAGAGGGTACTGCACCTCCCATCTGCTGGTTGAAGCGGATTCTGTCAAATAACTCATTCCCTTCTTTGGTGATGACTGCCCCACCGAGAATATCACTGTGGCCGCCAAAATATTTGGAGGTGGAATGAAGCACAAGTGATGCCCCAAGTTCAAGCGGAAGCTGATTTACTGGAGTTGGCCAGGTATTGTCTGCGATCACCGGAATGGTTCTTTCCGCTGCAAGCTCGCTTACTTTTCGGATATCGGTGATGCGCATCAGTGGATTCGACGGGGTTTCAACCCAGATCAGTTTGGTTTCGGGGCGAATGTGCTCCTCAACTTTTGCAGGGTCAGTCATGTCGATAAAATCGGCATTGAGGCCCCAGCGCAGCATAATGCCATGAATCATTTTTCGGTTCCCTGCATAGATGTCTTCCGGAACAATGATGTGGTCGCCCGGGTCGAGTGCCTGTAAAACAGCCGTTGCAGCAGCTATTCCCGAAGCAAATGCCGCTGCTTCAGATCCGCCCTCGAGGGCTGCAATCAGATGTTCGAACTGAAGACGGTTTGGATTTCCAAGCCGGGTGTAGTGAAGGTCTCCTTCCTGGCGTCCCTTTTCATCAATTTCAAAAATGGTACTTGGTGATATGGGCGGAATAATCGCTTTAGATGGATTCTCGATTCCTAGTCCAGTATGAATTGCTTTTGTTTCGAATCGCATAAATGCCTTTGGTGGGAAGTTAACTGAAAGTGAAAAATTGCACCTTGCGGACAAGGTACAGCCCGGTATAATTCCGGCAAAATTAGATTCACGGATGCGTTGTACGCGGGAGCGTTTTGGCTTTGATCAAGATGGGTGTCTTTGACAATGATAACTCGCTTACGAGCCTACGAAAAAAAAGCATGTATGCGTGAGCAGGAGGCATAGTTGCCTTTCACTTGATCAGTAGGGCTTTAAGCTCACCCGATTACCCGGCCGGGTATATGAATTGAAATCATCATAAGCGGCACATGTGCAGAATCCGAAAAATAGCCTGCCTACGATGCTGCATCAGACACATGTACCATGGGCTCCATTACAACGGCAGCAGTTATGGAACGGGTAATGAGACAAATTTCTTCAGCTTTTTCAAGCAGCCGGTGTGCTTTCTTTTCGGACACTTGCGAGTTTATAGTCAGTTCAGGCTTCAGTATCACTTTGCTCATTACAAATTTATTTTGCTCTTTCGACATTACCCCCGAACTCTGAATCTTTAAATCGAGATACTCAAATTTTGAGTAGCGGGCAACGGCTGTAAAAGAGGTCATAAAACAGGCGGCTACGGAGGCGGTATATAAATGCTCGGGCGACCAAATTCCTTCAACGCCTCCCGGAAATTCGGGGGGTGTTGCAATTTGCAGCTCTTCATCAATTCCGGGAGCACTCATTTTACCGGTGCTTCCATCTGTCCACTGTACCTCTACGTTATAGTGATGTTCTTCATTTTGATTGTTCATATTCGGCAAGTTTCTGAGTGATGATGGCCTGTAACTGTTGTGCGGGAATAACCCCTGCTTGCTGCCAAAGTACATTTCCTTCCTTGAAAAGAATCAGGTTGGGTATTCCGCGAACCTGGTATCTGATTGCTACATCCGGATTTTTTTCGGTGTCAATTTTGATGATGTTTAGGCTGTTTCCCATGTTTTGCTTCAGCTCTTTTAAAATGGGGGGCATCATACGGCATGGCGCACACCAATCGGCATAAAAATCCACAAGTACCGGGGTTTCGCCGCGAATTACCTCACTGAAGGGTTTCTTTTTTATATCGGTGCTCATCTTTCTGTTGAGATTTTAAATTTTAAAAAAATTATTCAGGGTCTTTGTTTGAAACGTTGTGCGGCGGTTCAGGTATTGCACAACTTCCCGCAATACAGCCAGTATTGCTTATGGCCTGCCACAAAAAAAAGATGGATAAAAATCCTGAAACCGGTGCAGAGTTAACAAGCCAGTTGTATCCCAAAAAGAGGCCGAGTCCTAATGCTACCCAGCGCATTGGATGCCATCCAGAACTAAGATTTTGATAAAATGTTGAAATGGTTTTCATTCGAAATAGAGCTACAGGTTTATATTAATAGGTACGATTCGGCGTAAAATCTGCCCGATGCCAATGCATTGCTAAGTGTCGGTAAGTAACTTAACAAGTTAGCGGGTAGAACTCAGTCACAAATGTTACAAAAGAGATATTTTATTTCGGCCTAGCTCTACGATACCCTCCTTTTCCATCTGTTTCAAAAGCCGCGACACAACTACTCGTGCGGTGCCCAATTCTCCAGCCAGCTCTTCGTGCGTCAAATGAATCTCTGATTTACCGGTTATTTCGCTCTTTCTTAAAAGCAACTGATGCAGCCGGTCATCCATTTTTTTAAAAGCAACTGCATTTACCACATCAAGAAGTTCCTGAAAACGTTCGTGATAGGCTCTGAAAATGTAGCTGTTCCATTCAGGATTGCGCCGGGTAAGTTCACCGATATGCCGGACATGCAAAAGCAAAATTTCACTCTCTTCGTTAACGATCACTCTTACTTTACTATCGTCGTTGTATAAAGCACCAAGAAACGACATGATGCAGGTATCGCCCGGGGTGAGAAAATAGAGAAGCATTTCGCGATAGTCGTTATCGCTTTGTATAACTTTGACACTTCCTTTTAAAACGATGGGCACAACCTGGATGCTGCTATTTTCTTCTATTAATACATCGTTCTTCTGGTAGGTCTTTACATAGCCAAACTTTTTTAACTCGCTGATTAACTCTTTATCAGCCTTTGCGGTTTTTGAGGGATTCATTTTCCAGTAATGTGAGCCGATCTGGTTTCTACCTGTTGCTCACACAAGATACAACCATCAGAAGTGGTTTTCACTGTCTAAAACGGTTTCATCAGGCGTACAGGCTGGTGCTTGTGTATTCTCCTTCACACCTTTCCTTGAGTGCAACGTTCATTTTTTGGAAACCCATTTCAGTTCTCTTGAAAATGCTTTTCATAACGGGAGGGAGAAGGCCACTGAAAATTTCACCGTGGTGGAGAGCAGTGCTTCCGTTGGGAAGTTGATTTAAAATAAAATAGTGCTCACCGTCGCAGAGTCCTCTAAAAAAGAGTTTTCCTTTCCAGCGAAGTTCAGACATTGGTTCAGATTTGACCACCAGGGGTTTAAACAACATCGTTTTTTTTCCGGGGAGACTTGCCGATACCTTAATACGATTTCCGGGATATGGATTTCCTGAAATAGATGTGATAAATGGATTCCATGCGGGATAAGATGAAAAATCCAACAGCGCCTCCCATACCTGCTGCAGGGGTCTGTGTATGTGAATTACTGTCTCAATTTTTCGCATAAGCTCGTTTTAACAAAATGTAAAAGCCGGAAATCCGCATTCGAATTCAAAAGCTATTGTTTACGATAAGATTACAACTATCTTTTACGGACGAGCGTTCAAGTTGTTGTGCTATTTGTAAAATTTTATAAACAATTATTTCAAGGCCTTTGCTTCATTCAAATTTGAAAGAGCTGGTATTTAAGCTTCACGTCGATAATTTCTCTTTTTTGCACGCGGGTAACGCTTTGTCCGGAGCGGGAAATGATGCGGTCAATCATGCAGGCTCTCAACAATGCCGCGGGTGGATACAGATGCAGTCTGGCAGCCTGTTTTAAAAAACAGAATATGCTGTATCAATTTTATAGCGAAAAAGATATACTGTATTTGCTACGATAGAGTATTGCCGGGTTTCAAACCATGTAAAATAACCCGGTGTTCTGAAATAATAATGCAGAAATAAATTTTTGATCATGCAAGTATATCTAAACGGTGAGTTCGTAGAGCAGGAGGAAGCAAAGGTTTCAGTTGCCGATCGTGGATTTGTATTCGGTGATGGCGTTTACGAGGTGACGCGAATAGTAGATGGCAGATTCATAATGGAAAACGAGCACCTTGGGCGCTTGGAGGAAGGGCTCAATGGATTAAAGATCAATCTTCACAAATCTGTCTTTGAGCAAATTCCAGTTATAAGCCGTGAACTGCTTACCAAAAATGGTCATCTTGAAGGCGAGGCTACTGTTTATCTTCAGGTAACCCGCGGAGCCTCAGTTCCCAGAACCCATGAATTTCCTTCACCACCGGTAGAGCCAACCGTATACCTTTCCAGTGCTCCATTTAAACCTCATACAAAACTACATGAAGAGGGTGTGGATGCTATTTCCGTTATGGATGTACGCTGGAGCCGCTGCAATCTTAAAACAATCAATCTTCTTCCAAATACTATGGCGAAACAGCAGGCGAAAGAAGCAGGAGTAAACAGTGCTGTGATGGTGCGAGACGGTGTGATAACCGAAAGCCCGAATGCCAATATTTTTTGTGCCAAAGATGGTGTGCTATACACATATCCCGCATCACCATATATTTTGAATGGCATCACGCGGCGTGCCGTGCTGAAGATAGCCGAACAAAGTGGAATACCGGTTATTTACGAGCCGGTTCGGTTTGACGAGCTTCACGAAATTGATGAACTTTTCTTTTCCGGTACAACAACCGACATTCAGCCGGTAACTGTAATCGACGGTAAACCTGTTGGATCGGGAAAGCCCGGTGATGTTGTGCGCGCAATTCAGGAAGGGTATAGCGAGCTTCTCTATCAAAAGGCGGAGGTGTAACGAGGAACAAGGTGCAGGCTTCATACTCCAGGCTGTAAGTTGCAAGCGGCAAGCAAGTTTCTTTAGGATTTAGAAAATTCGGATTTAGAACTTTGAAGCTTCGTACTCTATCTCGAATAGTCTGAGGCTTACTGCTTGTTGCCTGCATCTTGCCCTTACTCCCAACCCTTACGTTTTCAACCACTGATGCTCGTTTTCCTCAACTCCACATAGGGGATTCCCCGATTTCGGGCGCCTTGCTTTATCGTTATTCTGCTCACAGAAACAAACCAAAAGAAATGAGCAGTTTAACCCAAAATCCCAAAGCCATGGAAGCAATCAAAAATAGACCCGACAGAACCAAGGATCTCAGAACGAACATGAACGAAAATGAACTGGCTTATTTTGAGGCTATTATTCTCAGAAAAAGGGAAGAAGCACAGCATGAGCTCGACTATCTGATGGCTTCGATCGAAGATCAGAGAATGAATGATGATGATGACGCTTCATCACTTACTCATCATATGGGCGATCTTGGTAGTAAAGAAGAGAGTATGGATCTCACATATCGCCTTATTGAGAGAAATCGAAAGTTTATAAAAGAGCTGAATCGGGCACTTGCAAGGATCGAAAACGGAACATACGGCATCTGCCGTGCAACCGGACAGCCCATAGAGAAAGGGCGCCTTGAGTTTGCCCCGCACACTCGGTACAGTATAGCAGCTAAAAAGGGAGGACTGGATAAACTGCCTGTTACAGCAATCTGAAACAGGGGTAAAAAGGGGTAAAAAAAGGAGGGAGTAAATCAGCAATGGGAGGGTCTGATGTAAAACCCGAAAACGTAAACAAAATAAAAAAGCCCCGGCACTGCCGGGGCTTTATTTTTTAGAACAGAATTTCTTCTTATTCGTACGTAAGGCTTCTCACATCAACCGCGCTTAAACCTTTAGGGGTCTCTTCTACGGAGAATTCTACTTCTTCACCGTCTTCGAGTCCCTGTGTGGGGCCTAAATTTTCTACGTTGTTTCTGTGTACGAAGATGTCTTTTCCACCATCATTTGGCTCGATGAAGCCGAAGCCTTTTTCGGCGTCAAACCATTTTACTTTTCCTTGTTGTGTCATTGTATTGTATTGGTATTGTTAGTGCACCCAGAAGTGATTCAAAGTTGAGAGTTGGGTTAACGCGTCTTGTCCAGAGAAGTGCTTACCAGGTGTTATTATTGTAAAGACTCAGTATAAGCGTTTTATAAACCAATATCTAACTATTCTGAAAATAATTAGTATCAAATAGCTAAAGTCAAGCAGACAAATATGGTATTATGTGTATAGAAAGGGCGTTACCGCAACTTTCTGCCTGCAGCAATCCGTTCTTTTTGTAAGATGTTTGTTTCAGATAGCTCAGGCTTCTGCATCACACCATTGTGGAATGTGCCCCACGCATTTGCATGGTAAATGAAAAACTAAGCTCGAACCCGTTATCCCCATTTACCGAATATTCAGCTTTTAGCTGCTTAAGCAGTGAACGTATCAGGATCATACCCATGGAAGAAGACTTTTCAAAAATATTGGGATCAAACCCTTTGCCATTGTCTTTGTAGACAACGTGAATCAGATCCGGACCGCCAGTAATTTCTGTGGTTATCATTCCAGCCTGTTTACTGTCAAACGCGTGTTTAAACGAATTTGTAAAGAGTTCGGTGAGTATGAGGCCCAGCGGAATAGCCTGGTTGATATTTAAGTACTCTACTTTTACCTGCATATCGTGGGCGGTCATTTTATGCTCTTTATCATACATGTCGAAAATTCTGTCGAACAGTTTTTGCAGATACTCTTTGAATGAAATTTTTGAGAAGCTCTTTACATCGTACAGCATCTCATGCACGCCTGCAATTGAGAAAATTCTGTTTTGCGTTTCACGAAGTATCTCCGTCATGGCGTCGTCATCCACATCGAGCATTTGCAGGTCTATCAGGTTTGCAATAATGGCAAGGTTGTTTTTGACTCTGTGATGTATTTCAGTTAGAAGAACGTCTTTTTCATCAACCGATCGCTGTAATTCATTTCTGATCTTATTTCGGTCCGTGATGTTAATTCCATTACCCACGATAAATTGCCGCTTACCAATAACCATCTGGGTCCCGTTGATATAGAAATCGTATGTCCGTCCTTTACTCCTAACTATCGTTTCCATTTCAAGCTTGCCGTTGTAGGGAGCATTCTGCAACTTTTCCAGAACTTTGAGACGTTCATCCTCGATAAAAATATCAAGAAAGTTCATGCCTTTAAGCTGGTTATCGCTCATACCCAAAAAGTCATTTACATTGCTGTTCCACCGAACCAGCCGCCTTTTTTCATCTATTACATAAAATAGTCCCGGCTGGCTTTTTAAAACGGTATCTGCAAATTGCTTTTCATTTTTGAGTTCAAATTCAGCCTGTTTCTGTCGGGACACGTTTTCAACCATCACAACTACGTCTCCTGCTTTACCCGGAATTGTACGTACCAAAGCGGCATGAATTTTTACATCGAATTCCGCACCGTCTTTTCTATACCTTTTGCTTTCCACATCCTTGTAGGGCTTACCTTTCAACACGGTTTCCAGCATTTGCTGGAATTCGAGTGCAGGTTCGCGAGTAACATGCGGGAGGTATTGTCCGCGAACTTCGTTTGCCTTGTATCCGAACATCTGTTCTGCGGCTCTGTTCCAAAAACCGGTAACAACACCTTTTTTGTCAACTACAAAAATTGCCAGAGGTGATGCGGCAACTACGGTTCTGAGCTTCCTGTTTGAAAAGTCGTAAGACTCTTTTGCCGAATAAAATCCAATAATGAAAAAGATTCCAACCGCCATCAAAACAGAAAGTAGCAGACCGAGAATGAGATTTAAATACAGGCTTTCTTCACTGCCTGTACTGAAAAAATTGTTGGTGGGGATCATTGTGGCATACCAGAAATGATCGTCTGTAACGGGAAGCGGTATCTGTCTGTATTCAGACATGTTGGAATAAAGCATTCCCTCGTTCAATGATCGGCTGGAGTAAAAAAGTTGCCCTGCTTCATCCATTAATTCAAGATGAAATATGTCGCGATGTTGTAATACTGAATCGATTAGTTTATTGAAATCGAGTCCTGCACTTATAGTACCTGTAAATGACTCATCATTGTAAACAGGCAGATCTGCTAAAAAAATGAATTGAGCAGCGTTGGTGCTTTCATTTTCAGGATCAGATACAGCTTCGTTTTGAAAGCTTTGGGATAGAGATAGAACTGAATCCTGTTCAGCTTTTCTCCAGAATACTCTTCTGATGTCGTTTTTTGAGGGATCCATAACTGCAGGAGCGTAAGCGGTGTATCCTGCTTCATTCATTGAGCGTACGCCCATATCGGAATCAATCCACTGAATAAAACGCACTGCGGATGATTGATCTTTTATTAGATCAGCCTCGTACTGCCATATTTCTTCGCTAAACGATTCATTTCTCTCCAGTCGCAGCTTCAGTGCTGATAATCTCTCCAGTTCAAGTTCAAGTTGTTGCACAAGCTGATCTAAAACAAATGTGACCTCACCCGAGAAAAGCTCAGCCTTTTGTTTTTCAATATCTTCGGCATTCAGTTTCCACGTATAGAGCACGACAAGGGCAAATATCAGCCCTGTGAAAATAGCTGCCAGAAACTGTCTGACTCTGCTGCGTTTCTTGTCCCCGTTAATCATATGCAATGTTAAGCTCTGAAAACCATCGTACTTGCGATGTAAACATATTTACCCCGCTCAAATCCATGTGAGCGTCAGATTGTGGATCTTCGCCGGAAAAATGTAGTAAGGCGAATCTTTATTACTACCTGCTATTTGGTTATCTGTTCCCGGCTAAATCGAAGTTTTATATTTTGGTGACACTGCTTGATCGTTACTCTATCCCGACAACTTGTATGACCACATGTCTGTTTCTGCTTCGGTTGTCATGGTCGAGCACAACGATTTGTTGCCATGTTCCAAGAATTGGAGTGCTATTTCTTACAGGTACCGTAATGCCCGGACCCATGAAGGTAGCCCTGATATGAGAAAATCCGTTATCGTCGCCCCAGGTTTCGGAATGGTGAGAACGCTCATGTTCAGATGCAAAGTCCTCAAGCTTTTTCTTTATGTCTTTTACCAGTGCGGGTTCAAACTCCATAGTCGAAACTGAGGCCGTTGAACCGGTCACAAAAATGTGGCAAAATCCCTCGGTTATTCCTGATTCTGAGATTCTTGCCCTTACCTGGCTTGTAACATCATGTATATCTGAAAAGCCTTTAGTACTGAGATTAAGATCGAAGGTTTTGATGGTCATTATGTTGGGATATTGGTCATCTGCTTTTATCAAGACAGGGATAGCTTAAACATAATTCAGTTAATTCAAGGATCATTTTTGAGATTTAGAAAATTTTAATCTCAACGATGACACTATTTTGTTCGGCTTTGCGCATATGTAAGTGAAGATGCCGGATAAAAGATATGCTAGAATTCGGCCAGAGTTGAGACAGCTGAGTGCTTATTTAACAGAGCAGATTAGATCAAGACGGAATCAAGATGGGACCTCCGCTTCTGAGGATCATCCGGTGCAGAGAGAACTAGAATCCTGCGGAAGCGGAGGTATTTTTTATACTCTTCACGTGTCACCGTCAGATTATTGCATGGATAAGTCTTAAGGCCGATAAATCGGTTTGTGGAAATGAAAAAGTTCGCCGTATATTTAAATTCTGTACATCAATCTAAGCCTCGGTGGCGGAATTGGTAGACGCGTTGGACTTAAAATCCAATTGGTATTTAAATGCCAGTGCCGGTTCGAGCCCGGCCCGAGGTACAAGCCTTC
>SL_3KL_010_SEDDRAFT_10001506_pt1 | contig 21224 bp, 22 predicted proteins | sample SodLakKL_010_SED_2_FD_10381 | JGI IMG/M metagenome (IMG submission 10381) | reverse complement strand
TGGTCGAAGACCGCATCTGAGCCCGACGGAACTCCGCCGGGCAGGCGCCCCGATCGGCCTGGGTTTCGCTAATCCAGGCCGGCCATGCCGACAATGTTGTAGCCGGCGTCGACGTAGGTGATCTCGCCGGTGACGCCGGCGGCCAGGTCCGAACACAGGAAGGCGGCGACATTTCCCACATCCTCGATCGAAACACTGCGCCGCAGCGGCGCGGTGCGCTCGACGTGGTCCAGCATGGCGCGGAATTTCGGGATACCCGCCGCGGCCAGGGTCTTGATCGGCCCGGCCGAGATCGCGTTGACGCGGATGCCGTCCGGCCCAAGTCCATGGGCCAGGTAGCGTACCGAAGCCTCCAGAGAGGCCTTGGCCAGCCCCATGACGTTGTAGCTGGGCATGGCCCGGATCGCGCCCAGGTAGCTCAGGGTCAGCAAGGCGCCCCGGCGTCCCTGCATCAGTGGCCTGGCGGCACGGGCCAGCGCCGGGAAGCTGTAGGCCGAGATGTCGTGGGCAATTCGGAAGCCCTCGCGGTCGACCACGTCGGCAAACTCGCCCTCCAGCTGCTCCCGCGGTGCGAAACCGACCGCATGGACAATGATGTCCAGACCGCCCCAGGCGCTCCCGATGGCTTCGAACACGGCGGCAATCTGTTCGTCGCTGGTGACGTCCAGCGGCAGCACCAGATTGGACTGGGTCTGCTCGGCAATGGTGTCGACGCGCGACTTGAGCTTTTCGTTCTGGTAGGTGAAGGCCAGGCTCGCACCTTCCCGATGCATGGCCTCGGCGATTCCCCAGGCGATCGAGCGTGCGCTGGCCACCCCGACGATCAGCGCTTTCTTACCTTCCAGCATGCCCATGATTCGATCCTTGTCGTTTGTTCTGATAGTTGATCGACCCGATTGTACTGCCCGCGGGCGGGCGCATGCTGCCGCGTCGGCCCTTCATGCGCCGAGCGCGGCCGCCCGGTGTAGAGTTCCAGGCTTTTCCAGAAAAGGAACGTTCATGAAGCTCATCGCCATCAGCGGAAGCTTGCGCAAGGCTTCGCTCAATACCCGCCTGATCGACCTGATGATCGAGGTCGCGCCGGACGGAGCCCAGATTGACAAGGCCATGCTGCACGAGATCCCCTTGTACAACGGAGACCTCGAAGAGCAGCAGGGCATCCCTGCCGGGGTAGAGTCGCTGCGCCAGCGCATCAAGAAGGCCGACGGCATGATCATCGTGACCCCTGAATACAATGCCGGGATGCCGGGTGTGTTAAAGAACGCGCTCGACTGGCTTACCCGCCCGGGTTCGGAAATGAAGCCCACCTTCGGGCATCGCCCCACGGCCCTGGCCGGCGCCACTCCCGGGGCTTTTGGAACCGCATTCGCGCAAGCAGGTTCCTTGATCAACCTGCGCCAGCTGGGCTGCAATCTTTATCCCGATTATCTGCGGATCTCCAAGGCAGATCAGCTGATGCCGCAAGGTGGCGCTGTGGATGGCAAGTTGCGGCAGCAGGTTGCGGAGTTTTTGGAGGGGTTTGTCGCGTTTGTTCGCGGTTAGGAGAGGTGGTGCCCCGGGCAGGATTCGAACCTGCGACCTACCGCTTAGGAGGCGGTCGCTCTATCCCCTGAGCTACCGGGGCAGGGGCGAGGGAATGGTAGCAGACTGAGGGTTCGGACCGGGCAGGATTGCTGCGCGGCCTTAAGGCCGCTTGTCCTTCGGACTGTCGCCTGCGGCGCCAGCGATTGCGCGCCTGGCGCGCAATTCGAACCTGCGGCCTACCGCTTAGGAGGCGGTCGCTCTATCCCCTGAGCTACCGGGGCAGGGGCGAGGGAATGGTAGCAGACTGAGGGTTCGGACCGGGCCGCTCAGTCCTTGAAGATTTCACCGAGCAGCTGCCCTCTCCATCCGTCCAACCAGTCCGGCCGTTCGCCGCGCACCACGCGCGTGATCTCGCGCCGGCTGGCCAGCAGGGCCGGTTCCACCCCGATGTCGGCGGCCACTGTCGTGACGGCGGCCTGGCACTGCTTGATGCGTTCGCGCTGATCGGGACTGAGCGGGAGCAGCGCCGAGGGTCTTTGGAATCCGGTGCGCGGCGTGTCCGCGAGCAGGTCGGACAGGGCGTCGGCATAACGGCGAAGGACCGGCGGCGGCAGCGCCCGCAGCTGGCGCTCGCGCTCGGCGCCGGGTGCGCTGGCAGCCAGCGCCATCATCAACTCGTCGCGCATGACGAAGCTGCGCGGCAGATCCCGCCGGCGCGCCTCTCGATCGCGCCATTCGGCCAGGCGCACCAGAATCTCAAGTTGATCCTCATTGAGGCTGCCGGCTCCCTTGACGCGCACGACGGGAGCGTCGTCGACATCATCCCGAGCCGCCGCCACCAGGCGGTCGCAGTCCTCCCGCAGCCACGCCAGACGTCCCTTGACTTCCAAGGCCTCGGCCAGGATGGAATACAGGCGGGGCAGCCAGATCACGTCCTGGGCCGCATAGGTGGTGAGGTCGCGAGTCAGCGGTCGCTTGCACCAGTCGGACCTTGCCTTGCCGCCCGGCAACTCCACCGCCAGCACCTCGGCGACCAGGTTTTCGTAGCGGCACTGCAGCGGAAATCCGAGCATGGCCGCGGCGATCTGCGTGTCGAACAGGGGGCGGGGCAGGGTCGAGGTGAGCAGGCGCAGCACTTCGAGATCTTCTCCCACGCTGTGCAGGATCTTGACCTGTCCGCCTGCGTCCAGCAGCCGGCCAAGGGCTGCCATGTGCGGCAGGCTGACGGCATCCAGCAGGCTGACCGTGTCGCCATCGCTGACCTGGACCAGGCCGGGGCGCGGGTAAAAGGTCCGCTCGCGCACGAATTCGGTATCCAGCCCCAGGGCTTCTGCCGAAGCCAGCGCCTCGGCACACGAATCAAGACGTTCGGCACTCGAAACCAGGCGCGCCTCGGCCACGGCGTTTTCGGCGTGCCGGCGATCCGGATCACTGACAGATGAGCTTGGGAGCAGCATGGACAAGGGGGCTTTCATTCAGCGTGGAGCATACGCGAAAGCGGTCAGCGCCGTGGCACCGCGATGGCGGCACGGTGGTCAGCGCGCGCCGTTTTCCGGATAATGCGAAGTCGGCCCGGGCGAGCAAGCAGTCCCAAGGGACGCCGCGGCGCAGCCAGACCACAACCAGACCAGATTGCATTGTGATTGCCAGACATTCACCCAGACCGCCAATACCGCTGATTGTCGTCCTGTTGTGGGCCCTGGCTTGTGCGGCGCTGGCCGGGCAGGCGCTCGCGCTTGTCGACGAGCCCGAGACGGATTTTTCGCCCCGGTTGGAAGCGGGGTCGGCTGAACCAGAAGACGCCGTCATCGTCGCCTTGCTCGAGCAGGCTGAAGCGGCGCGGAGCCGCGGCTGGCTGCTCTCACCCCCTGGACGCAGCGCGGCAGACCGCTATCGCGAGGTGCTCGAGATCGAGCCGGATCACATCGCGGCCCTGGGCGGCCTGCGGCAGCTTCAGCGCGAGCTGGTCGACGAGGCCGCCGTGCTGGCCCGCGAGTCTGACCATGAAGCCGCCAAGCGATTGGTCCAGCGTGCCGGGGGCCTGGCCGCAGACCCCCTGCTGATGGCCTGGGCCGAGGCCCGCATCGTGCGGATTCGAGACGAGAAACTGGCAGCGGCCGAACAGGCGGTGCAGGACCTGATCGCCGAGGGCCGTTTCGACGAGGCCGACGAGCGGCTTACCGAACTGGTGGCCATGGGCATGGAGCGCGGGCGGCTGGAAGCCGTGCGTGGCCGCCTGATCGCCGCGCGCCTGTACGGCGCGCTGAGCCCGGGCCAGATTTTCTCCGATCCGATGCGAGATCTCGACGACTACGGTCCGACCATGGTGGTGATCCCGGTCGGCAGTTTCATGAAGGGATCGCCCGACAACGAGCCCGGCCGCCAGAGCCACGAAGGTCCCCGCTACCGGGTGACCTTCGAGCGCGGCTTCGCCCTGGCCCGGACCGAGACCACGGTGGCGGAATTCGCTCGCTTCATCGAGCATACCGGCTACCAGACCGACGCCGAGCGCCGCGGCTGGACCCGGGTTTACGAGCCGCGCCCGGGACGCATGACCCGACGCAACCGGATCAACTGGCGGCATGACTACCTGGGCCGCGAGGCGGAGCCGGATCTGCCCGTGATCCACGTCTCGTGGCGCGATGCCGCGGCCTACGCCGACTGGCTGGCCGAGCGCACCGGCCGGCCCTACCGCTTGCCGTCTGAAGCGGAATTCGAGTACGCCCTGCGTGCAGGCACGCAGACGCGCTTCTGGTGGGGCGACGATTCGCCGACCGAGCCGGTAGAAAACCTCACCGGCGACGGCGATATCTCGCCGACCAACAGCCGTTGGAGCGTCGCCTTCCCGCGCTACAGCGACGGCTTCTGGGGCCCGGCGCCGGTGGCCTCGCTGCAGGCCAACCCTTTTGGCCTGTACGACATGGGCGGCAACGTCATGGAATGGACCGAGGACTGCTGGCACGACAGCTTCGTGCGCGCCCCCGTCGATGGTTCGGCCTGGATCAACCCCGGCTGCACCCAGCGCGTCATCCGCGGCGGCTCCTGGAGCAGCACGCCGGACATGTCGCGTTCGGCCTTTCGCGTGTCCGGCGCCGAGGATTCAACCGACATGCGGGTCGGCTTCCGCGTTGCCCGCGACCTGTGAGGATTCGCAGGCTGCGAGCCCGCCAAGCAGCAGCAGAGATTTGAGAGATGGGGTTCAGGTTTCAGCGTCGCGTCAGGATCGCTCCAGGATTGAACCTGGTTGCCAGCAAACGCGGCATCGGCGTCTCGGCCGGCGTGCGCGGCGCCCGGGTCAGCGCGACGCCCAGCGGCATCTTCGGCCATGCCGGCCTGCCGGGCACCGGTCTGGCCTATCGCGAAAAACTCAATCGCCGGGGTCGTTCTCGCTCGTCATCCGGCTCCACCCGGCGGGGCTTGGCCGGGGACGCGGACGTCACCAGGCTGGAGGTCACGGTACGCCTGGAGGACAGCGGCCGGATCACGCTGGTGCACCAGAACGGAGATCCCATCCCGGCGGAAGTGCAGGCCCGGCTCCGGACAGCGGCCAGAGACCAGCTCAGAGCCGTCCTGGAGGAGCACTGTGCCCGGCACAACCAGGCACTCGAGGCGCTGACCCGGATTCAGCTCGGCACGCCGGCCCCCAGGGCCACGCCGGAGTTCACGCCGCGAGACTTCGACCTCGACCAACCGGCGCGGCCGGCAGAGCTGAAGGGCAGTTGGTGGACGCTGATCTGGCCGCCGGCCAGGCGAGCTCTGGCCGCCCGCAACCAGGCGCGTCGGGATCGGTACAAAAGCGAACTCGGCGCCTGGGCCGCCGCCCGGGAGGCGTTTCAGGCGGCTGAATCCGCGCGCCGCAGTCGCGAGCTCGAAGGGGTGTGGAGCGACCTGGAGATCATGACCGAGGTCTTGGCCGACCACCTGGGCCGGATTCCCTGGCCGCAGGAAACGGAAGTCGGCTTCGATCTCGGCGAAGACTCGAGAAGCATAGCCGTCGAGCTGTGCTTGCCCGATGCGGAGGAGTTTCCCTGCGAGGAGTGGTCAGTCCACGGCAATCAACTCAGAATCCTGAAAAGGGAACTGGGAGTCAGGCGCAAGCGCCGGATTTACAGCGAATACATCCACGGGGTGGCCCTGCGGGTGCTGGGCGAGGTGTTTGCACGGCTACCCACCGCGCAGGCCGCGCTGGTGACCGGCCTGGTTGAAGCGATCGATCCAGCGACCGGCAGGAGCGGTCGCGTTGCCCTTTTCAGCGTCAAGGCGACACGAGGGGATTTCGAGCGCATCAACTTCGAAGCACTTGAGTCCGTGGACCCGGCGCAGTCGCTGGCCCTGTTCGACCTGCGACGGGACATGAGCAAGACCGCGATCCTCAAGGCGATCGAGCCGTTTACCGTTGCAGAGCTGGACGCCAGCCTCGCCGAATGAGGACGGGCCGGGAAGAAATGCTTATCGATCGGCCTGGCTGCCTTTGCCCCGCCGGTTGTTCGGTCCCAGCCATAAGCCGTACACCAGCAGGGCGATGCAGAAAAGCCCGCTCAGGGTGTACCCGATCTGCCCGATCCTTTGATTGATCTCTCGCGGGATGAAGGGCAATCCGCCCCCGATTTTCTCCGGATCCGAAACCAGGCCAACCCACAGCGCGAATGTCCCTCCGCCCGCAAGGATGAGCATGGCCATGGCCCAGCCCAGCGTGCGCTTGTTCGGGAACAAGACGGCGAGTCCTCCGCCTGCCATCATCACGCGCCGGCGAGCGCGGCGATCCACGCGGGCACCTGCAATTCCCCTTCCGTTGACGGCTGGAAACCCAGCGCCAGCGCGACCAGGAAGGCGCCGACCAGCAGAATCGGCACGCCCAACACCACGCGGACAGCAAACTCCAGTTTCGGATCGTGATCCATCGTCCGAGTCGTCTCCCTGCTGAAGTCGGTGGCGAGGTTGCCTGTCTGACCCACACGACAGCCCCCTGCCAGGCTCCATCTGCTTTTGCGACCTGCCTGCCCAGCTTTATCAAGGAGGCGCTGCTGTGCCAGTGTGCCGGCCAAGGCACTTCAGGCGCGGGTTGGGTGATGGTGCCGGGGGCGGGAATCGAACCCGCACTCTGTCTCCAGAACCGGATTTTGAGTCCGGCGCGTCTACCAGTTCCGCCACCCCGGCAAAGGGTAGCCCGTTATTGTCGGGCCGAAAGGCGCTTGTGTAAAGACCCGGATGCGGTCGGCGTTCGATCAGGCCGCGTCCAGCTGCAGCGTTCTGGGCTCGCNCCGGTACCAGTCCTGGCCCAGCGGCTGGAAGGCNCAGCACTGGTTCATGGCGCCGGCGTAGATGTGCAGGGTGATGGCCGGCTCGCTTGAGTCCGGGTTGGCGATGGTGTGGTACTCGTGCGGCGGAATCAGGCTGCCGGCGCTGCCGGTGCCGGTACGCATCACCGTGCGGCGCTCCAGGCGGAAGCGCTCGCCGTGCTGCTCCATCAGTTCGTATTGCTGCACTTCGATGCTGCCGTGCCACACCGCCTCCACGCACCACATGCCGGAATGATCATGAATCGGGGTGCTCTGGCCGGGCGCCCAGGTCATGGCCATGACGCTGTAGCCCAGGCGGGCATCCTGGTGCAGCAGTCGCCGCTGGTAATGGTCGTGCGAATACTCGAAGACGCAGTCCGGCAGGCGGATGCGCGGATCGCCGATCAGGCCACACAGCCGGGCGCGCAGATCGTCGGTGATGCGCTGAACGCACTCGGCGCTGACGGCCTGGTCGATTTCCTCGAGGAGAATGTTCTTGCCGGCGAATTCCAGCGTCATCCCAGCCACTCCCTGATCGGTGGTCCGAACGAGTCGAAGTCTACCAAAAATGCATCGTGTCCCTGCACCGAGGGCAGGGCATGAAAGCTGACCTCGGAGCCGCTGGCCTCGAGCGCGCCGGCCAGGTCGCGCTGCTGGTGCAGCGGAAAAAGGATGTCGCTGTCCACGCCCAGCACCAGCGCATGGCCGGTGAAGCTGCGGCGGAACAGTCCTTTCAGGGTCTCGTCGCTGTCGCAGGCGTCGAACATGTCCATGGCCCGGGACAGGTAGAGATAGCTGCAGGGATCGAACTGGCCGACGAACTTGCGTGCATGGGTTTCCAGGTAGGACTCGACCTCGAAGCGCATGCCGAACAGGGTGGCCGGAAAGTAGTCCTGGCGGCTGCGGCCGAAGCGCCGTTGCCACTCCCCGGCCGAGCGGTACGTGATCATGCCGAGCTTGCGCGCCAGGCGCATGCCGACCTCGGGCCAGTCGTCTTCGGTGTAGGCGCCGTTGCGGAAGTTGCGGTCGGTGACGATCGCCTCGCGCTGCAGCGAGCGGATGGCGATGGCGAACGGCGTGGCCGAGCAGGCCGACGAAATCAGCGCCACCCTGGAAGTGGTGCCGGGAAACTGCTTCAGCCAGGCCAGCGCCGTGAACCCGCCCATGGACGGGCCGATGACGGCGTGCAGCCGCTGGATATCGAGATGCTCCAGTACCAGGCGGGCGGCGCGGGCGATGTCCTCGATCGCCAGTTCCGGAAAACTGAGCCGCCACGGCTTTCCGGTCGCCGGGTTGATGCTGGCCGGGCCGGTCGATCCCATGCAGGAGCCGAGTGAGTTGATGCACAGGACGAAGAATCGGTCGGTATCGATCGGGCGTCCGGGTCCGATCATCTTTTCCCACCAGCCTGGCTCCGGATCCTCGGCCGAGGATGCGGCGTGCGCGCCGGGCGACAGGCCGGTGAATACCAGCACGGTGTTGTCGGCGGCCTCGTTGAGCTTGCCCCAGGATTCCCAGGCGATCCGGATCTCGGGCAGCTCACCGCCCCGGTACATGAGGAAGGGGCGCGAAATGTTCAGGTAGTGGGTAGCGGGTCCCATGCGGCCCAGTTTATACCCGATTCAAGCGCGCATAAAAAAGGCCGTGCCCGCCACGCGGGACACGGCCAGAGGCGCATTTGGAGACTGTGCTGGAACCTAGAAACGGAAGCCGACAGCGGCGCTGATCACCCAGGGGTCGATATCGGCACTGATCCGGCTGCGGACCTCACCGGCAGCCGTCTGCGTACGGATCGTGGCGTCCGCCTCGATCTGAATCCAGCGCAGGTCGAAGTTCAGGAACAGCGTCTCGGTGATGTCGAAGTCCGCGCCCAGCTGCAGCGCCAGGCCCCAGGAGTCACTGATCGACATGCTCGACGGACCGCCCAGCGCATCTTCGAGCGCCTGGGTCGTGCCGGTGCTGAAGAAGTTGGTGTAGTTCAGGCCCACACCGACGTACGGCCGGAAGGCCGCGCCCGGCATCATGTGGTACTGCAGGCTCAGGGTCGGGGGCAGGTGCTTGGTGTCGCCAAGCTTGCCGGCCGGCGCCAGAATGCCGTCGCCGTCGATGTCGTGATCGAAAGGCCAGGCGGCCAGGAGTTCGACGCCGATGTGATCGGTCATGAGGTAGGTGATGTTGAAGATCGGACGGGTGTTGCTGCCGACGTCGATCTGGGCTCCGACCAGCTCGTCGCCGCCAACGAACAGGTTGTTGCTGGAGGTGTCCGGATTGACATGGCCCAGGCCGACTCGAACCAGCCAGTCCCCGGCTCCGGCCGCCATGACGTTGGCAGAAAACAGGGTGGCAATACCAAGGGTTGCAACTGTGCGTAGCATCTGACTCTCTCCTCTCCGAAGAATTGTTGAAAGGTATTAGAAGCAGCTTACTCTTCGATCGCGGCGGTAATTTGACCGTGATCAAAAACCACGTCAGGGCAGTGCACTTTTTCCTGCACTCGCTTTGCTAAGCTGCCGCTCCGCTCTTGCATACCGGCACAGACCATGGCCCGACTCGGACTGATCTTCGGCGACCAGCTCAACCGCGACCACGCCTTGCTCGAGCAGCTCGATCCGGATCAGGACCGCTTGTTGATGGGTGAATTGGTCGACGAGGCCAGCTATGTCCCGCACCACGGGCAGAAAATCGCCCTGATCTTTGCCGCCATGCGCCATTTCGCCGCCGAACTGGCGGATGCAGGCTGGCAGGTCGATTACCACCGGCTGGATACCGGCAGCGAGGTTCGGAGCTTCAGCGACCTGGTCAGCGCAGTCTGCCAGCGGCACGACATCGACGAGATCGTGCTCAGCTGGCCGGGCGAGTGGCGCGTGCTGGAGCAGGTTCGAGGCTGGGAAAAGCAGCTGGGCATCGCCGTGACCGTTCTGCCTGACAGTCGCTTCCTGAATCCGCTGGAGGATTTCGAGCGCTGGGCCGAGGGCCGCAAGCAGCTGCGCATGGAGTTCTTCTACCGCGACATGCGCCGCCGCACGGGCCTGCTCATGGACGGCGACAAGCCGGTCGGCGGCGAGTGGAACTACGACGCCGACAACCGCAAGCGCTGGAACGGCGAGCCGCCTGCCGCCAGCCCGATGCGTTTCTCGAGCGACGAGACCACCCGCGAAGTGCTGGAGCTGGTCGGCAAGGAGCTGAAATATTTCGGCGAGCTGGATGGGTTTGATTATCCCGTGACCCCGGCCCAGGCGCGGCGCGCGCTGAGCCACTTCATCAAGAGCGCCGTGCCCTGGTTCGGCGATTTCCAGGACGCCTTGCCCGACGGCGAGGACTACCTGTTCCACAGCCGCCTCTCGAGCAGCCTGAACCTGGGCCTGCTCTCACCGCTGGAGGTCTGCCAGGCGGCCGAGCAGGCCTGGCGCGACGGCCATGCGCCGCTCAACGCGGTCGAAGGCTTCATCCGCCAGATCATCGGCTGGCGCGAGTACGTGCGCGGCCTGTACTGGCTGAAGATGCCCGATTATGCGGAGATGAATGCCCTGCAGGCGGACCAGTCGCTGCCCTCCTGGTACTGGACCGGCAAGACCGGGATGCGCTGCCTGCAGCAGGCCATCTCCGCCACGCGGCGCAACGCCTATGCCCACCACATCCAGCGCCTGATGGTCACCGGCAACTTCGCATTGCTGCTGGGCGTGGTGCCGAAGGAGATCTGCGAGTGGTACCTGGCGGTCTACGCCGACGCCTACGACTGGGTGGAGTTACCCAACACCTTGGGCATGGTCATGCACGCCGACGGCGGCATCATGGCCTCCAAGCCGTACGCGGCCAGCGGCAAGTACATCCAGCGCATGGGCGATCACTGCAAGCACTGCGCCTACAAGGTCGGCGACACGCTGGGCGAAGATGCTTGCCCATTCAATGCCTTGTACTGGGATTTTCTGGCCCGGCACGAAAAGCAGCTGGCCGGGAATCCGCGCATGAAGATGATGTATCGCAACCTGGAGCGCATGGACAGCGAGCGGCTGGCAGCGATCAGGAAGCGTGCGTTGCAGGTGCGAAGCGAAGTGGAATCGCTTTAGCAGTCAAAGAGCGTGATCCGGAACCCGCGGATCGCGGCGGCCGCTCAGAGGGGGTCGGTGAGCTGCGTTGTTCCGATGCCGCGTTCCGGCAGCAAGACCGGGATACCGTCTTCGATCGGGTAGACCACCTTGCCGTCGCGCGTGATGAGCGCGGCGCTCAGTTCGCCCTCGATCCTGGCGCCGTCCACGTACTGGATGTCACCGGAGGCGATGGCGCCGTTGAGGTTCTTGAGCTTGTTCCGGGACAGCGGCAGCAGCGGCTCATGGCTGACCGGGCAGCACAGGATGTCGAGCAGATGATCTGGGATAGTCATGCGCGTAGTGTAGCCGAGCGTCCATGTTTGCGGGGCGAAGTCGGCGCGTGGCCGATGTTCTTTCGCCAACGGCGCTGTTACCATTGGTGATTGCCTTCAAATCAGGAGTCAGGAGCATGGATCGCAGTCCGCTGGTGGGCGTGATCATGGGCTCGCAGAGCGACTGGGAAACGATGCGCCACGCCAGTGAAGTGCTCTCCGAGCTTGGCGTCGAGCACGAGTGCCGCGTGGTCTCCGCCCACCGCACGCCCGATGCGATGTTCGCCTACGCCGAGTCGGCGGCCTCGCGGGGCTTGAAAGTCATCATTGCCGGCGCCGGCGGGGCCGCGCATCTGCCGGGCATGGTGGCGAGCAAGACCGAGCTGCCGGTACTGGGTGTGCCGGTGCAGTCGCGTACGCTCAAAGGCATCGATTCGCTGTTGTCCATCGCCCAGATGCCGGGCGGCATTCCGGTCGGCACCCTGGCCATCGGCAAGGCCGGGGCGACCAATGCCGGCCTGCTCGCCGCATCCATCCTGGCGACCCAGGATCACGAGCTGGCCGAGCGCTACCGGGCCTGGCGCCGGCGCCAGACCGAGCGCGTCCTGGCCAACGACCGTCCAGGTAACTGAATCATGCGCGTTGGCATCCTGGGTGGCGGGCAACTGGCCCGCATGATGGCCGAGGCCGGCGGGCCCATGGGCCTGAGCTTCCAGTTTCTCGATCCTTCGGCGCAAGCCTGTGCCGGTGACCTCGGGGCGCTGCACGTCGGTCCCTGGGACGATCCCGACGGCCTGGAGCTCCTGGCCGCCTGCGATCGGGTGACCTGCGACTTCGAGAACGTGCCGGCCGCCGTGCTGGCCGACCTGGCCGCGCGCACCCGGGTTCATCCGCCGCCGGCCGCCTTTGCCGCGGCGCAGGACCGCCTGGTCGAGAAGCGCCTGCTCGAGCAGCTCGGGATCCCTATCGCGCCGGTGGCGTCCGTGTCGACCCGGCCGGACCTGCTCGCGGCGGTCGAGGAGATCGGCTATCCCTGCGTGCTGAAAACGCGGCGGCTGGGCTACGACGGCAAGGGCCAGGCGGTGCTGTATTCGCACGAAGACCTGGAGCCGGCCTGGCAAGCCCTGGGTGGTCGCGATCTGATTCTCGAGGGCTGGATCGACTTCAAGCACGAGTGCGCGCTGACCGCCGTGCGCTCCGGCGACGGCGAAATCCGCTGCTACCCGCTGAGCCGGACCGTGCATCAGCGCGGGGTGCTGCGCCTGGCGGCCGGCATGCACCAGCCGCCGCCGGCCCTGCTGGAGCAGGCCGAGACTTCGGTCAGCGCCTTGCTCGAACACCTGGACTACGTGGGCTGCCTGAGCCTGGAGTTCTTCTCCACCGAGGACGGGCTGATCGCCAACGAGTATGCGCCGCGACCGCACAACTCGGCGCACTGGACCATCGAGGGCGCGGTCTGTTCCCAGTTCGAGAATCACCTGCGCGCCGTCTGCGGCCTGCCGCTGGGCAGCACGCGCCGGCGCGGTCATTCGGTCATGTTCAACTGGCTGGGCGACCTGCCGGACGCGGCGGCCTTCCTGCGCGTTCCGGGCCTGGCCTGGCATGACTATCACAAGCAGCCCAGGCCGGGCCGCAAGCTCGGCCACGCGACCCTGGTCGCCGACACTCTGGCCGAGCTGCACGCCGGACTGGAGGCGGTGCGGCCGCTGCTGGATCGTGAGACGGAGAGCCTGCTCGAGCAGCTGGCGCTGTAGCGGCTTAACCGAGACTAGTCCAGCGCCGCGGCGGCGAATTTCTCGCTGACCACGTCGATGACCACCTCCGCGATGCGGTCGATCTGCGCATCGTCGATGATCAGCGGCGGCAGCAGGCGGATGGTGTTGCCGCGGGTGACGTTGATGATCAGTCCGCGCGCCATGGCGGCGTCCTTGAGTTCGGCGCAGTCGGTGCTCAGCTCGACGCCGATCATCAGTCCGCGCCCGCGCACCTCGCGCACTTCCGGGTGGTCTGCCAGCCCGGCCCGCAGCGCCGAGAGCAGGCGCTCACCGGCGCGCGCGGCACGGCCCGGAATGTCTTCCTCGCGCATGATGGCCAGCACTTCCAGCGCCACCCGGCAGGCCAGCGGATTGCCGCCGAAGGTGGTGCCGTGCGAGCCCGGCGGCAGCAGCTCGGCCACGGCTTCGCGGGCCAGGCAGGCGCCGATCGGCACGCCGTTGCCCAGCGCCTTGGCCACCGTCACCACGTCCGGCAGCAGTCCGGACGTGTGCTGGAAGGCGAACCAGCGCCCCGTGCGGCCGATCCCGGTCTGGATTTCGTCCAGCATCAGCAGGGCCTGGTGGCGGTCGCACAGCCGGCGCAGTTCGGACAGGTAGTCGCCGGGCGGCACCCGCACGCCGCCCTCGCCCTGGATCGGCTCGACCAGGACAGCGACCAGTTCGGGGTGTTCGGCGAAGGCCCGCGCGGCGGCGGCCGCGTCACCGTAGGGCACGCGTACGAAGCCTTCGACCAGCGGTCCGAAACCGGCCTGGATGGCGGCGTTGCCGGATGCGCTGAGCGCGGCCAGGGTGCGGCCGTGAAAGCTGTCGCTGGCGACCAGCACGGCCGGCCGTTCGATGCCGCGGGCATGGGCGTGGCGCCGGGCCAGCTTGAGCGCGCACTCGATGGCCTCGGCGCCGGAGTTGGCGATGAAGGCCCGGTCCAGCCCGGAAATCTCGGCCAGGCGGTCGGCCAGCGCCTCCTGCTCGCGCAGGTGGACGATGTTGGCGGTGTGGATCAGCCTGCCGGCCTGGTCGGCCAGGGCGGCGGCGATGCGCGGATGGGCGTGGCCCAGGCTGCAGACCGCGATGCCGCTCAGGGCGTCCAGGTAGCGTTTGCCCTGGTCGTCGAACAGCCAGGCGCCTTCCCCGCGCACCAGCGTGATCGGCATGCGGGCATAGGTGTTGAAAAGGTGGCTCATGGTGGTGTCGGCAGCGTTTCCGGTGGCCCTTGGCTACAGCACCAGATTATGCAACACCACGATCCGGTACCGGCTGACGGCGAGCAAACCGCCGTCAGCCGGACAACCGGAGTACCGGGACTTACTTCAGTCGCGAGGCGACGAAATCCCAGTCGACGATTTCCAGGAAGGCCTCGACATATTTCGGCCGCGCGTTGCGGTAGTCGATGTAGTAGGCGTGTTCCCACACGTCGCAGCCCAGCAGGGCGTGGTTCTGACCCAGCAGCGGGTTTTCCGCGTTGGGGGTGTTGGCGACCTCCAGCTTGCCTTCCGGCGTCTGCACCAGCCAGCCCCAGCCCGAGCCGAACTGCTTCACGCAGACCTGGGTGAACTGGTCGACGAAGCGATCGTAGTCGCCGAAGTCGCGCTGGATCAGCTCGCCGAGCTTGCCTTCCGGCGCGCCCTTGCCGTTCGGCGTCATGCAGCGCCAGTACAGGTTGTGGTTCCAGATCTGGCCGGCGTTGTTGAACATCGGGCCGGAAGAGGTTTTTACGATGTCGTCCAGGTCCTTGCCGGCGAACTCGGTGCCCTCGATCAGGCCGTTGAGCGTGGTGACGTAGGTCTGGTGATGCTTGCCGTAGTGGTATTCCAGGGTCTCGCGGGAAATGTTCGGCGCCAGCGCATCCAGCGCGTAGGGCAGGTCAGGTAGTGAAAAAGCCATGGTGCTCTCCTCACAGTTGAGTGACAGAAAAATCGTGGGTGCCTTGGTGTGGGACCAAATTGGTACCCTTTTAAGATAACAGCGATTCGTCAACAGCGGGGGCGTTACTCCATTTCCTGCAGGTGGCGCCAGCGGTTGACGATGGTGCAGAACAAGGTCGCGGTGCGCTCGGTGTCGTAGGCGGCCGAGTGGGCGCGGTTCTCGTCCCACTCCAGGCCGGCCGCAGCGACGGCGCGGGCCAGCACGGTCTGGCCATAGGCCAGACCGCCCAGCGTTGCCGTATCAAAGCAGCTGAACGGATGGAAGGGGTTGCGCTTGTAGCCGACCCGCGCGATGGCCGCGTTCAGAAAGCCCAGATCGAAATGGGCGTTGTGGCCGACCAGCACGGCGCGCTTGCACCCGGTGTCGCGCAATTCCTGGCGTACCGGCTGGAGCAGGGCGCGCAGGGCCTCGGGCTCCTCGACCGCCGGGCGCAGGGGGTGGTCGGGGCGGATGCCGTTGAACTCCAGCGCGGCCTGTTCGATGTTGGCGCCCGGAAACGGGGCAACATGCCGAACCTGGACCGGCGCCGGATGCAGCCAGCCGGCCTCGTCCATGCGAATGATGCAGACCGCCAGTTCCAGCAGGGCGTCGGTCGCTGCATTGAATCCGCCGGTCTCGACATCCACCACCACCGGCAGAAAGCCGCGGAAACGTTGGGCCATGGCCGTCATGCGGCGCCCACCGCCGTGCATCGTAGAATGATCATCCCTGCATGGTATCGGCTTGTGTGCATGAATAGTCATCGTTCCATCGAATTCCGCTCGCTGGTGCTGGCCCCGTTCCTGACCATCATCCTGCTGCTGGTGTTCCCGCCCGAGGGTCGGTCGCAGGTCTTGTGGTCGGTCCAGGGGCCGGAAGGCCAGCAGAACTGGCTGCTGGGAACGGTCCACAGCGAGGATGCGCGCCTGCTGGATTTTCCGCCCGAGCTGCTCGACGCCCTGGCCCGATCGCGGCGCCTCGCCCTGGAGTTGGTGCCGGACATGGCCATGATGGAGACGCTGAGCCAGGCCATGCACTTCCCCGAGCCCCGGCTGCATCAAGTTCTGGAAGAGGATTTATACCAGGCGCTGGTAGAAATTCTTGACCAGCACTACGGCATGGGGGAGCCTGCGGTGCGCATGCTCAGACCCTGGGCGGCGGCCATGACCATCTCCATTCCACCACCGCAGACGGGCCTGTTCATGGACCTCGCGCTGGCCGTCCGGGCGCGCAGCCTGGGGCTGGAGGTGCTCGCCCTGGAACGCCTGGAAGAACAGCTGGAATTTCTCGCCGGCATGCCGGAGTCCATGCAAATGGACCTCCTGCGCCAGGCGGTGGCGGATTTCCCACGCCAGGGCGAGCTGTTCGAAGAACTGATGCAGACCTACCTGAGCGGTGATCTCGACCGGCTGGAAGCGGTGGCCCATGAGCAAATGAGCGATCTGGATCCCGAACTGCGCGATCACTTCGAGCAGATCGGCATGATCCGGCGCAACCACACCATGGTCGAGCGGGCCCTGCCGCTGCTGGAGCAGGGCGGGCTGATGATTGCCGTCGGTGCGCTGCATTTGCCGGGCACGGACGGCCTGATCTCGCTGCTGAGAGAGGCCGGATTCAAGCTCGAACCCGTTGCAACCTCGATCCCAAATTCTTGAGCCGCCTCGATTCGGCTTGGTCAAGATTTTAGGCGGGGTCTTGGAAAGGAAGGGGTCAGGGGCTAGGGAGCTTGGTCGATTGTTGGGTTTTCAGCGAAGCGACTGACTCTGCGCTCTCAAAAATCGATGATGCTCCCTGATCCCTGACCCCTAGTCCCTGACCCCTAAAATCCCTTCTCCTCGCCAGACTGCAAGACTAAGCGGCCGGAGTTGGCATTTCTTTGAGGCGCTTCTTGCGGCCACTCCAGCGACACAGGTCCAGCACCGGGCACTGCTGACAAAGCGGATTGCGCGCCTTGCAGGTGTAGCGGCCGTGCAGGATCAGCCAGTGGTGGGCGTCGAGCAGGTAGTCTTTCGGCACGCGCTTGAGCAGGGCCTTTTCCACCGCCAGCACGGTCTTGCCCGGCGCCAGGCCGGTGCGGTTGGCGACGCGGAAGATGTGGGTGTCGACCGCCATGGTCGGCTGGCGGAAGGCGGTGTTGAGAACGACGTTGGCGGTCTTGCGGCCCACGCCCGGCAGGGCCTCCAAGGCCTCGCGGCTGGACGGGACCTGGCCGTTGTGCTGCTCGACCAGGATGCGGCAGGCGGCAATGACGTTCTTGGCCTTGCTGTTGAACAGGCCGATGGTCTTGATGTATTCCTTCAGGCCGTCCTCGCCCAGGGCCAGGATGGCCTCGGGCGTGTTGGCGGCCGGAAACAGGCGCGCGGTGGCCTTGTTGACGCCCACATCGGTGGCCTGGGCCGACAGGGTGACGGCGACCAGCAGCTCGAACGGAGTCGAGTAGTTCAGCTCGGTTTTCGGGCTCGGGTTGAGTTCGGCCAGGCGGCGGAAGAATTCTTCCCGGTCGACGGGGTTCATGGCGGGCACGGCGGCAGTCTCGCTTCAAGCCAAAGCGGCCGGAAGCATAGCATCGGCAGGGCCGATATACTTGCAGGTACACCCCTGAATTTCCTTGGACATCCCCGCCCGTGCACAGCGAGCTGATCGATGCCCTGATGGACCCGGCCCGCTATCCGCACGCGGTCGAGCACGTGGAGCGGGTCGAGACCCACATCTCCTGGGTGCTGCTGGCCGGAGAGTTCGCCTACAAGATCAAGAAGCCGGTCGACTACGGCTTTCTTGATTTTTCGACCCTGGCCGCGCGCAGGCATTTCTGCGAGGAAGAGCTGCGGCTGAACCGCCGGCATGCCGAGGCGATCTACCTGGACGTCGTTCCCATTACCGGCACGGCGCGCTCGCCCGAGATCGACGGCGCGGGCGAGGCCCTCGAATACGCCGTGCGAATGCGCCGCTTTGACCTGAATCTGGGCTTCGATCGCCTGCTGGCCCGCCAGGCCCTCAAGCCCGGGCATATCGACCAGCTGGCCGCGGAGCTGGCCGAGCTGCACGGCCACGCCGACAGGGCTGCATCAGATACCGACTACGGCAGTCCGCAGGCCGTGATCGCGCCCATGCGCGACAACTTCTCCACCCTCGAGCGCCTGCTGAGCGACGCGCCGGGCCTGTCGAGCATCGAGTCCTTAAGCGCCTGGACCGAGAGGCGCTACCAGCGCCTGCGCCCGCGCATCGAGCAGCGCAAGGTGGACGGCCGAGTGCGCGAGTGCCATGGCGATGCGCACCTGGGCAACGTGGTCCTGTACCAGGGCCGGGCCACCCTGTTCGACTGCCTGGAATTCAGCCCGGACCTGCGCTGGACCGACACCATGGCCGACCTGGCCTTTACCGTGATGGACCTGCAGGATCGCGGGGCGGCGCGCTTGAGCTGGCGGCTGCTCGATGCCTACCTGGTCCACAGCGGCGATCACGATGGCCTGGACCTGCTGGATTTCTACGTGGTCTATCGCGCCATGGTGCGGGCCAAGGTGGCCGCCCTCAGCCTGGCCGACGCAGAAACCGAACAGAGCCGCAAGCGCTGGCGCGGCGAGGTCGACGACTACCTGGCCCTGGCCCTGCGCACGGCACAGCGCCCGCCGCCGACCCTGATCCTGACTTCTGGCGTCTCCGGCAGCGGCAAGTCCTGGCTGAGCGAGCGCCTGCTCGAGCGCTGCGGCCTGGTCCGCCTCAGGTCCGACGTGGAGCGCAAGCGCCTGCAGGGCTTGCCAGCCTCGGCGCGCACGGACTCAAGCCCGGGTCAGGGTCTGTACACCCCGGAGATCAGCGCCGGGACCTACCGGCGCCTGGCCGAGTTGAGCGAGCACATTCTCCACGCCGGCCTGCCGGTACTGGTCGACGCGGCTTTTCTCAAGACAGAGCAGCGCGCCCAGTTTCGCGCCCTGGCCGATCGCCTGGGCGTGCGTTTCGGGGTGATCGCGTGCAGCGCGCCGCTCGCGGTGCTGGAGGCGCGCGTGTCGGCCCGCGAAGAGGGGAATGACGATCCCTCGGAAGCCGGCCTGGAAGTGCTGCGGATGCAGCTGGCCGGGCTGGGATCAGATCACGACGAGCGGGATCAGGAAACGCTCAGGCTGGACACCAGCCAAGATTCGGCCCTGGACCAGGCCGAGGCCTGGCTGGAGCGCTTGCGCTCAAGCGGCGGAGTCGACGACCCGTCCTGAGGTGGTTACGGCGCGCGTCCGGCTGACCAGGTGCTGGCGCAAGGCCACCAGCAGGCCCAGCGCGATGAAGGCGCCGGGCGGCAGCAGGGCGAGCAGCAGCCCGAAGCCTTCGGGCAGCAGTTGCACGCTCACGCCCGCGGCCCAGTCGCCCAGCAGCAGATCGGCGCCGGCAAACAGCGTGCCCTGGCCGATCATCTCCCGCATGGCGCCCAGGGCGATCAGCACCAGCGCAAAGCCTATCCCTTGAGCGGCGGCATCGTGCACGGCCGGCAGCAGGGGCTGGCGCGAGGCAAAGGCTTCGGCCCGGGCCAGGATGGTGCAGTTGGTCACGATCAGCGGCACGAAGATGCCCAGGGTGCGGCTGAGTTCGGGCAGGCCCGCCTGCAGGCCCAGGTCGACCACCGTCACCAGGGTGGCGATGATCAGCACGAAAGCGGGGATGCGGATTTCCGGCAGCAGGGCCCCGCGCACCAGCGACACGGCGGCGCTGGAGCACACCAGCACAAACAGGGTCGCCAGGCCCAGGCCGACCCCGTTGATCGCGGTGTTGGTGACGGCCAACAGCGGGCACAGGCCGAGCAGCTGGACCAGCCCGGGATTGTTGTCCCACAGACCCTGGCGCCACAGCTTGCGGTGATCGCTCTGCATCGGTGAAAAGCACGATCGGAAACTGCCGGCCAGTGTATCAGGGACCCCGGCAGCGGCTAAAATGAAGTGTTGTTCCGAATGGCGTTTGCAAGGGAGAGGACCGGATGCGTATTGGCACCACGCTCAGCAATTACATCATCGAAAACCAGCGCCATATCCAGGGCGCGACCGGCGAATTCACCGGGCTGCTCAACGACCTGGCGGTGGCCTGCAAGAAGATCGCCGACCTGGTCAACCAGGGCGACCTGATCAATATTCTCGGCAGCGCGGATTCGGAAAACGTGCAGGGCGAGACGCAGAAAAAGCTCGATGTCATCTCCAACGAGCTGATGATCAACGCCCTGCAGTTCAACGGCCATATCGCCGCCCTGGCCTCGGAGGAGATGGAGGATATCTTCACCCTGCCGCCGGGCCGGCCGCGCGGCAACTACCTGTTGCTGACCGACCCGCTGGACGGGTCGTCCAACACCGACGTCAACGTGTCCATTGGCACCATCTTCTCCATCCTGCGCGCGCCCGACGGGGCTGACCGAATCACCGCGCAAGACTTCCTCAAGCCCGGCACGCAGCAGGTCGCGGCGGGCTACTGCCTGTACGGCCCCTCGACCCTGATGGTGCTGACCACGGGTCAGGGCGTGTGCCAGTTCACCCTGGACCGCGCAATCGGCGAGTTCCTGCTGACACGCAGCGACATCCAGATCCCGGTCGAGTGCAAGGAATACGCGATCAACGCCTCCAACCAGCGCTTCTGGAAAGCCCCTTTCAAGCGCTATATCGAAGAGTGCAACCTGGGCGAGGACGGCCCGCGCGGCAAGAACTTCAACATGCGCTGGGTGGCCTCGATGGTGGCCGAAGTGCACCGCATCCTGACCCGAGGCGGCGTGTTCATGTACCCCAGTGACCGTCGCCTGGAGGCCGCCGGCAAGGCCGGCAAGCTGCGCCTGATGTACGAAGCCAACCCCATGGCGATGCTGGTCGAACAGGCTGGGGGCGCCGCCAGCACCGGCACCGAGCGCATCCTCGACGTTGAGCCTGCCGAACTGCACCAGCGCGTGCCGGTGATCCTGGGTTCACGCGCCGAAGTCGAGCGCCTGGTGGCTTATCACGCGGAATCGGAGTGACGGATTGGGCTGGTTTTAACCGCAGATGAACGCGGATGAACGCAGATTTTGTTTGGGGCTGCCTGAAGCCCAAGAGATAGACCAAGTTCCGGTGGCAAGCTGACTCTCCGCAAAAAATCAAGGACTTGGCTGCGGTCCTTGAGCGGACAGAGAACCAATCATCCGCGTTTATCTGCGTTCATCTGCGGTAAAAAAGTCCCTCCAAGCCCGAAACAGTCCGCTATTCCGCTACCTGGCGCCATAAGTCCTGCTCACCGGACTCCTTCTCAACCAGTACTCGCCGCACGGCATCGATCACGGCATCAGTCGTGACCGTGGCCGCGGTCAGGGTGTCGAAGTCGCCGCCGCGGCGGCTGGAAGCCCAGCGCTGGGGCAGGGGGTCACCCAGCGAACGGCCGGAAAACTGA
>SL_3KL_010_SEDDRAFT_10001505_pt1 | contig 21226 bp, 4 predicted proteins | sample SodLakKL_010_SED_2_FD_10381 | JGI IMG/M metagenome (IMG submission 10381) | reverse complement strand
AGTGAAAGGTCTCATAATGGATGTTTTTAAATGTTATTAAGAAATAGAGAAATTTATAATTATATAATTGATTTTTTCTTGAGCTCTAATTGTGGCTAACGGTTTGGCTATGAGCAGTTGGGGATTTTTCGCTCTTACTTTTCAGTTTAGCACAGACCTTTGTTTTATGTTTTAATGTTCGGATAAACACTTAAACCCCAATTGCTTATAGCCGTTGTTGTGTGGCGTTTTTTATTTCATTAATTTTATTTTCAATGAATTGAATGTCTTTGTCGTTTTCAGATGCTCCTTTCTGGATTTTGATTTGTCTTGTTTTTAAGTAGCAGTTTAACGCTTCATTTTTCTTTCCTTCCTTGTTGTAAATGTCACCTAAAGTCAGCCATAAATAATCAGTCATAGGGTACTTTTTTAGAATGCTGTCAAGGTAAGAGACGGCTTCGTTGTATCTTCCTGATTGATGTAAGTATTGAGCTTTCATTGACATTCCTTGTGCAGGATTAATTTGTTTGTCAATTAGTTGTTCTGCGTATTTAATTGCATTAACAACGTCTCCAGTGAAAAAAAATGACTTTGATAAATTGCTTATTATTTCCCCGTCATTTTCATTATTACCTAACACTATCTTGAAGAACTCTATAGCATTTTGAAAGTCGTGAACTTGGTAGCAACACATAGCTGCATTAAAATATTCGTTAATTGTTAGCTCTGAATATTCGTGTAGCTTTAAATAGATTTTAAATGCAAAATCAAACAATTGGGCTTGTACAAAACTTGACAATAGATTCTTTGCGTTTAAATGCAATGATGTTTTTTCAGGTGTAAGTTCAAAACATCGAAGAATGCATTCTGCCGATTCAGATATGTCTCCTGTTTCAACTAATGTGTTAGCTAGGTTCATTAATGCTCCGCTGTTAGTTGGGTCAAGTTCAACAGCTCTTAATAAACAAGTTTTAGCGTCTTTATTGTTGTCTTGTTCTAAATAGATAACACCTAGATTGTTAAGTGCGGTTGGATTATATTGATAAAGGAAGATGGATTTTTTTGTTGACTCAAGAGCATTTTGTAGTTGTCCCAATTCATATTCAAGTCTTCCCTTTTGAGACCAAGCAGTAAAATGGTCAGGTTGATGTTGTAAATATTGGGTTATTGCATTTAATGCTCCTTCTTTATCTCCAATAGCGGACAAAGACCGAGAGAGAATGTATAAATCTTCTAATTTATCATCTCTGGTAATAATCTGTTTAGGTATATCAATTGAGTTAGCTTTAGCTACTCTTGCTAGGTCTTTAAAAAGCTCTTGAAATTGCTGGTATCTTTTCGCCAAATCCTTTTCCATACACTTCTTGCAAATTTCAAAAAGTGGATGATTAATTCTTTTTACGGCTTCTTTGAGATGCACTTGTCTAATGTCTGGGCTTGACATCACATATGGATATCCGCCTTTTGTAATTAGTTGGTAAAGCACAATACCAAAGCTATAAATATCACTTCTGTGGTCTATTCTGTCAGGTTGGAATATTTGTTCTGGTGAATAGTATAGTGGTGTTCCACCACCAATTCTGTCATCATTCAGTATTGATTTGGACAAACCAAAGTCGGTAATCTTCAAATTTAAATCACGGTCAATAAGAATATTGTCTGGTTTAATGTCAGAGTGGGCAATCATTCCCTTACCAACACAATGATTCATACCGTAAGAAAACTGAATTGCCCATTTGATTATGAGTGATAACGGAATGTCTTTGCCAATAAATGATGTTAGCTGGTTTTCTCCATTTTCATTTGGCTCAACGAATTCAGCCGCAACGAATATTTTGTCTTCAATTTTTTCGGCAAAAAATGTCTTTACAATATTTTGATGTACTCCGAATGAAGTCCAATTCTTAGCTTCTGTAAAAAATAGCTCTTCAAGATGCGGTTTAATGTCTTGATAACTTTTTAAAACGAAAGGGAAAGAAATACCTTCTTTCTCGACAAGGTAAACGTGTCCCATTGCACCGCCAAAACGGTTCAGGATTTTGTATTCTCCACCAATGGTTTTTTTATTTTCTGTCATTTGCAATCTGTCGTTTTAAATGCCACACAACGGTTTGCGTGTATGAGAAGTAGCGGATTTAAAAGCACTTCACTTTCAGTTTGGTACAGAACTTTATTAAAAGTACTGACCTTTGATTTATCATTAAACCCGCTATTTTTCATACACGCTGTTACCGGTTCGTGCTTATATCTTCTATCGGCTTGTTGTATTTCAATTAGCTTGTCATTGTTAGATGGCTTGGTAGCTTTTCTCGATTTCCGGGATGTGCTACCAAGTGTGTCGTGTGTTGTTACAAATATCTTAGAACTTATACTTCACAATCAACAGCAGGTCTTCTAATTTTACCTTGTCAGCATTGGAAACTGAAAGAGTAAATGCCGACCCCAACTCGACAGCGGAATTTATTCCTTTACAGAGTTTCAATTCATCTACTTTTGCCAAATTTGTCTCATTGTCATCTACATTGATTGTGAATGCATCTGGATTGGCTTCTATCTTCGCTAGGAATATCACACTTTCAATCTCTGGATTGTTAGAGGTCTGCGCCATGTAAGGCAATCTTGATGTGTCCAATACAATTTCAATGTTGCCGTTTCTCTTTAAAAGATTCCATTCATTAGGCAAATCATGTCTCATATTCAGTGCTAAATGCAACCCGACTTCTTTTAAACCCTGCTGGATACTCTCCAACTGATCTTTAATCATTGCATTTGCGGCATTTTTTAATCCAGACCCTGCTTCTCGTGCAGTATAATTGACATGAAGAATTACATCTGATATTGTATTGTAATCAAACTGCCTGATTTCGGTTGGTAATTCCAATCTCCAGCTACTAATGGCACCAGTATTTTCGAACGGCAAATAGCGTTCATCTCTGAAGTTGAGTTCAAAAACACCGCTATCGTTCTGCGCATTACTGGCGGCAATAGATTGAATTGAACCTATATTGTACATGAAGCGGCTATCATTACCCAAGTCTTCTGGATAGTTATCATGATTATTAGTGTTCTTTCGATACTTATTTTTTACCAAAGAAAGTTTGGCACTTACAGATGTATTAGGGCCGGCTACGCATGGCACACTAACACTCACTGACTTTATTCTTCTAAAATATTGACCGGGATGATCCATATCATAAAGCACTTCAGGTATTTCAAAATCACAGATACCCGTTGTACGCAACTTCACCAATGCCAAAGGATCTAACTGCGCCAATGAAACATGTTTGGTGATTTCATACTCCCTTTTGTTCTTGTCTAAATAACTGGTTTCCATTCGCTTGATATCATGAATGAGTTTGTCTGCCGATTGTAGACCTTTTTTCATTGAATCCCAGTACCCGAAATTGATGAACCCATCATCATTACCCAATTCAAATCGATAACTTCTTTCTGCTTTTTTAGCAAAGTCGTGAGCCAGCTGATATGAACGAAAATAGACGGAACTTATCTCTCCTATCATCCAGTCGTAAAGCTCCTGATTGGTGAATTTAGACCGCATGAATTCGTCCGTTTTCTTAGCATTTTCAATCTGAAGTTCGTGTGTGTTCAAATCTTTTACAGCAATTTCTTTACGAATTTCAGCTGCTTCGATCTGCTTTTCAATTGAATTAATCTCTTTTTCCGCAACACGCTCCTGAAGTTTCCAATCGTCATTTCTTCTTTGATAGTTTGCCATGGTTGAAATTCCTCCTGCTATTTTATCCATCGCTTGTGAGCCCAAAATTAATGCTTTGGCAAATGAACTTGTTGATTCTGAAATTTTTTCACCACCAACTGTATGAGCGGTCGCTACCGGTGAGCCACCAAAACCTGAGGCACCCACTGTAACATCAGGTATTAATCGTGTGGCACCTGCGGTCATTTCCATAATTGATCCAACAGTATAAGCAACCAATGATACTCCATTCATAGCCAGAGAAGTAATTTCAAGAGCATTCATATATTCAATGTCCCTATAATATTTATACCTCTCCTCTGTGACTTTTTTAGTTCTGTTTAAAACCTCGATTTGTTCTTTAGCCTCATCAACCTGAAGCTTCTTAGTATCCGTTACTGCATTGAGTACCTTCAATTCCAGATCGCTTCTCAATAAAGCCAATTCCTCACCATCCTTTTTTTCCAGTGCCTGTAATAATCCGTTGCCAAGGGTTCTGACTTCATTCGCAAGCTCTGTGGCCTTTTGCGACAATACATTGAATCTATAATGTGGTAATGGAGCATTGAAGCCTGTCAAAATGGTTGAGAAATCCAGACCGGATGCAGCTGCTCTAACCAGCATGCCCGGATCGATCGGAGGAGCAAATAACGCCAGAGTGCGCTCCACTCCGTCTATATTTTGGCAGTGCCTGATTTTGAACAGTCTGTCTTCGATACGATCCCAATATTCAAACATTTTCTCATTGGGCGGTACGCAAAAATAGAGCATGGAGAGTGTAACCGGTGGAGCCGGAAGTTCATCACCACCTTCTGGTAACACTGAAAAATCAGGGAGAATATTCTCCAATTCTATCAGGGCATTGCCAAAACTGCCTATCTTCCTTTTAAGCTGGTTATATGTTTCGTATGGTTGCTTTACAGGAGATGGCACCGTCTGCGGCTTTGGCCCCAACAGTTTATCTGCTAAAACATACATCTGTGTTGCCTGTGCGATGGATTCCATTGTATCCTGTCTGAACAGGTAATCTCCCCACTCTGTTAGGTTATCAATATACTTCATTAATAGTGCTTTTTGATAAGCTACCGGACGGAATCGGGCTATCACATCAGGCCTGAAGGGTTTATTTCTCCATTCAGACACAGCAAACTCCAGTTCTTTTATTTCTGGATTTAACTTATCTGCAGTGTCATACATCACCGAATCTATTCGCTGGTTTATATAGTCAGACTGCTGATACAGATAAAATGGCTTGGTGACCCAGTATTTTTGCACACCATCACCAGATAATGCACCCGTTGGATTAAACATGTAATGGAACCAGTCCATTGCCTCCTCAAAACGCTGGTTTTTCGTAAGAGTCGTTGCAATATGAAGCGGTACTCTGTAGAACAGATCCCAATTATAGGTGCTGTAACTACCATCACTTTCAAAATCTACATCTTCTATCGGATAGCTAAAATGTAAATCTTCATTAGGCCTTCTGACACCACTCTGAGGGACAATTTGATTATTTGGTATATAGTGAGACTTGAAATCGAAATCTGTTTCAAGGAGCTGTGTTTCTCGTCTCATCAGAGCAGAAACTCCTCCTTTGTATAATCGGCTTCTCAATGCACAAACCATTGGATGATACATGTTTTTAAACTGCTCTCCATAAGCAAGGGGCTTATCATTCGTTATTCCCTCTAATAGATCCGCTACACCGGGATCTTCACTCATACCAATTAATAAATTGGTAAAAACATCCAGATTGGCGTATGAACTAAGTTCATTTAATAATTCCTGGAAGTCTGAATCCTTAAGAATGTAGTCTATGATTTCAGTCATAGTTTCAGGCGCCGAAGGATTATCTTCCAGATTGGCTTGCATTTTTTTGTACCAGTTAATCATGTCATCTATCAACTGAAATACATTAGACGCTGTACGCTTTTCACTGTCTGTTAATCCCTCTCCTAATCTTGGTATACCTTGGTGATAGAACCCCGGTATAATCACATAAGCATGGTCATTATCCTCTTTGAAATAGGGAAGAAGTGTTCCAAAAGAGATATATGAGTTTCGTGCAACACTTGCAGCATGACTATTTCCGGCAGAATTCATCACTCCAAGCATTAATGCCGAAATCAAATCAAGAAGGGTCAATTGTTGTGGGTGTGTGATCCTGAATGTATCTGGAGTATTTTGTAATAAACTGTGGAAATTACCCGAAGAGTTAAGTATGGAAGGAGTATTTTTTACGAATAATCCATTTGATGCATTTCCTGCATTTCCTGCATTTCCCTCAACATATTTCTGATTTATGAACTCCGTGTTAAATATTTTAGGTAAAATATCTGCCTGAATAAAGATAGGTCTTAAATAGTTTACAATAAGAAACTTAACAGGCGATTTATTAGATTCAACTGAATTAAAATCTAATACTTCAGGATAACCTTTGCACCCTGCGATGTCAAAAATGCCAAGAACATCTCCCTTTCCTTGCTTGTTGAATAGCCAAATTTGATCGGGGAATGAAAAATTATTTCCAGTGTTAATTCCCTCCGGAAGTGAAATATACTTTAAAGCGTATCTTTCCTTCAAAACGTCCGGATCACCATTATACCAACCTGCAGGGGCTTTAATCTTATCTTTTGACACTTTTTTCGGCTGCCATTGATGATTGGAATATTCACTAATGGCAAGTTGAACCTTGAGCTTCTTATCAGGTTTATCCTGGTCTATAGAATTCCCTTGATCAGCTGCGGAAGGCACTTTTATTTTTTGATCAGGATTCACCTCCTCACTGAATACCGGCCATGCTAAATGTAATCTGTTATTACGCATAAATGCCAAAAGATGATCCCCTGTAATATCCAGTTCTACTTTTTCCCAGGGTGTCCAATAGCGCTCGCCTTCAAACTTTCTGTAGTAATACGTAGCGGGATCACCCCCTTTGGTTCTGGCAAAAACATGCATTGTCCGATTCGACACATCGTACCATGTAGCCATAACTTCGAGAAAAGCAATCGTATCCAGTTTTTCCAGGTACTTTCTTAAAGCTGATTCTGCAGTATCATTGGTCAGTTCATTCTGCTGAATTTCACTAATAAACTCTTCCAGTAGATAGGATTTATCATCCGACAAGGTTACATCATACCAGTTTTCAGGGTAGAGAAATACTTTGCGATTAGCTTCCCAAACACGATAGTTTTTCATCCACTTCCACTGGTTCCAATTAGGATCCCTGTCTAAATCAGCAATGGCATCCGGCTCCAGCCCCATCATGCATCGCTGAATAAAGAGCTGGACACTTTGGTGCGCCTGCACAATTCTGGATGAGGGCATGCAGGATTCCATTTCTACATCTATCAGAAAATAATCATACAGATCATTTTCGTCTTTCATGCCCGGTTGAGTTGCCAACAGATAGGCAATTAAAGCATCTCTTTTTTGTGGGCGAATCACGTCCATAATCTCTTTGAGTATACGTGACCAGGTATCTTCATCATATTTTGACTTTAGTACTATTCTCAGATCAATTACATCAGAAGTTGAAAGTATAGGTTCGATAAAACCGATAATTTTCTCAGTAGAAGCACCTAATTTTCTTGTGTACTCGGCACATTCCAGTATGCGATTCCAATTATCAGGATCGGCATACATGGTAATATCAAAAGAGTCAAATAAATGAGTATCAATAGCACTCAGAGTAATTTGATCATGGCCAGTCAATAATGACAATAGTTCCAGCAAACGATCTCTATCCGAGTTGTCACCCTTAGATATAATTCCTGCAACTGTATAAAAATCGACAGGATTCTCTGAATCCATAGGATTTACAACAGCTGTAAACGTACGCGAAATCTGAACAAACTTTATAAATTTGAGATATTTGTCGAAACTAACAGAGTCTTGACCAGTTTCAAATGGAATAGCATCAAATTCCAGCCAATTCAAGGACGAATTTGTATTGTTTTCAAAGTACCACTCCACGTCGGATTCACGGAAATCAAAAGAATCTAACAGTAAGAACATCTTTTGCATTAAACGAATGGATGCATATTGATTTGGATATTCAGTAGGAGTAATTGCATCTTCGAAATCTATAGATAAAAGATTGGCAAGTGTCTCGGAGTCCGGATCTATTTGCTTGAGCCTTGCGTACTGCAGAAGCTGACTGGTCAATGTCCCATCGGTTTTGAAATTGTCTGCAAGAGTTTGCTCTAACAATTCTTGTCTACCATTATCTATCTGATATTCTGCAATAGCATTCATAAAAGCTTGCAGCAACGCTATTTGCTCTTCATTTGTGCTTTCTGGGGAAATGTTATCAATAGCAGTATGAATATCATTAGTATTAATATTGTCAGGCAGTGTGTCGTCAACAAATGCTTTTGCGCCATCGGTATCTGATACGTCAGACCAATTGCCCGCAAAAAATTTAATGATAGTTTTAACATCCGATTCTTCGATGTTTGCAAGTTCGTTGAGCATTACAGTAAACGTTTCAAGCTGTTCCTCTGCCGGAAGTGATACATTAATCGAAGATTTAAGTTCTTCTTGAATTTTTTTGTAACCTGCCTTCAATTTTTCCAAGATTTCCTTAATCTCTGGATCCGTAATAACTCTCTCTTCAAGATTGGAAGCTTCATGTTTCAACAAAAACTTCACATCTTCAACAGCTAGAGGTGATAGCTGAAAAGCTTCATTTACCTTTATAAATTCCAATATGTCTTCAGGATTTGACAGATCCAGTTCACTTAATTCAACCAAAAGAGTAAACTCCTTTGCATCCAGCCCGAGTGTCTTTATTAATCGGGATGCTGCCAACAGGTAACTCAGGTTCGAAAATGTTAAGCTATCATCGGGAAGCAAATCAATGATACGGTCTAAATCACTCTTTTTTATATGAAGACATGTAGCAATGTAGTCAGCATACGCAGTCAACTGATTTGTACCACCTACATTTTCAGGGGATAAACCTTCGTCAACTATTCCATTTTTACCTTTGTTCAAAAATATCTGCCGGTAAAGTGATGCGGGACCATCATCCTGAAAAACATAGTGTGGTATTTCACCAAAAAAGCCAATGAGCTCTTCAATCTGGATTTTTGTTTTTTCAGAAATTGTCTTGATTTGTGCTGCTTTAATTAAACAAGTATCATCCAGTTTACTATCGCCAAGGTTTGACTGAGAAATTATTTCATCCAGCACTTCAAACGACCATCCAGTCTTTTTTTGGAATCTCAGGAAACGGTGAATTCGGTCCAATGCATCCAAATTAAGATTGGCAATCTCTTTCTGTTCGGTATTGCATGATAAATCATTATGCTGTACAAAAAGGTTTTCGTTCTTGTCAATGAATTTGAGCTTCAATAACAAATCGAGCTCTTTGTATGTCAGGCCTGTTCTTTGTAGAAAATGATCTGCTCTTTTTAAATAATCTATAACAGAGCCGGAAATAGTAACTAGGTCACCAGACGAATCTGTTTCATTCCATTGCGATGGCGTATTCCAAATCGCCTGTTGTGCCCCGTTATTGTTTGGGTTCGGTTTCGATGTGATTAATTTTCTTTCTGTATCGGTCAAACCCAACTTTTCTGCCGCTACGTTTTCATCAGATGGCACTGTTTTGTTTTGGAAAGCTCTCATTAAGTCTGCCCGGTCTATACCAAATCGGGACAGGTATGACTTGGCTTCCGTATGTGGCAAATCGAATGGGAGATTGAAAGCAAAAGAATTATCTCTGAGTTTCTGATAGGCATTTTGATTAATATATTCCGGTGCTGCATCCAATTCTTCTGCTGTTGAAAGGGTCTGACGTAAACGGAATACTTTATATTGATTTTCAGCCTCCTGTATTATTTTGCAAACTACTTTTTCATTTCGCAAATAGTAAGGAGGAATAATGGAGGGCGTGTCGTTTTCCGAGGTATTCGGTCCGGCTTCGGTTCCGAATATTTGTGTATTTTCAGTAACCGGTAGCCCAGCAGCAGTGAGTGCCACTCTTAGCTCATCCGTAATAATTCTTTGGTTACTGTCTGGTTCATTGTAAAGTTCCCCATGATAATCGATCCCCTGATCTGGTGAAATCGCCTCTTCCAATATCTCACAGACCAAGTCGATATAGGGTACCGGTGTGTTCGCATTTGCGCATCCCAGGTCAATCTCACCTAGATCTGGCCGGCGATCAAATAACACACTTTTTGCATTGCCGGATACAACTGCTCTTTTTTCTACAAACTGTAGTATCTCCACCAAATAGGCAGCCGGACTATAAACCGAACGGCAATGTTTACATTCACAAGTGTCCGTTAGCTTGAAGAGCGATTTCAGATTAGGAAAATCTTCACTTACGGCTTTCAATTTTTTACTCAGGGTTGAATTCTTAAGCGCGGCAATCCCCTCTCCGCTCACACTGTCCTGCAGGTTCCCTGACACTAACATGGCTGCTGTGTGTTTCGCTTCTGCTTTCCGGAATATCTCTCTAGCCTCACTCTCACTGATACCGGCTTTCGGAGCTACCTCTCTTGTAAATCTGGATACTCCTAAGGATACAATACTTAAAGATGAATGTATGTTCTGATCCCGAAGTGCAAGTGTCTTACTGTAATTGGGTACCAGTTTGAATACTCTTTGTACTGATTTTAACTCCTCTGAAATGGCCCTCACTTCTTTGTTTGCCACTTTCTTCTCTTTGAGATACAAGTCTACGTTGTGTTTTTGTAAATCAAAATCTTCGTGTTTTTTAAAGAAGGAAATTATCGCTTTCTGATTATTAAGCTCCGTTTTTTTAGATCTCTCAAGTTGTGCCGCAAAAGCTACAGTTGGGAATTCATTCTCCATTTTTCTGACAATTCCAGAGGCATAGGAACTTATTAGCTTCTTGTTTTTCAGAGATGGATTTACTTTTGTTATTTCTTTTTCCCAATCAGTCTTATTCAACCTGGCAAGCTTTCTAATATCCCCAGGCTTCGTAAACCCCTTGTTACGAGCAATTTTTGGTATTACTTCTTCACCGAATCCAAATAGTTTTCCTAATTCAATGTTGGTTTTATCGTCACCTTCATGACTTTCCGTTTTAAAGAATGAAGGATCGGATATTTGTTCAAAAAAACTATCCAGATTATCTCTGTTGGCATTAAATGAATCCTTTATTTCACCCAGCTTGTCTTCTTTAAAAAAGTTGGTAAATCTGCCAATAACATTCTTCGGATGCTCGTGTTTGTAATAATCAGATGCTTTCTTTCGGTATTTAGAAAGTTTTTTTAGGTTCTGGTTGAGGTTTTCTATTTCAGAAGCCGAAACCACTTTGTCTTCCACAGCTTTATTAATAGCAGATTTAATAACTTCCGAATCTGCTAAGGCAGCATCGTATAGCAGTGTTTGATCATCGGAGTTTATCCCAATATCAATTCGGGAATGTAGTTTTTTCGAAAAATCATGGGTTAATAATGCATCAGTACTGAACAAGGCATAGAAGAATCCTGCATTAATATCCGACTTGCGCTGAAGCCGATGGGCAACAATCAGATGCTCAATTTTATGAGTGACAATATCCAATTCCTTTGACAGAAATGTTACATCCCGGTGTTCCTGGTTTTCCTGTAGTTCAGTTATATCTACAGAACCTGCCAGAAATTTTACCTTTCTCACTAAGAGGTCAAACTCAATTTCCTCTTTTGGTAATGGTTTTCTAATCGTAATGTTAATTTCTTCCCGTTCGGAAGCATTAAAACGTACGTCATCAATGGGGGTTTCGAAGAGCAAGGACCCTCTTTCAACAGTAAACACTCTAACCGCAATGTCTGCTGTTTTATACTCTCTTTCATTCAACTGATCCTGAGTCCATTTCAACTCATATTTCCCATTTTTATCTGTAAGCGTATTTGCTAACGGATACCAATGTCTCATATCCACATCATAAATCTCAACTTCCAGGTTTTGAAGTGGTCTCTTATTACTGTCGGTTACTCTTCCATATACGGTATTGGATTTTTTCGAATCAGGCTGAGGTCCGGAACCGGGGTTGGGTTCAGGTTGCGGTGATGGCTCCTCCGGCTTAGGCTCTGGTTCAGGCTCACTGTCATGAATTTGTTCTACGGCAGCTTTTGCACCGGCAGCCTCCAGTCTCTCTTTACCAGCATATGCATCTTTCTCGTCTTCAAAAACACCAATTACCCCCAGGTTGTCAACAAGTTGCTTGGATTCCTTAAGCCCCAAGCCTGTAATTTCTCTGACTTCTTTTATAACTGCAATTTTCCTGTCTCCCGAATTAATCAATTTTAAGCGATACCCTTTTTCAGGCTCACTACTTGTTGTTTTACTTACCTCCACCACAGCACCCAAATTTCTTAATTGACCAGCAATCCGATCTGCTTCAGCCTTAGTAAGATTATCCCGGACAATACCACCATTCCTTACAAGACTTTTAATAGTATTCCCTGCACCCTGACCAAGAACCCTTCTTAAATGTATGGTTACTCTTGCTTGATTTCTTGTACTTACTGGTGAAATTTTGACTGAGTATTTCATGTTTTTTTGAGATTTATTGAAATTGTTTTTCAAATTATTTAATCACAACTCCCAAGTGTATGTACGCACGCAAAGAGTGCTGCTGGCAGACCAAAAGCAGTTCCAGTACCCATTTTTAAAGCACCGCTAAATCCACCTTCCTCTTGTCCTTCAATAAATAAATCAGCCCAAAAGCGAGCTGCTTCTTGACTTAACTGATCATCTCCACTTAATGCTCTTTGTATTTCTTCCTCAGCTAGAGTAACAGCTCCTACTGCCAGTAAACCAACTGTTATACTAGCCCCTATACCTCCTCCTCTTACTATATTTCCAACCGAAGTTATTTCAATGCCTACCCTTGTTGACCCAGCTATCACCATTGTAGAACCGACACCAACTTCACCTTCAATCATTTCGTTAATGCCAGAACCAATGTGAAATCCCTCAAAAAACACTCCGGCGACACTTAGAGCAGCACCTAATGCAGCAAGTGGTCTTAAACTATTTGTATTAGGGAGAGTGATGTCACCAACAATGTTACCTGTTGGATTTCCACTAGGATCCAACTGTTCAATAATGCTAGATCCACTTCTAATTCTGATAGAATCCTCATTTGATTGGATGATAATATCAACGTTACTTGTATTTCTTAGTATATGTGTACCATCCCCAGTCTCATGAATCATTGCCCTGTTAATTTCATCAAATTCTGCAATTGTATGACTATCAGATATTAACCTTCTCCCTTCTTCAGTATTTTCAAATAGATTACTTTCTAAAAGAGTCATATCAATAGTGATAGCACTTATATTGTCACTGCCTGCAAGAGCATTTCTCACCATTAGTCGCGAAGCATCAGGGCTATTATTATATGCATTAAACACTTCACGCTGCCCAGACATTTCTAATATATTAATAGGTTCATAATTGGTAATACCTCTTGCTCTATTAGAATAATGATCGAGCATTGCTTCTCTATCATAAAACGGAATATTATTTAAATTTCCTCCCCATGGGCCCAGAGTTAAAACTCTTGGAGTTTCAGCCTGTAATCCGGAGTGATCATAAAAAATAATTGGGTTGTTATTAAATGACCTATACACATTAACCCCATCCCCAATACCAATAGGATCACTACTACACCACCTTCCCAACCATGGCAAATAATACCTTGCCGAGTGATAAGCCAAGCCCGTTTCCTCATCTCGCTCCATACCGGTATAGCGGTAGCGTTTGGCAGTTGCCTTTATGGCTTTATTTCTTGCCTGATAGGCGGATGTACCGTACGGGTGGTACTCCTCATAAGAAATGATATGGGCATCTCCATCCACCTCCAGGCTGGCCGAACCCAAATGGTTGCTGTATTGGTAGCGGTAGAGAATACCTGTATTGAGGTCATTGTTATCAGTTTGCAATACATGTTCCACAATAAGTAGCCGTTGCTCATCCGCAAAAAGGTGGTGGGTTTCAATTTCTTCAACCTCAACTCCGCCTTGCCACTTGCGGTATAATTCTAAACCGCCCAGATAGAGCCGTTCTTCTATTTGGTTACCATTGCGCTCAATACGCTTTCGGGTTCTTTCCTTTGAGCTGTCGTAATTGTAATAAGCTTGGCCTCCACCGCCGAGGTTTACCCTGTGAATCATGTCTCTATAATCCCACTGCATTCTGTATTCGTCCGGACTGTTTCCCAGGTTCAGCATGCTTCCGTGGGTGTCGTAATTGTAATGGATGGCATATGTTTGGTCATCGAAATCTAAATCATCAGATTCATCTGTTTCACAGCTTCCAGTCCATGTGCTCAACAATCGGTTAGATTGTTCTTCATATCTATAATGCCTGGTCCAACAACCTCCATTAGCCACGTGTTTTATTTTGTGAATGTTGCCTACAGAATCATAGTAGTAATGTTGGGTATAATTGCGTAATGCCTTATCAGAAATGGGCATGTCCACTTCAAAAGGCTCGGGATCAAACTGACCCGGTGCATTTGTAACCTTACTGTTTTCCCTGCCTTTTGCCTTTATCAATCTATAGAGGGCATCATACTCGTATTTTGATCTGGGCTCCACTTTTTGGTTTTTGAAGAACACCGGCTCATAAGCATCATCAAGTATCTCCGTAATATTTCCCACAGGATCGTAGGTGTAATATAGATTTTGCAAGACATGAGGGTCGCTCAGATTTGTTGGACCAACAGGCAGTTTGTCACCCGGACTGCTTCTTGTTGTTCTGAGCTGTTTGAGGCGGAAATTATGGGTATCATAGTGATAGCGCGTGGTGGTTCCGTTTCCATATTGAACCCGTGTTTTCTGTCCTTTGGCGTTGTATTCTATATTACGTATAGCTTCGGTTAGCTGTCCATTAACAGAGAGGGTTTCGCTTTTTAATATTCCGCGTTCGTTATATTTTGGCGTATATATTCCAGGCAAGCGCCCTTCCAGATGCCAGTTTTCCAATTTGGTAATGCGATTCAGGGCATCGTATGCTGTTTTCTGTATAAAAATTTCTTCAGATGGTTCTTCAGTGGTCCAGTCAATAATCTCAGCATCGTAGGTTTGGGTTAATTGGCGGTTCGCTTCAAGCAAATTACCCTTTAAATCAAACGCTTTATGAGTAATCAAGCCCGAGGAATCATAGTGTTTAAATACTTGTCCACGGAGATTTTTCTCGAAAGCATCCGGCCGGCTTTCTCCATACACAATCCTTTCTATGAGCTTCCATCCTCCCTCATTGACTTTTAGCTGATTTTTAATCGGCCGTTGGAGCGCATCATAAACAGTTCTGAAAACACGATCTTCCTGCACCATGGAACCATCTTCCAGCACCCTTTCATTTTTATCCCAAACATAGTGTGGGTTCGATGCAATATTGGTCAGCATCCATCGCTCACCGGCATCCATGCTGTTTTCATATACCATGTTTCCCAGCATATCATACTTGTATTGCATCACTGTATTGCCGCGGGCATCTTTTACGGCTCTTAGATTTCCTTCACTATCGAGCTCTACTTTTGTGTGATAAAATTCATCGGTATCGCTTTCCCTGTGTTTATTGTGTTCAACAGAAAGGATAGGCCTTCCCAGTGTATCAAGGTGCTGCACATTGGGTGTGTTGGCATGTTTAGCTGCTTCCTCAGCAGCAGCATGTTCTGAGGTGGCAGCAATATAATCCGTTCTTGCCTGATCTGTTCTTTTCAAATACCATTCACTTTCTAATACGTTATCATTGGCATCGTATTCAGCTTGCTTCCAGGAGTCAAACACTACTTTTGTAAAAGTGCCATCAGGCATTTCTGTTTTTATCAGGCGTCCTGCTGCATCATAGTACATCAATTGGGTTACCCCTGACTCCACCAACTCTTTCACATCTTCAAAGCGATGCGTAACTGAGAAATAAGGCTCGTACTGTTTTACAACATTGCCTTTATTGTTTTTTATGGACCTACCATTGCCAATCCAGCGGATTTGTGCCGGACTTGTTGCGGCAGTATCAATTTCTTCAATGGTGATTTCATCGTTTTCACCGATAATCACTTGTTTGGCAAGCCCGGTTTCTGCCTGCATTTTCTGCATCAACACTTCACCCAGGCCACCGGTATATTCAAAACCGATTTGTACGGGAGAGTCTGTGTTTTGCTTAACATGTTGCTCCCGGTTAATAGAAGCCGCCATAGCGGGATGACCGGATCGAACATAGGCATCAAAATCATAAACAAAGCGAGTTGTTGCCTTGTGCAATAGCTCTTTGCCGACAGATATCAACTGATCAGAATCTGAAGCCTGGAAAAAATCAGTGATAGCTGTTTGCTCTTCGGGTTCCGTAATCTCTGTAATTTCGGTTAATTCATCCGCTTCATTGCCTTTCCCCTTAACGGCAAGCACCTTTACAAGCCCCAACTCATCACTAACAACCTCCGTTATGTTGTTATTGATATCCAGCATTTGCTGAGGAGAAAGTGTTCTGAAATTGAACAAGTCAACTTTGGTTTTATTTCCAATGGCATCCTCGGTTTCTTCAATAAAGAGATAATATTCCTTGTAGTATGAAACTTTTGTCTTGTCTCCAAAAGGATCCGTATAAGAAACAGGTTGGAAAAAGCGTTTTGCAGCCGCATCAAAATTTTCTCCATCCTTCAGATATTGCGCCGTGCCGGAACGGATCCACCAATTGGCATCCCCTTCGCTATGGGTGAATTTTCCTTCACTCATTAAATCATCATTTGCACGGTCATCAAAGATATCTTCTAACAGTTTAGGAGTGTAAGCCAGTTGATAACTTTCGAAGGATAAAGCCAGAGACTCAAGTTGATGCAACGGCAAGGCTGCTGTTAAATCATTCTTGTAATAGGTGGAGCGTACATGTTCAATCAACCTTTTTTGTGCTTTACTCTCCACCAGGGGTTTATCAAAATCATGGTATTCCGCCGTATCAGAATTTGAATCTAAAAGAATGTTTTTAAAGTCAGAGGGTCTGTAGTAAGTATTTTCTTTGGAGACGTTTTTCAACTCAAAGGTTTTTACTTCAGAGGGTAAGCGCAAAAGATGGTTGTCATTTTCAAAAACATCATTGGTATAATGATTTTGGCTGTATAGAATCACAGTTTCGCTTTGAGCTTGTTGTGTCTCATCAGGCAAATCAGTGTCTGTTATAAGTCGTGGATAAACCACCTCGGCTGCCTCCAGCACATTGCCATATTCATCCAGATTTATGTTCAGTTTATGCGCAATTCGCGGATCTTCCGGGTTTCTTTCGTAATTGTAGGTCATGGCCTCGCTTTCCATCACGGCAAACACAGCATGCCGGTTTTTCCCTTTGGGCTGCAGCAGTTGAATAAAACAATTTTGCGTAGAAACGGTGTAAGGAGTCAGTGCTCTCTTTCGGGCATCAGCAGTATTTCCAAACTTTTCAGCATCCTGAGCAAATACTTCAGTACGCAGCGTCATTCCTTTACATGCTCTCAACGCTTCCTGCCATTCATTGGCAGATAAATGATCCATATTACCGGAATCAAGTCCCTCTGCAGCGATCAAGCGAGCATCTGGCAAAGCGATTTCATGATGTGTTACATTGAAACCATTCCGTTGCATCTCTTTGTACCAATAATCTTTTACAAATTGTTTCAGTATGTTGTCTTTTTGCAGAAAGGCACCCGTATGGTTCCAGGTTTTGGTGGTGACAGGCTCCTGGTGAAGCTCTTTATCAACAATATTGGAAGCATCGCTTTTTATCCAGTGCTCAAAAGATTCCGAGTCAATCTGTTCCACCATGCCAAAGCCACGAAATTCTCTTTCAGGATGATCGAAATAGCCATGGTGGTATTTGTATTCGCGTACAAATCTGTGTCCTAAGATTTTATCCTGAGTAATGGTTTTAGAAACACAATGGACGGGGAAATGCAGTTTGGTAACCCATGGTTTCCCGGCAAGCTTATCTTCTATGTAAAACTTAGTTGAAGGCGTATATTCAAGACTCACCTCTTTACCCAGGTTGTTTTTATAAGAAACCATGATGTTGGGTTTCTTACTGTTCATCAGGTCAATGTATTTCAATGGTATATTAGCATCTTTAGACAGAGGGCTTGACCAAACAATGCAGACCACTCCATTACCCAACAAATCGGTTACGGTTATTTTAGCCTGTGAATGAATTTCGGGGAATGGGTCAATTTCAAAAGGCGTTCTGCTGAATCGGTTGCCGCTCAGGTTTTTCCAACAAGTAAATTTGTTTTTACCCAGATAAATAATATCGGAAGTTCCGGAGCCATCAATATCAGCCAATCGTAAATAATTTGGATTAAAGGAATCGGGATGATCAAACAAAGGAGCATTGTCCAACGCCACTTTTGATCCGAATTTTCCATAACCCAAATTAGGCCAATAGCACACTTCACCATTTCGGATTCTTACAATATCTGTCATACCATCACCTGACATATCGGCCAGAAAAATAGTCTGTTGATTATCTGCAAATACTATGTGTGGACCTTTTTCTTCATCGAATGATTTTAAGGTTTTCCGGGCACGTGAAAAACCTTCTCTCCCTTCAGAGGGATACCAGGTAAAGACGGTGTCTTCTGATATGACTGCTTCTGGTTTACCGTCCCCGTTTAAATCCAGCATGCGGGTATTGGGATCAGTAAAATCTATATTTGGAATGGCCTTAAATGACTGGAAACTTATCCATTCGTTGTCGTCATCCAATTCAAAAAAGCCATTTAGTCCATTGCTGCGGCTTACAAGCTGTTTTCCACCATCAGCATCCAAATCGGCTAATTGGAGCTGTCCGCCCAATCCGGCAAAAGAAGGTTTGGGAGTAACCAATTTTGCATGCTCAAAATTTCCATTACCCAGATTTTGCTTGTAATACCAACCATTTGCCTGTTCGGTAAGTATACCCGACAAGCCTTCATTGAATAGATCTGTAAACTGATATTGCTGTTCATCCAGGCCTGTGGGTGCATGAATCAAATCATCTGAAGAAATAGTTTTTATTTCATTGTTCCAATCATGCTTTTGGTATTCAAACTCCATTGGTGGTAGTTTTTTATGAGAATAACTACCATCCGGTTTTTTAATATAGCCAAAGGATGTAATGGATTTTAGGAAAGTGAAATCTTGTTCAGAGGAAGTGTCATACTCAAAATTGACTGACTTAATGAGGGTTTTTTTATCGGATTTGTCAGGCTTAATAGCTAACTCTTCAAATACATGAAACAACAAGACCCTTTTGCAAAGGCGTGTAGTCCTGATTTCAAAACCGGCTTTGTAATCGGAAAATGCATCAGGTCTGAAATCCCAGGGGTCTAATTTTTCAGGAGATTCGTTATCAGTTTCTATTGTACCATAATCAAAAACGGTATGAAACATATAATCTGCTTCTTCTGGAAAAGCATCTCCAAATTGACCGTAAGGTGTTTTATTGCCGTAAAGTACTTTGTCAAGATAGAGATTGGTGTAGGTAATCGCTCCTGATTTAATCCGGTTGCGGTTGTGAAGTAATGATTCGTCAAAACCTGTTGAGTCTTCTTTTTTATAAAGGTATTGAGAGCAATTCCCCTTATCGTCAAAAACGAACTCCGGCAGCCATTCATAAATTTTTAAAGGATCTGCTGGATTTGAAATGATGGAATTATCTGTCCATCCAAAAAGCGTTGTGGTGTTTTCTTTGGTTATTACCCGCCATTTAATTCTTCCCGTTTCATTGTCTGTCCAACGTTCAATTCTAGCAAAAAGACCTTCAATTCTCGGGATGTAGTTTCTGATTGTAAAATTCCCATCAGATGATGGTCTTTCGTTGATTACGTATTCCTTATCTTCATCCAATTCAAAACTGCCATCTGGATTCTTTTTAAACTCAGGAACTAAGTCTTCTGCCTCAGAAAACAAAAAAGTATCCGAATCAATAGAATCAATATACTGAGGCAATCCTTTATCTGTTTTACGCTTAATTGAACCCAGACTTAAATTCCATCCCAGGCCAAAAATACCATTACCGGAACCTGAACTATAAGAAAGTCCTAATTCAGGCGATGCTCCTCTTGCAGGTGAAAATGGAAGTGGTATTGAAAATGAAGAAGTGCCATTAACCGCATTCACAGAGAATTTTTCATCTATTCCCTTTATAGCACCACCACCTTTGGGCAATGAAATTGATGGTGTTTCAATGGCATTGGATTTGGTTTTCCCTCTATCAGTGTTGAGGAAATTTGAAGATGTGCTATTTTGCGATTGTTCTTTCATTCATTGTATTCTTTAGCAATGGGGCAAAATCAAATGAGCTGCAACTGTGTTGGCTTGTGGGCTGGGCTGCAGCTCTTTTGATTTTGCTGAAGCGTTGGTTTTTCTATTCATTTTTTCTGTCGGTTTATGTTTGCACTGTCGTCTTTTAGCATGACCGGTAACATTGGCATATCACCAACGCTATTGAGGTTATCCTTGCTTCGTACGCAAGTTTTATTCATGTTATTCTTAAAATATTGAGGATAAAATGAAGAAATCGGATTTAATATCAAAGTACGAACATCAGCTTACGCTAAAGAATTATAGTGAGAATACACTTAAAGCTTATCTGAATGGATTGAATATTTTCCTTAAGTATCTCAGCTTAAATCAGATCCCTGACGTCTCCCCTAAAGAATTGGACCTATTCTTTCATCATTGTAAAAAGGAGCTGGGTTACAGTTACTCCATGATGAAGCAATTACTTGCTTCCGTTAAGTTTTTATATGAAGAGGTTTTAAATGAGAACATTGATTTTGATTTCAACATCAAAATGAAGAAACCCAGTAGTATTCCTGTAGTACTTTCGGTTCAAGAAGTAGAGAGGTTTCTGAATTCATTTACAAACCTAAAGCATAAGGCCATTTTCACTATGATCTATTCGGCAGGTCTACGAATTGGGGAACTTCTGAATCTGAAAATCAGAGATATTGACTCCGACCGCATGCAAATCCGAATTCACCAAGGGAAGGGACAAAAAGATCGGTATTCACTGTTATCCCCAAAAGTACTTCTTCTGCTTCGAGAGTATGTAAGTGAATATAAACCTAAAGAATATCTCTTCGAAGGGCAGTATGGTGGTAAATACTCGGCTGCATCCATTCAGACACTGATGCGAAAACACAAGAAGATGTGCGGGATTAAGAAAAAAGCTACGCCCCATACACTACGGCATAGTTTTGCAACCCACTTACTTGATAATGGAACAGACACAAGATTCATTCAGGAGTTACTGGGACACAAACATATATCAACAACACAAATATACACGCACGTGTCATCTCGGACTCTGAAAGATGTGCAAAGCCCAATTGAAAAATTAAAGCTGTAAGTAGCATATCCAATTTCTTGATGATGGGATAGCCCTATAACCGGATTGGCGGTTGTGCGGCGGGGCTGGATGTAAACCATCGAGCTACCAAATGCTCACCGATCGCACGAACCGTTTGATATTATTCATGGCCTCCTCCCCGAATCGTACATTACGGTTCTGGACAACCCTTAATAAACCCAAGGAGGAAAACCATGAACGTAT
>SL_3KL_010_SEDDRAFT_10001504_pt1 | contig 21230 bp, 13 predicted proteins | sample SodLakKL_010_SED_2_FD_10381 | JGI IMG/M metagenome (IMG submission 10381) | reverse complement strand
ACGCCGCCCCGAAATCAACGCCGGGGCGGATCCTTCAAGCAGGACAACATCCATCAAAAAGCGTGAAAAAACCACCATCAAATTGCGTGAACACGCTCAACGAAACCAGACCATCTTCCGTCTCCCGTCTTCCGTCTCCCCAGCCTGGCCATCAGGCCAGGCTCCGATGCTTCCTGACCACCAGCATCGCCATTTCCAGCGCCTGCTCGTAGTTCAGACGCGGGTCGACAGTGGTCTTGTAGCAGGTCGACAAATCTTCCTCGTTGAGTTCGCGGGCGCCGCCGATGCATTCGGTAACGTTTTCCCCGGTCAGCTCCAGGTGAACCCCGCCCAGGCGTGATCCGCAAGCGGCGTGAATCTCGAAAGCCTGCTCGACTTCGGCCTGGATATTGTCGAAGCGCCGGGTCTTGAACCCATTGGCGGTCTTTTCGGTATTGCCGTGCATGGGATCGCAAATCCACAGGATAGGTGAACCCGTCGACTTGGCCGCCTCGATCAGGCCCGGCAGGTGATCGGCCACCTTGCCGGCGCCCATGCGGTGAATCAGCACCAGGCGACCCTGTTCATTATCCGGGTTGAGGGTGCGAATCAGGCCTTTAAGCCACTCCGGACTCATGCCCGGACCCACCTTGATGCCCATCGGGTTGCGAATCCCCCGGAACATCTCGACATGCGCCCCATCAAGCTCGGCGGTGCGCATGCCGATCCACGGGAAATGGGTGGAGAGGTTGAAAAAGCCCCATTGGCGCGGCACCTGGCGGGTCAGCGCCTGCTCGTAGTGCAGGTGCAATGCCTCGTGCGAGGTGAAGAAATCCACTCGCTTGAGGCTACCGGGCTGCTGCCCGGTGATGGTTTCGACAAAACGCACCGACTGGCCGATGCTGTCGGAAATGCGATGGAATTCGGCCGCCAGCGAGGAATGCTCGACCCAGCCGAGATCCCAGTATTCGGGATGATGCAGGTCGGCAAAACCGCCATCGACCAGGGCGCGCACGAAATTCATGGTGACCGCCGAGCAGGCATGAGCCTTGAGCAGTCGCGACGGGTCCGGCCGACGCGCCGACTCGGTAAACTCGGGGGAATTGACCAGATCCCCGCGGTAACTGGGCAAGGACACCTCGTCGCGGGTTTCCATATCGGCCGACCGGGGCTTGGCGTACTGCCCGGCGAACCGCCCGATGCGCAATACCGGCTTTTCCAGCCCATGCAGCAGAATCAACGACATCTGCAACAGCACTTTCAGGCGGTTGGCCACGATCGAGGATTCACATTCGTTGAACACCTCGGCACAATCGCCGCCCTGAAGCAGGAAGCGCTTGCCGGCCTGGGCTTCGGCGATCTGCTCCTTGAGACTGAGAATTTCCCATGAAGTCACCAATGGCGGCATGCCGGCCAATTCGGCCAGAGCCCGCCTGAGCTCACCATCGTCTGGGTAGCTGGCCTGCTGTCCGGCCGGCTTTTGTTGCCACGAATCGGGTCGCCACCCCTTGGCCGGGGTGATGGTCTTGAGATGTTCAGTCATGTCGTTGTACCGCTGTGCTGGTCAGGTTACTGGTCAGTGTTTTTTGGCGAACAGAGCCCAAAGCATAAACCCTGCAAGCAAAACATACCAGATCAAAGCCCAACCCGGCATCGAAATACCCACGAAAGTCCAGTCCACCTCGGCGCAATCACCGGAAGCGGTAAACGCTTCGCGCAGGATTTCATTGGCGGTGTAGTCGAAATCGACCATGGTCTGCCAGTCCGCACCGCAACTGACCATGGGATCATGGGGCTGGTTTTGCAGGTGAACGTGCTGACCGGCCGTGATCAGGCCCCAGATGGCGCCGCCGAAAAACGGAATGGCATACAACCAGCGCCCCAGTCGCCCGGGATTGTGCACCGCGGCCGCCAGCGAGGCCACCGCCATGATCATGAAGCCGAAGCGTTGCAGCATGCACAACGGACACGGGGCCAGGTCGAGGACGAACTGGGCGTAGTAAGCATAGCCCAGCAGGCCCACGCAGGCCAGAAATATGGCAATGAAAGGAAGTCGTCCCTGCATGAAAACTCTCTCGGATCGAATCGAATTCAAAGATCAGTTATGTGAGACTGCAATGCCTTGCATTCAGTTCAAACTGGTCAAGTTCACTGATGAACGGTGTCCACTGACCACCGACTACTGACCCCCGATCTACCCCAGCCACCGCAGCAGCTTCATCTTGAATTCGCTGTAAGGCGCGAATCGCACCGGAATCTCGGGGAAGCGTCCACGCTTCATTACCGCCTTGAGATGGCTGAAGCGATCGAAACCGGCCTTGCCGTGATACTGGCCCATGCCGCTCATGCCCACCCCGCCGAACGGCAGTTCGGGTACCGACATGAACATCAAAGTATCGTTGATGCACACATTGCCGGCGCTGATCGCATGGACGAAACAGTCCACATTGGCCTTCTTTCGCGAAAAAAGGTAGGCGGCCAGCGGCTTGTCACGCTGCATGACGAAAGCCATGGCCTCGTCAAAGTCCCGAACCTCGAGCACCGGCAGAATGGGGCCGAACACTTCTTCCTGCATGACCGGGTCAGAAGGCTGGACTCCGGTCAACACGGTCGGTTCGATCCGCTGCCCATTCTCATCAAACCGCCCCCCTATGGCAATTTCGCCCTGGCCCAGGTACCCACATAGCCGATCAAAGTGGCGGCGATTGATGATCTTGGCGTAATCCCGACTGCTCAAGAGATCTTCGCCGTACATGCCCCGCAACTCTTCGGCCATGGCCTCGATCAACGGGGCTCGCTGCTCGGCGCTGACCAGCACATAGTCAGGGGCGATGCAGGTCTGCCCGGCATTCAGGCACTTGCCCCAGACAATGCGCCGGGCGGCTGACTTCAAATCGGCACCCTCATCCACCAGGCACGGACTCTTCCCGCCCAGCTCCAGCGTTACCGGCGTCAGGTGTTCGGCTGCCGCGCGCATGACGATCTTGCCGACTGCCGCACCACCGGTGTAGAGGATGTGATCGAAGCGTTGCTTGAGCAGTTCGGTGGTTTCCTCGACCGCGCCCTCGACCACTTGAACGGCACGCCCGTCCAGGTACTTCGGAATCAACCTGGCCATCAGCGCTGAAACATTGGCGGCAATCTCCGAGGGCTTGATCAATGCACAATTGCCCGCCGCCAACGCCGGAATCAGCGGACTCAACACCAGTTGCACGGGATAGTTCCAGGCGCCCATGATCAACACCACGCCCAACGGCTCGGGCTGCACCCAGCTTTTTCCAGGCTGGCCCACGGCAGGCGTGTGTACCCGACGCGGCTTGGTCCATCGCTTCAGCCGGCGCCGCGCATGGCGAATTTCACTGTAGACCAGGGACAACTCACCAAGCAGCACTTCCTGGGGCGGCTTGCCCAGATCCCGCCTGAGTGCGTTACCGATGGCCGGCTCGTTCTCTCGCAGCATACGCTCCATCGCATCGAGCTGGGCCCTGCGCCAGGCCAAGGGCCGGGTGATCCCGGCATCGAAACCGGCGCGCAAATCCGCGATCAGTGTTGGGTATTCAGAAGGTGAAAGGGCCTCGTTCATGGAGCACAACCGGATTGCTTTGAGGGAACCTTCATTCTACTCTGCCCGCCTTCAGAATCGGGCTCCAGAGTCGAATCAAGGTCTTTCTGCAGCCATGGCAAGAGCAGGAAAATTCTGATAATTTGCCCGCCTGAGACGAGGGAAAGGCAGTGGGAGAATCATCATGAGCCTGGTCAATCCGGTCATCGTCATCCCCGGCATTACCGCCAGCGAGTTGCGCGACGAATATGTCGTATCTCCCGAAACCGTCTGGTCGGCGGTCATGAACAAGTCCTACGATCGGCTTACCCTGCACCCTGAAAACCTGCGCTACGAGTTGATCGAACCGGCCCGCATTTCGCCGGATTCGGTGTTCAGGCTGGTCTATCGGCACCTGATCGAGGAGCTGCGCTACAACCTGACCAGCAAGTCCGAGGAGCCGGTGCCGGTCTATCCCTTTCCCTACGACTGGCGCCAGCCGCTGGACCTGGTCGAGCGACAACTGGAGCGCTTTGTCGACGAGGTCATTGCCCGCACCAGCCTGATGCGCCATTACCACCGGGCAGGCTATCCCGACCAGCCACGGGTCAACCTGGTCGGGCATTCCATGGGCGGGCTGATCATCGCCGGTTACCTCGAGCGCCAGGGCGCTTCAGCGCCGGTGGACAAGGTGGCCACGCTGGGCACGCCGTTTCGCGGCTCATTCGAGGCGCCGCTGAAAATCATTACCGGTACGGCCAGCCTGGGCGGGGACGAAGAATCCGGCTCGCGCGAACGCGAAGCAGCCCGCCTGACCCCGTCCCTGTATCACTTGCTGCCCAGCTTTTCCGACGCCATCGAGACCACTCACTCCGATATTCCCGACGACCTGTACCAGGTCGATGCCTGGCAAAGCGGGGTACTCGAGACCCTGGCCGAGTTCATCCGCATCCACGGCTTGCGCGGGCGCTCGAATCAGACCGAACGTCGCAAGTGGGCTCGGGAACTGCTCGAGGAAATGCTCGCCATCGCCGGCGCCCACCGCCAGCGGATCGAGTCGTTTCGTCTCGAACAAGCCAAAATGAGTCCCGAACAATGGCTGTGCATGATCGGGGTGGATGCCAGAACCCGTATCCGTCTCAAGGTCGAGAAAAGCGATCGCCACCCGGTCTTCAACCTGACCGGCCAGGACCGTCAGAATCACTGGGGAGACGATGACATCGATGCCTGGATGTTCAGCGGCGATGGCACGGTACCCTACCGGGGCGCCGAACCGGCCTTTCTCGAGCGCCATCACCTGGTCTGCCTGCGCCCGGATGACTTTGGCTACTGGGAAATCAGGGACCGGCTACTGACCCGCAAGACCGGTTTCCACGGCATGCTGCCCAATCTCAACCTTGCTCACCGCCTCATCATCAGCCACTTTTCAGGTCAACCGGTGCGAGGTACCTGGGCTCGCCCCGCGCCAGGCATCGAGAAAAACGAATGGCAGAGCCCGATCCGGAATCTCGAATTCAAGGCATAAGGCGACCTGATTATCGTCGTGTCTCAGTGCCCGGGCTTCGTTGTGGCTAAAGCCGTCCTCGGGTGGGGAATTCCGCTTCAGTTCGACGCGGTGGCGAGGCCCTCAGCGAAATTCCCCACCCGAGGACGGCTCGTAGCATCGACGTCTATCGATATTGCCAATGTCTGCTGAGACACGAGGCTACTAAAGCTCGGCGGCCAGGCGAGTGCCCTGGTCGATCGCGCGCTTGGCATCGAGTTCGGCGGCCACATCGGCCCCACCGATGCGGTGTACGCGCATGCCTTGTTCTTCAAGCGCTTCGGCAAGCTCGCGGTTGGGTAGCTGGCCGGCGCAGATGACGATGTTGTCGACTTCGAGCAGTTGCGGTTGGTCATCCACGCGGATATGCAGGCCCTGATCGTCGATGCGCTCGTAGCTGACCCCCGAGAGCATGTTGACCCCAAAGCCCTTCAACGAAGTGCGATGGATCCAGCCGGTGGTCTTGCCCAGGCCCTTGCCGGGTTTGGAAGTCTTTCTTTGCAGCAGATGAATTTCACGGGCCGGCGGCCCGAAGTCCGGTTTCAGGCCGTCAACGCCACCGCGCCGGGACAGCTCCATGTCCACGCCCCACTGGTCAAAGAAGTCCCTGGGATCGGGCTGATCCGGATCAGGAGAGTCAACCACATGGTCGTGGACCAAGAATTCGCTGACATCGAAACCGATTCCGCCGGCGCCGATCACGGCGACCCTTTTTCCGACCGGTTTGCCATGCAACAGCACATCGATGTAGCTGAGCACACTGGCGTGATCCTGTCCTGGAATCTTCGGGTCACGCGGGGTCACACCCGTGGCGATGATTACTTCATCAAAACCCTGCTCACCCAGAACCTCGACGCTGGCCTCGGTCTGCAAACGCACCTCCACGCCGCTCAGCTCGATACGGCGCTGAAAATAGCGCAGGGTCTCGACGAATTCCTCCTTGCCGGGAATGCGCTTGGCCATGTTGAACTGGCCACCGATACGGTCGGATTTTTCAAACAGCACCACCTTGTGACCGCGCTCGGCGGCCGTGGTCGCGGCAGCCAGTCCGGCCGGACCGGCGCCAATCACGGCAATTGTCCTGACTGATTCGGCCGCTTCGATGCGAAGCTCGGTTTCATGACCCGCGCGTGGATTGACCAGGCACGAGGCCACCTTGTTCTGAAAGACATGATCCAGGCAGGCCTGGTTGCAACCGATGCAGGTGTTGATCTCATCGACGCGTTGATCGGCAGCCTTGATGACCCAGTCCGGATCGGCCAGCAACGGCCGGGCCATGGAAATCATGTCGGCATCGCCACGGGCCAGAATATCTTCGGCGGTGTGCGGCATGTTGATGCGGTTGGTGGTCACCAGCGGCACCGTCACCGAACCCTTGAGCTTGCGGGTCACCCAGGTGAACGCCGCCCGCGGGACACTGGTGGCGATGGTCGGAATGCGGGTCTCATGCCAGCCAATGCCGGTGTTGATGATGGTCGCCCCGGCCTGTTCGATGGCCTGCCCCAGGGCAACGACTTCTTCCCAACTGTTGCCGTCGGCCAGCATGTCGAGCATGGACAGTCGGTAGATGATGATGAAGCGCTCACCCACCGCTTCCCGGATGCGCCTGACAATTTCGACCGGCAAGCGCATGCGGTTTTCAAATTCACCGCCCCATTGGTCGCTGCGGTGATTGGTGCGCGGGACAAGGAACTGGTTGATGAAATACCCTTCCGAGCCCATCACCTCGACGCCGTCGTAGCCGGCCCTCTGCGCCAGGCGCGCACAACGCACGAAGTCATCGATCTGCTTTTCCACGCCGCGACTGGACAATGCCCTGGGCTTGAACGGCGTGATCGGCGACTGGATGGCCGACGGTGCGACCGAGAAAGGGTGATAGGCATAACGCCCGGCATGCAGGATCTGCATGCAGATGCGGCCTCCTGCTTCGTGCACCGCTTCGGTCATCGATCGGTGTCTGCGCACTTCCCAACGATTGGTGAGCTTGGAAGCCAGTGGCGCCAGAGAACCCCGTCGATTGGGCGCAATCCCGCCGGTCACCATCAGACCGACACCGCCCTTGGCGCGTTCGACGAAATAAGCCGTCAGCCGCGGCCAGTTCCACACCCGGTCTTCCAGGCCGGTATGCATGGAGCCCATCAGAATCCGGTTGGGCAGCGTGTCAAAGCCCAGGTCCAGGGGCTCGAAAATGTGCGGATATGCGGGTTTGGAGGTACTCACAAGCTCAATACGGTGGAGTATGGAGGGCCAATTATAGGCTGTTTCGCAATCACATCTCAGTGCCCGAGCCGGTTCTTGAACCGCTGTCGGAACACGAGCAGAAAAACCTTGTTAAACGCAAAGACGCCAAGAGGCAAAGATTTGTTGAAATCATTTAGCTTCGCGTCTTCGCGTCTTTGCGTTTCAAAGATTTTTTTATTCTGAAAATCAACAAGCTAGGGATTTCTTTGATGAAAGGCTTGTCGGAATTATTCAATCAGGCGTTTGAGCATGCGCACTTGCTGGCGCAAGCGCTCGCGTTCCTCGAGCAGGTCCAGCACCAGCGGCAGGGCCGGGGTGTCCAGGCCCAGGTCACGGCGCAGGCTGCAGGCCAGGCGAACCCGCTTGAATTGCCGGGCGCCGAATCGCCATTCCTGCCCTGTACTTGAGCGGGGTTTGGCCACCCCCTCCTCGACCCACTCCATCAGCAATTCCGCCTCCAGATCAAGATGTTGACACAACTCCTTGAGGCTGAGCTCGAATTCCTGGTCCAGGATTTCGCTGACCGGATGTTGTTCCTTGCCGCTCATCACAACCCCTCCATGCCGGCACGCGGATTGAAGTCGGACTCCTTCTTAAGGGCCTCGTAAAGCTCGCGCTGACGCGCGGTTTTGGCCTCCGGCACGACAACCTTGAGGATCACGTACTGATCACCCGGCTTGTTGCCGGGCAACCCGCGCCCTTTCAGGCGCAAGCGCTTGCCGCTGGAAGACCCGGCTGGGATGTTCATTTCCACCTTGCCGGCCGGCGTGGGTACCGGGATCTTTCCGCCCAGGGCCGCTTCCCAGGGCGCAATCGGCAAGGTCAGATGCAGATCGCGTCCATGAATGTCGTAGAGTCGATGCGGTTTGATGGTCACCTCCAGGTATAGGTCGCCGGGCGGGCCACCGTTGAATCCGGGCTCACCCTTGCCGGCCAGGCGAATCTGCTGGCCATCGGCCACACCTGCCGGAATGCGTACGTCGATCTGTTCGGGCACCTGGCGAACCCTGCCCTGCTCGTCGAACTCGGCATGGGCCATGGTCAGCCGTCGCACACCGCCATTGAAGGCCGTTTCCAGGTCGATCTCGACGCGAGCGTGACGATCGCGCCCCGGCTGTCTGACATTGGTTCGCCGCCGCTGACCCCGCCCCATGCCGTCACCGAACAGGCTGGAGAAGAAATCGCTGAAACCGGCCAGGTCTTCCGGATCAAATCCCCGGGTTGAACCACCCCCGTCGGTCCAACCCGGCGGCGGCCGGAATTCCTCGCCCTGGCTCCAGCCACTGTTCTTGAGCTGATCATAGCGAGCGCGCTTTTCCGGATCCTTGAGCGCCTCGTAAGCCTCGCCCACTTCCTTGAAGCGAGCTTCGGCATCGGCTTCCGAGCTCACATCCGGATGGTACTTGCGCGCCAGCTTTCGGTAAGCGCGCTTGATTTCATCCTGGCTGGCCCCGGGATCAACGCCCAGAATCTTGTAGTAGTCCTTGAACTCCATTGCAAGTCAACTCGGTCACTGATGATCGTTTAGTGGGGATGACGGTATCCGAAATCAAAGCCGAGACTCGAGATGCTCGGCAAACCAGCGATAGCGAGAATGGGCCGACCCCATGCTTTCTCCCAGCCCGGAAAGCGAATCCTGCAAAGTCTCGGCCAGGCCATCCTGACCGGAACGGGCCGCGGCCAGATCGGTCAGCAGTTCGGCCTCCTGGATGCGCCATCCGCCCAGGTCAAGCGCTTTTCGCATGTCCCGACAGGTCGATGCATCGGATTCGGCCAGTCGATAATCGCCCGCTTCCAGGTGCCAGGCCGCGCGTTCACAATGCAACTGAGCCAGAAGTGCACGGGTTGCCGGCGAGCCGTCTCCTATGGTTTCGATCAACTCACCGTAGGGTTCGATGGCATTGGTCAGGCCCGCCTCATGCTCGACCGCCCATCGATGTGACTCGGCCATCATGGTGAACGGATGGCTCGAGCCCACGGATTGTTCAAACAACTCATGGGCGCGTTCAAACTCCTGACGCGCCTCCTCGAGATCACCCCTGGCACGGGCCAGTTCACCCCGGGCGAACCGGGTGCTGGAATAATCAGGACTGTCCGATCCAACAAATCGACTCATCATGCGTCCGGCACGATCCAGCAGGTGCTCGGCCTCATCGAATTGCCCGCGAACCACCAGCAAGCGTGCATATTGCAACTTGGCGGCCGCCAGGGCGCTGGAGTCTCCCAGTCGGTCCTTGCGCATCTGAATGTTTTGCCTGAATCGCTGCTCGGCCTCATCCAGCCGTCCCAGACGGTCATAAACGACGGCAAGGTTCTGCATGTTGGACAAGGCATCGGGCGACTCGGCGCGGCCCAGGGCATACCACAGCGCCTCTGCCGCCTCCATGTGTTCAACCGCATGATTGAACTCATTGCCCATGACATAGGTGGCGGCCAGATTGGCCTCGGCGCGCGCCAGTACCGGCCGCGGCCCCTCCGCGGCCTGCTGGGCCATGTAACGGGCCCGTTGCAGGTCCTCGACCGCATCCGCCCAATGGCCCAGGTCGCGAGCCAGACGGCCTCGCATCTGCAAGGCATCGGAAAGCCGCTCGCGGTGGTCGCCGGAAAAAGCCTCGATCATGCGCACGGCCAGATCAGCCAATTCGAAGCCGGCTTCGATATCTCCGCGTCGATGCAAGACCAGGGCCATGTTGCGATACAGCTTGGCCAGCAGTGTGGGCGAACCCTGCTCCCCGACCTGGTCAAGGATACGTTCCAGCAAGGGTTCGGCGGAGGCATAGTCATCCAGGGAGATCAGGATCTCGGTAATCGCGAGCTGGATTTCAGCACGCGTATCCGGATCGTCGCGAAGCCACTCCGAAGCGGCCTCGGCGGTTGCATCCAGCATTTCCCTTGCGGTCAATTCCTCGGCATCATCGGTCAGACTGCTGACCTCGCGAAACAGCAGGATCAGGTGGTCCTTGACGGCCAGCGAGAGTGCCGCTTCATGCCGGGCGACATCGCGCTCCTGGGCCACGATACGCGCCTGCCAGAGCACGGTGGAAATTCCCGATAGCACGACGACAATCGCCAGCGTCCCCAGCGCTGCGGCGACCTTGCGCCGGCGAATCCAGAAGCCGATGCGCGCCAGGGGCGACAAACTCCTGGAATTGATCGGGTAGTCCTGCTGAAGGCGCCGGATTTCCAGAATCAGCGCATTGACGGTGGGAAAACGGTCCTCCGGGTTCCTGGCCGTTGCTCGATCAATGATCGCTTCAAGATCGGCCAGGCGCCGATAGGCACTCCAGCTCTGACGCGGCGTCGGCGAGCCCTTCTTTTGCCCGGGCGCATGCCCGAACACCAGCCAGTGCAACAGCGCACCCAGGCTGAAAATGTCACTGGCGGTCGAAACCGGCTCGCCATTGAGCTGTTCCGGTGCTGCAAAGCCGGGCGTCAACGCGCTCGGCAAACGGTCCTCGCCATCATCATCAAGCAATTGGGCCACGCCGAAATCAAGCAGCCTGACCTGACCATCTTTTCCGATCGCCAGGTTGGCCGGCTTGATGTCACCATGGACCACCAGGGAACGATGCGCGAAAGCGACTGCCTCGCACACCTCGGCGAATACCGCAAGGCAGCGCTCCGGGGAAATGCTCTCATTGCGCATCCACTCATCAAGTGTTCGGCCATCGACCCACTCCATGACCAGGTAGGGGCGCTCATCGTCGGCCATGCCGCCATCGATCAGGCGGGCAATGGAGCCATGATTGAGACGGGCCAGTAGCTGGCGCTCACCTTCGAGCAACCTTGCCAGGTCCTTCTTGCGCGAGCGAATCAGCTTGATCGCCACGGTCATCTCGAAGGCCCCGTCGGCACGCTCGGCCTTGTAGACCTCACCCATGCCGCCGGCGCCAATGCGCGCCAGAATTCGCCACGGGCCCAGCCGGGTCCCCTGCACCAGGGTCTTGGGGAACGGATCGGTGCGCTCGGCCAGCGCTTCGGACGCCAGGTGACGCGCATCGCGGTCCAGGAATCCGGTCGGTTCGCCACTGGCCATCAACAATCGCTGCAGCCAGAATCCGAGACGCGGCGCCCGCTTGCTGCAGCGCTCGGCAAACGCCTCTCTCTTTTCGGGCGGCAGCTCCAATGCCTGATCCAGCAGGCGATCGAGCATTCTTCTTCGAACGGGTGTCAGCCGACCGCCACGCGGCCGACCTTGCGAATCAGAACCGGACATCGCTGTCTTGCATATCCATCAGCAACCAGGCCCTCGCACGGTCCCAGTAGCGCTGCACCGTTCGCACCGAAATACCGAGCATTTCGCCAATTTCTTCAGACGTATAGCCCCCGAAAAACCGGGCGATCACCACCTCGGCCAGTTCCGGATTGCTCTGCTCGAGACGCTCCAGGGCATCGTTGACCATGAGTACCGCTTTTTCATCATCGGCCCCAGCACCCGCCATCAAATCATCCTCGATGGCTTCGGCCGATTGCCCTGCACCGCGCTTGGCGGCCATCTTCCCGCGTGCATGATCAACGATCAACTGGCGGATGGCCAGGTAGGACAGGCGTTTGAGATGCAGTCGGTTGTGAATGGGCTGATCAGAGGCCTGACGCAGCTTGATGAAGGCCTCGTGGACCAGCTCGGTGGTCTGCAGGGTCGGACTGGAACCCAGGCGGGCCTGCTGGCAACGGGCCACCTGGCGAAGATCGTCATAGATCAGGGGAAGAATATGATCCATGAGGTCCGGGGACCCCCTCAGCTCAGCCAGAAGCTGCGTGACATCACCGGCCACCTGTTCTTTTTCCTCGGACAAAGCCTCTGAGCCTCGCGTTCCAAATCGCCACTAGTTTGCCACACTCCGGTCTCGGGGTTCCTGATCACGAAAATCACTGAACTGTATATTTGTATAATATCTGCATGGCTCACTATGCCGAACTCCATGCCTTGAGCGCATTCAGTTTCCGCCGCTCCGCCGCGCAGCCGGCCGAGCTGGTCGAGCGGGCGGTCGCCCTGGGATACCAAGCGCTGGCCCTGACCGACGAATGTTCCATGGCCGGGGTGGTGCGAGCCCACGAAGCAGCCCGGGAATGCAGCCTCAAGCTGATCATCGGCACCGAGATTCTTGTCGAACAAGGCCCGCACCTGGTGTTGCTGGCGCCAAACCAGTCGGCCTACACCCAGATCTGCCGCTTGATCACCACGGCCCGACGACGAGCGGGCAAGGGGGCGTATCGGGTCCTGTGGGAGGATCTGGAGCAGGGGTTGGATGAGGTGCTGGTGATCTGGAAACCGGAATTTCGGTGGTCCGTGGTCCGTGGTCCGTGGTCCGAAAACAACAACAGACTACCGACCACTGACCACCGACCACCGACCACTGACCACCGACCACCGACTACCGACCACCGACCACCGACTACTGACCACCGACCTCCGACTTCCGACCTCAGACCTCCGACCTCCAACCAACACACCGCCCACCACCTCATGAGTCTGTTCGCCCCACGCCTATGGCTGGGTGCAACGCGACTGTTGCAGCCGCGAGAGCGGGAGTGGTTCACACAACTGGAGCGGCTGGGCCGACGCCTGGGCATCCCGCGCCTGGCCTGCGGCGATGTGCGCATGCCGACCCGCTCGCGCCGGGCTCTGCTGGATGTGCTCACCAGCCTGCATGAAAACAGGCCGTTGACCGAATGCGGCCTGGCGCTGGCCGCCAACGGTGAACGTCATCTGCGCCCGCTGGCCAATCTTGAAAAACTCTATCCGGAAGCCTGGCTGGCCGAAACCCTGCGCGTGGCCGAGCGTTGCGATTTTTCCATGGACCGGCTCAATTATCGCTACCCGCGCGAACTGGTCCCCGCCCCGCTGACGCCGGCCCAGCACCTGCGTCGCCTGACTCTGGAGGGCATGCGCCATCGCTACGGACCTTCACCACCCGAAAAAGTCCGCGCCCTGGTCGCGCGCGAACTGAAACTGATCGAACAAATGGGCGTGGAAGCCTTCTTCCTGACCGTGCATGACGTGGTCAGGTTCGCCCGCTCGCGCGGCATCCTTTGTCAGGGCCGGGGTTCGGCGGCCAACTCGGCGGTGTGCTATTGCCTGGGCGTCACCGAGGTCGACCCCTCGAAACAGCAGCTATTGTTCGAGCGCTTCATCTCGAAGGAACGCAATGAACCGCCGGATATCGATGTGGACTTCGAACACGAACGGCGCGAGGAAGTCCTGCAATACATCTATGAAAAGTATGGCCGGGACCGGGCCGCCCTGGCCGCCACGGTGATCTGCTATCGCCCGAAAAGCGCGCTCAAGGATGTCGGCCGGGCGCTGGGCATGGAACCTGAGCGCATGAACCGCCTGACCGCCTCGCTGGCCTGGTGGGACAAGCCCGATGCCTGGCCGGAGCGACTGCGCGAATGCGGCTTCGACCCCGACGCTCCAGCCACCCGGCAACTGGTCCTGCTGGCTTCTGACCTGGTCGGCTTCCCGCGCCACCTTTCCCAGCATGTCGGCGGCATGGTCATTTCGGATCAGCCCCTGCACCACCTGGTCCCGGTCGAAAACGCCGCCATGGCCGATCGCACCATCATCCAGTGGGACAAGGATGATCTGGAGACTTTGGGGTTGCTCAAGGTGGATTGTCTGGCCCTCGGTATGCTCACAGTGATTCGCAAGGCCATTGATTACATCAATGCGGGGAGACGGGAGACGGAAGACGGGAGACGACTTGAGACAAAGCACCAGCCTGGGGTTGATGTTCAACATCGTCTCCCGTCTCCCGTCTCCCGTCTCCCCGCCAGCGACCTGTCGCTGGCCACCATTCCCCGCGAAGACCCCGCCACCTACAACATGCTCTCCCGCGGCGACGCCATCGGCGTATTCCAGGTCGAATCGCGAGCGCAGATGGCGATGTTGCCGCGGCTCAAACCAAAGTGTTTTTATGATCTGGTGGTGGAGGTCGCGATTGTTCGGCCCGGACCGATCCAGGGCGACATGGTCCATCCCTACCTGGAGCGGCGCGCGCATCCGGACAGGGTCAGTTATCCATCCCCGGCATTGAAGGAGGTACTCGAGCGCACCCTGGGCGTGCCGATCTTTCAGGAGCAGGTCATGCAGATCGCCATTGCCGCGGCCGGTTTCACGCCGGGCGAGGCCGATCGGCTCAGGCGCGCCATGGCCGCCTGGAAACGACGCGGCGGCCTGGAACCCTTCAGGGAAAAACTCATCGACGGCATGCTGGCGCGCGGCTACAACGTGGATTTTGCCGAGCGCATCTACAGCCAGATCCAGGGTTTTGGTGAATACGGATTTCCCGAATCACACGCAGCCAGTTTCGCCCTGCTGACCTATATCTCGGCCTGGCTGAAATGCCATCACCCGGCCGAGTTCGCCTGTGCCCTGCTCAATAGCCAGCCCATGGGGTTCTATGCCCCGGCCCAGATCATTAACGATGTGCGCCGCCATGGCGTACGGGTATTGCCAGTGGATGTTCGGTTTAGTGAGTGGGATTGTGGGGTAACTGCCGGGACTCGGGACTCGGGACTCGGGACTCGGAAAAGCATGCCAGAATTGACTGCCCGGGAGAGTGGGGAGAGGGGGAGAGGGAAGACGGGAGAGGGTGATGGAAGGGGTCGGGGGTCAGGGGTCAGGGGTCAGGTTCGGTTGGGTTTGCGGTTGGTGAAGGGGTTGAGGGTCGAGGCTGGTGAGCGGGTGGTGGCGGCGCGTGAGGAGGGAGCATTCTGCGATGTGCAGGATCTGGTCGAGCGGGCGGGGCTGGACAAGGGGCAGGTTCGGGCGTTGGCCGAGGCGGGGGCGTTGAAGGGGTTGGCCGGGCATCGCAACCGGGCACGCTGGGAGGCGCTGGCGGCGCGTTACCAGGGGGATCTGCTGGCCCCGGCGACCATTGCCGAGCCTCGCATCACCATTGCACCTCCCAAATCAAGCAAGGATCTGCTTGATGACTACGCCAGTCTGGGCCTGAGCCTCGATCATCATCCGCTGAAAACCCTGCGCCCGTTGCTGGGGCGCCACCTCCGGCGTGCATCTGAGCTGAAGAATATCGCGGATGGCACATCCATCGAGGCGGCCGGTCTGGTCACCCACCGTCAACGCCCCGGCACCGCTTCGGGCGTGGTTTTTCTGTCGCTGGAAGACGAGACCGGCATCATCAACGTCATCGTCTGGCCCAAGCTGGTCAAGCGCTTTCGCCGCGAAGTCCTGCAGGGCGGCATCCTGCGCGTGGCCGGCACACTGCAAAACGCCAAAGGTAGTCAACACCTGGTGGCCCGGACCATACACAGCGAGGATCATCGGCTGGCTGAACTGGTCACCGAGTCACGTGATTTTTGTTGAAGGCGGTGAAAGGTGAAAGGTTCACGTGCGGCAATTGACCCGCCGGGGTGCTTTGAGTAGAGTCGGCAAACCAGTTTGTCCTGACTCAAAACAACAACAGGCATAGATCACCATGACCCAGGCCGACGCCCGCCCTGCCCCTTTGCCTCCGCCACCGCCGTTGTATCGCTGGGTGGTGCTGATCTTCATCAGCCTGGCGATGTTCGGCAACTACTACGTTTACGACTCGCTCGGCCCGGTCATCGACCTGCTCAGGGAACAGCTCGATTTCAGCTACAGCCAGGTCGGGCAACTGGTCTCGATCTACAACATTGCCGCACTCATCGTGCTGCTGGCCGGCGGGGTCATGATCGACCGCTTCGGTACCAAGGTCGCCATCACCTTCTTTGGCGTGGTCTGCGTGATCGGTGCGGCCATGATTGCCGCGACCCCGCATTTCGAGATGATGCTGGCCGGGCGCTTCGTGCTCGGCCTGGGCGCCGAACCGATGATCGTGGCCGCGATCACGGCCCTGGCCAAGTGGTTCAAAGGCAAGGAATTGAGCTTCGCCTTCGGCATCAACCTGTCGATCTCGCGACTGGGCTCGGCCTCGGCCGACTGGTCGACGTCATTTGCCGCGCCGCTGTATGTCAACTGGCAGGACCCGCTATGGCTGGCCACCGCCATCTGCGGCCTGGCCGTGACCGCCGCCATCCTGTACTGGATCATGGAGCAGCGCGCCGAGAGCCGTTACGCGCTGGGCCCGGCCGAGGAAACCGAAAGACTCAGCTTCAAGGAGCTGTACGCTTTCGGTCGTTCCTACTGGTACGTGGTTGCGCTGTGCGTGGTGTTCTATTCCACCATCTTCCCGTTCCGCACCTTCGCCATCGATTACTTCCAGCAAGCCCACGGCATGACCCGAGACGCCGCCGGATTGCTGTCGAGCCTGCTGCCCATGGCCGCCATCATCGCCACGCCGATCTTCGGCTTGATGGTCGACAGGGTCGGCAAGCGTTCGATGTTCATGGTCGTCGGTTCGCTGGTGATGCTGCCGTTGTTCCTTGCGGTGACCTACCTGCCGCCCGGACCGGAAGTCAGGCTGGTCATTCCTTTCATTGGTTCAGGCCAGGTGCCGTTGACCCTGCTGATCGTGATCACCCTGCTCGGTGGCGTGTTCTCGCTGATCCCGGCGGTCATGTGGCCTTCGGTCGCCTACATCGTCGATGAACGCCGCCTGGGATCGGCCTATGCGTTGATGACGCTATGCCAGCAACTGGGCTGGGCCATCGTGCCGGTGGTCATTGGCTGGCTCAATGACTGGTTTGCCGCCTCACCCGAAAACCCCGACGGCTATGCCGCCGGCATGTGGTTCTACTCGTCGCTGGTCGCCATCGGCCTGTTCTTCGCCTGGCTGCTGTACCGGGTCGAACGCGGCCCCAACGCCCACGGCCTGGAAACCATCACCGCCCACGCCGACAGCGCCCGCGGCGATCCGGAAAAGGACGATCACACCCAGACCCGGATTTAGACTCGAACAAAAAGAAACCCTCGCGCAGAGACGGGGAGCCGCACAGAGCCAGGGTCAGGGTGAGGTCTGCTCGATGACTGCCCGGGTCTCCCATACCCCATCATGCACACGCGTGATCCAGGTATCGCCCAGCAGCATGTGGTCGTCCGGACCCATGCGCACGTGGACGCCGGAAATCGGATCGATGTAATCCAGCGATTCCAGTGCCTCGACCAGGCCATCGACGGTCAGCTCGCGGCCGGCAATTTCCAGGGCGCGCACCAGCGCGTAGGCCATGCTGTAGCCGATTTGCGCCATTGCGTCCGGGTCGCGGTCATGGGCTTCGCGATAAGCCTCGATGAAGGCCGCCGATTCGGGTTCATCGCGCAGGGTCTGGATGTCCGGACCGGCCGAGGCCGCCCACATGCCCTCGGTCGCGCCACCGGGAGCACCCGAGACGGCCGAGTGAAAGGCGGCGGTGGAGGCCAGTAGTTCGACACCATCCCAGTCCATGTCACGCACTCCGGAGGCCACCGCCACAGTCGCGCGCACGGCCAGACCGAGCGCCAGCAATTCGCATTCGTTGGAACGCTTGCGTGACAAGGTGCCGGAAAAGCCGGTTTCGTCGGGCCGGTGCGAAGTGGCCGAAACCAGCGTCAGACGCTCATCATCAGCGGCCGCATCGCGAGCAGCCTGGTGAATTTCCTCGCCGAAATCAGACGGAATGTACATCACGCACAGCCGTTCCAGTCCCTTGTGCTCGACCAGCCATTCGATGGCATTGCGCACGTTGTGATAGTACGAGGCACTGATGCTGAAACGTCGTGAAAAGTCTCCGGTTTCGAGCATGGGTCGGGCCGGGGTCAGAGGAAACAGGCTGGGCACATCATGACGGTCCATGATCGGGAACGAAGCCAGGTTGTGCGGCGTGCCCAGCGTCATGAACATGGCGAAGATCTCGTCGCGCGTGACCAGCTTGTTGGCCGCCTGCGTGGCGCGTGGCACCTGGTAGCCGTGATCTTCGACAATATAGCGAATGCGCCGGCCGTGCACCCCGCCAGCCTCGTTGATCTCGTCGAGATACAGGTTGGCGCCGCGCAACGCCGGATTCGACACCGCGGCAAACACACCGGACAGATCATGCGCACCGCCCAGTCGGATTTCCGTATCGGTCACACCCCGGGCCGCAGAAACATCGTCATCCCGATCTCCACAGCCTGTCAGGGCAAGCGCCAGCAGGATAAGTAGCAGCATTGACGATAACTTCATTCCAGTCTCCAATCGAAAAGGTTACAAGCAAAAGAATATCCTCTCGCGGAGTGCTTGAGCCAAGCATCAAGCTCGCTTTCGGAGCGCAAGCAGAAAAACCCTTTTAAACGCAAAGACGCTAAGAAGCAAAGGTTTTAAAAAGTCTTTTACTTTGGCGTCTTTGCGTCTTCGCGTTTAAAGATTTTCTATTTCTTACTCTCCGTACTCTGCGCGAAAACATCCTTTTCAATACATAGAATCAATCAGCTTACTGTACTTCTTCTCGACCTGCGCGCGTTTGAGTTTCATGGTGGCGGTCAGTTCTTCGTCGTCGGCGCTGAGCACCACGTCGATCAGGCGAAAATACTTGATCTGTTCGACCTGCGCGAACTGGCGATTGACCTCATCGACCACGCCTGAAATCAGTTCCTGGACCGCCTCGGCCCGGCACAGCGAGCGAAAGTCCGAAAACGGGACCTGGCGACGCTGGGCCCAGGTCTCGACATTGTCGCGGTCGATCATGATCAGACAGGTCAGGTATTTGCGCTTGTCGCCAATCACCACGGCATCGGCAATGAATGGCGAAAACTTCAGCTTGCTTTCGATTTCGGCCGGGGCGATGTTCTTGCCGCCGGCGGTAATGATGATGTCTTTGATACGCCCGGTGATGGTGAGCATGCCCTCGTCCATGCGACCACTATCGCCGGTATGCAGCCAGCCACCGCGCAGGTCTTCGGCGGTCTGCTCGGGACGCTTCCAGTAGCCCTCGAAAATGTGTTGCCCGCGAACCAGGATCTCACCACCATCGCCAATGCGCACTTCGGTGTCGGGCAAGGCCGCACCCACCGAGCCGATCCGGTCAGTGTCCGGCGTATTGACCGAGATGATGCCGGTGGTCTCGGTCATGCCATAGCCTTCATACAACGGTACGCCAATGGCCCTGAACCAGCGAATCAGTTCCGGAGCGATCGGTGCGGCACCTGTCGTGGCCCGGCGGATGCGGCGCATGCCGATCAGGTCACGCAAGTTTTTCAGCACCACCAGGTCCCAGAAAGCATGACGCAGACGCAGCCATACACTTGGCTGTTCGGCAGCCTGCAGGTCATGACCAGCCTGCAACGCGCGATCAAAGGCCCAACGGCCGAATGCAGTGGCCTCGCGGCGCTGGTCGGTAATGGCGCTGTAAAGCTTTTCCCATAACCGGGGCACGGCCGTGAACGCATGCGGTGAAATCTCGCGCAGGTTGTCGAACACGGTCTCGGGATTCTCGGCGAAGTTGACCCGAACACCCTTGTAGATCGGCATCTCCACCGAGATCAAGCGTTCGAGAATATGGCTCAGGGGCAAAAAACACAGTTGCTCATCATGTTCGTGCACATCCAGCATCCGGTCACCGCGATCGAGCATGAACAATACGTTGCGATGACTGATCATTGTGCCCTTGGGATGGCCGGTGGTGCCGGAGGTATAGATCAGCATGCGAATCTCGTCTCCGCGCCCGGCATCGATGCGCTGATCGAAACGGATCTCACCGCCATCAGCCTTGCGCCCCAGCGCCATAAGTTCATCGAGAAACATCACGTCCGGATCGCTGAAATCGCGCAGGCCCTTGCGGTCGAACACGATGACCTTTTTCACTCCCGGCATGGACTCGCGTGCTTCCAGGTACTTGTCGAGTTGCTCGTCATTCTCAAGCAGCAGAAAAGCCGACTCGCTGTCTTCGATCAGAAAAGCCAGTTGCCGGGCGCTGTCGGTGGTGTAGATGCCGTTGGTGATGCCGCCGGCGCCGACAATGCCCAGATCGGCATACAGCCATTCCAGCCGGTCCTCACTGAGAATCGAGACCACCTGGCCGCGTTCCAAACCGAGTTCCATCAGTCCCAGCCCGATGGCGCGCGCCCCCTCGAACCAGTCCTGCCAGGAATGACTTTCCCAGATGCCGAGCTTCTTCTCCCTGTGGGCAATGGCTCGGTCGCGCTCACGACAGGCCTTGCGCCACAGCTTGGCCAGGGTGTCGCAGCCGTTGATTTCGATGGATTCAGTCATCATCAACGCCAGCTCTTGCGCCTGCGCCAGCGACGGCGACCGCGTTGGCTTTCTGTGCTCGCCTTGCCCAGGTAGAACTCGCGGATATCCTCCGAGTCCATCAGGCGCTCGGCCGGACCATCCATGACGATGCGCCCGATTTCGAGCACGTAGCCATGATCAGCGACATCGAGTGCAGCACGCGCATTCTGCTCGACCAGCACGATGGTCAGGCCCTGTTCCTGGTTGAGCCTGCGAATAATGGTGAAGATCTCCGATACCAGCACCGGCGAAAGACCCAGCGAGGGTTCATCGAGCAGCATCAGCGCAGGTCGGGCCATCAGACCGCGGGCAATCGCCAGCATCTGCTGTTCGCCGCCGGACAAGGTCCCGGCCTCCTGGTCACGGCGTTCAGACAGGACGGGGAAATACTCGTGCACCAGTTCAAGTTCCGCCGTCAAGCCCGAACGATCGCGCCGGGTGAAGGCGCCCATGCGCAGGTTCTCGGCAACAGTCATGAACGGAAAGATTTCCCTGCCTTCGGGCACATGCACGATGCCCTCGCGTACCAGGCGATCGGGCTCGAGACCATCAACACGCTTGCTGCGGTAACGCACACTGCCCTTGCGTGGAACCAGTGCGCCGGACAGTGTGCGCATCAGCGTGGTCTTGCCCGCGCCGTTGCTGCCCAGTACCGTGACAACACTGCCCTCCGGCACGTTCATGGACACGCCGCGCAATGCCATCACCGGCCCGTAACTGGTCTCCAGGTTATGCACGGTCATGAGCGGATTCATTCGTCCACCCCGCCCAGCCAGGCGCGAATGACCTCGGGATG
>SL_3KL_010_SEDDRAFT_10001503_pt1 | contig 21237 bp, 16 predicted proteins | sample SodLakKL_010_SED_2_FD_10381 | JGI IMG/M metagenome (IMG submission 10381) | reverse complement strand
AACCATAGACGTTCTGTTATCCGGACTTCCATGGGGATATGGTGTGGTTAAATTACCATGGCTTAAGCAGCCGCTGATCGTTGATTGGAACCATTAATCACACACTCACACACATGAAAGAAAAGGTCGAACCACAAAACACGGTCGATGCCGGTGATAAAACTCTTTTTTTTCAAAAAGAGAGTGACCGGGCATCTGCTGAGAAGCAGTTACCCGATATGTTTTTTCATGCGGGGGGCGCTCAAACCAAACTCACAGTTGGTGAACCCGGCGATCAATTTGAGAGACAAGCTGAGCGTGTTGCCGAGATCATTACCGGGACACATGACAATATTACACATAACCCTGGGGTCAATAAGCTTCAATTATTCAAAGAACAGGGTCTTGCTTCCAATGTCAAAAAGCCTGGCATAAAAGAGTTAGAAGAATGGGAGTACACTCCGGTTAAAGATGAAGAAGAAGGAGAATCACTGCAATGGGAAGAGAAGGAATATAAGGAAACAGAAAAGAAGGATATTGAAGACCCGGAGTATTCAACGGTAAAAGAAGATACCAAAGAAGAATCACTGCAATGGGAAGAAAAGGAATACAAGGAAACAGAAAATAAGGATTTTGAAGAACCAGGGTATTCATCAGTAAAAGAAGACACCAAAGGGGAATCAATGCAATGGGAAGAAAAGGAATACAAGGAAACGGAAAAGCAGGATATTGAAGAACCGGATTATTCAACGGTAAAACATGAGGAAGAAAATACATTTACCGAAGACGAACTTCATTTGTTCGAAGAAGAAGAAAAACCACTGCAGCTTAAATCGTCTGACGGAGAAAGATTGATCAATGATTCGCTTGAACATCAGATAAAAACCGCAAAAGGAAAAGGCAAACCATTGCATGATCCGGTTCAAAAAGAAATGTCGGAGTCCTTTGGTTACGATTTCAGCCATGTAAATATTCATACAGGGCCGGAGCCTGAGCAAATGAGTACATCACTGGGAGCTCAGGCATTCACTCATGGTAAAGATATTTTCTTTAATTCCGGGAAATATGCACCGAATAAAAGTAGTGGCAAAAAGTTGCTGGCACATGAACTGACACATGTTGTGCAGCAGAATAAAAGCACTGTGTCTCCGGGTGTCCAGGGAATTTTCAAAAGAATTGGCAGGGGATTAAAGAAAGCGGGGAAAGCGATTTCAAGGGGTGTAAAAAAGGTAGGAAGAGGTGTTAAAAAAGCAGGGAAGAGGCTCTTGAAGGGGGTAAGAAAAATTACCCGTAAACTTGGAGAAAAGATCAAAGGAATCTTTCACAGGGCCAAACGCTGGATCACTTCATTACCAAAAAGGTTGCATCGTCTTGTCGGACATCTGTGGAAAGGGGTAAAAAGCCTGAAGCCATGGTCGCTTGACTGGTGGAAATCACTGGGAAAGGCAGACACATGGAAAAGCTTTGGGAAGTGGCTGGGAGAACTGGCAATTTATGTCGTGGAAGTATCCGGATTGCCAGAAATATATGAAACGCTGGCCGACTTCATCAAATTCAATACGCGCCCACTTACCGGGGCCGAAAAAGCAATGGCCCGTGATGTATTTGGTGAAAGTATTGATTATGATTTGGTTAGAATTGATGAGAAAGCTGTATTGGGTCCTTCATGGACAGACCGTCCTTACGTGAGCTTCCATACGATCAACAGCTGGGGTCCCATGTCACCCGATACCCTGATACATGAACTTACCCACGTTTGGCAATACGAAAAAATGGGAGCCATGTACATGCCCCGTGCCCTTCATGGCAACAATAAGCCGGGTTTTTATGATTATGGGGGGCTGGATGCATTAGAGGAGAACAAGGAAAAAGGGATGGATGCATTTAATGTGGAAGAACAGGGCGAAATCATAGCCGATTATTATCGCATTAAGAATGATATGGCTCCGGTTTACAGTACAGGAACCAAAGAGAATATTGGCATTTATCAGATTTATGTTAATGAAGTGAAAGCAAAATAAATATGTTTACAAACGAACTAAACCGGTTAAAATCTATCATTGAATGGCGGTTTCACAGGCATTTTGGCAATAACTCCGATCCGGTAAAAAAAACAGCAAGAAAAATAACGGAACCAACAACCCAGGAAAAACATCCTCAACTAAACAGCCTGGTAAGTAAACACAGGCTCAGCTGGGAAGAAGAATTGGTCTTGATTCTGGCACTGGCACCGCACCTGAATCCCAATTTCCTGGATGACGTTTTTCGGGAAAACCTGAAAACTTCCGGCGATTTTCCGCAACTGGGAGGTATCAGGGGAACCAAATTCCGCGGTTTTCTTCCAACCGGTGAAACCGCTTGCTTTTTGCTGGCAGGCGAAGATCTGCAAGACAGAAACCGGTTGCAGCAACTATTCTCTGAAGAGCACCCCTTTGCGCAGCATCGTATCCTTTGGCTTGAAGACGTTTCCCGTGGCGAGCCGCGCATGAGTGGGCGAATCATCATAAACCCCGACATTGTTGACCAGTTGCTCACCGGCAAAGTATCACGTCCCCGGTTCAGCACCGACTTCCCTGCTGAGTATATCACCTCCGAACTGGAAGATAAGGACATGGTGCTCAGCAAAAACACAAGGGCGAAATTACAGGAGCTGCAAAACTGGCTGAACCATCAGGAGGTTCTGATGAACCGATGGAACCTCAGAAGATGGGTAAAGCCTGGCTACCGTGCGCTTTTCCACGGGCCACCCGGGACCGGAAAAACCTTGGCAGCCACCATTCTGGGAAAAAATACCGGACGCGATGTATTTCGCATTGACCTTTCCATGGTGGTATCAAAGTTTATTGGAGAAACAGAAAAAAACCTTTCGCAACTCTTTAGCAGGGCACAAAACAAGGAATGGATCCTGTTTTTTGACGAAGCCGACGCACTGTTTGGCAAACGAACCAGCGTAAGGGATGCGCATGACAAATATGCCAACCAGGAAGTAGCCTACCTGTTGCAACGAATTGAAAACCATAATGGTCTTGTAATTCTGGCATCCAATTTCAAATCCAATATTGATGAGGCATTTATCCGCCGGTTTCAGTCGGTGATCTATTTTCCGCCTCCCACACCAGAAGAAAGATTTTTGCTTTGGAAAAAAACCCTACCCTCACGAAAAGGGTTGAAGCTGCCATCAGATGAAGAACTGAAAACAATTGCAAAAAAGTATGAAATCACCGGCGCCGGTATCGTTAACGTGATACAACATTGTGCCCTGGATGCCATTTCCGGCAAAAAGTCCGAGATATCGACCCTGTCCATACAAAAAGGTATCGAACGCGAATACCAGAAAGAAGGCAAAGTGTTTTGATTATTGGGTTGTAAGCAAATCCGATTGGTTAATAATAACACGGCCAAAAACGGAAATATTATTACCGCCTCTAAACCGACCAACCATGAAAATAACAAGATACACTGCAACAGGAAAAAATAGGTTAACATATTGGGAAAGAGCCGCGTTCATAACCCTATTATACGTCGTTTTTATGTTACCCGCTGCCCACAAAGTACAAGCACAGGAAATTATCCCACCGCACCAGGTCTCTCGTTTGCTTAGGGATATACCGTATTTAGGGCACACCACAGATACCGTGCAACGCGCTTTAACCCCTGCTCAGGCAACAATGCTCTCGCGGCAACTGGACAGACCCAATTTCAGATCTAACCTTCACATCATCGAAGATACCACATCTGTGGTTAACATTAAGGTAAGCAAAAATGGACAGTTAAGCGATGAAAGTGTTATGCTTTCTGACTTTCGGCTTGAGGATGGGGTAAACATGGCGGTTATTCATCGTAAAGGCGCTGCTGAACTTACACTGGCAGAAAGCAATATACCTTTGGGAGACCGCCATGTGAAATTGCAGGGTATGGTGTTACCGGATATCTATATTGCCAGGGTCAAAACACCTTATATTGACCCGGTAAGCGGTAAAATACTTACCGAGCAACGTGTGCTCAGGTTGATGAGTTTCATTGAACCATTGATTTACAATTGGCAGCAAAACAATTATGAAACTGATTTATTTGTAATGCTCTTAGACGACTCCGAAACTGAACTGAGAAGAAGAGAACTCGTTGAACCCCATCCGGTGGAGTTTATCACTTCGAGGCATACATTGCTGGAACCTGTCATTGTTCAATTCACACACACAAATATGCCGCTGCAAAGAGTCAATGTAACGGATACATCACCACATAACCCGGTTTTGGTGCGTATGATAAACCCTTTAAACCTGGAAGGTGATAGCATATTTCTTCCGAAAGAAAGCCTGATCCGGATTGATACCCCGCCAAGAGCTCTGCAGGGATTGGGTGTGCAGTCAATACCAGTTAGCATTTCTTTGTTGAATTACCTGGAGGAGGATTCTGTCAGAGTAACACTGACAGCCACCATGGGAACAATACCCGGGCATGTTTACGTAAGCAGGGATAAACCGGGCAGGGTATTACTAAGATCTGAGAGCACCGGTAAATCGATCATAACGGCACGCGCCGATAACTTTCATGAAACAACAACGGATTTCGAATTCGTGCTGCCTGTTTTATTTGTGCTGCTGACCTTAATTGGCGGCATCATTGGAGGTGTATTAAAGCATCTGCTCAACCCTGCGAAAAAGATGATTTGGAATCATATGCTACAGGGAGCATTAGCAGGATTCGTGGTGGCTATCCTTTACTATATCATCGGCCTCACGGACATTTTTACCTTTAACGTAGATGCCGGAGCCATCTATTTCAATGAGTTTTCCTACCTGGGCATTGCTGTTCTGGGATCCTTGTTCTGGGTCCAGATTTACGGTATTCTGGAGAAAATGGTGGTCAAAAAATGACCGTGTCTTAGGATTCCTCCCGCACATTCAGTAATGAACAATGGTATCTGGATTCTTTCCACGTACCGTTATCACGCTTCCAAATGATGGTGGAAAGAACGGCAAAACGCATATTTTTGTCACCCACCACAAGCATTTGATCAAAATCAACCACGCAATAGCCCATATCACCGCGCTGAATTGCTTCATAATTAGTAATTTCCGACCATGTTTGGGCCCCCATGGCACCAAGCCTCTCAAACAGACTCTGAAACCAGTTTTCCCAGCCGGCTCGATCACGGATCACTTCAGATCCGCCTTCGGTATTGATATCAATGATGCCGAAATCATCATCACAAATCTCTGATAATCGATGATAATTGTGATCACGTACACAATTCAACATTTCTACCGTAAGATCGAAAAACGGTTTATTCCTCATTTCTTCTGGATAATCAACTGATGCTAGTTTTTTCATTGGAAGCTCTATTAAAGGTTAAATTTCAAAATTTGACGGTTTCCAAACCAAAAAGGAACACAAAAAAATAACCGTATAAACAGCTTTTTGTTTATTTTTTTTGATTTTTAATTAAACATTTTTATCTGAATACATGTTATTTAATTGTTTGGTAAATCACTATAAAAAATCATTAAACATGAACAGACTGGGAAACGCTACATTTGAAAACTATGTGGGGCTTGAGCAAGGCCTCAGCGAGATGGCCTACCAAATGGTCGCTCACGTGCTAACCCTTGGCTATGCTGTGATGCTTGCCGGGTTGTTTTATTTTATTCTTACCATGAAGACTGTTTCGCCGCGGTACAGGATATCGTCGGTTCTTTCAGTGGTTGTTATGGTATCGGCATTTTTGCTGCTTTATGCACAGACACAAAACTGGACAAGCAGCTTTGTATTTGATGTGGAAAAGGGCAGATACTTCCTTGGAGACGGACAAGATTTGTTTAACAATGGATACAGATATTTAAACTGGCTTATCGATGTCCCAATGCTTCTTTTCCAAATTTTATTTGTGGTATCGCTAACCACATCCAAGTTCTCGAGCATTCGAAACCAGTTCTGGTTTTCGGGAGCTGCCATGATCATTACCGGATATATCGGCCAATATTATGAAGTAACAAATATTGGTATGTTTGCATTCTGGGGGGCCATTTCAACGCTTTTCTTTATCCATATTTTAATCCTGATGAGAAAGGTGATCACCGAAGGTCAGGTGGGCATTCCTGAACAGGCGCAGAAAACCCTTCGTTCAATCTGGGTGCTGTTCCTCATCGCATGGATGCTGTATCCCGGTGCTTATCTCATGCCGCATCTCCTTGGCATTGGAGCAGAAGGCGGTCTTTTCAATGAAGCCGGTGTAGTAGCTCGTCAAATCACATACACCATTGCTGACGTTGCTTCAAAAGTGATCTACGGTGTGTTACTCACCGTGGTTGCCCGCAGCCGCAGTCTTGAAGAAGGCTATAAAGACTAACAATTCTAATTGAAAATAAAGCACAAATCCGGTATGCCAAATCATGGCACACCGGGTTTTTTTATGCTGAATACACAAAACCTACTGATATCATTCATTGCTATTATGCTGCGGTGTGCAGGAACTTTCCGCATGCAATTTTCTGCAACTAAAAAAGCATCGCTGATGACCCCGACACCGGTGTGCCCTTTTTCAGGGTAAAGGCAAAGGTGGTACCGATACCCAGCGTGCTGCGCACATTAATGGTTTGGTTATGGGCTTCGATAATATGTTTCACAATGGCAAGCCCCAGCCCGGATCCCCCGCCCTTGTCACGCGAACGACTCTTTTCCCCGCGATAAAACCGCTCAAACACCCGCGGGATCTCTTCCCTGGCGATGCCAATGCCGCTATCGGTTACCTCGGTAAGTATATGTTCATCCATATCAAAAAAACTGACCTTTACACGCCCGTTCTCGGTACCATACTTGAGCGCATTCACCATCAGATTGGTAACCACCTGCTGTATGCTCTTCCTGTCGGCATACACCATCACCGGAGACTCATAGGAGCGGCCAAATGCCATCCGGATTTTTCTGCGATCTGCCTCCATCTCCATCATCTCCAACACCTCGCGGACAAGCGACACCATATCGAATTGGGTGAACTTTAGTTGTATCTCGCCGGATTCCAGCCGCGAAATCGTCTCAAGGTCCTCAATGATCGAGATCATGCGGTTAATGCTTTTTTCCGTTCGCAACAAGTAATTCCGGTTGATCTCCGGGTCTTCCAAACCACCATCCAGCAAAGTAAGAACATATCCCTGTATATTGAAAATCGGCGTCTTCAGTTCATGGGATACATTGCCCAAAAACTCCCGACGGTACGACTCCATCTTTTTCAAAGCATCGATCTCTTTCTTTCTGTCGCTGGCCCATTCCAGCACCTCCTCGTTAGCCTTCCGGATCATATCATCCTGATCATACCATATTTCCCGCCTTTTTCCCCTCGGGGTTTTCAAGTCATGGATGGTCTTATAAATCACCCGGATCTTTTCATAAATAAAATGTCGCAGGATAAAATAAAACATCAAAAAAGAAATGCCAAAGATCAAAGTCCCTCCCAGGGCATAAGTCAACCATGGCACCGCTAACCCCCATATGACCGATGAAAGAGCAATCACCAGCAAAAAAATGATACAAATAAAAGCAGCAGTAAAAAGGGCCAGTTTTTTGGGCGATGCGTAGTTCATGAAATCAGTGGTGCAAAGTAAACAAATTGGATTGACTGATAATTTGCATATCCCGGAATCCGGAGCCTGAATTTATGGCAAACCATTTGCCGGTACATACTTGTACCCGACACCTTTAACGGTCTGTATATGATCCTGTCCGATTTTCTCCCTGAGTTTCCGTACATGGACATCAATGGTACGGTCGCCCACGATTACCTGGTTCCCCCATACCTCCGACAATATTTCCTCCCGGGTAAAAACCCTGAGGGGCTTGGAATGCAACAGGCAAAGCAACTCAAATTCCTTGCGTGGGAGGACAATGGTTTCGTAATCGCGTATTACAACATATCGCTCACGGTCTATACGCAAACCCGTCTCAGATTCTGATGCATGAGTCTCGTCGGGAGAGTGGTAACGGCGCAACAATGCTTTTACCCTGCTGATGAGCAAGCTGGGTTTAATTGGTTTGGCAATATAATCATCACCCCCGGCATCAAATCCTGCCAATTGCGAATAATCTTCGCCACGCGCTGTCAAAAATGTGATAATCGTACGTGAAAGGGTTGGTATACGCTTCAGCTCCCTGCAGGTTTCAATGCCATCCATGCCCGGCATCATCACATCCAGAATGATCAGATGGGGTTCATGTTTACGCGCCAAAACGATCGCCTCCTGCCCGTCACGGGCTGTGAGAACATGATAACCCTCCTTTTTTAAATTGTACCCGATAAATGTGAGAATATCCGGCTCATCATCCACCAGCAAAATGGTTTGTTTTTCCGGTGTCATTTGGTATGGTGTTTCTTATACAAAGGTAAAGAGTTTTTGTATTCCGGCTTATGTTGAAAATTATGATGACAGCCGTTGAAAATCATTCGGGAACTTTCATCAAACAATGTCATTATTCAGCCGGTACATTTTTGTACAGGATAAAATCCCTGTGGGCTTTTAGCATATTTATCGTAAACAGCATCAGGTTTTTGGTCTCTGCAAGAATGGTAAAATACAACATGCTGTTTCGTGTTCCCACTTCATCGGCCTGGATCATTTTCACTTGTTTTCTCTTAAGCTCCTGCAGATACGAAAGAATCAATCTCTGCTCCACAAGGATTGTATTGATGTGGTCAAAATCGTTGGATTCCAATAGCTTCAGAATGGCACGCATAATCTTCGTAACCATGGAACTCAAACGATTTAAATCGGTAATTTGTGTCTTATTCAGTGGCGGGTGGTTGTTGTCCAGGTGACTGTAAGCAGGTTCGGCAATAAAATGAATACAGTGGGCAATTTCGCGCAGGTAATCGAGTATCTGAATATAATAATGGCTGCTGTCAATGGCATCGGTTTGAAGTTTTTGCACGGTAACGTAAGCATCTGCCTTCATTTCTTTGGTCTTTTGGTTAAGCTCAGTGATTTTCTTCAGGATACTGCGCAGTTTTTTCCTGTCTTCGTCTATCAGATGCTTGTTTACCTTCCGGTAAAGGTCGGTTGTTTGAACCAGGGTGTTGTTGATGTTTAGCCTGCACTCTTCCAAAATGCTCTCATTGTCCCATTCCAATTCCTGTTTTTCGTCATAGGCCTGTCTTTTTCGGGATCTGATCTTATGTAAATGATATGTTTTGATGATGATCGCAAAAGCACCAGCCACCGCCACTACGGCTGCAATGAATCCGCCCCATGAAATCAGGATAGCAATCAGAAACGCGAGGGTAAATGCGGCAAAAGCGGTAAAAAACCATCCTCCGATCACGGTGATCACTCCCGATATCCTGTACACGGCACTCTCCCTTCCCCATGCGCGGTCTGACAGGGATGTGCCCATGGCGACCATAAATGTCACATAGGTGGTTGACAATGGCAGGGTGAGAGAAGTAGCCAGTGCGATGAGGCTGCTGGCTACCACCAGGTTGACCGACGCACGCAACTGGTCAAAATAAGGGGCATCCTTCGCAACCCGGTTATTGTTGTTGCCGTTTGGTTTGCTAAACTGGTTGTTGATTTTATTCAGCAAGCTTGGTGGAAGCAACCAAACAAAAAACCTGTTGATTTCAAGTCCCATACGCAATATAGTCCTGGCCAGTAGTGAGGAAGAAAATCTTTCATAGCCTTCGGTTTGGCGGGCAAGATCAATCTCTGTCTGCGTTACCGAGCGAGCTTTTTTGGAAAATACAAGGGTAATAATCATGATCACCCCGGCTATAACAAGGTAAAGAGTGGGCGTTTGCACAGGCTCCAGTAAAGACTCCATCGTAAAAGTGTCCGGGTTAATGGATGGATCGGACATAAACAGCATATAAGACTCAAGTCCGGCCAGTGGCACACCGATAAAGTTGACCAGGTCGTTGGAGGCAAAGGCCATGGCCAGTGCAAAAGTTCCCACCAGGATCACGATACGCAGCACATTGACCTTAAACACCATGATCAGAAACTGGAACAATACGGTGAGGATCACAAAACTGTAAAGCATCACCAGGGAAGCATTGTTATCTAACCATTGTATCGATTCTGCACTAAGGAAAGAGGCCCCTTTGGCACCTTTCAGCAAAAGGAAATAAATTATGGCCGATACGGCAAATCCTCCCCAGATACCGCCAAGGTAAACCAGGTTTTTCTCATATTGGAAAGAAAACAGCGCGCGTGTCACAAACTGTACCAGGGTGCCGACTGTAAAGGCAATAACCACCGACAGCAGTATGGCGGAGATGATGGCGAGCGCACGGGCCGAGTTGATAAACCTGCCAATATCCTGCAAGCCTTCACCCGAAGCAAAGCTCTTTACAATGGCAATGGCCACTGCCGCTCCCAGCAACTCAAAAACAATGGAAACGGTGGTGGAGGTTTGAAGCCCAAACGTATTAAATGCATCCAGCAAGATCATATCGGTGATCATCACCGCGAGGAAAATAATCATGATCTCACTGAAGTAAAACTGATCCGGATTGAAAATACCGCTGCGGGCCACCTCCATCATGCCTGAGCTGAAAACAGCACCCACCAGTACTCCAAGCGCTGCAACCGACATGATAAAAAAGAACGGTGCCACACGGGCACCAATGGATGAGTTTAGAAAATTGACTGCGTCGTTGCCAACACCCACACTCAGATCAGCCACAGCAAGTATCAGCAACGCAACAACAAAGAACAAATAGACATATTCCATGGTAAAGACTCCCTTTTGGACATGCCGAAATTAGGTTGCTGATATTAAGTATATGTGTAGTTAATGTTAAGTTTGGGTTATGCCAATATTTAACGTTGTGTTACCGGCAGGTCTTTCAGGATGCCGCACCTCCCAGTGTCCTTTCCAGGAATGCCCATGCTTCGGCTTCATCAGGCTTTTTACCGGAAACATATGCCTGCAACCTGAGCCTGATCTCTTCCAGGCCCAAGGGCTCCCGTTCGTCCAGGTAGCCCTCCTCCATAAGGTAGGTTTCCAGGACATCTGCCGTATTTTGCCTGAAACGTGCTATCTCTCCCCTTCTTAACGAATCAATCAGTTTTGAAGGATCCCGGCCATGCTCATACAGCTTTTCTGCCACACTATCCATAAATGTTTCAGATACGGCACCACTCCTTTCCAACACATCACGGTCGATCGGCCGCGGACGACCCATACCGTACAATTCCAGGAAATAGTTCAAGATATCAACCTGATGCTCAAAGTAGTTTTGACGGTCAGCATCAATACCTGGAATTTTACCGCCACCTTTCAGGAATTGAGACAACTGACCCCAACTGGTGATATTTTTCCGTAAGCAGCGGTAAAGCGTAACGGGATCATCCACCAGGTACCATAGATGCAATTGCTCCGCTGTATCCGTCAATATCCGGAAGGGCGGTACAACCAGTTGCTGACCATACTCACCATGGGTCATCTGAGCCGGACCGGGCACCTGCAGCAGCTCCATACGAAGCGCAGATAAATCCGGAGCTGACCAGGGTTCAAGGGTTTCTTCGTTGGCTTGTCCACGAAGGTAAAATACCTTGTGGAAATCACTTTTTTGATCTTCCAGGAATGAAGTCCATTTGTGCACCTCATCAGCCTGTGCAGTAAAATAAAATACCTGGCGCCCCTCCCTGCTGATGCCGGCCAGTGCCTCCATGATGGCCTCTGCCCGCATATCATCGCTATTGGCCAGCAGTTCGTCCACCAGCAAAGGCAAGGAAACACCCTGTTCCATGCTTTCAATGAAGGCCAAACGCACCGCCAACAGCAACTGAATGCGCGTTCCTGTAGATAATTCATTGAGCATCAAACTGCTATCCATGGCATGGTCGTAAGCAAAAAATGCAATAGCATCCCGGTCATGCATGCGAAGCGAATAGCGGCCATGAGTGACTTTCCCGAAAAGCCGGTTTGCCCGGTGAAATACCTCCGGCCGGTTCATCTCCTCCGTTTCCTTAAGGATATGCTTTGCCACAACACTGCCGGTTACAGATGAAAGGTTCTTTTCATACAAGCTGAACAAACCATCCAATGCGTCAGCTTTCTCCGCAAGGGAGCTTTCCAACTCTTCACCCTGCATGGTGTGACGGATTCTCGTTTGTATACCGGAAATCTCCTGTTGCAGGCTCTCCATCATTCCGGCCCTGCGGGTGAAATCCGTAAGCTTTTCATTGGCCTCATCCAAACCCGGATCAAAAATCGCTTCGCCATACTCACCAAACATCGCATCTTTTTTTACGCTTTCCCGTTTTTCATCCATCAGCAATTCTTTATCCCTGAAATCTTTACGGGCTTTTCTGTAAGCATCAAGGTCGCCGGCCAGTTGTTTCAACCTATCCCAATCACCATCGGCAATGTCCAGCTTTCGGTATATTGCCCTGCGCTGATCGCTTTTGCCCCTTGTTAAACGGGCATACTCCTCCATGCGCGCTTCCTGGCGTGCAAGCTCCTCTGCAGCATCCTTTCTCGTTTGCTCCTGGTCTTTCAGGTTGCGCAGCAGGGCCTTTGCCCCGGTTACGCTGTCAACCGGATTGCTGTGGTATGGCTCACAGGCTTTGTTGATAATATGGATAGTTTCTTCCAATTCCTGCTGCATCCCCCGTCCTTGTGCCTTAAGCGTATAAAATGTGGTATGCGCTTCCTGCCAAAGTTTTACTTTTTCAACAAAATAGACAAGTGCACTGTCATTCTTCAGGTTTTCAAGGTTGATTCCGGGTACCGATCCAATGACATCCGCCAACTGCCGCCTTTGCTGCTCAAGCTTTTCAAGGCGAGGTGACAGGTTTTCCAGTTCAAGACCCCTCCTATTGACCTCCTGATGGAGCTTTTCCTGCCAGGCAACGCTCTGAAGACTGTCTGTCAAACGGTTAAAGTGTGCAGCAACTTTGTCCACCGTCCATGCTTCCGGCAAATCAATACCCGTTTTTTCATAATCCTTTTCACGCAAACCGGGATTATGCCGCTTTTGAAAAAAGAGAGCATAAAAGATGACAGAGGCTATGGCTGCTATGCCGACCAGGCCCCACCATCCGGCATATACCGTCAATGGAACATTTAGAACAGCAAGGACACCGGCTGCCACTAACCATGCAATAGGTAAGGGCTCCCGGTTTTGGTTTTCCTCTAACCAGGAAGCCAATATTTTGATGGCATCCTGCAGTTTTTCTTTATCCGGAGGATGATCTGTTTCGATGTTCTGATTCAGAAGCCTGATCTCTGTTTCAAGAAATTGCTTCTCGCTATATAATGCGTGCGCATCTCGCAGGAACCGATCAAGCTGTTGAATATGCTGAAGCTGCATCCCCTTCCAGGCATCAGGGTCCATTTCCTGATCCACATCGGCCAGTGCACGCGTCATCCTGGCCTCTGCCTCTTCCTGCAGGCGTCGGTTATTGAGGATATCCCGCTCGAGGGACTCCCCTTTCTCCACATGACCGGCCAGCATGTCCAGCAAAGACTGATCAATACCGGATGCAGGTATGGTAAGATTTTCCAGAATTTGCCGGGATGCTTTTTTGACTTTTTCGGCCTCAAGAGTCTTTGATTCAGCCTCGGCAATCTCACTGTCAAGGCCGGCAATCCTATCCATTTCCTCTCCGCTAAATTTTTCAAGAACTGCCGGATAGGTTTCAAATGCTCTTTTGGAGGAGACATAAGCACCGTGTGCATGGAGAAAGTCAATCAGCTTTTCAAATAATGCCTTGAGCTTGTCTGCCTTTTTAGAATCTTTCAATTGCTTCTGCAAGCCGGCCAGATTTTCCTCTTCTTTTTTTAACGACAATTGTTGTTGGGAAACACGCCTGACCTTTTCCCTGGCCTCACGAAAGGCTTTGAATTCTGCACTGGTTTTCCGTTTGATTTCATCTTTGTATTCCAGCTTTTGGCAGGCACTTTCCAGGTCGTATCCTCCTACGGTAAGCCTGGCAATATGTTTGGCGGCATCTTGTTCCTCAGCCGTCACCAGTTGGTGCAGGGCAAAAATATAACGATGGTACGACTCAGGAGGCGGCAAATCAGGCAAAGCGGCAGGGACCCCGTTACGTTCTGTCCTGATGCTGCTGCCATCAACACGGATCGTCCATTCGTTTTTCCCCAGTAAAAAACGGCCAAAAGCAGAAATGCCTTCCGTTTCGCGTTGCCAGATCATTTTCTGAATGAGCACCGCCGTGGAAGTTTTACCGGATGCGTTTGGTCCTGCAACGATATTCAGGTTTGGCTTCAATCCCGTATATTTTTCCAATCCGCGGGGTAGCCCCGGCATCTTTTTAACAGATAATTCCCTAAGAATCAAAGGCTCATTTTTCATGTAGAATGTACCCTTTTGTTTGTTTTGCCTTTCGGCAGAAAATTCGCTTTGCCTGAAACAGATTGCAAACCCCGCTAACTGGGCGATAAGCGTGCATCATTTTGCAAAACTTTGGGTTGTGTCTTAGCTTGTGCGGTTTTGCAAATGTGCCACCAATAGCGTGGGCTTAATCATCTTTTTTATCTACGTTCTTTATCAAGTCTTATGCTAACATTTTTGCTTGGGTTATTACCGTGTCAATCATTCTGTTGTGATAGCGTTTTATGGCATCTTTCAACATTTCAGAATATTTCTTGCTCTCAACCAAGTTGATTTTTGTCCGTTTCTTGATTTCGTCTTTGAGTATTTTTTTTTAGCAACTCAACGATATACATTTTCTCGCCAAGAATGCCACTATCGGTTCTTACCTCCACATCTACGCCATCGGTCAGGTAGCGATAAAAGTTTTCGGTAATGCTGTTTCTCATTTTTGTTTTCAGTCACATAACAGTTACATAAAAAATCGTTGATTATCTATTAGTTATATAGTTTTTGGAACGCTCAGTCACATAACCATCACATAAGATTTAAAACCAGAAAGGAACATATTTAGCATACTTTCTCGATTTACTCTCTGTATCATAATCCTTTATAAGTCCTGCTTGAATAGTGTCGGAAATAATCCTTGAAGCAATAGAATAGTTTTGCTCCTCTATTCCAAAACGCTCCCGCAAGCTTTGGTTGGTCATATATTCACCTGAAACATATCTAAGGCATGCGTGCAGATAGCAAGCTCTTACCTTATCCTGTTTATCCATTTGCCTGAGCGTTTTATGGGCATAAAGAATAATGCGGGTATAATTATCTCCAACGATGATTTCCGGCGCGGGTAGTTGATTGTACTCACATTCAGAAACTACTTTGTCAATACCGCTTCCCCTTTCTTCACATATATTGAGCCGTCTCATAAAGCGGGCAAGGATTTCATTGCGGCTTTCAGGATTATGATCTACAAATCGCAGGGGGTCTATCAATGGTTTTCCCGGATTGGTGATTTCAATACGGTTACTAAACACTTCAACCATAGGTGAACTTCCTTTTATAGAAAAGTCTTGATGAATCAGTGCATTGGCGACTAATTCACGTATAGCAAGCAATGGATATAGTGAAACTCGTTTGCGAAGTGCTTTATCTATGACTTCATTGGAAGGTAGTTGTTCATCCAAGTATTTAATAAGTCCTTCAAAACCAATTGCATAGCCTCTTATGCCTGTTTGTTCTTTGATGGTGTGAATCCTATTGTTCCCCTTGTAAAAAATCACTCGCAAGGCTTTACGAGAAATCCCATCAAAAACACTGATGTCTCTTGCAAACAACAAAGCCCCAATGTTTTTTATTTCATATGCTTTAGGAGTCTTCAGAATAACTTTTTCCTGCAATAATCTTTCAATGATACCTATTCGGTTGTCGGGCAACGGAAGTTTGAGCAGGTCAAAAAAGGCAGGATAATCAATGTAATTAAGAATATCATCCTCATTGGCATTTTCAAGGGCAACCCCATTTTCGAATACCGGTGTGTTTTCAATACGCCATATTTCCCGTTCCCGTTCCGGATGGTCATCCAGTCGCTTTTTGTAACTGCCAACCCTTATAAAATACTCACCCCTGAAGCTTACCGGGGTATTGCGTGTAGCCTGAATTTTGAATACGGAAAAATGCAATCCGTTATAATCAAACTCATAAATATTGACATCAATTCTTGGGTTAAGTTGGGTAACCAACCAATTCTCCAATTCCTGATTGCCTTTTTTTTCTGATAACGGCCGAAAATCCGTACCCACAAGCTTGTGGGTAGTATCCTCTAAACCAAACACTAAAAAAGCAAAATCCTTTTTATGGTAGCAGGCACTATTGCTCAAGGCAGAAATATATTCACCGATCTCCTGCGGATTGGCATTATTTCCCTTAAACTCTACCCACTCACACTCTTTGGGCAGAGCGGCAAGGTCTTTAATCAGTATTTCAAGCTCTTGTGCATTCATACGCCTACTTCAAATTGTCCGCTCATTAACTTGGGAGTTGTTGTTTTGAGTGTCTCAGTCACTATTCTGTTATTTGCTTCATTCTGTTAAATCTTTGCTCAATGTAATGGAACCAATCAGGTCAATGAGTTCACCAAGACTTTGTTTTCGAGTGCTGGTCGGGCATAGTCTTTTGACAAAACGCCTTTGAGTGCAGGATTGTCTCTTTCAATGCTGTCCATTGCTTCGTCAATGCCATTGCCGATTTTAGAAAGTTTAGCATGTTGCATTGGGGCAAAAGCAAATGTGCTGAATAGCGTTGGCTTTGTGCATGGGTATGCAGCTCTTTTGATCTTGCTGAAGCGTTGGCATTTTGTCTTTCATTACACAGTTCGTTTATTGTTGGTCGTATCGTTTTTTAGGAGCCCTACAAATCAAAACAACAGCCTAAACCAATCTGATCATTTCACACCGGTATCAACCATGCATCAGTGTGCTGAGCAGCTTGCGGCATTCCTGTAATAATTGTAACCGTCCTTCTTTTTCATCCGGCTCTGAAATCCTTTCATAGCTTTTCAGGGCGATGTATGTTTCAGAGCGCTGCATTTGCTCGGTTTTTAGCTTCCATTCTCTCAGCATTTCATCCAGCAAGGCAGTGCTTTCACCTTTTTGGATGGCGAGAATGGTTTCAGCCAGCCGGCCCGCCAGGGAGGGCTCTTTGGCCAAAACCTCCAGGTTTTCGATGGCCGGTCTGATCCGGTTTAACACCTTCCTGATTTTTATGGATTTCCCCGGGATAATATCATCCAGATAATCATCCTCAGCCGGATTCACCCATGTCTCAACAGAAAATCCGTCTGGATGCTCACCTTCAAGGTACAAGGTAAACACCATGTATAGTAAGCTATCGTTGATCTTTTGCAGCGAATGGGATTTGGTTTCAATGGCTTCCATGATTCTGCCTCTCAGGTCGCTTTTGTGATGCATGTTTGTCACATCTACGATCAGGTCATCATAATACACAGGTGAAAGAGGGATCGTTTCGTGCCCGATATCCTGACCGTGTTTCAGGTTGAGCATTACCGGCCCCCTTACTCCTGGTTCGGCGGCACTAAGTGCATGCGGCGATCCGGGATAAAAGATCAGTGGCAAAGAACCCCGGTAAACGGTGGGTTTATGGATGTGTCCCAGCACCCATGCATCCACCGGCTGTTGCCTTAAACCCGATAGCCTCAGCGGAGCATACACGCTGTCGGCCACATCTGCATCACCATGAAGCAAACCGATGGTAAAACGGGACTTTGGGGATATATCCACTGTAAATGACAAAAGGGGGTCTTCCCGCACATGCCTCCGTGGAAATGACCATCCCACCAAGGTCAGATCAACGCCATTCCTTGACAAAAGATGACTTTCCCACCTGCCGTCTGCTCCCAGCAAATGTACATTGGGAAAACGACCTTGTCCGATGATTTCCGGCAGTACATCATAGTCATGATTGCCTGCCACCAGAAACACCTCAACATTTGCTTCACGAAGTTTCTCAAAACCGGCTTTTAGCGGCCCCACAGCCTCAAAGTATTTGTTGTCTTCATCAATAATATCACCGGTAAGCAACAGGGCATCAACTGATTCCCGTAAGACCAGGTCAACGATCTTATGCCAGGTATAGGTGGTTTTTCCTTCCGCGGTATTTGCCGGCAGGTCTGCCGAACGGCGGCCAAGGTGCAAATCTGATGTGGCTAATAACTTGATGGACATAAACAGGGTCTTTTTCCATCAACAATAATACAAAAGATTTCCTTAGCTCCCCAAAGGAAAAATGAAGAACGGTCAGATTTTGAATTTATCTGGTAAGATTATAAAGAAAACGGATGTTGGTTAGTTTGCGGCAAGATGCTTCTTCACCGCTTCTTTTTCTGTATCCGTTGCATGCCGGTCCATGTAATTCCTGACTATGTCAGGCATATCCCCTCCACGCGGTACAAATATCATGGCCGCACTGTTCATGCAATAGCGCAATCCGGTGGGCGGCGGACCATCATCAAACACGTGTCCCAGATGGGATCCGCTGGAAGAATCGATCACCTCGGTACGAATCATACCATATGTCCTGTCGGTTCTGTAATAGACCGCATCAGGCGTGATGGGTTCAAAAAAACTAGGCCATCCGCAGCCACTGTCAAACTTGGTGTCCGACACAAACAAAGGCTGTCCGGTAGCGGCTGAAAAATAAATACCCACTTCCTTATTATCGTGATAGACTCCGGTAAACGGACGCTCTGTTCCCGCTTCACGCAACACATGGAATTGCATAGGCGTCAGCAAATCCTTCCATTCACCATCTTTCTTTTCAATCCGGTATGTTCCGGGATCATTGGTTTTGATGTTAACTCTCATGTCTCTGTCGTTTATTCCCTGCGGCATATAAGCAAATATGCCGGCCAGCATAATGAAATTCAGAATATGTATCATTTTTATTGGTTGATTAGATTCTGTTTGTCTGTATTATAATTTCAGCGCCGACATGCCTCCATCCACTCCGATCACCTGCCCGGTGATCCAAGATGCGTCATCGCTCAGCAGGAAGGCTGCCATTGCTGCGATGTCAGCCGGGGTACCGGTCTTTTTAAGCGGATGTCTCTCTGCCGCTGCTTTTCGCCGTTCGTCCGTTCCAAGCAGGCGTTCGGCCAAAGGTGTGTCAGTCAATGAGGGAGCCACTGCATTCACCCGCACTTTGGGAGCAAGCTCGGCCGCCAGGCTGCGTGTCAGCCCTTCCACGGCACCCTTCGCCATAGCCACAGAAGCATGGTATTGCATCCCCTGTGAAACAGCTACGGTACTGAACAACACAATGGAAGCAGCCGGTGATGCCTGTAGTTTTTTATATAATGCCTGAATCACCTTCAAGGCACCCAACGCATTCACCTCAAAATCGTTGCGTACATCATCAGGTTTCAAACCCCTTACAGGCTTCAGGTTGATGGTACCGGGACAATAAACCAGGCTGTCAACCCTATCCGGCAATCCTGGAAGATCAATTTCACCCTTCACATCCAACGCTGCCCAATGAATATTTCCCGTATCAGGCAAATCGCCACGGGTTCTGCTGAATGCAAAAACCTGATTTTCCTTACCAAGTCTTTTAGCCAGTTCCAAACCTATTCCCGAACCGGCACCGATAATAACAATGTTTTTCATATTTTTTAATGTTTAATGTCAAAAGGTCGAAAAGTAAAAAGGTCAAAATATTAAATAGTTTTCTAATTATCAGCTGCTTACTGCTTACTGCTTACTCTTCCCTTAAGTCTCTTAAGTCCCTTAAGTCTCTAAAGTCTCATCTCCCAGCTCTCATTCTCTCCCTCTCTCCCTCTCTCCCTCCATCTCTCCCCTTTGCGGCTTTTGCGTTATTAAACCTTTGCGGCTTTTGCGTGGAATAATAGGGTCACGAAAAAAGCGCAAATAAAATTAAGACCACAAAAACTGATATTACATTCACTAGAACTAACAACAATACAAACGCAGGTGTTCACTAACCGGGATAATATCATCACAGAGCAAACAAACTGATAACAGGTAAATGCAAAAAGGCAAGATAAAATCAGTGAAAACGCTATCAGACAGCATATCCGAAAACACGCCGGAGCAAGGCAGTCACCCGTGCCGCCGGTTCCTGCCTGATCTTTGCCTCCTCCTCTGCCAGTTTCGTGAATAAACCATTGAGAGCCTGAACGGTGAGGTAGTCATCCAGGTCCACATCCACTGCCTGGAAACCGGCAAGACGTCCCACCGTGGAGTTTGCCACATTGTTCCACTGGCCGGTGAGGGTATTCCATGCATCTGCAGCAGAGATGCTTCCCACCAGCTCTTTCTCGGTGGACTGTTGAATTCTCGGCCTGAAAAGCCGGTACAATTCATCATAGGTTTGATTCATCAGGTAATTGGTTGCCGCATCGTTTTCTCCGCGCAAGATCTCAAAGCCATCCCGGATGGTCATATTCAAGATGGCCGTTCTGAAAACAGGAGCCGCCTGCCTTGCCGCGTCTTCGGCAGCCCGGTTGATGCGTTGCACAACGTTTTGCACCAAGGCTTCCCCTCCGGGGATGTATGACAAGTTGTTGGTAATCACCGCAGCTTCGGGTGGCAAACCTATCCTGAGTTGTGGGTTGCCATAATAGCCGTCCAGCCGGCCAAGCGTTGTGGCCGCCGAATCGGACCCAATGATCAGGGCTTCCCTGAGCCCGTTGATAACCTCATACTCTGTCAACGGACGTTCACCGCCCATGCCTTCAGCAATGCGCCCGAGCTCCGCACAAGATGTGAACAGCAGCATGCCGGCAAGTAATGCCAGCATCTGCAATCTCAAACCTTGCCCGGTAATTCTGTAAAAAAATTTCATAGTCATTTTATTTTGAGTGGATTATAATTATACTACCATTATTGTTCCATTGTTGAATTTACATTTTCCCAATAAAACTTTCAAACCCTAACCCTTAACATTAAGTCCACAGAGTTTATCATAAGCTACGAATTTCAAATATCAAATTCTGGCAACCACATGCTCCTTTGCGACCTTTGCGGTTTTTTTTTCACCGCAAAGGCGCAGAGCACGCAAAGTTTTTATCATTATCTAATTTTCTGCATACTGATTACTGCATACTGATTACTGCATACTGATTACTGCATACTGATTACTGCATACTGATTACTGCATACTGATTACTGCCTACTTCTTACTTTCTACAACTTTCTCTCTCTTTCTCTCCCTCACTCATTCACCCCATCTCTCTTTGTCTCTCTCTTAAGTCTCTTAAGTCCCTTAAGTCTCTAAAGTCCCAGTTCTCAGTTCTCAGTTCTCAGCTCCCAGTTCTCAGCTCCCAGTTCTCAGCTCCCAGTTCTCAGCTCTCAGCTCCCATCTCTCAGCTCCCAGTTCTCAGCTCCCAC